>Ga0098035_1001037_pt1 | contig 13639 bp, 27 predicted proteins | sample 3_EtaG_FD_75046 | JGI IMG/M metagenome (GOLD analysis project Ga0098035, IMG submission 75046) | Marine viral communities from the Subarctic Pacific Ocean - 3_ETSP_OMZ_AT15126 metaG | ecosystem: Environmental > Aquatic > Marine > Oceanic | place: Pacific Ocean | collected 2015-01-07
ATTCCGCCCTCATCATTCAAGCGCTCTTGGTGGATGCTCTGCTCTAAGCGTTTGGCAATAGAAAAAGAACAGCGTCTGATATAGAGAGAGAGAAAAGCATAAGTTTTAGTTTGCTGAACTGGTTTGGTGTGTGGGGGCGTTAACACAAAGACCCAAAGCATACGTTAAATGACAAATTAGGGCATAATAGATTATTAGTGCTATATAGTATAATATAATAGGGCACTATCTCTCTATGCCTAATAGAGCCCATATCTAATATATCTTGCTTAGTAATTATAAAGCACAATATATCTTAACATATGCTCTTAACACATATGCTTAGCTATTTAGTATATGCTATGCAAAGCCTATGCTTTATTCCCCCGTTTTTTTTCGCTTACGCAAGTCTTTATATATAACCCCGACCCTTGCTTCTTGTCGATTCGGCACCACAAAATCGGGTGCTCTATTGATAGGAGCAAAGCAAAAAATGTTATCGAAAGCGGAACGTAAAAAGTTAGAGCGTGATGTAGGTTCGCTTCATTTACTTCCACCTGCTTTAAGGGTGGAATTAGAAAAAGCGTTCACTAAGGCGCTGTCCGAACAAAGACGGCAGGAAAGAGGTGAAGCACTGTATGAAACCTATGCTGGACAAAAGGACACGCCGAATATGAAGATGGAGCGTTATAGATACGCACGGCATATCCATAATGGGTTAGTGCCCTATGTAAAATGCACGTGCTTTAAGGCTAATACTAACGGCACATCTTGTCCATTTGTGCCGGATATAAAACTCGGCGGTCTAGTGCTGGAACTACCTTGGTGGTGGCGGCATAGATACTCACTGGAGCATATGGATGACTGAAGCAAGGATTGTAGATTGTGGCATTGTAAAAAGCACAGATGATATAATCTGGGAAGCGTTGGTTAAACTCGCTGCAGAACAATATCCCAAGCACGATACGTGGGAAGCAGTATATCAGAGATTCCTGCTTGAATGTGAATTATGGAGGCTAAGCGAAGTCGATGACTGGTAAAGCAAAAAAGATTATAATTCCTCCAGCAGAGGATTTAATACAGATGAGCAAGTATTTTGTGCGCTTGAAAGGGACACGACCTATGCTTAACCTGTATCCAGCAGATACTAAACTCAGCACAGTCATACGAGAGTGTGCAGCAGAGTGGTTCAATAAAGACCAGCGGATGATATTCAACGCTGATATTGATGATTTTCTACGGCAACTGTTTGAGGCATTTGCTGATAAAGACGTAAAAACTACGGCAATCTTGACTGACATCAAAAAGCATTCAGGAATGGGTTATCAAAGCGGTGGAGTGTCCGGCATAAATAAGTATCACAGCGATAAGAGTCGTGTAGACAGCAGGATGATAAGGAGGAAGCGAAGATGATTAAGATAATTGGCGGCAGAAAAAGGTGTGACGGCACTGACTCGGCGACACGGCAATACTGTGTTAAAGACGGAGCAAGGATTTCGCTCTTAAACCCGGCAATCGGGTATGGTCCAATTCGCTCGAAGATATATCACGCTCTAATAGATGTAATAAAATGCTTGGAGGAAGAACAAAGCAATGACTAAAGACGGCAAAAGAAAGGCAACAGTCGCTGATATGGTTGAACTACCTAACGCTTGGAAGGTGAAACTATGGAACGAGCACGCAGAACAAATATTGGAAGCGTGTGAATTTCATTGGGACAGCACACCAACACCAGAACCAAAGCGTAAGAACAACAGGAAAACAGCACATTATACTGCAAAAATGAAGCAGTTAGAGACAATAAGCCAGCACTGTAATGAATGGTTAAAAGCAGGACTATGCAGCGAACAAATGAAACACCTTGCTTCTGTGCGGTATAATGTAGAGCGAAAGATGTGGGAGATGCAAAGCGATGACTAACAGCATAAGAATATGTGTTTCCTGCTGGGAACATTGGGAACAAAGCAATAGAACAGTTTGGTGGATAGATAAAAATTCCCGCTGTAAAGATAAACGCTGTGAAGTTTATATTACGAGGACCGGCGAATGAAAATAATAAAGAACAGCAAATGTGACAGATGTGCTAAGCAAAAAACTCTTTACGTGGTCGGCAGGGGGAACTATGAGTTATGCTGGCCGTGTGTAAGTGCTTGGGGAGATGGTCATTAAAGAGAAAGCAATGAAAAAAGCAATGAAGATTAACAAATGCTGCCGTAGTGTAGTCCGGCCCATCATCGAGCAATCTCGACGCTCGGACACTGGTTCAAATCCAGTCGGCAGCACCACCGCTGAAAGGAATGAAGTGAGACAACAGCAGGTTTCAATTCCTGCGCTCCTATCCTCGCTTCATTCCCAGCAAAGAGAGGGTAAAATACGCTTACGCAAGTCTTTATATAGAACCAAAACCCTGAAGCAACAGTCCCCAAGCGGGATTAACTTAATGAAATGAGCAGCAGTGTCGATTGTGAGATATGCAGCAATAGCATCCCAGAAGGGGATGTGCAAAGCACAAGTAACCACGAGGCGGTTTGTGAAACCTGCTTCAATGATATGTGGGAGTGCGCTGATTGTTGTGAACAGCAGGTTGAAGATGAAGCATCTTACGAAGTAAGACACGGCAATATATGTGAAGATTGTTGCTCTAGTGGTAATTATGGGAATTGCTACTCTTGTGAGGAATTAATCTCGCTGAATAATGACCATTATTATATTGATGACAATTTCGGCAACAATCACTGCTGTGATGGGTGTGCTGATGAATCGCTTTATAATTGCGAAAGATGTGGCAATGAAGTGGCTTGGAGAGAGGGCGCTGGAACTGACTGGGCTTATGATGAATTGTGTCAAAGGTGCTGGGAAGGAGGGGAAAGCCACATCAGCAGAAATATAATGCGTGGTGCCGTTAACCTATCCATAGATTCTATGGCGGTCAAAGATGCATACAAAGCAGCCACCGCTGAAACTCAAGATTTTTTTAACTGGTTCTACGGCAGAAATATGACTGGAACCTACGAGCATAATATGTTCCAGATAAAGAAGGGCGCTAAATTTTTAGACTCAGAGCAGGATTGGTTTGAGACAAGAGCAGAAATAAAGAGCGAAGTATATATTCATACCGCTCAAGTTATTTACGAAATGATTAGCAGTGATGTGTTTTTAACAGAGCACAAGAAATATAAATTATATCATCCGCTTAGACACTTGTTTAGAAGAGCAATGAAATACTATGATTTAGCAGAGCGTCAATATATAGAAGGCGCTGAACTATCTATGGAAAAGATGGGCAGCGACTATTTCAATTTCCGCATAGAGCGGGCTGACACTAATTTGATTGCTGATATGCTTTCAGAAAATAAAACTGATGACGGCGCTGATTTGAAAAGAGCGTTAAATCAGATTATGCAAAGAGCATATAAATATAGGTTTCCGCAGCTATGTAAAACATCAAAGCCTAATTGGGAAAACACATTTCAGCAGTATAAGACCAATGCTGAAAATATAGAACTGAAACTTTCAATAGGTTTTGACGATGCCTCAATGAGGTCCGTTGCTGAATGGAACGCTGGTGTTAGCTGTCAAGAGCGATGCAACAAAGATAATTATGCTTTTGGTTTAATGGATATGGCCGTGAATCCCCACCTCTACGCTTTATTGCGTAATGGATTAGGGGAAATAATAGGTCGCTCCGTGATTAGAATATTCAAGGCAGATTGGAGCGATGAGGAAGCACCAGTTTATGTAGCGCCCTCAAGATTATATATGAGTCAGCTGTCTAATGCTAAGAAAGACGCTTACATAGCATTATTTATGGGAGCAGAAAAGTGGGCATCACATATATTTGAAAACCACAAATTAATTGCTTACCGAAGTTCACGGCACGATTCTCCAATTTATACATATTTAAGGGAGTGCAGCAAACTACGGATACGTAATGCGAGCACTGGAGCCCCAAGACTGTTTACTCAGTCGTGGATGCCGTGGTGGCACTCAAAGCCTGAAAACGGTGAAGCGGCTTATACTTATTATCAAGATGAAGAACAACAGGTCGAATACCGCTCTGTAAGAGGGGGAAGCGAATCTTTTGAAAAATATGCTGTATTTGAATCAATATACAGCGACGGTTACAAAATAATTGAGGTGACAAGTGCCTAAGCAGGAAAAAACAGAATTGAAAGCTGTTCTCGAAGAAGAAAAAGAAGAGCAGGAAGCCAGCCAAAGCATCATCACCCCTATACCAACCAAAACAGAAGCAATGTGTGATACAGATATGCTCGGCAGTATGTTATCAATATACAGCCCGAGTGGAAGCGAACATCCGATGATTGCCTACGTGACTCAATATTTGAGAGACGCTGAGATGGATTACGAAATCGATACAGCAGGGAATATATATTTCCATAATCACGTGGGCGGCGGAAGTCGCATTCTGCTTAATGCACATATGGACACAGTAGGTTCCGGAGCACCCGATATATTTATCGAGAAGCAGAAAAAGGGAACTGTGCTGTATTCAACAAATGGACAGGTAATTGGGGGCGATGATAAGTGTGGGGTCTTTGCTGTGTTGAAACTAATAACCAACAAAGCAATAGACACACCGCTATCAGGGCTACTATGTGTAGCGGAAGAAACAGGATGTAATGGAGCAAGACACGCTATGGAACATCATTTCGATAAATTCGATGATGTGCTTTTCAATATAACTATTGACCGCCGTGGAAATACAGATATAATTACACAGAATTGTGATTATCAGCTGTGCTCCAAAGAGATGGAAGATATGCTAGGTAAGTGGGGCAAAGAATTTGGTCTCAAAACCGAAAGCGGTTCCATTTCAGATGTCAGCGAAATTGTATCTTCATTAAATATTAACGGCATCAACTTGTTTGCTGGTTATTACAATGCACATAGCGGAAGTGAATATATCATTATGGAGCACCTGTATGAATCTATGGGCTTCATTAGACATATACTGCCACGATTGACAGTGTATTTCGAAGCAAATCCAGATAAGATTAAATACGAGCCAACCAAAGCGATATCAATTTGGGGTGGCGGAGCCTATGGAATAGGCTCTTATGGTGGATATGAAACATATGGCGGTATTAGATATTATAACTCCGGCAGAACGTGGTCATCAGCAGATAGTGACGAAGATGATGATAGCGAATCTGCAAGGGATAATGGCGTTCAACTATTCATAGACTTGCTGACAGAAATAGAACAGAAGGAAAGCAATTATTTCTTTATGGATGAATTGATTGAAGCGAACATACGATTAAGTAAGAGCGGAAAGTCAATAGTGGTGCCCAATGCATTCACGCTGTATTATGTAGAGATAGCAGTGATAGAAGATTACGTGCCGGTCTCTCAGAACGATATGGATGCTATAATAAGTATAAAGAACCTTCAAGCATTCGTGGATGAGGCAGCACAAAAGGAGTATGATGACACAGATTTCTAAAAAGCGAAACTACCAAGGTAAATCAGGGAAAATAAAAGTTCTTTGCCCTGAATGTAAAGAAGCATCAGCAGGTAAACTGCAATATTATCCAGAGCGAGACTCCTCTTACGAGCACTATTTTTGTAGTGTATGCCGGAATCAGTGGGATATGACTGAGGTGCTGACAGAAGAATACAAAACTGCTAGGTTTAGGGGCGACGATGGTGAGTGGAAATTTATCCAACATACTAAAGCAAATAAAGAACGATTAAAACGTGATACTAATATGTGGAATCCCAAGCAATTACAAGCAGCGAGACAACGCCGAAGTAATAAAGGTAAGCAAGCTGGAGGGATGACAAGGAAAGATATGAATATGCTGAAGAGGTTGAGAAAGAAATGAAGCAACTATCCAGAAGACAGAGAGCAAAATTACTTACTAAATACTACGGCGGAGGTCGTGACTATTGGTTAAAGCGATTACTTGATAAGCGCAATTCAGATAGAGGAACACAGCACAGAAGATGACACAGATATATAGAATAAATACCAGCGGAGGATTTTGGAGAGAAAACGCCGAGGAGATAGTAAGAGAATGGCGGAACTTTGAACCCGTAGGTAAAATAATGTATGATACAGCACAAATTGATGAGGAGCAAATGATGCACTTAAACGAGCAACATATCCAAACTAACGGATTTATTGCCCTTTATAGAAAGAAGGGGCGTAATTACATATGGAGAGGAAATATGGTCCCGATTGCCGTGAGTAATCGTATCTTGTTGAGTCTTGGAGACTTGAGTGGCACACTGCTACTATATAAGGCTGGACAAACCCGTAATCGTAATCCGACTGTTAAATACCCGTTAAGGTTGAGTGGAAACCGCTATGTGTTCTTAACAGGGAGTAATACCTTTTTACTTAAATATGCTATAGAAGAAGGGTTGGCTGATGCCGAGGAACCTCAATACTATACTATACCATCCTTTTTACTTTGGGCATCAGAGCATTTAGTAGATTATCAGCGATACTTTGGTGATATGGCTTTCAAAAGAAGGGCATTTTACGCTTACATTATGGACCAATTTATGGATGAAGATATTTTTCAACAGGACTACAGCGAATATAGGGAAGTCCAACGTTCCGCTTATTGTGTGTGGAAAGACGGCGAAATTATAGAATGGTGGCGATATGGAGAGGATATCCATCCAAAGATTTAAATAGATATTAAGCGAGGAAATATTATGAATAAAGCAGAAGAAAAACTATTTGCACTCTTTGTGGCTGAGTTAATGAAGAACAAAGTGCTGCTAGATAACTTATGGGATGAGCCCCAGCATATGCTGGGACTTGGAGAGTTTGAAGTAGAGGTTGATGGAGCAATGGCTGTAGGCCCTATATTATACGACCCAACTAAAGCAGACCCCAGAATAAGAGAAGATATATTAGAGAATGAGTGAAGAAAGCGAAAATGAGTGTCCCTGTTGTAGCAAACAGTTAACGTGGGGATGTTGTATTGAATGTGGAGAATGCTATGACCCAAACCCATAAGGTAAAGAAAGCAGAGAATAAACGATTCGATAGACTAAAGGAAGCGAGAGATAAAGAGAGATATCGTGCTGGACTTCGCTATAAATGGGCTTTGAAAGATGGTATCTTTAAGTGGAAGATGGAAGGTGCAGATGACAGCCAGTAGACTAGCCCGTAAAAAGCAGGACAATGAAATTTTTGATGCTAAGATGAAAAAGAAGGAGAGCGAGCGATATTGGAGAGCCAAAGACTGTCGCCCTCCAAGGCCAAATAAATCAAGCGACCTATCACAGATAGTGAAGCTTTATCAAGACTTACCAGCAAGGATACAAGAAATATTAGTTAATCATAGAGAGGATGAATAAAATGGATGAAGAAGAAAAGCAGAAATGCCATCAATGTGGACAGAATAAAGCAGGTGAAGGTCTATGCAGCGAAAATGCAGACCGAAGCAAAGATATATGCTTAAGCTGCCGTAAATACAATATAGCAGTCGATGCTAATCCGCCGTCAATAGACGGTGAGATTATAGTAGGGTATGCGCTAGATGAAGGAGAAGATTATTCTTTTCTGGACCCCGAGCCAATAACAGGACATACACTGTTAGAAGAAATCAGATTTAGCTTGTATGCAACACAAGCAGAATTGACAAGATTGGAGAAGTTGCTAGATACATACGAAGATGTCAGTAGATTACAGCGATGAACCCGCTTGTGCAAGACGTGGCACAGGATGGATTGATTTTTCTAAAGTAGAAAAGAAACCAATAAAGCGTCGTAAAGTGAAAAAAAGAAAGAAAAGAAATGAATAATTGCTATAACTGTGAACGTGAGTGTGCCGAATGTAGACATTGGCATATGATATATTGTGATGATTGTCGCTGGGATATACATTTCAGCAGAAATTGGAATTGTAAAGACTATACAAAAGAGGAGTGGAAGAATGAGCAAAGACTACAACGGCTACGAGAACGGTGAACTAGCCCCTCAAGGGCCGAGTTTTCATCGAGGTGGATATGAAAAATATAATTGGTGTGGCAGATGCAATCAGGTATGGGATAAGACCCATAAACGATGCGGTAATGATAGGTGCCGTAATATATTGAGAGCCAAATCAAGATACTATAGCAGGAGGGAAATTGAACTACGCCAACGGCGATAAGTTTAGTTGTGGCCCTCCTATGAGAGCAGGTGCATACGAGAAATGGAACTGGTGTTCGCCCTGTGGAAAGATATATGATAAAGAGCACAAGAGATGTCCTGAGTGCCGTCAAACTTTGAGATGGAAAGCAAAGGGGAAATCGTGCTTATGGTAACCTTTATATACTTTAACGATTCTGAAGATTTAGGAATAAGCAGTGGTTTTGGTTGGAGTGCTACAATTTCGGATGTAGCCTTAAACGAACCGAGTGTAAGCACCGAATGCAAGGACTATCATAAACGATGGTTTACTATTCAGTGGAATGACCACGGCAAGCCGCCATCCAACCGACGGGTTTTTACTTGTTTCCCGTTGTTCCGCCGCTGCTTGTTCCACAACGAGGTAAAGCAATGATGAAAAGTGAAGAGAAGCAGAAGAACATCATCCGCCGTGACTTGAAGTATGCTAACTTTGAGTATGATGAGGATGAGAAAACTATAATGATTGAGACACGAACCACCAGCAATGCGTTTAAGAATATGGCTAGCGCAAGTGGTAAGTTTGACCTACCACGACCTATTAACGGGCGTATTAAGCTTAATAAAGTATACAGTTTTGCACTGTTGAGATTTGTAATAAGGATTGCACAGCGCAATTGGTTCAGGAAATTAAAGAGATGAAATGTTTAAATTGTGGAGGCAATTATATAGGGATGAAAACATCTCATAAGTATAAGTGCCCTCACTGTGGAGATGGAAGTTATGGCAGAAAGTGAATGGCTCAGCAAACCGATATGGGTAACATCACGTTATTCAATTCTATATGAGCAGGTAATACCCGCTCACTTAATAGAAACCAAAGAAGCACTGGAGAATGAAAAATCAGTTTTGAGAATGGAATTAGATTATTTACATCCAAAGCGTAAGGATGGTGATTGGGATATGAGATATACCCGTAATAAAGGCAGAGTAGATTGGAAATGGCCCTGTGAAAATGTAAAGAGAGAGAGCAAGAAATCACTTCAAGAACTTGGGAGAGATTGGATAAAATGAGCAAGTATGACGATTTTTCTCTTACTGACCAGCAATTAGATATGTTAGCAGGACTTTTATTTGGTTTAGGCTTTGGGATAATAATAGGATATTATTTAATATGAAAAATTATACAATTAAAATACACGAAGATGATGCAGAGCGAATATTTATGTTAAAGATGGAAATGCAACAAGAAGACGGCAATGAAGATTGGGATATGATATGTGATATATTCCAGCAAATTGAGAATCAACACATTGAGCAACTTATGAGAGGTTTACAATGATTTGTAAACAATGTGGTAAAAAATTTATAAAAAGTGTAATGGGAATGTGGTGGTGCGAATGTCGGGCAGCACTTTGTAATCTCCATCAGAAGTATCCTCAGGTGATAAAATGACTGAAAAGCTAGAAGAAAAATATAAATATATGTGTAAGTTGGTTGAACAAATGGCATCCAGCCTTCACAAAGCAGATAAAATAATTGAAGAAAATGAAAGATTGAAAGACTATATAGATAATATGTGTGGTATGATAGAAGCAGAGACCCCATTAAAAGAGCACGACAGATGGTTAGACGACTGTATAACTCAGGGATTTTACAAGCGAGATAAAGAATGAAATTGAGTGAATATATATTGAATGAATATAAAGCAAGTTCCTCTGCCCTATCAGTAGAAGATTTAGACAGGTGGATAGAAGGGTGGTATGAAGAAAATAGGCATAGAAGCTATTTTTGGTGTCGTTTACCCCCTATATGGCTAACAGGGAAGGATAAAGATGACTAAAATAGATGATTTGTTGAAGAAACAACGGAAATGCGAACATAAGAATATAGTAAAGTGCGATTCTAAGATAATAGGATGTTATTATGAATGTGTGGATTGTGAAAAGATGAGTGCAGTATCATATTATTTTAAACACTATAAAGAGGAAAAATGAAACTAAGTGAATATTTACATAGTAAAATGGGGCCATCAAACGCTATTACGTGGCGTGCTCGCACAGTAGAACAAATAGAAGAATTTCTACAAGAGTGGGCAAGTGAAACGAGAGCCACAAGTTATGGTAAACCGACTAAGATAAGAGACTATTGCGATGATGATGAATATAAGAAATTCTGGACTTGTAAGATATGCAAGCGAGACACTTCTACAGTAGACTATGATTATCTGGTAGCGAATGATTTGCATTTGGAATGCGCTTTGAAAAAGGAAATGGTATCGGTAGAATATACGTGGAGAGATGAATGAAAAAAGAAATTAAGGAAACAGATGATGCCTTATGGGTTGCTTGGACAACGAAAGGTCATCACGAACAATTTGATATTATAGATATAGAGCGTGATAGCCAAAACGGTGATGACATTCATCTACACCTTAAAGATAGGGATGGACATATTTACAAGGGAATAATAACAGGAATAGAAGATATGTATTGTTTCTGTGGATATGAACGTGACCCTAATGATAATGAAGATTGGAGTATACACATCAAAGAATGCCCCAATTATAACTACAAAATGAAGGTGAAAGAAGAACTTTTACCTTCTTTTAATAAAAACATAAATTGGTGAATAATATGAGAAGAAGACATCTATTAAATAGGGTTACAGGAAGCACTATGTGTGGAATTAGACCGAGCGAAAGAGAAGAACAATTTATGAGAAGGGATTTTTGGAATAAATATATAAATTGTAAGAAGTGTGCTAAATTTGTGGAGCATAAGCATTGACGAAGCCCCTTTTATTACAAGGGGATGCTGTTGAGGTAGTCAAAACTTTAGATGATGATTCAATTCAGACAGTCGTTACTTCTCCGCCTTACTGGGCACTCAGAAATTACGGCGATGATAAACAATTTGGTGCTGAACCTACAGTAGAGGAATACGCAGCGAACTTAGTAAGATTATTTGAGGAAATTAAACCGAAATTAAAAGAGGATGGAACAGTATGGATAAACATAGGAGATAGTTATGCCGGGTTTTCTGGAGGCGCAGGCGGTGCTACAGGCAGTGATAGACGAGGAACACGCAATACTCAGGTCACTAAGAAAGGAGCGAATTTTAAAGAAAGAGACCTTATTGGTGTGCCGTGGATGGTTGCATTTGCCCTCCGAGAAGCAGGGTGGTATCTGCGTTGTGACATTATATGGGCGAAACCTAACCCCATCCCTGAAAGCGTTAAGAATCGACCCACTCGCTCGCACGAGTGTATATTTTTGCTATCGAAGAATCCCCAATATTACTACGATATGGATGCCATAAGGGAACCATTAGTTACTAAACCCTCAAAGAAATATAATAAAAGAGGAGAGAGATTAATTGTGGGAGACCCTACTAAAGGAAAGAACGCAAGGGATGTATGGTGGATAGCACCTAAAGCATTGCGTAACTCACACATTGCTGTATTCCCCCCCGAATTACCTAAGAGATGCATACTTGCTGGGAGTAAACCCGGCGATACAGTGCTAGACCCATTTTCGGGCAGCGGAACAACTTGTAGGGTGGCTTGGGAATTGGGAAGAAAGGGGATAGGAATAGAATTATCAGAAGAATATCACAAGTTAGCAATGGAATATACATTCCCCAATAAATCTGTAATAGAAGATTGGATAAAAGAAACAGGGGAAGCAATAAGAAAAGGAGAGTTTAAAATATGAAAACTAATATTTATACAGGAAAGAATTTTGAATGGGAAATACGTAAATCCCTGTATACTGCTGGATGGTGGTGGTTCAGGATACAGGACACTAATGACGTTAGCAGATTTGTCAAACAAGCAATCGCTGAAAAACAACCCGGCGATTTCTTTGCAGTAAGTGACGGCGTTCCTATCTTAATTGAATGTAAGACAAGTAGAAATAAAACTTCTTTTCCATTATTTTATCATAAATCCGCTTCTATCCCTTTGCATCAAATTACTTATGGTCAGAAATTGATAAAATCAGGGGGAATGAGCTGGATTTTAATTCGCAAAGATGAACCTCGTAATAAGAGAGTCTTTGCATTGTCCCCTAATCAAATTAAAAGTTTCTATGATGGAATCGGCACCGCTGCAGGGCAAAAGGGAAGTAAGAAAAAATCAGTCAAATGGAGTGTCATTGAAGAAAGAGGTCTAGAATTAGAAAGACTATCTACCCCTGTAAGATATGACCTTTCAATACTTTTAAATAGTAGATGGAGATTGACTTCCAAATGATGCTAAAGGAATTTTTAAGACAACTGGAAAGTCTCGATGAAGGAAGCATCAGTTTGGATGCGCTCCTTATTAATAAAAGAGATAAAGCAGTGTATGAAAAGTGGATTGAAATTTTTAATGTAATGAATCCAATGAATATAGTGCAAGGACTGAGCACTATTAATAGCACCTTTAAGATGTCTAAAAGAGATGAAATTATATTACTTGCTTACATTAAATTTTTCGAACAGAAAATATCTATGTTAGGTAGTTTACCTAAAGAATTAATGGAAATGTTTAAGAAAGAAAATGATAAAGAAGGTAAAGAAGAAAGGATAAATAAATATGAAGGGCAAGAATTTGGATAGAGGATTTTTCAACAGGTGTTGGAATAAAGAAAGTCCTAAATTTAGGCAACGTTTATGTCAAAAACTAATGAATAAAGGAGTAGAACCGACATATAATAATTGTAAAAGTTATTGGTTTGGGTCAATTAAACCCTATAAACACCCTAAAACAGGAAATGTAGAGCATCTACACATAAAGGTTATAAGAAAAAGAAGGAGGATATATGGACCCACACGGCCAATGGAAAACCAAAATAGAAATAAGAAACGCCGATTTAACTGAAAATTGGTGGCCCTTTGTAGAAAATATTAATGATATATTAGAAAGGATGCAAGAATATCAAGACGAACTTGAATCAATAAGAAATAAAAATGATGAAACAATGGGGTTAATCAGAGGATTATACAAATCCTTTATAAGAATGGATATATTTGATAAGGAATGGAAATTGAACTGGACAGCAGTAAAAAGAATTGGAGAAATGATAAATGAAGAGCGAGAAGAAGAAGACAAATGAACAAGAGATAATGGAAAATTATGTAATCGAAGCATCTGAAAATACTATGCTTCGAGCACATTCCAGACACTCAATGAAATTGGGTAATGTAGAATTAGATATTGTCCCTACGGATAAAACACAATCTCTAGAAGATGTTATGAAACAATTTGCTAAGTTTGCTAAGTTAATGCAAAAATTACACGGCAATGCTCACTTATCTTTTGAGGAAGGACTGTCCCACCCGCCGTCAGGAATGTTTGAATAATGGGGCAACGAACACTTTCAGGGGAAGAAGCAAAAACTTCAGATATAATAGAGGGGATGGTAAATAAACACCATCCACTTATGGGTCCTCCTCCAGAAAAATCCAAAGAATATAAGAGTCTGGTCAACGTTGTAGGAGACATAAGTGCCATTGTAGGTAAATGTAATATGTGTCGTAGAAATATAGAGAATGATGAAGAAAAGTTCTGGTGTGTAGAAACTAGG
>Ga0098035_1001041_pt1 | contig 13617 bp, 9 predicted proteins | sample 3_EtaG_FD_75046 | JGI IMG/M metagenome (GOLD analysis project Ga0098035, IMG submission 75046) | Marine viral communities from the Subarctic Pacific Ocean - 3_ETSP_OMZ_AT15126 metaG | ecosystem: Environmental > Aquatic > Marine > Oceanic | place: Pacific Ocean | collected 2015-01-07
ACGCGCGAAACCGACCTTCTATCGGCGGGCATGCTGGTCGATGGCATCGACGCGGTCTGTCTCTCCGGCGGCAGCGCATTCGGTCTCGCAGCGGCAGACGGCGTGGCGTCAGGACTGAAGCAGGAGGGGCGCGGTTTCGCGCTCGTGCCGTTAACGAGCGTGCCGCGAACGCCGATTGTGCCAGCGGCGATCCTCTATGATCTTTCCAATGGTGGCGACAAGGACTGGGGCGAAGTTTCGCCTTATGCGGCCCTCGGCCTGGCGGCGTATCGTTCGCGTGGCACAGAGCTGGCGCTTGGTCAGGCCGGGGCGGCCTATGGTGCGCGGGCGGGGGCGTTTGCGGGCGGGACCGGTTCTGCCAGTATCGTGACGCATGACGGTATTACCGTCGGCGCGCTGGCCGGGGTAAACTGTTTCGGATCAGTCTTCATGCCCGGCACAGAAGCGTTCTGGTCGTGGCCATTCGAGATTGATGGGGAATTCGGGGGCCAGCGTCCACCCGGAGATTATGTTGCCGATGCAGAGGATTGGGGCGCTGCGAAGTCCAACCCGGCGCTCGGCCAGAACACCACCATCGCCTGCATCGCCACGGATGTAATTCTGACAGCGAGTGAAGCGAAGCGGGTGGCGCAGATGGCGCTGTCCGGCTTCTCTCGTGCCATCCGGCCGGTCTTTGCGCCGTTTGATGGAGATGCCTTGTTCGTAATGTCGTCAGGCCAGATTGCCTCGCAGGAGAAGCGTGCCATACTCATTGCGAGGATCGGAGAATTGGCCGCCTCCACACTCGCCCGGGCCATTGCACGGGGGGTGCATGAAGCCAATCGCTGATGAGGGACAGGCGTATGCAGCGCGGGTGGAAGATCGGAATTGGAGCAGGATTGCTGGCGCTGGCCACGGCCTGTGTTGTGGGTGGTCAGGAAGCAGATCCTGCGGATTGGCCCGGCATGGCGTCGCTGCAGGCCTTGCAAGGACGGTCCGTGTTCCACGAATGCGGCGCAACCATGATCTCTCCGGAATGGGCGATAACGGCGGGACATTGCGTTGAAGGAATTCGCGTTGAGAGCAACGGACGTGCAGTCCAGTATTTTCCGGATGCAACCGGTCGCACGATGGAGCGGTTTGGGCCAGTCGGGCTGGCCATAGGTCGCGGCTCGTTGATGGATGTGCCATCGAGCGCACTGTTTCCGGTCTCCAGGATCGTTGTTCATCCGGACTATGATTCCGGCAATCCCGAGCGCGGACATGATCTGGCCTTGTTGCGTATCGAAGGCCGCTGGGAAGGTGAAGTAGCGTCGCTTGATGGATTGACGGCGACAGCCATTGATATGACGGGGTCATATGCCGACACACTCGTGGCAGGATATGGCAAGGTTGGCGAAACCGCTCGCAGCGAAGCTGGAACCAGTCGGACGGGTCGCCATGTCACCGCGCCGAGCCTGATTTTGCAGGAGGGCTATGTGCCCTTGGTCGATGCGCAGACATGCCAGAAGCAAACCGCCGCACGCATTTCTGAGTATGGGTTGCAGGACGAGCTGACTGGTGTGGCGGTAGATCCGCAGACGCAGATCTGCGCGGGCGCAGGAGGCGTGGATTCGTGTCAGGGCGATAGCGGCGGACCACTCATGCTGCGCAGTTATGAGCATGGCCCGGTCCAGATAGGCGTGGTGAGCTGGGGACTGGGATGTGCCCGGCCGGACAGTCCGGGAATCTATATGCGGGTCAGCGCATATTCGGGTTGGATCAGCGCTGTAACGGGGATTGCACCTGCCGGTGATGCCGCCACTGCAGAGGAATGACAGTTGCGTGGCAAACAGGCTTGCATCCCCCGATTCCTCACTGTATGTGTCCGCCTTCCAAACGGCAGGCACCCGTAGCTCAGCTGGATAGAGCACCAGACTACGAATCTGGGGGTCGGGCGTTCGAATCGCTCCGGGTGTGCCATTTTCCTTCCTTAAACATTTGAAACGAGCCCCTTTCGGTTTTTCCGGGGGATTGGGTTGACCCTGTTCGCGCGCGTGTTGAACACTGTTGCGACAAGCAACTAAGTGTGGGGACTCTTATGCGTTCGTTTTGTGCCGCGGCTGGAATGGCCGTGCTCGCCACTGCCTTGCCGACGGCGAGTGCGCAGGACATTCCAATGGCCGGATGGACGGTCGAGGTTTCCCCCAACAGTATCTATCTGACACGACCGGACCTGCCGGGAATCAATGTTGGCATCGTCAGCGATGTGCGGCCAAACCTGACGCATGAGGAAAAGTTTGAGTATGTGAAGGGCTTTTTCGCCGGGCGGGCCGATTGCCCATCCTTGGCGAATGCCGAGACAAAAACCTCGTTCGCAGGTTTCTCCGCGCGCAGCGGGGGACCGGTCGCCAGATGCACCCTTCTCTCGATGGGGCACTGGGAAGCGGGGGGATTGCAAAGCGCGCTGATTCTTGATGAGGCCGTCAAGGAGGACAAGATACTGGGTGGCGTGCCGTCCGGGCCATCGGCGATGAGTATTTCAGTGCTGTCCAATAAAATCATGCAGGAGGTCATAGAGTACCTGATGGGCCGCGCTCAGGTTTCCGAAGCCGGCATGACGGGCGACCAGGTGCGGGCCGCCATGAGCGCTCAGGGGCTGGGAAAGCGTGTATCGCCGGATCGCAAGCCGGTTGGCATGGTGCGCATGATCGACAGCGGCGGCTTCGACGCGGTCAGCTTTGCGGGCAAGGACGAAACCCAGACTCTGGTGCTCTTCCCGAAGCGATCGCAGGATTTTGCTGCAAGCGCGATCACCTGCATGAACTGGGATGCGGCGCTATTTGACCCTTATGAGGTCGAGTCACCGTGGAAGGTCATGCTCGGATGCGAGCGGTATTTCTGGCGCGGATCTGCGGATTATTTGGACATGAAGAGTCTTTCAAGAAGCTCGGACTGGACGGGCGCTTCCTTCGAGCGGGGGCGTTTCACTTACCGAAAGGCCGAAACCTATCAGAAGTTTGCAAAAGGGGAGTTGTTGGACCTGCGGATCGGTATTGGCCGGGCGCGCTTCGATGAGGTTTTAACCGGGAACCTTCCCCTGTCCGAGCTTCAGCCGCGGGACATCCTTTTCCTGCCGGATGGACGGTTCATGGCCGGGCATGTGCGCGCGTCATCTCTTCCCGGTGGCGGCACAGAAGGGCCCGTTGCGGGGCAATACTATTTCGATGGCCATGTCGTGACCCTGCTGCTGGACACAGGCGAGGTGGTTTACGGCCATGCTGGCTGGTTTCCGGGTGAAGGGGCAACGGGGCAGGACCACAGGGCCGTCGTGAATATCAATGGCTGGGTGTATACAAGTTATTGCCGAGACATCTGGAAGAACTGTTGAGTGCAGGGCGGGCTGTTAGAACCCCGCCGCGTCGCTCTGGTTCATGCTGCGATATTCGTCCCGCATGCCAATATAGAGACTGAGACAACAGGTCAGTAGGATCAGCGTAAAGGGCAGGGCCGCCGTGATTGTGCCCGCCTGCAGTGACTGCAGCGCATCCGTGCCGCCGCCATAGAGCAGGGCCGATGCTGTCAGGCCGATCAAGCAGGCCCAGAATACGCGTTGGCGCCGGGGAGAATCTGTCTTGCCGCCGCTGGTAATCGTGTCGACGACCAGTGCGCCGGAGTCTGCCGAGGTCACGATGAAGACGACCAGCAGCAGGATGGCTGCGGCTGACGTGATGGCCGAGAAGGGCAGGTCTGCCAGCATCTGGAACAGGACGAGAGACGCGCTGCCCATGCCCTCGCCGAGTTCGCCTTCGCCGGTCTTGAATTGGGCGATCGCAGTTTTGCCGAACGCGGTAAACCAGATGATGCCAATTGTGACGGGTGCAAACAGAACGACCGCAAAATATTCGCGCACTGTCCGCCCCTTCGAAATGCGGGCGATGAACATGCCGACAAAGGGCGACCAGGAAATCCACCAGGCCCAATAGAATATGGTCCAGTCATGAAACCAGGCGATGTCCGGCCGCCGTATCCAGTTGGTGAGGGCGGGCGTGTCGGTCATATAGGCGAGCAAATTCTGGCCCATACCGGTAAAGATCAGGATGGTTGGTCCGGCAATGATCACGAAGACGAGCAGGGCAAAGGCGATGCCCATATTGATATTGCTGAGCAGTTTGACGCCGCCATCAAGACCGCGAAGAACGGACAGGACTGCAAGCCCTGTCATCACGACAATAAGCAGGATCTGGATGCCGACATTGGGCTCAAAGCCGAGCAAGTAAGCTAGCCCACTGGTCGCCTGCGTTGCGCCGATGCCGATGGTCGTTGCGAGGCCGAACACAGTCGAGACAACCGCAAACAGGTCGATGATATGCCCCGGCCAGCCCCAGACCCGCTCACCGAGCAAAGGATAGAAAGCCGAACGGATGCTGAGAGGCAGGCCCTTATTGTGCGCAAAGAATCCGAGTGCGAGCCCGACAATCGCATAGATCGCCCAGGGCGCGAGCCCCCAATGGAAGATCGTGGCGCTATACGCGAGCCGTTCCGCTTCGGCTGAAAGCGGTTCGGCATTCAGCGGCATGCCATACCAGTCAGTATAATAAGCAAGCGGTTCGGCTGCGCCGTAGAACATGAATCCGACACCCACGCCGGCCGCGAACAGCATCGCCACCCAGGACATGATACTGAAGTCCGGCGTCGCGGTCGGTCCGCCCAACCGGATTTTTCCTAGTGGACTGATGGTCAGCGCGATGCAGAAGCCGAATACGAGCACGGCGGTGAGTGCGAAGAGCCAGTCAGCGCTTTGCAGCGTCCAGGTTCGGGCCGCTGTCAAATACTCCGCCGAAACTGTCGGAAAGAGCAGCGTGAGGCCGGAGAAGACGATGATCAGTCCGGCGCTCAGGAAGAAAACAGGATTGTGAATATTCAGCCCGGCGACCTCGATATTGTCCTGCCCGATCTCGTAATCGGTTTCGTAGACAAAAAGGGCTTCTTCGTCCTCGGGAATCAGGTCTGACGGCGTGTCGGGGGCTTGTGTGTCCATGCCGGGCTTGTGCCGCAAGTACGTCGATTATCAAAGCATTGTTCTGAGGAAACTGTCCGCGCTATCGTGAAGAGTGAGGGTTTGATGCAACAGTTTGCATAAGATTCCCGTAGTTACCCGACGAATAGCTGGGCGAAACCTTTCTATCATCGAAATAAAAATGTACTTCGGAACCATCGAGCAGCCATGTGTACCGAGCCGCGCCGCTTATTCTGGCGCGCCATGGCTGGAGACGACCCAAAGGGAACACACATGAATAGACTCAAGTACGGGGCCTCGCTGATTGCGATGGCTGGACTGGTCGCGCCGGTTGCATTGGCGCAGGACGCTCCAGCGGAACCAGCGAGCGCGAAACGGCTTCAAACAGTGACCATCACGGCGACCAAGCGTTCGGAAAGCGCACAGGACGTGCCCGTCGCAGTTACGGCGCTCGGCGAGCAGCAGCTCAGAGAGCTCGGCGTCAAGAATTTCTCGGACTATCTTGTCCAACTGCCTGGCGTCACGGCAGGTGGTTCCGGCCCCGGTCAGAATACAATCTATATTCGTGGTCTCGCATCCACCACGCCAAACCTGACGGTTGCAGGCGTCGCCGGTCTCGCCCCCAATGTCAGCTTTTATCTCGACGAGCAGCCGCTGGCCCAGCCGGGCCGGAATTTGGACGTCTATGCAGCCGATATCGAGCGCGTAGAGGTCTTGTCCGGACCTCAGGGCACACTGTTCGGCTCAAGCTCGCAGGCCGGTACGGTCCGCATGATTACCAACAAGCCGTCCTTCAGTGGCTTTGATGCCGGGTTCAATGCGTCCACCTCGTTCACCGATGGCGGTGAGATGAGCAACAGTGTCGAGGCCATGATCAATGTGCCCGTCAATGACAAGTTGGCGCTGCGTGGGGTCGTCTATAGTGATACTCAAGGTGGCTATATCGACAATGTCGGCGGCACATTGTCTGTACGCGACTCCGCCCGGTTCCGTACCGAAGGCACTGTGCGTGGCAATGGCGTGCCCGTGAGTGCCCAGCGCGAGGGCTTCCAGGCAGGCGCTGATCTGTCTGGTGTCAATTTCGTTGACGCAAACAACAGCAACATTGTCGAGAATGACATCAATGATGTCACCTATCAGGGCTTTCGCCTGAGCGGCATGTACCAGATCAATGAAGATTGGGACCTGCTGATCACGCATGCTCAGCAGCAGATCGAGTCCGACGGTGTGTTTGCCGCAGATCCCGAACTGGATGACTATGATATTGTCCGTTTCACACCGGAGAATATCGAAGACAAGTTCCACAACACTTCATGGACGCTGGAAGGCCGCATCGGCGCGCTTGAGGCGCTCTATACCGGTGCGTATACGGACCGCACGACAGACCAGACGGTCGATTATTCCGACTATCTCTTCGTCGGCCAGTACCTGCCTTACTATATCTGTGACTACTCGGTCACCTATCCAGCGGGTGCGCCGACGGGCAACTGCTACGCGCCGAACCTGTTCGTGAACTCACACAGTGAGACGAAAGTGCAGACGCATGAGTTGCGCTTCAATACGCCGAGCGAGAATCGCTGGCGCGCCACCTTCGGCGCCTTCTACAGCGACCTGGAGCTGGCTGAGCGTAATGACTTCGTCTATCCGGGCTCAACGCAGGTGGCCTATACAGACGGATCGATCGGCTTTGCCCCGAACTATCCGCTGACGCAAACGGACGTAACAGGCGAAATCGGCAGTGCGTCCCCCGGTTACTACAGCGTTGCCGGTCCGTTCCCGGAAGGCGTTATCTTCCGAAACGATATTCTGCGCACCGATCAGCAGATGGGCCTCTTCGGCGAGACCACCTTCGACATCTCTGACCAGTTCGCCATCACGGCTGGCGCACGATACTATGACGTCGAAGTCGACCTTGAAGGAAGTGCCAACTCGTCCTTCTTCAACCTGTTCGCAGATACCGACCAGCAAGTGTTCGGTACGAACATTTCGTTCCTGTATGGCCCGAACGGCCCGGCAGGGACGCCGGACAAGGCGTCAACCGACGGTATGATCTACAAGCTGACGGGCGAGTGGACGCCGTCGGACGACGTGATGTTCTACGCTACATACTCGGAAGGCTTCCGCGCCGGCTTGTTGAACCGTCCGGGCGGTGCTTCCGGCCCAGGCGGCTACACCGTGCCATATGCTGTCGATACGGACGAAGTGAAGAATTACGAGCTCGGCTGGAAAACCGAACTGTTCGACAATTCGCTGCGTTTCAACGGGTCAGCCTTCTTCGTCGACATTGAAGGTCTGCAGACCACAATCTTCGATCCTTCGATCGTGAACCTGTTCTTCTCTGACAACGCAGCCAATGCCGAGATCCAGGGCCTTGAAGGCGACTTCACCTGGGCGCCGGCCTCGGTTGACGGCCTGACCATTGCAGGTGCGTTCTCGCTGCTCGACACCGAGATCACCGAAGTGCTCGTGCCGACAGATGACGTTGTAGAAGGTTCCGACCTTGCCTTCGCGCCAGCCTACCAGGGCAATCTGCGTGTTCGGTATGAGTGGGATCTCGAGCAGGAAGTGGCTGGCCAGCGCCTCACCGCGCATGTCATGCCGCAGATCGTGTTCTCCGACGACTCCGTCAGTGATGTCATCGAAATCAACAAGATGGACCTTGATGGCTATGTCACCCTGGGCGGCTCGATGGGCGTCACGGGCGACAATTGGGGCGCGGAGATCTTCGCCTCGAACCTGACCAACGAATATGCCGAGCTTAGTGGCAGCTTCGTTTATGACCGCGAACGCATCACGCCAATGCGCCCGCGCACAATCGGTATTCGCGTTTCCTACGACTACTAGGACATACGCCTACTTGATACTGAAGCAGCGCCCTGACAGGTTCAGGGCGCTGCTTTTATTTGACGGGAACTTCAGGCACCACGATGACCGCAATCTCTGATCCGGACCTCGCCCTGCGGGACGCGCAGAAAGCCATACAGTCTGGCGATTTTGCAACCGCCCGACAAATCACCGATGCGCTTCTTGCTGGCGAGCCGACTCATAAGGAAGCGCTCTACATGGCGGCAGTTTGCGCGCGCTATGAAGGTCGCAGCGCGGACGCGCTCGCGCATCTGGACGCGTTGAAGTCGCTCTCACCGGATTTCGGCCGCGCTTATCAGGAAGAGGGGCATCTCAAGCGCAAGCTCGGAGATCTGTCCGGAGCCGTCGGCGCTTTTGAGCGCGCGACCCGCTACAATCCTGCCTTGATGGCAAGCTGGTCTGCGCTAGCAGACCTGTACCATCAGGCGGGCAATACGGACGCGGCGACCAACGCCCGCGCGCAGGCAGACCGTGTACGCGCGCTTCCGCGTGAGCTGCAAGCGGTGACAAATCATATTCATGAGGGCCGCGTCTTCCGGGCGGAGGAAATCGCCAGAGCGTTTCTCCAGAAGCACCCGACCCATGTCGAAGGCATGCGCCTGCTGGCGGATATCGGGTCCCGCCTCGGTGTTCAGGAGGATGCAGAATTCCTGCTTGAAAGCGCGGTCGATCTTGATCCGGACAATGTGCAGTTGCGGCTCGACTATATTCAGGTGTTGCGCAAGCGGCAAAAATTTGCAGCAGCGCTGGAGCAGGCTGGAGTTCTGATGGCGCGTGATCCGGACAATCCGCTATTCCAGTCGCATTTCGCCATCGAGAGTATGCAGGCGGGTGATTATGAAACCGCGCTGGACCATTTTGAACGGGTGCTACAGAAAATCCCCGGTGATCCTGCTACGCTGGTCTCGCGGGGACATGCGCTCAAAACCTATGGTCGAACCGAAGAGGCAATCAGTTCATACAAGGCGGCAACAGATGTTGCGCCGGGGCAGGGGGATGCCTGGTACGGTCTCGCAAATCTCAAGACCTACACATTCGGCGATGATGAACTCGCCCGTATGCAAGCCCAGTTTGCTGCACTCGATATTGACCATATGTCCCGCGTCCACATCGCGTTTGCGCTTGGCAAGGCCCATGAGGATCGCGGCGATCATGACGCCGCATTCCTGGCCTACGCGCAAGGCAACGCGCTGAAGCACCAGACGGTTCGCTATACGACCGACCAGATGCATGCGGAATTCGACGCGCAAAAAGCAATCTGTACGGCTGACCTGTTTGAAGCTCAGGCCGGTAAGGGCTGCCCCGCGCCAGACCCGATCTTCATTCTTGGCCTTCCGCGGGCGGGCTCGACCTTGATCGAACAGATTCTCGCGTCGCACCCAGACGTGGACGGAACGCTTGAGCTTCCCAATATCCTGTCACTTGCTCATCGCCTGCGGGGGCGCAAGCAACTGACAGACCGGGAGCGCTACCCGCGTATCCTGCATGAACTTCCCGCCGATGAGCTGTCTGCGCTCGGTGAGGAATATATTGAGACGACAGGCATCCATCGTCAGGGAGCGGCTTTCTTCACTGACAAGATGCCGAACAATTTCCGGCATATCGGCCTGATGCATCTGATCCTGCCCAATGCCAAGATCATCGATGCGCGGCGCGACCCGATGGATTGTTGTTGGTCGGGCTTCAAGCAACTCTTCGCGGAAGGTCAGGAGTTCACCTACAGCCTCGATGATATTGGAAACTACTATCGCGGCTATGTCGATCTGATGGCGCATTGGGACAGTGTTCTCCCGGAAGGGCGAGTCCTGCGCGTTCAGCACGAGGATGTCCTGGAAGACCTGGAAGGCCAGGTTCGGCGGATTCTCGATTATTGTGGTTTGCCGTTTGATCAGGCCTGTGTGAATTTTCACAAGACTGACCGGGCCGTGCGCACGGCCAGCTCCGAGCAGGTTCGTCGTCCGATCAACAAAAGCGGGGTTGAGCAGTGGCGCCCTTATGAGGCACACCTTGATCCACTGAAAGCCGCGCTGGGACCCGACCTCGCGCCCCAATAGGAGTCGTCAGGTGAGCACACGGTCCGATGATGCCTTGATCGCGCTGCGTAAAATACAGCGCATGACAGAACTGGCGTCCAAGCGGCTGGCTCAGACGGCGGGCATTACTCCGTCGCAAATGACGGTCTTGCGCATGCTCGATGAGCAGGGCGAGATCTCCGCAGGCCGGGTGGCAGAGGCCACTCAGCTGAAACATGCCACCATCACCAGCCTCGTCGATAAACTGGAGGCACGCGGCTTGATCGCGCGGCGCCGGTGTGACACCGACCGTCGGCGCGTTTGGCTGAACCTGCTGCCTGCGGGTAAAGAGGCTCTGTCGGTTGCGCCCGACCCCCTGCACGAAACATTCGCTGCCGGATTCGACAAACTCCCTGACTGGCAACAATCCATGCTGGTAGCGGCTCTTGAGCGCGCGGCTGGCCTGCTTGATGCCGAAGAGCTCGACGCTGCGCCCTTTTTGGACGTTGGAGAACTGGGATAGCGTCGCACGCAAGTTTGCGATTGCAAATCATTTTCACCAATGCTAGGTCGCGCTCTTACCCGTGTCGGACAGATGACGTGAATGAGGGCACCCTATGATTGCGACGAATCGGATCGTACTTTCCATTTCCGTACTGGCAGGCGTATTGCTTGCTGCGTGTACGACGCTGCCGGCGCGGTCTGATATTTCCAATGTGATATCGCATCCTGCGGCGACCGATTTGAGGGATCCTCAGTTCCAGGCAGATCGTGAAGCTATCCTGGCGATGGCGGGAAACTACAAGGTGAAGTTCGACTTCAACGAAACCGTCGCCTTCGACGATGACTATTTTCTGAAGCCTCGCAAAGTGTCTGGTGGGGATGAGGTGGTCCTCGTTGTCGAGGATCGCGGAAACTTCATCAGCCTACAGCATATTCTGGTCGTAGGCGGCGAGCACAAGATGGCGATCAAGCACTGGCGTCAGGACTGGCAGTATGAGCCTGAGCGTGTGCTGATATTCATTGGCGGAAATGCCTGGGTGTGGCGTGACGTGCCAGCATCCGAGCGAGCCGGTACTTGGTCTCAGACGGTCTACCAGGTCGATGATGCGCCGCGATACGGGGCTGTTGCGACATGGTCGCACGAGAATGGGATTGCCACATGGCAGCCGCCACATGAATGGCGCCCGCTACCGCGGCGCGACATGACCACGCGCGATGATTACCACGCCATCCATGCGATGAACCGGCACGTCGTTACGTCTTGGGGCTGGGTGCATGAGCAGGACAATGGAAAGCTCGTCCTGAGCGGTAGTCAGCCACACATGCTGGCGCGTGAGACTGGCCTGAACACATATCGCCGAGACAGCGATTTCGAGACCGAGATTGCAACAGATTACTGGAGCGGTACCGCAGGCTTCTGGGCTGGCGTTCGCGGCGAATGGGACAGGATTGCCAGTCAGAACGAAGCATTTGCCGTCACGATCAAGGGCGAGACCGAAGCGCTCTACATGCCTCTGCTGACCCTCGCCGGTGAAGTGGCAGACGGCAGCAAGGGAAACGAATAGGCGGTGCTGGAGGCCAGACAGTTGATCGAAAATTTCACGACCAGCGACATTGGCGCATTGGCTGACCGATTGCGTCCCACTGACATGGATATAGCCGAAACAGACTGAGCTCGGCTATGGTTGGAATGCCCCTATCAGATTTTCTTCTGATTGACTCGTTCGGACAGTTTGGCGGGGCTTTCCTTGCGTTCTGAATAGCGGTCAACAAGATGGTCTGCACGGTCCCGGGTCAGGAGCGTGAACTTCACGAGTTCTTCCATCACATCGACAATTCGGTCGTAATATGGCGAGGGGGTCATGCGGCCGCGTTCGTCGAATTCCAGGAATGCTTTGGCGACAGACGATTGGTTTGGAATGGTGATGAGCCGCATCCAGCGTCCCAGAATGCGTAGCTGATTGACGGCGTTGAAACTCTGCGACCCGCCACAGACCTGCATGACGGCCAGTGTCTTTCCCTGGGTAGGACGGACACCGCCGAGAGAGAGGGGAATCCAGTCGATCTGGGTTTTCATGACTCCCGACATTGCACCGTGCCGCTCCGGTGAACACCAGACCATTCCTTCCGACCATACGACGAGGTCTCGCAATTCCTGTACTTTTGGGTGGGAGTCCTCCGCCCCATCGGCGAGCGGGAGACCATCGGGATCGAACATGCGAGTCTCGCAGCCGAGCTTTTCCAGAATGCGAGCGGCTTCCTCATTTGCCAGGCGGGAATAGCTCCGCTCCCGTAAAGAACCATGCAGAAGCAGGATACGTGGCTTGTGTGTGCTGAGCGCAGGAGTCAGGAGGGCGTCTGGGTCGGTCTCGCGAAAACTGTCTTCGTGAAGGGCAGGAAGGTCATTCGTGGAGGTCATCTGTGTGTTGGTCTTTCTCGGGCAGATCAGTTGATTGCTCCACTCATGCAAACCTGTTCGCGTTCAGAAGTGAGGCTTTGCGTGAGAGCTCTCTCAAGTTTCCGGGAACGCATTGCGGGTGCGATTGGCGAAGGCTACCAGCGACAGCATGACCGGCACCTCGACCAGCACGCCGACAACTGTGGCGAGCGCCGCTCCGGAATTCAGCCCGAACAGGCTGATCGCCACCGCGACGGCCAGTTCGAAGAAGTTGGACGTGCCGATCATGGCGCAGGGCGCGGCGACCTTGTGTGGCACTTTCCATGCCCAGGCGGCCGCGTAGGCGAGTGCAAAGATACCATACGACTGAATGAGAATTGGTACGGCAATGAGCGCAATGATGATCGGCTTCGCCAGGATCGTTTCGCTCTGGAATCCGAACAGGAGTGTAACGGTAGCCAGAAGGCCGATCACCGACAGGGGTTTGATACGGCGCGTGAAGGCGGTCACCGATTCCTCACCCCCGCGCTTCTTAAGGGCATTACGAGCCAGAATGCCCGCCATCAGGGGAACGACCACATAGAGCGCAACCGACAGGAGCAGCGTCTCCCACGGCACGGCGATATCCGTGACTCCCAGCAAGAAAGCGACAATCGGTGCGAAGGCAAACACCATGACCGCATCATTCACACTGACCTGAACCAGTGTGTAATTCGGGTCGCCACGTGTCAGATGTGACCAGACAAATACCATCGCCGTGCAGGGGGCAGCGCCCAAAAGGATGAGGCCGGCAATATAGCCTTCCGCGTCTCCGGGGGGGATGAACGGCGCGAAGACATGGCGGAAAAAAAGAACGCCGAGGGCCGCCATAGTGAAGGGCTTGATAAGCCAGTTCACAACCAGTGTGATGATCAGCCCCTTCGGTTTCTCACCGACGCGGCGCATGGCAGAAAAATCCACGCCGATCATCATGGGCCAGACCATGGCCCAGATGAGCAGGGCGACAGCGAAATTCACATTTGCATATCCGAAACGGGCAAGTGCTTCGAACGCGCCAGGCACGATCTGCCCCAGGCCAATCCCAATCGCAATGGCGAGTGATACCCAGATAGAGAGGTATCTTTCGAATAGTCCCATGAGTATGCCCCGCATCTTACTCTGTCGGCGTTCCGATCCGGGCTAGTTAGTGCCGCATACATTATTATTCAATAATTCATCGAATATCGTTCTGGTATTTCTTGGAGCGCATGCCTGCAGGGAGTTCACGTCAAAGACTGCTCCGAGGCCGCGCCTTTTCTGCGACTAAAGATGAGGAATGGCGCACCCAAGAGGATTCGAACCTCTGACCTCTGCCTTCGGAG
>Ga0098035_1001045_pt1 | contig 13606 bp, 13 predicted proteins | sample 3_EtaG_FD_75046 | JGI IMG/M metagenome (GOLD analysis project Ga0098035, IMG submission 75046) | Marine viral communities from the Subarctic Pacific Ocean - 3_ETSP_OMZ_AT15126 metaG | ecosystem: Environmental > Aquatic > Marine > Oceanic | place: Pacific Ocean | collected 2015-01-07
ATCGAGATCGGCCTTGTCCTCTTCGGGCAGCTTGCGGAAGGTCGTGCCTGCGCGGTTCAGGACCTTTTCCCAACCGGCTTCTCCAACCCACTTCTCCAGCCTGGCGGCATCCGCACCTTCCTTCTTGTAGTCATGGAAGGCGTAGTCGAGCCCCTGCCCCTCCAGCCACTTGCGCGCTTTCTTGACGGTGTCGCAGTTGGGAATGCCGTAGAATTCGAGGCTCAATGTCAGCTCCTATCAAAGCGGTGGATGCGCGGCGAATCGCACGCGAAGAGGGTATAGTCCCGATAGTAGTCGTCGCGGCCGCGGCCCTGGACGATGACATGCTCGGCCTGGCGGCCCCAGTCGCGGGCGCTGGCTTCGTCCTCCCATTCGGACAGCGCGATCACCTCGCCGTCTTCGCTGGCGTAGCTCTTGAACGAGAGGAAGCCCGGCTGGCTGCGGGCGAGCGCTTCCATCGCCTCGGCATCGCGGGAATAGGCCCGCGCATCGATGTCGGCGCGCTTGCGGTTGCGGAAGACGACGAGAAACATCCTTGCCCCCTATCCCACTCGCCAACTTTGCGAAAGCTCGCAGGGCGCAGTGCAGGCATAGGCGCAGGCCGCCAGACCCTGCGAAACGCTGGACAAACCGTACTTGTCGCGACAAAGCGCAACCCATGAGCGTCAACACCTTCGGCCATATCCTGCGTTTCACCACCTGGGGCGAAAGCCACGGGCCCGCGATCGGCGCCGTCGTCGACGGGTGCCCTCCGGGCATCGAGATCGACGAAGCGCTCATCCAGCCCTTCCTCGATGCGCGCCGCCCCGGCCAGTCCAAGTTCACGACCCAGCGCCAGGAACCGGACCAGGTCCGCATCCTGTCCGGCGTGTTCGAGGCTCCCGACGGCGTGCGCCGCACCACCGGAACGCCGATCAGCCTGATGATCGAGAACGTCGACCAGCGCTCCAAGGACTATTCGGACGTCGCCAGGGCCTATCGCCCCGGCCATGCCGACTATGCCTACGACGCCAAGTACGGCTTTCGCGACTATCGTGGCGGCGGCCGCAGCTCCGCGCGCGAAACCGCAAGCCGCGTTGCGGCGGGAGCAGTCGCGCGGCTGGTCATCGACGATGTCTCGATCCTGGGCTACGTCGCCGAGATCGGCGGCGATGCCATCGACATGGCGAATTTCGATCCCGCCGAGATCGGCCGCAACCCCTTCTTCTGCCCCGATCCCCAAGCGGTCCCTCGCTGGGAGAAGATCGTCGACGATGCCCGCAAGTCCGGCTCCTCGGTCGGTGCAGTGGTGGAATGCGTGGCCACCAATGTTCCGGCTGGCTGGGGCGCCCCGCTCTACGGCAAGCTCGATGCCGATCTCGCTGCGGCGATGATGGGCATCAATGCGGTCAAGGGCGTGGAAATCGGCGACGGCTTCGCAGCCGCGCGCCTGACCGGCGAGCAGAACGCCGACCCGATGCGCCCCGGTGAGCACGGCCCCGACTTCCTCGCCAACCACGCCGGCGGCATTGCCGGAGGCATCTCGACCGGCCAGCCGGTGACCGTGCGCGTCGCCTTCAAGCCGACCAGCTCGATCCTCACACCGCAACCGACGGTCACGCGCGAAGGCGAAGCTACCGAGCTGTTCACCAAGGGCCGCCACGACCCCTGCGTCGGCATTCGCGGCGTCCCGGTAGTCGAAGCGATGATGGCGCTGGTGCTGGCGGACCACAAGCTCCTGCACCGGGGCCAGTGCGGCTGAACGAGGCTGCTTCGGCGCCGCGCGAAAGTGCGGCGCGGTCTAGATCACGCGGTTCCTGACCAGCGTCTTTTCGATCGTCTTGCGCTCGACGGCAGGCATGCAGATCCCCTGGCTGGCTTCGAAAGCGGGGGGAACCCGGCTCATCGTGGATCGCCGCTCAAGCTCCAGACCGTGCCCCGAAGCGAATTGCTCGAACTGTGCCAGCACGTCCCGCGGCTCGGCGCAGAAGTCCACATAGTCGATTTCGTGGAAGCGGCTCCCCGGCAGACTTTCCAGAGCTTCGCGCATGGCAATTTCGGTCATGGCGACCTGCTGGGCGACATACTCAACCGGGGGTAGATCGCCGAGATCCTCAAGCCCTCGCGGAATGACGGAATAATGCCCGCGCGCGTTTCCGCAGCGTTCACGGCGCGCCTTGAGCAGCGATTGCGCCACGTCCATCAGGTCGCGCCGGACGACGACGAAGAGCGCATCCGGGAAGATCGCCGCCAGCGCGGAAATCCGCAGGCTGTTGCAGGGGACCTTGGACAGGAAGGGCGCATCGAACTGTTCGCTCAGGCTTGCCACGGAGTTTACCAGCCAGCGCTCGCGCTCCGGATCCACTTCCTCCGGCTCGACCGCCTCGTGCGTTTCGCTCGGGAAGGCGTGCTGCCAGAAGGCGATACCCTCGCTCGGTCCGGACGGGCCCGGCGTCCTGCCGACATAGCTGGTGAACTCGGGCGGCACGCGCCAGGCATGCGCACGCAAGAGCCTGGAAACGCGCGCATTGCTGCGGGGGAAGCGCTCGGTGATGTTATTGATGTAGGCGAAGCGCCAGACCGTCGTCATTGCCTGGTAGACAACCGTGGTTCCGGATCGTGGCAGGCCAACGATGAAGATGGGGGGATGCTGCGGCCGGCCCGAGCGGACAGGCACGAATGGCGCGAGCGAGGCATCCAGCAGCCTGATGGCCGAACCGGCAGCCCCGCGCGCGAAACGCCCCAACCTGGCGCGCATGTTCAGTTCCTCATCCCCATTCACACCGCGACTCCGAAACCGCTTTTTTAATCTATAGTTACAGGGAACAGGACCGGGGCACGGAGAGTCAATTACCCGTTCGGGATAGCGGATCGGTGCCGGACGCGGCGACAGGGTAACCCTTCCGGCATGATCGAAACGGCCTTTTTCGAGGCCCGTGAAGCACGTTGGCACGCCTTATCGATGAAATCGGTCAACCTGGCTGCGAGTAATCGAGCAATCCGATCAAGCCAATCGAATCATCGCGCTACAAATCGTCATGCGCAGCGCCTATCTCCCTCTCGTCCATTCAACACCCAATCTAGAGGGAAACACGACCATGGGTATCATCGGCAGCACCATCAAGCCGTTCAAGAACACCGCATTCCAGGCGGGCAAGGACTTCTTCGACGTCACCGAAGCCGACATCGCGGGCAAGTGGGCCGTGTTCTTCTTCTATCCGGCCGACTTCACCTTCGTCTGCCCGACCGAACTGGAAGACCTCGCCGATCAGTACGACGCACTGAAGGGCATGGGCGTCGAAGTGTTCGGCGTCTCGACCGACACCCACTTCAGCCACAAGGCCTGGCACGACACCTCGGAAAAGATCGGCAAGTGCGGATACGCTTTCCTGGGTGACCAGAACCACGCGCTGACCAACAACTTCGGCGTCCTGCGCGAGGATTCGGGCCTTGCCGACCGCGCCACCTTCGTCGTCGACCCGGACGGCGTGATCCAGATCATGGAAATCACCTGCGAAGGCGTTGGCCGCAACGCGTCGGAACTCGTCCGCAAGATCAAGGCCGCCCAGTACGTGCGCGCCCACCCCGGCCAGGTGTGCCCGGCCAAGTGGGAAGAAGGCAGCGAGACCCTCGCTCCCTCGCTCGACCTCGTCGGCAAGCTCTGATTTCCTCCGGGTCGTACCGGAGAACGGCGGCCTGAGGGCCGCCTGAAGGACGCGGCTCGGGGCGGATCCCTCCCCCCGAAAGCCCCGGGCCGCGGACCTTCGCAACCTCTCCCGACATTTTCACAGGACCCAACACGATGCTTGATGAAAACCTGAAGCAACAGCTTTCGCAGTATCTCGGAATGCTGCGCGAACCGATCGAACTCGTTGCCTCGCTGAGCGACGACGCGAAGTCGGCCGAAACCCGCGACCTGCTGACCCAGATCGCCACGCTCTCCGACAAGGTCACCGCCCATTTCGACGGCGACGACGCGCGCAAGCCCAGCTTCATCATCCGTCGTGCCTCGAACACCGAGGCATGGGTCCGCTTCGCCGGCGTTCCGCTCGGCCACGAATTCACGTCCCTGGTCCTCGCTCTGCTCTGGACCGGCGGCCACCCGCCCAAGGTATCGGACGAGGTCCTTGACCAGATCCGCCAGCTTGAGGGCGACTTCGATTTCGAGATGTATTTCTCGCTCTCGTGCCACAACTGTCCGGATGTCGTTCAGGCGCTGACCCTGATGGCGCTCTACAACCCGCGCATCACCGCCACCCTGATCGAAGGCGGCGCGTTCAAGGACGAGGTCGAAGGCCGCGGCGTCCTCGCCGTGCCCGCCGTGTTCCTCAACGGTGAGATGTGGGGCTCGGGCAAGATGAGCATCGAGGAAATCCTCGGCAAGCTCGACAAGGGCGCCGACGCCAGGACCGCGGCCAAGCTTGCCGACAAGAAGCCCTTCGAGGTGCTCGTCATCGGCGGCGGTCCTGCCGGCGCCTCGGCCGCGATCTACACCGCGCGCAAGGGCTTCAGCACCGGCATCGCCGCCGAGCGCATGGGCGGCCAGGTAATGGACACCATGGGGATCGAGAACTTCATCTCTGTTCCCTACACCGAAGGTCCCAAACTTGCCGCCGCGCTGGAACAGCACGTGGGCGAGTATGACATCGACACCATGAACCTGCTTCGTGCCGAGAAGCTGATCCCGGCCAGCGAAGCCGGCGGCTATCACGAAGTGCAGTTCTCGAACGGCGCATCGCTCAAGGCCCGTTCGCTGGTTCTCACCACCGGTGCGCGCTGGCGCAACCTGGGCGTGCCCGGCGAGGCCGAGTACCGCACCAAGGGCGTGGCCTATTGCCCGCACTGCGACGGCCCCCTGTTCAAGGGCAAGCGCGTGGCGGTGATCGGCGGCGGCAACTCGGGCGTCGAGGCGGCGATCGACCTGGCCAATATCGTCGGCCACGTCACCCTGATCGAGTTCGACGCCAGGCTGCGCGCCGACCAGGTCCTGCAGGACAAGCTGCGTTCGATGAAGAACGTCGACATCCTCGTCTCCGCCCAGACCACCGAGGTCACCGGCGACGGCGAGAAGGTCAACGGCCTGACCTACAAGAATCGCGACAGCGGCGAGGAACACCACGTCGAGCTCGAAGGCGTCTTCGTGCAGATCGGACTGGTGCCCAACACCGAGTGGCTCAAGGACTCGGGTCTCGAGATGACCCGCTTCGGCGAGATCGTGATCGACGGCAAGGCGGCGACCAACCTGCCCGGCGTCTTTGCCGCAGGCGATGCCACCACGGTGCCCTACAAGCAGATCATCATCGCCATGGGCGAAGGATCGAAGGCGGCGCTCTCCGCGTTCGACTACCTGATCCGCAACGAGGCACCCGAAGAGATCGCGCAGGCCGCCCAGGCCGCCTGATCGCGCAGCAGCGGTGCCCGGATCATCCGGCGCACTGCACTGGATAACCGGAACGGGCGGGGATCGCAGGGTCCCCGCCCGTTCCTGCGTTCCGGCTTACATCCGGTGGAAGCGAAGGCTCGCCCGTCGGCCTGTGACTTGCAGGAAATGAGCATAGGGACCGGCGAAAAAAATGACGCTGAAATCGCGCAGGTCACATAAAAATAATGCAAACCGCTCCGGTTGAAAATTTCGCAATCTTCGTATATACTTCGCCACATGACCAACAATATATCGGACTTTCACCGCTTTACGTATAGAGAAGACAAATTCCATGAACTTCGCGACTATTGCGAAGACCATGGCATCTGGATTTGCCAGTCCCTGAGAAGATCTGGCCCCATGACTTACGCGCTCGCAAGAACTGACGCAGTCGCGTCGGATCTGCACAGTCGATTCGGATGAATTTGACTGGACCCTTTCGGGTTCAGCGCCTTCTTTTCAACACCACGTAGATAGCCCCCTGCCCGCCATGGCGGCGATGCGCGCCGCGAATGGCGACGATGTCGGAGGCATGTTCACTGGCGGCCAACCAGTCATTGATCTTGGCCCTGATAGCCCCGCGCCGCTCACCGCGATCCATCGCGTCGACCGGGCGGGGTTTTCCCGTCACCACCAGAACCACGCGCGCGCCCATGGCCTTGGCCTGTCCCAGCCCATGCATGAGGCGATGATAGGCGCTGTCGAGCGTGGAGCCGTGCAGGTCCAGACTGAAGTCGGGCACCAGCGTGCCCTTGGCGATGCGCTTCTCCCATGAACCGTCAAGGTGGAGCTGCGTCTCCCCCTTCGGTTTGGGCGGCAGAGGTTTCGGCGGGAGCGGCGCTGGCACCCGCCCCTTGATCTTCTTCGGCGGCGGCACTGGCGGAGACGAGATGCTGGGCCGTTCCGCAGGCGCGGGCGATGCGACCGGCAGCGGCTTGCGCTTCTCCAGCGGCGTGACCGTGCGCGCGACACGGGCCCACACTTCCGCCTCGTCGGGCGACAGCTTGCGACTGGGACGCCTCATTGCGCGCCAAGTCGCTTCAGCGTCCCCTTGGGCAGGAAGATCAGCGCACTGCCCCGGCCGCTCATGCCGCCAGCGGTCAGCCGGGCCTGCTCACCTGCCCCCCAGAACGTATCGAAGCGGTTGGCGCCCTTGATCGCGCCGCCGGTGTCCTGTGCAATCCAGAGCCCGCCAGCCTCGCGGCGATCAAGGTCCAGCCAGACCGGGGCACCGAGGGGCACGAACCGCGGATCGGCAGCAACCGAGCTGAGCGGTCGTACAGGCACGTTCAGCGCGCCAAGCGGTCCGTCGCCCGTGAGCTCCCTGAAGAAGACCCAGGAGCGGTTCTCGCGCATGAGCGCCGCGCCCTCGGCCGGGTGATCGCGGATGTACTGGATGATGCCCTGCATCGAGCCGGGATACTGCCCGGGCCCGGAACCGATCAGCCCGCGCTCGCGCATGAGGCCGCCGATACCGGTGTAGGGCTGGCCGTTCTGCCCGGCATAGCCGATCCGCACCACCGATCCGTCCGGCGCACGCAGCCGTCCCGAACCCTGGACCTGCAGGAAGAACACTTCGACCGGGTCGGCCGCCCAGCCGATTTCCAGCCCGCGGCCCATGAGCGCACCCTGCTCGATCTCGGCGCGGTCGAAATAGGGCACGAAACGGCCGTCGCGATCGTATCGCCCCAGCGGCATGCGACCGTTCTCAAGCGGCTGCGCATCGCCGGGGTTCGCCCGCACGAGGTCCGTCGGCAGGCCGTAGATCGGCACATCGTAGCCGGGACGGCGAATGCGCGAGCCCGCGATCTCCGGTTCGTAGTATCCGGTCGCGAAGGCCGATCCGTCGCCGACCCGCGCAGCCTCGAAGAACGTGGTGAAGAATTGCGGCGCGGTCGCAGACGCCCAGCTCGCCGCGGCGACGCAGGCCTGACGCCAGTCCTCTGGCCGGGTAAGCCCGCTGCCGTCGGCGCGCACCGTCACGCGCGGGCAGCTTTCGCGGAACGAGGCCAGCGCGGAAACCGAGTCGGACTGTCCGAGTCGCAAGGCGGCGATGGCGGGCCCCTGCCGCACGCCGAGGGCAAGCGCCGATTCGGCGGTCGGTAGCGCAACAGGCGGCGTCACCGGTCCACTGACGCTGCCGCCCGGGATCAGTCGCACGCACGAGGCCAGCAGAAAGGCGAGCGAGAGAGCGGCAATCTTGCGCGCGGGAACGCCAGTGTTGCCCAATGCGCACTTGCCCTCTGGCGCTCTACCTGCCGTTTGAAGTCCCTGCCCCAAGACCATGCTCCCAGACGGAACGGGGCCGGTAAACCGGCCCCGCGTAGTTCAGTTTCGAATGGTCGTCATTCGAGCTGCCGCGATCCTGATCCTCAGGCCGCGTCGGTCTCGTCGAGCAGCCAGTCGGGATCGGGCGAATTGACGGCGCGCGAGAAGGTCCACACGTCGACAGCTTCGATCGCATCGTCGAGCGAGCCTGCCACGACATGCCCATCCGCGTCGCGCGTAACCGCGGCGATATCCGAACGGAAGCGCAGCGTGATACGGGCAAGACCATTGTCGATGCCGGCTGCCGTGACGGCGCATTCCTCAATGCGGATCAGGCGGTTATCCATCGTTTCGCCAGCCTCGACGCGGGCATCGATCGCTGCCGAGAAGCTCTCGTAGACGTCATCGTCGCACAGGGCGCGGAGCTCTGCCTTGTCGGCCTTCCAGAAAGCCTCGAGGATCATGCGGTAGGCACTGCGCGCGCCTTCGAGGAAGGCAAGCGCATCGAACCGGCGATCGACTTGCGCGATTTCGGCGAGGCCGCGCTCGACCGAAGGCGGGGCCAACGGCATTTCACGCAGGCGCTGGGCCTGCCGGGCAGGGTTGCGATCGTCCGCTTTGGCGTCGGGCTTGGGAGCCGGAACGCGCGCTGCACCCGGCTGCCCCTGGCGGCCTTCGAAGCGTCCCTGAATGGGCTCTTCTTCGTGCTCGGCACGACGCCCAAGCACGGAATAGAGCCGCAAGCCCAGGAAGGCTGCGATCATGGCCAGGATCACGATTTCCGGTGTCACGTTCCTTATTCCATCCCTTCTTCGCTTTGAGGGAAACCTGTAAAACAGCGATTGCGCCATGTTCCGGCAAACAACCCTTCAGGCATTCAACTCGAAGGACGAGCCCCTGTTCCAGCGATTCAACATAACCTGAGATAGGTAGCCTTTACAAATGAACAACGCGTGAGTGGCCCGGTCGGGGCATTTTTTCGCCCGTCCGTTGCCCGATAGCCCGCCGGCGACACCGATCTTCACGAAAATCCCCTGCGCGAATCCGTTCCGGAAGGCAAATTCACGCGCTTCGGGTGTTCCACAGGGGGGCAAAATGCTTTAGGCGCGCCGCCAGAGTTCATTTCAGACCTACTTGCGGGAAGACAGCAAAATGGCCGACGACGGCAACATCATCTCCGATCTCAACCTCGGCAATGGCGAGGACACCGGTCCGTCCGCGGGCATCATCACCCAGTACGTCAAGGATCTCTCGGTCGAGAACCCGAATTCGCCGCAGAGCTTCCAGTGGCAGGACCAGCCGCAGGTCGACATCCAGTTCAACATCGGCGCGCGCCCGATCGACGGCGAAGTCCATGAAGTCGAACTGAAGATCACCTGCACCTCGAAGGCCGAGGCCGGCACCGCCTATGTCGTCGACCTGTCCTATTGCGCGCTCGTGGGCATGCGCAATCTCGACGAGGGCCAGGCGCACGCCTTCCTGTTCGCCGAAGCGCCGCGCATCCTGTTCCCCTTCGCGCGCCGCGTGGTTTCCGACGCCGTCCGCGACGCCGGCTTCGCGCCGCTGATGCTCGAGCCGATCGACTTCAACGGGCTCTACGTCCAGCAGCTTCAGGCTCAGCAGCAGGCTGCCGAAACCCAGCCCGCAGGCAACGCCTGACCCCTGCCGAAGCGCGGCTAACGGGCCGGATGCCGAAGGGCTGATGCCATGAGTCTCGTCCGCAACGTCGGCACGATCGGCGGCCTCACAGCCCTCAGCCGCGTCTTCGGTTTTGCCCGCGACATGCTGCTGGCCCGCGTCCTTGGCGCCGGGCTGGCCGCGGACGCGTTCCAGCTTGCCTTCGTCCTGCCCAACACCTTCCGGCGCCTGTTCGCCGAGGGCGCCTTCTCGGTCGCCTTCGTGCCGATGTACACCCGGACGCTGGCCGGCGAAGGCGGCGAGGATGCCGCCGACCGTTTCGCCAGCGACGTCCTTGCGGTCTTTGTCTGGGTCCTGCTGGGCTTTTCGGCAATCGCCATGCTGGCGATGCCGCTGATCGTCTGGCTGCTCGCAGCCGAATACCAGGCGATCCCAGGCAAGTTCGAGCTCGCGGTAACGCTCAGCCGCGTGACCTTCCCCTATCTCGGCCTCGTCAGCCTGGTGGCGATGCTCTCGGGCCTGCTCAACGCGCACTCGAAGTTCGCGCCCGGCGCCTTCGTGCCGGTGCTGCTCAACATCGTGCTGATCACCGGCATCCTCACCGGCTATTTCCTGCGCGAAAACGGCGGCAGCGACGTGACGGTCGCCTGGTCGATCGCAGTCGCAGTGACGGCATCGGGCGTGGCGCAGCTCGCCTACATGGCCTGGGCCACGCGCAAGGCCGGCGTGAAGCTGAAGCTCACGACGCCCAGGTTCACTCCCGAAGTGAAGCGCCTGGGCATGCTGATCCTGCCTGCCACCTTTGGCGCGGGCGTCTACCAGATCAGCCAGTTCGTCGATACCTTCTTCGCCACTTCGCTGGCGCAGGGTTCGCTCACGCTGCTCAAGTACGCCGACCGCCTCAACCAGATGCCGCTCGGCATCGTCGGCATTGCCCTGGGCACGGCGATCCTGCCGATGCTGGCGCGCCACATCCAGAGCGATGACAGGGCCGGAGCCCAGCGCCTTCAGGCCAATGCGGTCGAAATAGCAACCCTGCTCACGCTGCCCGCGGCCACTGCGCTGGCAATCTGCGCGCCCGCCTTCGTCACGGCCTTCTTCGTGGGCGGCAAGATGACCGGCGCGAACGGGACGATCATGGCCGACATCGTCGTGGCACTGGTCATCGGCCTGCCCTCCTACGTGCTGGTCAAGGTGTTCCAGCCCGCCTTCTTCAGCCGCGAGGACACCCGCACCCCGGTCTGGATCGCGGCCGGCGCGCTGATCGTGAACATCGCCATCAACATCGTCGTCGTGCCGATCTACGGCATCGTCGGCCTTGCCGCGGCCACTGCGTTCACTTCCACGCTCAACGTGATCACGCTCTACACGATCCTGCAACTGCGCGGCTGGTTCCACTTCACCGGCAAGCTCGGCTCGCGCATCGTGCGCCAGATCATCGCCAGCGCGGCGATGGGCGCGGTCCTGTGGCTGCTCGTGCCGACGATGGCCTCGCGCTATGGGGGCAACGTGTTCGAGAAGATCTGGTCGCTCGGTGCCCTGTGCACGGCGGGCCTCGTGGTCTTCTTCGGCGTCGCCTATGTCGTCGGCGCTCTCGACAAGGACCTGCTTGCCCAGCTACGGCGTCGCCGGCCGGCCGCGAAGGCGGAACCGGTCGATCTTTCGGAATAACATCAGGCTTCATCCATCATGCGTATCGTCTCCGGCATCCAGCCCACCGGCAACCTGCACCTCGGCAATTACCTGGGCGCGATCCGCAACTGGGTGAAGATGCAGGACGACATGGCCGCGCAGGGCGGGCAGAGCCTGTATTTCCTGGCCGACCTCCACGCGATCTCGATGCCCTTCGAGCCCGAAACGCTGTCGTCAAACACCCGCGAGATGGTCGCCGCGCTGGTCGCCTGCGGCATCGACCCGGACCGCTCGATCCTGTTCAACCAGGCGCAGGTTCCCCACCATGCCGAGCTGCAATGGCTGCTCAACGGCACGGCCCGCATGGGCTGGCTGAACCGCATGACGCAGTGGAAGGACAAGGCCGGCAAGAACCGCGAAGGCGCCTCGGTCGCGCTGTTCACCTACCCGGTGCTGCAGGCCGCAGACGTGCTGCTCTACCAGGCAACCCACGTTCCGGTGGGCGAGGACCAGAAGCAGCACCTCGAGCTTGCCCGCGACATCGCGCAGAAGTTCAACAACGACTTCGCCTCGGAAGAGAACCCGGTGTTCACCCTGCCCGAACCGATCATCCCGCCCGAGGCGGCGCGCATCATGTCCCTGCGCGACGGCACGGCCAAGATGAGCAAATCCGACCCCTCGGACATGGCGCGCATCAACCTGACCGACGATGCCGACACGATCATGAAGAAGGTCAAGAAGGCCAAGACCGATCCCGAACCGCTGCCTTCCGAGAAGGCCGGGCTTGTGGGCCGCGCGGAAGCCGCGAACCTCGTCGGGATCTACGCGGTGATGACCGGAAGCACGGTCGATGGCGTGCTTGCCGATTTCGGCGGCGAGGGCTTCGGCAAGTTCAAGCCTGCACTGGGCGAACTGCTGGTCGAGAAGCTGGCGCCGATCAATGCGCGCTTTGTCAAACTGCGCCAGGACCGCGGCGCACTCGACGCGATCCTGCACAAGGGCGCCGAGAAGGCCCGCGCCCTGGCCGTGCCGACGCTCGATGCGACCTACAAGGCGCTCGGCCTCGTCAGGGGCTGAGCGACCCTCAGCGGAAAGGCCGTCAGCCCAGGAGTTGCGTGCGCCGCCGGGCCCAGGGTTCGGCGAGCGGCGCGACATCGCCCAGTGCTTCCAGGCTCGCCCGGTCGCGCTTATGATCGCCTGCGATGAGTAGGCCGAAGACGCGCAGCACCGTCCAGTCCGGATAGGGCCGCTGCTCGAGTGCCATGAGGTCGCCGGCAGCGACCTCGCCCTCTTCGATCACCCGGTAGTACCAGCCCGGCCGCCGGGCCCTGACGGTGCCGGCGTTGACCCGCGCACCGTCGAAGCGGTGGTCGAGCTTCCAGCATGGCTGGCGCCCCTGGCTGACCTCGACGAGTGCAGTGCCGAGCCGCCATCGGTCGCCGATGCAGACCATGTCCTCGGTCAATCCCCGGGTCGACACGTTCTCGCCAAAAGCGCCGAAGTCGTCGAGAAGCGGGTGCGCGCCGATTTCACCCCGCCAGTAGGCGTAGTGGTCGTGCGGATAGTGGTGGATCGCCTTGTCCGGCCCGCCATGCACGGCAAGGTCGGCCTGCTCGTCGCCGTCGAGGCCGAGGCGGCCGACACCCACCCTCCCTGCAACCGGCCGCTTGCCGATTGCGCTCGGCTCGTCCGCGCCGCGAAAGCTGCGCACCTTGCCGCGCTGGACGGAAAGAACCGGAATGGTCAACGGGGACATCAGACTCGCCATTTGCCTTTGTCTTCCTACATATAGACCGAAGCGCGCACGCCAAGGCGGTTTGAACAAGGCCAACGGCCCGTCGCGGCTGCGCCTCCATTCAACAGCTATTCAGGCCGTTGAATCTAGTACAGTATCGCAAGGAATCGCGGGTCGCGTCAGGCGGGGCAAGACAGACCCCGCATGGATCGTGGAGAAAACCAGGATGTCACATCAATCCGGATCATTTTTAGGCAGATTGCGCTTCGTCGCCGCTGCCATGCTGCTGATGGCGGTCGCCGCCTGCGCCACGCCGTTCAAGGCGGACGTCTCGCGCTTCCAGTCCCAGCTTCCGGCCCCCTCGGGCCAGACTTTCGCCGTCGTCGCAGACGATCCCAAGCTGGCCGGCGGTCTCGAATTCGCCCAGTATGCTGGCCTCGTGCGCGATCGCATGGCCAACCTGGGCTATGTTCCGACCGAAGACCCGGCAAAGGCGGACATGATCGTGCGCTTCGACTACGGCGTCGACAATGGGCGCGAACGCATCCGTTCGACCGGCATCGGCCCGTCGTCCTACTGGGGCCCGTGGTATGGCTACAACCGCTTCGGCTACTGGGGCCCGTCGCGCTTCGGCTATTGGGGCGGACCGTGGCGCTATGGCTTCTACGACCCGTTCTTCGATGGCGGCGTCGACAGCTACACCGTCTATACCAGCGGCATCAGCTTGAAGATCGACCGCGCGGCCGACGGCCAGCGGCTGTTCGAAGGCAAGGCAGAGGCCCTCTCGACCTCCAATCGCCTGCAGTATCTCGTACCCAATCTCGTCGAATCGATGTTTACCGGATTCCCCGGGAACTCGGGCGAGACCGTGCGCATTACAGTCGCACCGGAAAAGAAGTGATCTGACAGGCTCCCTGCGAAAAGAGGGAGAC
>Ga0098035_1001046_pt1 | contig 13594 bp, 16 predicted proteins | sample 3_EtaG_FD_75046 | JGI IMG/M metagenome (GOLD analysis project Ga0098035, IMG submission 75046) | Marine viral communities from the Subarctic Pacific Ocean - 3_ETSP_OMZ_AT15126 metaG | ecosystem: Environmental > Aquatic > Marine > Oceanic | place: Pacific Ocean | collected 2015-01-07
AGAGTCTGGACACAGGAACTAAATAAAGAGTTTAGTTTAGATAGTCAATGTAAGTGCCGACATCTTCACGGTCATGAAGCCACAGTTGATGTTACTTTAAGATCAAATGAATTAGATAAGTCTGGTATGGTTACAGATTTTAAACATTTGAATTGGTTAAAGCAGTGGTTAGATAACTATGTGGATCATAAGTTTATCATGGATAAAAATGATCCTTTATTTACCACAATGTTTAAATTAAACAGAGATGATGTTTCATTGATCCCTGTTAATGTTCAAGGATATGTAGGATATGTTTTTGAAAAGAGGGATAAAGAAGAAGGCTATTTGTCAGAATATTATGAAGGATTTTTTATTGTAGATTTTCCACCTACTTCTGAGAACTTATCTAAATGGATTTATGAGTTTACAAAACTTAAAATGAAACCACTTTGTGAGGTTTCAGGTGTAACTTGGCATGAAACACCAAAGAGTGTTTCAACTTATAGAGGATGATTATATATGAATACTAAATTTAGTGATGAAGTTAGACAAAGAATGGAAACAATAAAGCACAAGCATTTTGCAAATGATACTATCTATACATATCTCGATGAGAATGATGTGCAAAAGATTGAAGATGAGGTCGCAGAAGCTTTTCAGGGTGTATTAAAAGCATTGGTTATTAATACTGATGACGATCATAATTCACAAGACACAGCTCGTAGAGTTTCTAAGATGTTTGTACATGAAATATTTCGTGGAAGATATTATCCTCCACCTGATGTAACGGCATTTCCAAATGTAAAACAATATGACCAGATTTATATGTCAGGTCCCATGAGTATTAATTCAACTTGTGCTCATCATTTTCAACCAATTGCAGGTAAAGCTTATGTTGGTATTTTCCCAGGAAATAAAGTAATAGGTCTTTCAAAGTTTAATCGTATGGTTGATTGGGTCACATCCAGACCACAGATACAAGAGGAGATGACTGAGCAGATAGCAGATATGATTGAACAAGAAACAGAAGCAAAGGGTGTAGCTGTTGTTATTAAGGCACAACATTTTTGTATGACAGCTCGTGGCGTCAAAGAACATGAAAGTGATATGTTGACATCTGTTGTTCGGGGAGTGTTTCGTGATGAACCACAGATTAAGAGTGAGTTCTTTTCACTATTGAGCAACATGAAAGGTATGAAGTAATGGTAAACATGATAACAAAAGGTAAAGAGAAACCAACAGGTAAGACGGTTTTGTTATTTTCTGGTGGAATGGATAGTATGATATTTGACCATTTACTTAAACCAGATGTTCTTTTGTATTTACCAACAGGCAGTAAGTATGAGTATATTGAGACAAAGAAGTTAGACGATATGGCTCTGGCAGGATACATTGACACTAAGAAGTTAGTTGTATTGCCTGATGTATTAAATCTAAGTTTGTTTGAAAGAGATGATGCTATTGTACCCAATCGTAATGCTTTCTTATTGTTGTTTGCATCTTTATATGGTGAAACTCTTATTCTTGGAAGTGTACAAGGAGATAGAAGTTATGATAAAGATGAGCTTTTTTATAAAAAGATGGAATCACTTTTGAATCATATGTGGAAGGAACAACATTGGACAGAAGAAAAACAGTTTAAAGTAATGTCACCATATAAACATACAACCAAGACACAATTGGTTAAAGATTATTTAGCTGATGGTGGTGAATCAGAAATTTTATTAGAGTCATATAGTTGTTATGGAGGTAGAGAACAAGTATGTGGTTGGTGTAAACCTTGTTTTCGTAAATGGGTCTCACTTCATAATAATGGAATAACAATACCAGAAAAATATTATAAACATAATCCTTGGGATGCACCATGGCTTCCAGAATTAAAAACCTTAATTTTAGAAGGCAGATATAGAGGTACGGAAGATATTGATTGGTGTGCGGCATTGAGAGATAAAGGAAAACTATGAGAAACGCAATATATATTCCAGCATATAGTGATGGTTTGATGTCTATGTTCTATTCTATGAATGATAAAGAAATAGCAACAAAGTATCAACCAGATTTTAAAAAACAAAAATCTTTAAGAATATACAATAAGAAATATGATGCGTACTTTCATAATCCTTATCTTTTAATCTCTGCTGGCACACAATATAACAAGAAAAATTTTAGAGAGAAACTGGACATTGGTGATGAATGTAAAATCTTTGTGGACTCTGGTGGCTATCAGTTAGCAATGGGTACAGTCAACGCAAATAAATATACAGATGAAGTAGCATTGAAATGGAGTGAAGCTAATGGAAACATCTTTCCGATCTTGGATAGACCTGCATTTTCTAAGCTATATGATTATGATTTCAGTTTAAAATCATCAGTTAATTCAGCAAAGTACTATCAAGAGAATCGTTCTAAGTCAGATGCATATGTATTGAATGTTCTTCAAGGAGAGAATAAAGAGGATATGGAGAACTGGTACAAGAAGATTTCACCATACAAGTTTGAGGGATGGGGCTTTGGGGGTTCCAAAGGAAACTTGGCGTTGATTGGAATGGCCATATTAACTTTGTTGAATAATGGTGAATTTGATAGAGAAAAATGTAAGTATCTTCATATCTTTGGTGTGAGTTCTAATGAGGTAATGGTGTATCTTCAATTCATTCAACGAATGTTGAATAGACAAGATATTGATATACAGCTTACATATGATTCAACATACTGGAATCGTACTTGTGTCTTTGGTGGATATTTTATTAGAGAACAATATATTATTGGAACTGGTATGGAATCTATGAACTGGCCAAACACAATTGACTATGCTAAGCTTGGTAAAGATTTTAAATTACCATGCTGGTGTCCAATATGTGAGGATCTTGATGATGGGTATTCATTCTTTAATACACTTAAAAAGAATAAAAAGGGTGAAGAAAAGATTTCTTTTGTTAAGTTTAATATGATGGTTGGTTTTCATAATTTGTTCTTACAAATGATATATAATAAAATGACTAATCGTATATTAAAAGCAGATATGCCAGAAGTATATAAAGAAGCTTTTTCACCAAAGATATATAAGAATTTGATGTTATTAGAAACCGTGTTTTCTAAACCAAGAAACGGCGATAATTACCAAATACTACAACAAGTATTTAACAAACGTAAGCATGAAACTGAAACAGCCAATGCTTTCGATGTATAAATATTTGTGGAGGTAAAAAATGTCTGAAGAAGAAAAACCAAAGAAGAAAAAAACAAGTCTTGAATTTATATTAGGACCTGAGGATAGTGCATTAATTGTTCGTACCGATGGACATATTGAGTTGGTTAGTCGTGAACTGCGAGACAATGGTGATGAAAGTAATTATCTTGGTGATTTGGAAGATTTGAATAAGACGTTTACTCTTGTTTTAGCCTTTGCAGCTGCTTTGGAAAATGAACAGCTGTATCAACACATCTTTCATAATTTGAATAATGTGTTGCAGAGACAATGGAAAGATTTACCTCCTGAAGAAAAGGCAAGGATAAAAGAAATACGTTTAGATCATTTGCTTAATAGTGATGACACAAAAGATAGTAAAGATGGTGATGATAATAATGAGTGGATGAATAAGTGGAAAGATGAAATAGAAAAGGGCCGACAGAATTTAGAAGATTATATGAGGGGAGCCCGTGATGAAGAATCTTTCTCTCCTGATGCAAGACCATTTGACGAAATGGAAACTAGGAAAAGACCAAAAAAACGAGCTAAAGTAAATCCACTTAATAAATTAAAAAATATAGCGTGGAATCCATATGATGAAACTTTGGTTACAAAGAAAGGTCAATGGAGATTGGATAGACCACCCGAAGAGGAGGAATAATGAATCCATTTCAGTATGCGAATGATTTGATGAACAAAAAAGAATATGTTGGGGATTGTATTAGGGAGCGAAAGGATTACAAACCATTTTTCGTAAACCGTTCGTTATCTTATCAACCAGACTTAATTCATTATGCAAATATGATGAATGAAAATCCAATGCTTGAGAAGAAAGGACATTATGACTTCCTACATCAGACAGTTGAGAAAAGAAAAAGACCTTTTCGGCCTTGGATTAAAGCCAAGAAGTTAGAAGATTTAGCTATTGTTAAAGAATATTATAAGTATAGTAACAAAAGAGCATTAGAATGTTTGGATATTCTAACTGATGAGGATATTAACTATCTGAAACAGCGATTGAATAAAGGTGGAAAATCTCCGTAGTATAAATATTATACAATGAGTTTTTATTGAATTGAAAAAAGGAGATGTTACAATGGAAGATGTTGCAAAATGGACAATAGATGATATGGTTGAAGTGAAGTTGAAAGAAGATGATGATTTTCTTAAAGTAAAAGAAACCCTCACCCGTATTGGAATAGCATCAAGAAAAGAAAAGAAGTTATTTCAATCATGCCATATTCTACATAAACAAGGTAAGTATTATATAGTTCACTTCAAAGAATTGTTTGCGCTTGATGGTAAGCCAACAAACATTTCAGAGAATGATATTGAACGAAGAAACACAATTGCAAATCTTTTGCATGAGTGGGAATTGGTAAGTCTTGTTATCCCCGAAAAAGCACAACCAACTGTTCCAATACGACAGTTAAAGATTCTCCCTTTTGGTGAGAAAGATGAGTGGGACTTGCAAGCAAAGTATAGTATTGGGAATGTTGGAATTAAATCTGCTGGAGAACATGAAGCTCGTGGTGCAACAGAGATTGATCCAAACGTATTTGAATAATGCTGACGTAGCTCCAATGGCAGAGCATCGGTTTTGTAAGCCGAATGTTGTCAGTTCAATCCTGACCGTCAGCTTGAATAGGAGATGTTATGAATATTAAATTAGTAAAATTAACCACGGCCGAAGAATTGATTGGTGAATGGGATCAGGAAAAGAATTCAATTATAAATCCTGTTGTAATGGTTCCGATGGCAAAAGACAAAGTTGGTTTTCAGCCATGGGTCCCATTAGCTGAGGAAGAAGAAATTTTTTTAAAAGAACAACACATTATGACAGTGGTGACACCAGACTCAAAATTACAAAATGAATATAATAGGGTTTTTGGTTCTGGACTTGTAATACCAGAGGAAAGTGGAATAATACATTAAGTATTTCCTTGTTTGTTTACCCTTTTTGTGAGATAATTATATTATGAGATTTTACACCTATATTGGAATGATGCGTAACCAGATATATGTACGAGAATTCTCTGGTAATGAGGAACATTCATACACAGAGAATTTTCAACCTACCATGTTTGTGCCAGCCCCACCTGAAAAATGTAACTATAGAACATTAAAAGGCAAACCAGTTGCTAGTATGAAGTTTGATGATATAGCAACGTGCCGTGACTTTATAAAACAATATAAAGGAGTTGCTGAGTTTCCTGTATATGGAAATCCTAATTATATGATTCAATATATTTCTGAGAAGTTTCCAAAGAAGTTTCAATGGAATATGAATAAGATTAGAATCTATACAATAGATATTGAAGTATCAGCTGAAGATGGGTTTCCAAATATTCAATCAGCTGCATCTGATGTTACAGCAATCACAGTTCATAATAGTTCTACAAATGAATATCATGTTTGGGGAACAGGTGGATATGTCCCACACGACCAGACAAAGAAAATTTTCTATAATGAATGTGATGATGAAGATGATTTGATAGAGAACTTTCTTCAATGGTGGGAAACTAATTATCCACATATTATTACTGGTTGGAACTGTAAATTTTTTGATATTCCATATCTGGTTAATCGTATTACTTATCTTGGTAAGAAACCAGCAAGATTATCTCCTGTTGGTGTCTTGAATGATAGAAATGTTGTGATAGCTGGTAGAGAAAATCAGTTCTATACTCTTGTTGGTATATCTACATTAGATTATATTGATCTGTATAAGAAGTTCACATACAAAGTTAGAGAATCATATCGCTTGGATTACATTGGTTCAGTAGAACTTGGTATGAAAAAAGTATCTGTTGAAGATGTACAGGGATATGATTTGTATAAAACCAATTACCAGAAGTTTATTGAATACAATATTCGTGATGTTGAGATTGTAGAGAGGCTTGAGGAGAAGATGAAGTTGCTTGAGTTAGTTATTACTCTGGCATATGAATCAAAGATTAACTTTGAAGATGTGTTCTCTCCCGTGAGAACTTGGGATGCTATTATCTATAATTTCTTAAAGAAAAAGAATATTATTATTCCACAACCAGCAGAACAAGATGACCGTAAAGATATTATTGGAGCTTATGTTAAAGAACCACACGCTGGATTGCACAAGTGGGTTGTTAGTTTTGATTTAAATTCTCTTTATCCACATCTTATTCAACAGTACAATATTAGTCCAGAAACTAAATGTGGGATGAAAGATGATATAACAGTTGATAAGTTGTTAGATCAAAAACTGGACACTACTTTCTTGAAAGAGAATAAACAATGTATGACTCCAAATGGTCAATGCTTCACGAATGAGATTAAGGGATTTCTTCCACAGTTAATGGAAGATATGTATAATGAACGTGTTGAATTTAAGAAGAAGATGTTGCAAGAGCAACAGAAATTAGAAGACGGTAATTACACGAATAAACAAACAGTTGTTAATAATATATCCAGATGTAATAATATCCAGATGTCTAAAAAGATTTTGTTGAATAGTGCTTATGGTGCATTAGCTAATCAACACTTCCGCTATTATTCACTTGAAATGGCGGAGGGCATCACCACAGCAGGACAGCTTGCAATTCGTTGGATTGATAAAAGTATAAATACATATATCAATCAACTTCTTAATACAGAGAATGTTGATTATGTCGTTGCCTCAGACACGGATAGTATATATGTCACGTTTGACCAATTGGTTCATCAGGTGTTTACAGACACAGATGATGCTACTAAGACTACAAAAATTATCACCTTCTTGGATAAGATTAGTAAAGATAAAATTGAACCTTTTATTAATCACAGTTATGAAGCTCTTCACTCGTATGTAAACTCATATGCACAAAAGATGCAGATGGGTAGAGAAGTAATTGCTGATAAGGGTATCTGGACAGCAAAGAAAAGATACATACTTAATGTTTATGATTCAGAGGGGGTAAAGTATAAAGAACCTAAACTCAAGATTATGGGTATTGAGAGTGTACGCAGCTCTACGCCTGAATGGTGTCGAAATAAAATTAAAGATTTGATTAGGATTATTATTAATACTGATGAAGAAACGGTAATGCAAAGTATTGCTGACTATCGTGAAGCATTTAATAATTTATCTTTTGACCAACTTGCATTTCCAAGATCAGTTCGTGGTGTTGAAAAGTATTCTTCCACAAAAAGTATATATAGTAAAGGTACACCAATTCATGTGAGGGGTGTTTTGCTATATAATTATCTATTAAAAAAACATAAGCTTACTAAAAAATATCAGTCTATTCGTGAAGGTGAAAAAATTAAGTTTGCTTATTTAAAAGAACCAAACACATTACGAGAGAATGTGATTTCTGTTTCTACACATCTTCCAAAAGAATTTGAGTTGGAGAAGTATATAGATTATGATCTTCAGTTTGACAAAGCCTTTCTTCAACCAATTAAAAATATATTAGATGTGATAGGATGGAAAACTGAGAAGCAGGGTAGTTTAGAATCTTTTTTTTGAGGAGGTATGTATTATGTCCAAGCGTTGGAATAACCAAACACAAGATTGGGAAACAGATGTTGTAGAAACAAAAGAGGAGTGGGTAGCACCAGACTCTGTAGAGTGGCCACCAGAAGAATTGCCACCATTAGAAACTTTTGTCGATGGTGTTGTAGAGTTGCCACCAGTAGTTGTTCCTGAAGAATTTGGTAATGTAGAACTTGTAGAAATACCAATAGAAGTTGTTAATGTCACACGTTGGTATGAAGTAATTGGAAATGTAATAAATAATTATCCTTTGACTGTAGGAGTCTTGGGTGCTGTTTTGTTCGTAGTTGTATGGCAGTTGTTGAAAAAATAAACAGGAGATATAGTATGGCAACAAAGGATATTATTAAACATCTAATAAAGGTGACTGAAAATGATTTTGCAAGTGTTGTATCCGCTGGTATTGTTGGTGATTGTTCTACTTTTGTCGATACTGGATCGTATAGTCTAAATGCACTATTGTCTGGTTCGTTATATGGAGGTGTGCCGTCTAACAAGATCACCTGTTTAGCAGGCTCTGAGGCAGTTGGTAAAACATTCTTTGCATTGAGTATAGCTAAGAACTATCTGGAACAAGATAAGAAGAACGTGATTGTTTATTTTGAATCTGAAGGTGCATTGACATCTGAAATGATTAAAGAGAGAGGTATAGATCCTGATAGGTTTATTGTATTTCCAGTTGCAACAGTAGAAGAATTTAAGACACAAGCAATTAAGATAATTGATAACACACAAACAGATTATAATGTTATGATGTTTCTTGATTCACTTGGTAATTTATCAACACGAAAAGAGATGGAAGATTCTGCAAGCGGTTCTGATAAAAGAGACATGACACGGGCTCCAGCTGTTCGTTCAGCATTCAGAACTCTTGCATTGAAACTTGCAAAGGCCAATATGCCATTAATCATTACAAACCATACCTATGATAAAGTGGGGAGTATGTTTCCAACGAAAGAAATTTCTGGTGGTGGTGGCATTAAGTATGCAGCTTCTGTTATTGTAACTCTTGGTAAACGAAAAGTTAAAGATGGGACTGCTGTTTTGGGGAACATTGTCAAGATGAAATTGGTTAAAGGAAGAATGACCAAAGAAGAATCTATCACAGAAACCAAATTGGATTACAAGACGGGACTTGATAAGTATTATGGTTTGGTTGACCTTGCTGAGAAGTATGATATATTCAAGAAGGTATCAACCAGATTTGAAACACCATCTGGTAAAGCATTTGAGAAAACTATTGTGAATGATCCTGAGAAATATTTTACCAAAGATGTTATGGAGAAACTTGAGGTGGCAGCTAAGAAAGAATTCTCATATGGGTCGGCCGAATGATTACGTTTCCAAGAGAGAAAGTAGCAGAAACAAATAGGACTTTCAAAGCATGGAAAACGTATCAGGCTATGTATTTACATTTTACTGGCTCATATGATTACTTCAAGTATTATGGAAATGCATCTTGGGGAACTATTGCATCAATGGAAAAGTACTTTGCCAAGTTTGAACATCAAACTGGTTTCTCTTGGCAACGTGGTTTCTTTACATCATTGGGAAAGAAATATGTTGTTGAGTTAGATTTGATATATTATTACTTGTCTCAAATAACAATCGGTAAGATGTATCCAACAGAGTTTTTGGATGATTACTTTATTGATTACAAGAACAAGATGGAAAGCTTTTCACTTCATCTTCAACGCAATATGAAAGTAGTTGTTGAATATATGAAGGAGTATGACCTGAAGTTTAACGAGTTGTTTGAGTCTGAAGGAATTAATCATCCTCCAATATTAAAGCTTCTGTTGGGAGAGGATATATCATTAGAAACTTTTACAGTTTTAGATATCTGTTTAGATTTTACAAAAGCATTAGATAAGAAATTGATAGACCCCATATGGAGAGATCAAAAAACTTTATGTTATAATTACAAACCATTTTTAGAAGTTAACGTAGATGAAAAGCGTAAATTGATAAGGAAGGTATTGGATGAAAATTGATTTTAAAACGGGCAAAGTAATATACACAGATCATTTGGATAGTGACCTTGAGCAAGTACAACAATCAATTGAAGATATGAAGATAGCTGATACACTAGAAGATGATCCAGACGAACCAGTTTTTTCTTATACTATACATAAAGGTTTGAAGTATGGAAGATTGAAATATATGATTTATTGTTTTTTGTTGATACTGGATGGTATAGTTGGTATTATTTCTTTAGGTAAGACACAAAGTACCATGGCTAATAAGTTTTTATTATCAAATTGGATTATGGAGGGTTATGATGAAAACAGATAAGACAGCAGTTAATTATAATTCAAGTCCTTTGTATAGGTTCTTGTTGACAGACGGTAAGTTTAAAGGTGTAGAGTTTTATTTTAAGAATGTAGAATTAGACCATCATAATACTCCTGGCTCATTTGATATATCTTATGGATATGAAATCATTGGTGGAAATTATAAGTGGTTGGGATATGATGATGAAGATAAGGAACATTTAAATCGTGTGGTTAATGAGAACAATAAAGATCAGTTTAATGTTGAAATTGGTAAGATACTTAAAAATTTATTAATCTTAAACGATCCGAGAGTAATATTACACAAAGGAAAGGATGCATGAGAATAGAACAATTAATACTTGAGAATTTAATATATGATTCACAGTATGCAAGTTTAGTAGGTGTCTTTTTAAAACCAGAATATTTTAGAGCTCATCCAGAGAAAATAGTATTTAGAGAAATACAAAACCATATAAAAGAATATAACAAATCACCAAGTGTTTCATCTCTTGCAAATATTATTTCAGAAAGAGATGATTTGAACGAGAACTTGTTTAATAATTGTTTAGAAATTCTGAAAGCATATAAGAAAAAGAGTGATGACACTGAATGGCTTATACACGAAACAGAAAAGTGGGCAAAAGATGCAGCTGTCTATAATGGTATTGTAGATTCAATTGCAATCTTAGAAGGTAAAGATACAAAGAAACCAAAAGATGCAATACCAGATATGTTGACTGATGCGTTAGCAGTATCTTTGGATACAAGTGTGGGACATAATTATATTGATGATGCTTCTGAACGATGGGATTATTATCATAAGAGAGAACAGAGATATCCATTTGGTATTGAGATGTTGGATAAGATTACAGGTGGAGGAATATCACCAAAGACTCTTACAGTATTTCTTGGTGGAACTGGTTCTGGTAAAACATTAGTCAAGACACACCTGGCATCTCAATATATCAAACAAGGCTTTGATGTTTTATATATTACAATGGAGATGGCACAAGAGAGAATAGCTGAGAGAGTTGATGCTAATCTTTTGGATATTGATTTAGACCAAATTCGTTTACTTCCAAGAGATTCATTCAATGCAAAGATTGAAAAGATGATGAACTCTACAAGAAATTTTGGTAGATTAGTTATTAAAGAATATCCAACATCAGGAGCTCATGTTGGAAATTTTCGTGGATTGTTGAGAGAGTTAAAGATTAAAAAACGATTTACACCACAGATTGTTATATTAGACTATCTAAATATATGTGCATCCAATAGAGTTAAATGGACATCAAATATGAATACTTATGTTTATATTAAATCCATAGCAGAGGAGATTCGTGGATTCGCAGTAGAGTGTAATGTTCCTGTTATTACAAGCTCTCAATTAAATCGTGAAGGATATATGAGTTCTGACCCAGATATGTCAAATATATCTGAGTCGTTTGGTCTACCAGCAACAGCAGATTTAATGTTAGCTATTGTGGCCAAGGAGGATAATGGTGGTCAGCTGATGTTCAAGCAGCTGAAGAATAGATATAGTGACCCCACAATTAATTCTAAATTTATGTTGGGGATGAATAAGAATCGTATGAGATTAGAGAGTATTTCGCAATCACAACAACCAGTTCTGGCAAATGGTGGTGGTGATACAAAAAAAACACCAGATTCACCATTTTTGAAGCAACATAAAGATGTTAAAACGGCTACTTCTGATTGGAAAATATAGCCAAATGTATAAATATTATAAATATATGAGAGAATTTTATATAAATAGTAGATATGAAAGATAAGAAACTTATAGAATTGTTTAAAGATTCAGCCGATAAACTGAACAAAAAAGAGAAACACAGTACAGCACTTCATTCGATGGGTGGATATGGTGAGATAGACCATGAGAGGATTTGTCCTTTTCGTTCTGTTGCGTTTGAAGAATGTCCCTTATGTAAAATAGAGAGTTTGGATAACCTATGATCTCATTCGCACAGTTATTAAATGAAGATAAAAACACACACTTAGAACATCTTGAAGATGAGATAATTAACAACGGCTTGTCTGGTGCAAAGACAGCAGTTAGATTCTTGAACTCTTTGAGAGATATGTTGAACGGAGTTGGCAAAGGTTCAACAAATGTTACAGTAAAATGGGATGGAGCTCCAGCAGTTTTTGCTGGTATAAATCCAGAGAATGGGAAGTTTTTTGTTGCAACAAAATCGTTATTTAATAAGGTCCCTAAAATTAATTATACCAATGAGGATATAAGAACCAATCATGGTTCTGGGGGTCCGACAGATAAATTAAAACTTGCACTCAAGCATCTTCCTAAACTTGGAATGAAAGGTATATTCCAAGGTGACATTATGTTTACTAAAGAGGATCTTGCAGAAGAAGTAGTTGATGGTGTTAAAAGTGTAGTCTTTACACCCAACACAATAACTTATGCAGTTCCGGCTGATAGTAAATTAGCTAGTACAATTCGTAAAGCAAGTATAGGAGTTGTCTGGCATACATCATATAGTGGAAAAACTATTGCAGATTTGAGTGCGTCTTTTGGTGTAGACTCTAGTAAGTTTACAACAACCAAAAGTGTTTGGTCGGAAGATGCTGGTGTTAAGAATGTTAGTAGTGTTGCTGGTTTGACAAAAGCAGATACCAAGAGTCTTACTGCTAAAATAAATATGATTAAAGGAGCTATAAAAAAGACAGGAAGATTTTTTGATGTACTCAAAAGAGAACAGACCATACTAAGTCTAGGTGGTCAACTGAAAATCTTTTTTAACTCTAAGATTCGTGAAGGTACTAAGTTGTCAGGTGTAGACAAACTCGTTAAGGAGTTTGATAAATATTATATTGACCGTATGACAAAAGAAATTGCTGATAGGAAAACAGACAAAGGTAAAGCAAAATACAAAAAGATACTTAAAGATTCTAGCAAGGAATTAAAGAACTATAAGAACGAAATATATTTTGCCTTTGCAACTTACTTAGCAATTAAAGAAGCAAAGTTGATTGTTGTTAGTCAGTTGAATAAGATACAAGGTATTGGAACATTTCTCAAGACGGGTGATGGATTTAAAGTAACAGCTCCAGAAGGGTTTGTTGCTATTAATGCTAAGAGTGGAAAAGCTGTCAAGTTGGTTGATAGATTAGAATTTTCTCATGCCAACTTTACTATTGCAAAAAATTGGAGTTAATGTATAAAGAGGTGATCTAATGGAACATAAAGTTTACCGTTATTTTCAAAAATTACCGTTTGTATTTGATCCAAATAAATTAGAAAGAGCATTAGACCAAGTATTAGAAATTGCACCATGGCCACAACAAGTATTAAATGCTGATAAGAAATATCAGCAGATTTGTTTGACGAGGAAAAAAGGACAGGAAGCACCTGGTTGTTACTATGAAGGAAATGGTGGTGTATATCATTTATTTGTTGATGGTAAGGAAGAAAGCCGTCAACAAAAGTTAGATGAGGGTGAATATTCAGAATTTATATCTGAATTTAACCATACCTACTTTAAAGAAGTTTATGATGAGATAAATAATTATTGTAAAAAAGAATATAATGGTGTATTAGGTCGTGTTCGTTTGATGTTATCAAAACCAAGAGCATCATTATCTTGGCATCGTGAT
>Ga0098035_1001050_pt1 | contig 13559 bp, 9 predicted proteins | sample 3_EtaG_FD_75046 | JGI IMG/M metagenome (GOLD analysis project Ga0098035, IMG submission 75046) | Marine viral communities from the Subarctic Pacific Ocean - 3_ETSP_OMZ_AT15126 metaG | ecosystem: Environmental > Aquatic > Marine > Oceanic | place: Pacific Ocean | collected 2015-01-07
GAGCTGCAGGGCCTGGCCGAATATTTCCGCACGCCGCTGAAAGTGGCGCTGGCGGACGGCGACCGTAATTCGTCGAGCACCAGCGCGATCCCCGGCGGCGGCGCCGATCCGGCCCATTCCGACGGTGAGCAGGCGCGTATTGATCTGCGCCGCCAGACGTTGCCGGCGGAGGAGCGTCAGCGCTTCATCAATCTGCGCCGCCGGATTGAACAGGCGATCCAGGCCGACCCGCAGCTGCGTGAACTGCGCGATCAGATGCGCTTCCAGATGACTCCGGAAGGCCTGCGCATCCAGCTGGTGGATACCGACCAGCGGCCCATGTTCCGGCTCGGCAGCGACCGTGTCGCGCCCTATATGCGTCATTTGCTGCGCACCATGGCGCCGTTGCTCAACGACATGCCCAACCCGCTCAGTATCAGCGGACATACCGACAGTCTTCGCTATTCCAGCGGCGACAGCGGGTACAGCAATTGGGAGCTGTCCAGCGACCGCGCCAACGCCTCGCGCCGCGAGCTGGTGGCCGGCGGCCTGGACAGCGAAAAGCTACTGCGGGTCACGGGCATGGGCGACCGTGTGCCGGTGCCCGACAGCAACCCCGGTGACCCGGTCAACCGCCGCATCACCCTGGTGGTGCTGACCCGTCAGGCGGTGGAACGGCTGCGCGCCGCCAGCCGCCCCGGCGATCTGAGCGACGCCCCTCAACCCGTGCGGGAGTGAACATGGATATCACCGAATTCTACGACACGTTTTTCGAAGAGGCGGACGAGCTCCTGGCGGAGATGGAATCCCATCTTCTGGAGCTGGATGTGGACAACCCGGACGTGGAGCGGCTCAACGCCATCTTCCGGGCCGCGCATTCGATCAAGGGCGGGGCCGGTACCTTCGGGTTCGAGGCACTGCAGCGCACCACGCATCTGCTGGAAAACCTGCTCGACTACACACGACGCGGCGAGCTGGCGCTGCGAAGGGATATCGTCGACACCTTTCTGGAAGCCAAAGACATGCTAAACGATCAACTGGACGCGTATCGTCAGGGTGGTGAACCGGACCCGGAAGCCCTGGAACGTATCTGCGAGACCCTGCGCCGTCTCGCTCTGGAAGAGCTGGGCGAAGACGCCGGCGCCGAGGTGGCCGGCGCCGCGCCGGCCGCGTCCGCCAGCCCCGAGCCGGCCGCCGATCCGGCGCCCGCGGAGGCCGCGCCTTCCGCCGGCGAAGGCACGCCGGACGGCGGTGCCCGCTTCCAGGTGACCCTGATCGGTGTCGCCGACAAGGACCGGGATCTGTTGATCGAGGAACTGGCGCAGCTGGGTGATATCGAGGACCAGCAGGTTGACGGCGAACGCCACCGGGTGGTGCTCACGTCGTCACTCAGCGGCGACGATATCGAAGCGGTGATGTGCTTTATCGCCGAACCGGAGCAATTGGAAGTGCGCGCTCTGGACGCCGCCGCGCCGGCCGCCGCCAGCGAAAGCAAACCGGAAGTGAAAGCGGAAGCCGAAGCGGTACCGGCGCCCGCCGCGACCAAGCCGGCGGCCCCGGCGAAAGCCGAAGCCGCCGCCAAAAGTAGCGACGCAGCCAAGAAAGGCGGCGAATCCACCTCCATCCGGGTGCCGGTGTCCAAGGTCGATCAGATCATCAACCTGGTCGGTGAGCTGATTATCACCCAGTCCATGCTCAACCAGGTGGCCGAGGACTCCGAGACCGTCAACGACGGCGCCCTGGTCACCGGGCTCAACCTGCTGCAGCGCACCGCCCGGGATCTCCAGGAAGCGGTGATGTCCGTGCGCATGGTGCCGATGGACTATGTGTTCAGCCGCTTCCCGCGTCTGGTCCGCGACCTGGCCGGCAAGCTCGGCAAGGACGTGGAACTGATCACCGAGGGCAAATCCACGGAGCTGGACAAGGGCCTCACCGAACGGATCATCGACCCGCTCACCCACCTGGTGCGTAACAGCCTCGACCACGGTATCGAAACCCCGGACCGTCGCGAGGCGGCCGGCAAGCCGCGCACCGGCCGTCTGACCCTGTCCGCTCAGCACCAGGGCGGCAATATCCTGATCGAAGTGATCGACGACGGCGGCGGTCTTAACCGCGACAAGATTCTTGAGAAGGCGCGCTCCAGCGGCCTCTCCGTGTCCGATTCAATGAGCGACGACGAAGTCTGGCAGCTGATTTTCGCGCCGGGCTTTTCCACCGCCGACGCGGTCAGCGACGTGTCCGGGCGCGGCGTCGGCATGGACGTGGTCAAGCGCAACATCCAGGCCATGGGCGGGCATGTGGAAATTCTCTCCACGCCCGGCCAGGGCACCACCACCCGCATCGTGCTGCCGCTCACCCTGGCGATCCTCGACGGCATGTCCATCAAGGTGGGCGAGGAGATGTTCATCCTGCCGGTGAGCGCGGTGATCGAATCCCTGCAGCCGCGCGCCGACGATCTCTATTCCATGGCCGGCGGCGACGTGCTGCTGAAGGTGCGCGAGGACTACCTGCCGGTGGTGGCGGTCCATCACGCCCTGGACGTGGCCGACGCCATCACCGATCCGACCCGCGCCATCGCGGTGATCGTGCAGGGCGAGGGCCGCCGCTACGCCCTGCTGGTGGATCAGTTGGTGGGCCAGCAGCAGGTGGTGGTCAAGAACCTGGAAACCAACTACCGCAAAGTGCCGGGCGTGTCCGCCGCCACCATTCTGGGCGACGGCAGCGTGGCACTGATCCTGGACGTGGCGGACATGCACCGCCTCGGCCAGAGCAAAAAAGAAAACCCTGTCTTTGGCGCCCCGACCCGGGCCCGCCCTGTTGAGGAGGTAGAACCGTCATGAGTCAAGCCACTGCTTTGCAAACCGCCGCCGCCGTGGAAGCGGGCAGCCAGGAATTCCTGGTGTTCTCCCTGGGCGACGAGGAATACGCCATCGATATCCTCAAGGTCCAGGAAATCCGTGGCTACGAAAACGTCACGCGCATCGCCAACGCCCCCGACTTCATCAAGGGCGTGGCCAACCTGCGCGGCGTGATCGTGCCGATCGTCGACCTGCGCATCAAATTCCGTCTCGAGCGTGCCGACTACGACGACCAGACCGTGGTGATCGTGGTCAACATCGCCGACCGGGTGGTGGGCATCGTGGTCGACCGGGTTTCCGACGTGATGACGCTCACCGCCGAGCAGCGCAAGCCGGCGCCGGAATTCGGACTCAGCCTGCCGCTGGATTACATCAGCGGGCTGGGCAACCTGGATGAACGCATGCTGGTACTGGTGGACATCGAAAAAATGCTCACCAGCGAAGAAATGGCGCTGGTGGAAGAAGCCGGCGAATAACAAGCACAGGGTCGAAGGCCAACGTCGGGTCCGGGCAATCGGGGAGAGTGGGAATGCGTAACAATCAGCCGGTGACAAACCGTGAGTATGCGCTCAAGGGCGATGACTTTCTGATTTCGAGGACCAACCGCAGGGGGCGTATCACCTACGCCAACCCGGCGTTCATCGAAGTCAGCGGCTTCACCCGCGAAGAGCTGATCGGCGCCCCGCACAACATCGTGCGCCACCCGGACATGCCGGAGCAGGCGTTCGAGAACCTGTGGAGTACCCTCAAAGACGGCGGTACCTGGATCGGTCTGGTCAAGAACCGGCGTAAGGACGGCGGCTATTACTGGGTACGCGCCCACGTCACCCCGATCATCGAGGACGGTGAAATCGCCGGCTTCGTATCCGTGCGCCTCAAGGCGGACAAAGGCGCCATCGACGCCGCCGAACAGGCCTACACCGCACTGCGGGAAGGGCGCGGCGGCCACCTTTACCTGCACCGTGGCGAGATTCGCCGTCGTGGGGTAGTGGCGGCGCTGCGACGCTGGAACCCGCGTTCGGTGAGCAGCCGCATGACCCTGCTCTACCTGGCCAGCGCCGCGCCGCTGCTGGGCGCCGGTGCGATCGGCTTCCTCGGCCGTGGTGAGGCGGCGCCGTTGTCCACCGCCTTGATGGCCTTGGCGGCGGGGGGCCTGCCGCTGCTGGCGCTGCTGTTCTGGGCCACCGCCCGTTCGGTGCTGGGCCCGGTGCGCGAGGCCGGCATGTTCACGCTGCAGATCGCCGCCGGCAACCTGGCGGCCAAGCCGCCGCGCCGCCTAAGTGGTGAAATGGGGCTGCTGGTGATGGGGCTGAAACTGATGCGCCGCAGCCTGGGCAGCATCGTCGGCGACGTGAACCGCGGCATCGAAGTGGTCACCCCGGCGGCCCGCGACATCGCCCAGGGCAATGAGGATCTGTCGTCGCGCTCGGAGCAGCAGGCCGCCTCGCTGCAACAGACCGCCTCCAGCATGGAAGAGATCACCGCCACCGTGGGCCAGAACGCGGAGAACGCCCGCCAGGCCAGCCGGCTCAGCGGCGAGGCGTCGCGGGCGGTGTCCGAGAGCGGCGAAGTGATGGGGCAGGTGGTGGACACCATGGGCCGCATCACCGCCAGTTCGGAAAAGATGGCGGTGATCATCGGCACCATCGACAGCATCGCCTTCCAGACCAACATTCTGGCCCTCAACGCCTCCGTGGAAGCGGCCCGCGCCGGCGAGCACGGCCGCGGCTTCGCGGTGGTGGCCCAGGAAGTGCGTAACCTGGCCGGCCGCTCCGCGGACGCCGCCAAGGAGATCCGCGACCTGATCGCCGGTTCCGGCCGTGAAATCGAAAACGGCGCGGAACTGGTGCGGCGCGCGGAAGCGGCGATCGAATCCGTGGTCACCTCGGTGACCCGGGTCAACGACATCATGGGCGACATCAGCGCCGCGTCCGAAGAACAGAGCACCGGGATCAACCAGATTAACCAGGCGGTGGCGCAGATGGACGGCGTCACCCGCCAGAACGCGGAACGGGTGCAGGCCTCCGCCCGCGCGGCCGCCTCCCTGGAAGCCCAGGTCGACAGCCTGACCCATTCGATCGCGGTATTCCGTCTGCGCGACGGTGCCGAGCAGGCGCCGGCCAAGGGCGCCGACGTTCGTCGCCTGCCCGCGTCGCCGCCCCGGCCGCGCTCCGCGTCCACCACCCAGACCCTAGCCGGATGACCCCTTTGAGCAGTCGAGTGCCTATCAGCCCCACCGCCGCCACCGGCGACGCCGGGCGTTTTTCGCCGGACCGCGACCTGATGCTCAGCGACGCGGATTTTGCGCGTATCCGTGAGTTGATCTACCGCCGCGCCGGTATCGTTCTGGCGGAACACAAAAAGGATATGGTCTACAGCCGTATCGGCCGGCGCGTGCGCAAGCACGGCCTGGTCCGCTTCCAGGATTATCTGGCGAAACTGGAGCAGGACAGCGGCGGCCCGGAGTGGGAAGCGTTCACCAACGCCCTGACCACCAACCTCACCGCCTTCTTCCGCGAGAGCCATCACTTCCCGCTGCTCGCCGATCTGGTGCGCGAGCGGCGCGGGCCGGTGCGCGTGTGGAGCGCCGGCGCCTCCACCGGCGAGGAGCCGTACTCCATCGCCATGGCGCTCACCGAAGTGCTGGGTGACAAGGCCGATTTCCAGGTTCTCGCCACCGATATCGACACCGAGGCCCTGGACCGGGCCCGGCGCGGCATCTATCCCATGGACCAGGTCGGCAAGCTCGACGAGCGGCGGCGCAAGCGTTTCTTCCAGAAGGGCAGCGGCGCGCGCTCCGGGTTTGCCCGGGTGCGCCCGGAAGTGGCGGCGCGGGTGCGTTTCCAGACGCTCAACCTGGTGGCGCCGAAATGGCCCGTGGAGGATCGCTTCGATGCGATCTTCTGCCGCAACGTGATGATCTATTTCGACAAGGGCACCCAGGCCCGTATCCTCGACCGCTTCGCGCCTCTGTTGAAGCACGATGGCCTGCTATTCGCCGGTCATTCAGAAAGTTTTTCCTACATCAGCGACCGCTTCCGCCTGCGCGGCCAGACCGTCTACACCCTCGCCGACCGGTAACACTCAAAAATCCTAAAGAAGCGCCGCTACCCGCCGATAGCGAGAATAACAAAGGCAAGTCATGCCGGTTACGGCGTTGCCTCATGGAGAGGGGAGACCGATCTTGGCCGGGAAAAAAATAAGGGTGCTGTGCGTCGACGACTCGGCCCTGATCCGCGATCTGATGAGCGAAATCATCAACAGCCACGACGATATGGAAGTGGTGGCGGTGGCGCCGGATCCCCTGGTGGCCCGTGATCTGATCAAACGCCACGACCCGGATGTGCTCACCCTGGACGTGGAAATGCCGCGCATGGACGGCCTCGATTTTCTCGAGCGGTTGATGCGGCTGCGGCCGATGCCGGTGCTGATGGTGTCGTCGCTCACCCAGGCCGGATCCGAGGTGACCCTGCGGGCGCTGGAACTGGGCGCGGTGGATTTTCTGCAGAAGCCGGCGCTGGGTATTCGCAGCGGCATGATCGAGTACAGCGAGCTGATCGCGGAAAAAATCCGCGCCGCCGCCCGCTCGCGGCCCCGGCGTATCCAGGCCGGCGAACGGAGCGCGCCCAAGCCGCTTAAGTCGGTGATGGTGTCGAGCGAAAAACTGGTGATTCTGGGCGCTTCCACCGGCGGCCCGGAGGCGATACGGCAAGTGCTGGAGCCGTTGCCCGCCAACTGCCCGGCGATTCTGATCGCCCAGCATATGCCCGGCGGCTTTACGCACTCCTTCGCGCTGCGGCTGGACAAGCTGTGCCGCATCACCGTCAAGGAAGCGGAGGACGGTGAGCGGGTGCTGCCCGGGCACGCCTACATCGCCCCCGGCGACCGGCACCTCAAGCTGGTGCGTAGCGGCGCCAACTATGTGGTGCGCCTGGACGAAGGCCCGCCGGTGAACCGTCACCGGCCGTCGGTGGATGTGCTGTTCCACTCGGCGGCGACGCAGGCCGGCCGCAACGCCATCGGCGTGCTGCTCACCGGCATGGGCAAGGACGGCGCGGCGGGCCTGCTGGCCATGCGCCGCGCCGGGGCCACCACCCTGGCCCAGGACGAAGACACGTCGCTGGTGTTCGGCATGCCCCGCGAGGCGATCGCCATCGGTGCGGCCACGGAGACACTGGCACTGGAGGAGATGGCGCCGCGCATGTTGGCGCTGGCGGCGGCTTCCGGCCGTGCGCAACGGGTTTGAATAACAAAATGAATTTTCTGAGCAAGCTCCTGAGAGAGGAACGGCGGCTATGATGAAAGTACTACGCAACCTCAATATCAACACCATGGTGGCCGGCGCGCTGGTGTGCTGCGCGCTGCTGGTCAGTGTGCTGGCGGTGTTGCGTTTCACCACCAACGAAATGGTGGACGATTCGATCTCCACCCTGAACCAGATCAACGTTCAGCAGCTCAACGAAGTGAGCCGCGCGGCGGTGCTGCTCAACCGGGCTCGCATCCAGATGGACCTGGCCGCCGATTATCTCGATCAGGGCATGCGCCTGGTGGCGGAAAACCAGATCGACGGCGTGGAAGGCTTATTGGAGCGCGCTCAGAACCGCTTCGATAATTTCGACGAAACACCGAAAACCGAGATGGGCCAGGCCCGCGCCAGCGAGCTGGCCACCGGCTTCAACACGGTGATGGGCCTGGTGCGCGACCAGTACGCCGCGCTCAAGGCCGGTGAACTGAGCGAGTACAAAAACCTGCGCCAGGAATTGCTTACCCCCGGTGACAGTCTCGACGGCAGCCTCACGGATTTCACCCGCTACGCCAATGAGCGCGGCGATGACATCATGGCCAACTACCAGGAAAAGACCGCCCTGTTCGGCCTGATCGGCATGGCCGCGCTGGCCGCCACCGCGGTGGTACTCCTGTTGATTTACTGGGTACTGCGCAAAGCCGTGGTGGCGCCGCTGCATGACGCGGTGGAGAACCTGCAGCGCATCGCCCGCGCCGATCTGTCTCAGCGCATTCATGTGCCCGGCCGCAACGAGATCGGCAAGCTGTTCGCCGCCATGCGGGACATGCAGGAGAGCCTGTCGGGCATCGTCTCCAATGTGCGCAGCAGCAGTAACTCCATTTTTGTCGGCAGCTCCGAGATCGCCCGTGGCAACACCGACCTGTCCTCGCGCACCGAGCAGCAGGCCGCCTCGTTGGAAGAGACCGCCACCAGCATGGAGCAGCTCACCGCCACCGTGAAGCAGAACGCGGACAACGCCCGTCAGGCCAGCAGCCTGGCGAACGACGCTTCCGGCACCGCCACCCGTGGCGGCGATGTGATGCGTCAGGTGACCGCCAAGATGCAGGGCATCACAGAGAGCTCTAAACAGGTCGCCGACATCACCGGCATGATCGATTCCATCGCTTTCCAGACCAACATTCTGGCGCTTAACGCTTCGGTGGAAGCGGCCCGGGCCGGCGAGCAGGGCCGCGGTTTCGCGGTGGTCGCCGGGGAAGTGCGCAACCTGGCCGGCAACAGCGCCGACGCCGCTCGCCAGATCAAGCAGTTGATCGAAACCTCGGCGGTGGAGGTGCAGGAAGGCTCCACCCTGGTCGAGCAGGCCTCGGAGACCGTCAAGGAGGTGGTCGCCGCGGTGAAGCGCGTCACCGACATCATGGATGAAATTTCCGCCGCCTCCCAGGAGCAGAGCGGCGGCATCGAGCAGGTCAGCCAGGCGGTCAGCCAGATGGATGAAGTCACCCAGCAGAACGCGTCCCTGGTGGAAGAGGCCAGCTCCGCGGCCGCGTCCCTGGAAGAACAGGCCCGCCGCCTGGAAGAAGCGGTGTCGATCTTCCGGCTCGACAGCGAAGCCGGCGAGCCGACGATGGACGCCGCCGTGGTGCCGATGATCACCCACGAGCACGACGAAGCGGAGGAACACGACGACGGCCCGTCCGAGCCCAAGCCGCACGCCGTGCAGGAAACGCCCCGGCAACGTTCCGAGCAGGCGCCGCGCGAAAGCCGCCCGGCACCGCGCCGTGAACCGGTCACCACCGAGGACGACTGGGAAGAGTTTTAACGACCCCGAACCGCGCCGGGGACGCGCTCCCGCCACCCGGCGCCATGACGTAGTGAGAGGATCCGATGGATAAGGGCATGAGTATTCTGGTGGTGGACGACTTTCCCACCATGCGACGCATCGTTCGCAGTCTGCTCAAGGAGTTGGGCTTCACCAACGTGGAAGAGGCCGAGGACGGCCAGGAAGCATTGGGCAAGCTGAAGAGCGGCGATTTCGAATTCGTCGTGTCGGATTGGAACATGCCCAATCTCGACGGTCTGGAGATGCTCAAGCAGATCCGCGCCGACGAGGCCATGAAAGCGCTGCCGGTGCTGATGGTCACCGCCGAAGCGAAGAAAGAGAACATCGTGGCCGCTGCCCAGGCCGGCGCCAACGGCTATATCGTCAAGCCGTTCACCGCCGCCACCCTGGAAGAGAAACTCAACAAGATTTTCGAGAAGCTGGGCAAATAAGCGACGCGGGGTCCAGCTTCCCTGGTGAGGAGAACCGAATATGAGTGGTGAGGCCCGGCAAGTGGCGGCACACGAAGGCGCGCACGGCGACGACCTGGTAGTGCGCATCGGACAGCTCACCCGCATGCTGCGTGAAAGCATGCGGGAACTGGGGCTGGACAAGGAAGTGGAGAAAGCGGCGGAGGCGATTCCCGACGCCCGCGCCCGTCTCAACTATGTGGCGTCGATGACCGAGCAGGCCGCCGACCGCGCACTCAACGCGGTGGACCGCGCCCAGCCGCTGCAGAATGAGATCGAGAGCCGGGCGGAGAGCCTCGACCAACAGTGGCAAACCTGGTTCGAAAACCCCATGGAGCTGGACCAGGCCCGGCAACTGGTCACCGACACCCGCGGCTATCTGGCGGCGGTGCCGGAGATGGCCCGCGAAACCAGCAAGGAGCTGCTGGAAATCATGATGGCCCAGGATTTCCAGGACCTCACCGGGCAGGTCATCAAGAAGATGATGGCGGTGATCCTGGAAGTGGAGAACCAACTGCTTCGAGTGTTGCTGGAAAGCGTCCCCGACGGTGAAGAGCGCGACGCCATGAAGCGCCGCATGGAGAGCGCTGGCGGTGCCACCCGTCAGGAGGCGGGGTTGGTCAACGGCCCGCAGATCAACGCCGAGGGCGAGGATATTGTCAGCAACCAGGATCAGGTCGATAGCCTGCTCGATGAACTCGGCTTCTAGGCGGCTTGTGGGAGCGGGCCCAGCCCGCGAAAGGCCGGCAAAGCCGGCCGGCAGGATCCCAGAGAGCCTTCTATTGCCGTTCAACAAAGTCTCTGGTATCCCGCCGGGTGGCTAACGCCACCCTTTCGCTTGCAAGGCAAGCTCCCACAAGGTCAGCCAGGAGTCGCCGGAATAGCGGCGGGCAAACCCCTCTTATCCTTGGATTGGCTTGTTGGGCCATCGGCGACAATCCCGGGCATTGAAGTAATGATGCCCGGAATGCCGCCGCCATGGCCGAAGAGACCGAAGATCAGGAAAAGACCGAAGAGGCCACGCCCCGGCGCCTGGAAAAGGCCCGGGAAGACGGCCAGGTGGCCCGCTCCCGGGAGCTGACCACGGTAATGCTGCTGTTCGGCGGCGTCGGCGGCCTGTGGTCCATGGGCCCGACGCTGTTCGACCAGGTCGGCATGGTGATGGAGCAGTCGTTCCTGTTCGACCGCCGCCAGGGCTTCGACACCACGGTGATGCTCACCCACGCCGTGGACCTGGGCGCGCGCACCCTGTTCGCGCTGATTCCCCTGTTCCTGATGCTGGCGGTGATCGCGCTGGTGTCGCCCAACCTGCTGGGCGGCTTCCTGATTTCCGCCAAGTCCCTCAAGCCCCAGCCCTCCAAACTCAACCCCATCAAGGGTCTCAAGCGGCAGTTCTCCTCCCAGGCGCTGGCCGAGCTGGCCAAGGCGATCGCCAAGTCGATCCTGGTGGGGTCGGTGGCGGTGGCGTTTCTGAGCGCCAAGCGCGGCGAGTTCATGGCGCTAATGGACCAGCCCACGCAGCAGGCGCTGGCCAATGCCCTGCGCCTCGCCGCCATGGCCTGCGGGCTGATGGTGCTGTCGCTGGTGGTGGTGATTCTGATCGACGTGCCCTACCAGCTGTGGAGCCACGCCAAGAAGCTGCGCATGAGCAAGGAAGAGATCAAGCGCGAGCACAAGGAGACCGAAGGCGACCCGCAGCTGAAGGCCAAGATCCGCTCCCAGCAGCAGGCCATGGCCCGCAACCGGATGATGAGCCAGGTGCCGGACGCCGACGTGATCGTCACCAACCCGACCCACTACGCGGTGGCCCTGCGCTACGACGAAAGCAACATGAGCGCCCCCCGGGTGATCGCCAAGGGCGCCGACGAAGTGGCCGCGCGCATCCGCGAGCTGGGCGGCGAACACCGGGTGCCCCTGCTGGAAGCACCGCCGCTGGCGCGGGCGCTGTACCGCCATGTGGACATCGACCGGGAGATTCCCGGGCCGCTCTATACCGCCGTGGCGGAAGTGCTGGTGTGGGCGTTCCGCCTTAAACGGGCCCGGGAAGAGGGCGGCGACCAGCCGCTGACCCCGGCGGATCTGCCGATCCCGGCGGAACTGGAGGTGGCGCCGTGAAAGCGATGAGCCACTACCTGGGCGGGCGCGAGCTGCTCGGCGACGGCGGCGCCAAGGTGCTCGCCGGGCCGATCCTGATCCTGCTGATCATGTCCATGCTGATCCTGCCGCTGCCGCCGTTCGCGCTGGATATGTTCTTCACCTTCAACATCGCCCTGGCGCTGATGGTGCTGCTGGTCAGCATGTTCACCCTGAGCGCGCTGGAGTTCGCCGCCTTCCCGGCGGTGCTGCTGTTCACCACCCTGCTGCGGCTGGCCTTGAACGTGGCCTCCACCCGGGTGGTGCTGATGGAAGGCCACGAAGGCGGCGCTGCCGCCGGTAAGGTGATCGAGGCGTTCGGCCAGTTCCTGGTGGGCGGCAACTTCGCCGTCGGTCTGGTGGTGTTCCTGATTCTGGTGGTGATCAACTTCATGGTGATCACCAAAGGCGCCGGGCGCATCGCCGAGGTGGGCGCGCGCTTCATGCTCGACGCCATGCCCGGCAAGCAGATGGCCATCGACGCCGACCTCAACGCCGGACTGATCGGCGAGGAAGACGCCAAGAAACGCCGCGCCGAAGTGGCCCAGGAAGCGGATTTCTACGGCTCCATGGACGGCGCCAGCAAGTTCGTCCGGGGCGACGCCGTGGCCGGCCTGGTGATTATGGCGGTGAACATCATCGGCGGCCTGCTGATCGGCATGCTGCAGCACGATATGTCGTTCGCCGACGCCGGCCGCACCTACACGCTGCTGACCATCGGCGACGGCCTGGTGGCGCAGATTCCGGCGCTGGTGATCTCCACCGCCGCCGGCGTCACCGTGTCCCGGGTGACCACCGACCAGGACGTCGGCCAGCAGATGATCAGCCAACTGCTGATGAACCCGCGGGTGATGATCCTGGCCGCCGGGGTGATGGGCCTGCTGGGCCTGGTGCCCGGCATGCCCAACTTTGTGTTCCTGCTGTTCACCGCCGGTCTGGCCGGCGCCGCCTGGTACCTGAGCCGGGCCAAGGAAAACCGCCTCGCCGAAGAGCAGATCGACGCGGCGCCGCCGCCGGAGCCGGAAGCGCCGGAGGCGAGCTGGGACGACGTTCAACTGATCGACGTGCTGGGCCTGGAAGTGGGCCACCGCATGATTCCCCTGGTGGACTACCGCCAGCAGGGCGAGTTGCTCGGCCGCATCAAGAGCGTGCGCAAGAAATTTGCCCAGGAGGTGGGCTTCCTGCCGCCGGTGGTGCATATCCGCGACAACCTGGACCTGGGCGCCAACAGCTATGTGGTCACCCTCAAGGGCGCCGAAGTGGGGCGCGGCGAAGCCTTCCCCGGCAAGTGGCTGGCGATCAACCCGGGCCAGGTCACCGGCGAAGTGAAGGGCACCGCCACCCAGGACCCGGCCTTCGGACTGCCGGCGGTATGGATCGACGCGGACCAGCGCGAGCAGGCCCAGGTGTACGGCTACACCGTGGTCGACGCCAGCACCGTGGTGGCCACCCATCTCAACCATCTGCTGCACCACCATTCCGCGGAAATGCTCGGCCGCCAGGAAGTGCAGCAGCTGCTCGACAAGCTCGGTGAGGACAGCAAGGCGCTGGTGGAAGACGTGGTGCCCAAGGCGGTGTCGCTCACCGTGCTGCAACGCCTGCTGCAGAACCTGCTGGAAGAGGACGTCTCGATCCGCGATATGCGCACCATCCTCGACACCCTGGCGGAACACGCCGGCCAGAACGCCGACGCCCACGAACTCACCGCCCAGGTGCGCGTGGCGCTGGGCCGCGCCATTACCCATCAGTGGTTCCCGGGCCAGGACGAACTGCATGTAATCGGCCTGGACAGCAACCTCGAGCAGGTGCTCGGCCAGGCGCTGAACGGCGGCGGGGCACTGGAGCCCGGCCTCGCCGACACCCTGATGGAACAGGCCGCCGCCGCCCTGGAACGCCAGGAGGCCGCCGGCGAGCCGCCGGTGCTGGTGGTGCAGCACGGCCTGCGGCCGTTGCTGGCGCACTTCCTGCGCCGCCGCCTGCGCCACCTGGTGGTGATGTCGCAGGCGGAGATTCCGGACGACCGCACCCTGCGCGTGACCAGCATGATCGGCGGC
>Ga0098035_1001052_pt1 | contig 13554 bp, 8 predicted proteins | sample 3_EtaG_FD_75046 | JGI IMG/M metagenome (GOLD analysis project Ga0098035, IMG submission 75046) | Marine viral communities from the Subarctic Pacific Ocean - 3_ETSP_OMZ_AT15126 metaG | ecosystem: Environmental > Aquatic > Marine > Oceanic | place: Pacific Ocean | collected 2015-01-07
CCCTAACCGTGTCAAGCGAGTTCCAGAGGTCTTCGGCTTCCTGCAGCGCTTGCCGGCTTTCGCCGGAAGATCGTGCCTCGCCCGACGGGTCGCGCAGGAAGGCGGCCAGTTCCTCGTCGCTCATGCCGCCGCTCCTTGAATGCGGATCACTCATCGCTCTCCTCACGCAGGGTCAGATCGGCAGCAGCCGCATCAGCATCCGCGGCGTCAACGCGGCCGGTGAAGCCACCGTGGGCCTGTACTACGACGAGACGCCGGTCACCGGGCCGAGCGGCACGACACAGGACCCGGGCTCGGTAGCGGCCAACCTCAACCTGTTCGATGTCGAGCGAGTGGAAGTTTTGCGCGGTCCGCAGGGCACGCTTTATGGCGCAAGCTCGATGGCAGGCACCTTGCGCATCATCTTCAAGAAGCCGGATGCGTCGACCTACGAAACGGCTGCAGAGGCCGAAGCCTCGGCGATCGATGGCGGCGGTACCGGATATGGCGCCAAGGCCATGGTCAACATACCCATTGTGGAAGATAAGCTCGCGGTTCGTCTTGTCGGCTACTACCAGAAGAAGCCGGGCTTCATCGACAATGTCCGGTACGGCGACAAGAACATCAACGACAACACGGCGCGGGGCGTTCGCGCACTGATCGGCTACGAGCCCGGTCCGGACACGACGGTCACGGCTACTGCCATCTACGAAAAGTCCAAGGCCGACGATCTGCAGGGCTGGTATCCGCAAGTCGGTCGCTACAAGACGGACTCGCGCGTCCGCCTGCCCTTCCGCAGCGAGATGCAGCTCTACAATCTCAAGGCGGACCAGGATTTCGGCTTCGCCACGCTGACCGCCACGGGTACTTACTACAAGTTCAACATCGTGCGCGCCGTCGACTTCACGCCTGCAGTGGCAGCGCTTGGATCGCTGCCCAGCACTTGCAGCGCATACTATGGGCAGAGCGCCGCCTGCTCGGCGGATCAGCAGAGCGACTTCAGCGATTATGCCTCCTCTGTCCTGCCTGCGATCGGGTATCAGCCGGCTTGGCTCAAGTCGCAGAACTACGAAGTGCGGCTGGCGTCCAACGGCACCAACTTCATCGACTGGACGATCGGCGGTTATTACGAGCATCGCAAGGATCACATCGACAGCAACACGACCAGCGTGAGCCCGGTCGACGGGTCGGTACCCGATCCGCTTCGGAACCTGAGCTATCGATACGTAGAAACGAAAGTCCGGCAGTTGGCAGGGTTCGGCGAAGTCACCCTGCACCCGACCGACAAGCTCAGCCTGACCGGCGGCCTGCGCTATTACGACTACACGAAGACGACCGGTGGCGAGGCAACGCTCGCCAGCCCGCTGACGGGGAGCGTTCTTGCCGATTATTCCCGGGAGAAGGCCAGCGCCAACGGCCTGATCCAGAAGTTCAATATCAGTTACAATTTCACCCCGGATTTCATGGCCTATGCCTCGGCGGCAAAGGGCTTTCGTCCCGGCGGCGCGAACAACATTCCGATCCTGCCGGACAACCTGATCGCTTATGACGCAGACAGCCTGTGGAACTACGAAGCCGGTGTAAAGACATCCTGGCTGGGCGGTGACGTTATCTTCAATGCCGCGGTGTTCCAGATCGACTGGAGCAACATGCAGCTTAGCGCCCGTACGGCCGATGGTCTTTATTCCTTCCTCACCAATGCCGGTGCGGCAAGGATCCGTGGTGGTGAAGTCGACCTGACGGTTCGTCCCCTGTCCGGCCTCTCGCTGTCCGTTTCAGGCGGTTACACCGACGGCAAGCTGACCGAAGACCAGGCGAACGAAGATATCCTCGTGACCGCGTCGAGCGGCAAGAAGGGCGATCGCCTGTCCAACAGCCCGAAGTGGAGCGGCGCTGCCTCCGCCGCCTACAAGTGGGCGCTCAGCGATCGCTTCGATAGCCTGCTGCGTGCGGACTTTGCCTACACCGGCAAGATGAAGTCGAATGTCAGCCGGACCGATCCTTACCTCACCTACTACGGCGATTACGCAACCCTGAATCTCAGGGCAGGTGTCGAGAACGAGACCTGGGGCATGGCTGTCTACGTCAACAACGTCACCGATACGGTGGGCAACGTCAGCCAGACCAACGGCTTTGGCTACAGCAACCTGACCTTCTCGATCCAGCCGCGCACGTTCGGCGTCAATTTCCACTTTGCAATGTAAGGAGACCCAACCGATGAAGAAGTCACCACTCTTGCTGCTACTGGCAGGACTGGCTGCCTCTCCGGCGGTTGCGGCTGTGCCCGACCCCAAGGCAGACCTTGCGCGGATCGATGCCGTGCTCGACAAGAACTACCCGCAGCTTCAGGCGCTTTATGAGGACATCCACGCGCATCCTGAAGTTGCCTTTCAGGAAACGCGCACGGCGGCCTTGCTGGCCGCAAGGATGCGCAAGCTCGGCTTTACCGTGACCGAGAAGGTCGGCGGCACCGGCATCGTTGCGATTTATCGCAACGGTGACGGTCCCACCGTACTCGTGCGCACCGAACTTGACGGTCTGCCGGTCCTGGAAAAGACCGGGCTGCCTTATGCCAGTCATTACACGCAGGAAATCGACGGAAAGGTCACGCCCACGATGCATGCCTGCGGGCATGACATCCACATGACTTGGTGGGTGGCCACGGCCGAGGCCCTGCTGGCGATGAAGGACCGCTGGCACGGAACGCTGATGTTCATCGGCCAGCCTGCCGAAGAAACCGTCAGCGGGGCGAAGGCCATGCTCGATGACGGGCTGTTCACGCGCTTTCCCAAACCCGACTATGGGTTCGCGGCCCATGTCAGCCCTGAGGCTTCCGGCAACGTGCGTTTCAAGGAAGGCACCTCTTCTTCGGCTTCGGACCAATTGCGTATTACCTTCAAGGGCAAGGGCGCCCATGGATCGATGCCCGCTTCGAGCATCGATCCGATCGTAATGGGCGGGCACTTCGTGAGCGACGTGCAGTCGATCCGCAGCCGGGAAGTCGATCCCGGGAAGTTCGGCGTCATTACCGTCGGCAGTTTCCATGCAGGCACGGCGCCCAATATCATCCCCGACACCTCGGTTCTGCAGCTTACCTTGCGTTCGCACGATCCGGAGGTGCGGCAGCAGCTCATGGACGGCGTCAAGAAGACGGCCGATGCCGTGTCGGCCATGGCCGGCGCGCCCGAACCGCAGATCGATTACCTTTATGGCACCGCGGCACTCTATAACGATCCGAAGCTGGCGGACTCGGTTGCGGCCGTGGTCAAGGAGGCCGTCAGCGGGAAAGTCACGGTAGAATCGGAAGACAAGCCCGCAGGTTCTGGGAGCGAAGACTATTCGGAGTTCGTGACCGCAGGCGTGCCGTCCGTCTTCGTGGGCATCGGCGGCGTCGATGCGGATGTCCTGGCGGGATACGTCAAGAAGGGTGAAAGGCCGCCGGTGAACCACTCGCCATTCTTTGCACCCGACCCCGAACCGGCAATTCGCGCAGGTGCGCAGGCGCTTTCGCTGGCAGTGCTGACGGTGGCAGGCACCGACTAAGCCTGAATGGGGACCGCTTCTGCGGTCCCCCAATGTGGCCCTTGCATGAAAAAGCCCCGCATGTCGCAGTGACATGCGGGGCTTTCTTGTTCAATGGCTGCGCCTGTCAGGCGCCTTACCGTATTACTTGAAGACCGGCGAAAGCTTCGGGCGGTCCTTGCGGGCCGGCTTCGAGCTGGCGGTGCTGTCGGCAGTCGAAGGCGCAGCAGCACTCTTGCTTTCGGGGGCCGGGCTTGCCGTGTTGGCCGCGGGAGCTGGCATTGCAGCCGGAGCTGACGCGGCCGCGCCGGCGTCCTTCTTGCTGTCCTGGGCCGCAGGGGTCTTGGCGGTCGCTGCCTTCTTGGCAGCGGGAGCCTTCTTTGCACGGCTCTTTGCGGGGGCCTTGGTCGCCTTCTTGGCGGGCGCGGCCTTCGCTGCGGCAGGAGCTGCGTCTTTCTTGGCCTCAGGCGCGGCAGCTGCCGGCTTGGCGGCCGTATCGGCTGCCTTCGCGGCGGGGGCGCTCTTAGCCTTTGCAGCCGTGGCGCTCTTGGCCGCGGTCGACTTCGCAGCAGCCTTGGGCTTGCTTGCGGTCTTCTTGGCTGCGGAAGGCTTCGCCTTCGCCGGAGCCTTCGCAGGGGCCTTCGTCTTGGCCGTCGCCGGTGCGGCTTCCTTGGCCGCAGGAACGGCCGTGTCCTGGCCGCTACGGTCGATGTTCTTGGCGACCTTGCGGCGCAGTTCCGAATAGGCTCTTGCCACGATGGGGTAGTCGGCGGGCAGGTCGTAGCGCGTCTTGTATTCGGCTTCGGTCAGGCCGTGCTTGCGAAGGTGACGCTTGAGCGTCTTGAACTTCTCACCGGTGATCAGTGAGACGATGAAGTTCGGGTCGCTGTGCGATTCCTTGGCGGAAACCGCTGGCTTTACTGCAGCGGCAGGCTTGGGTGCTTCAGCGGTTTCTGCCTTGGCAGCCGGCTGCTCCGCCTTCGGTGCTGGCGCTGGTTTCGCAGCGGCGGGCTTGGTGGGCGCCTTTTCCTCGACTTTCGCCAGCGCGGACATCGGCGCATCTTCACCGAATTCCGAAACGGCCTTGAATACATCGCTGAGCAGCGAAGGGAGCTGAGAGGCGTTCAGCTTGTTGTTGTTCACAAAGGCTGTGACAAGGTCCAGCGAAGCCTGACGTGCGTCGAAATCTGCCATATCCATCCAACTTGAAAGTAGCTCTGCACGAGCGGGAAGAGTCTCAAAAACGCGCCCATAAACACTATTGGTATATTAAGTGTCAAATATCCGATTGCATAGGGTGAAATGACCATACCTCTTACAGGTCTGCGCAGCCGGGTAAATGGGCATGAAAAAACCCGGAGGCCTGCCTTGAAGCCCCCGGGTTCGAATTTGTTTCCGCTTGGTCAGAATTCTTTGCGCACCGTCATCCCGATCTTGCGCGGACTGCCGATATTGTATCCGAGACGTGCCCGGCCGCCGCGTTCGCGATCCAGCGACATCAGGGCGTTCTTGTCCAGCAGGTTATTGACGTAGGCCGACACGGACAGGCCATGGTCGAAGTTCACGCTCGTCGAGAGATTGACGAGGTCGTAAGACGGAAGGCGATAGGACCCGAAGTCATAGGCTCCGGTTCCGAAAGCACCCGTGGCGGGATCGTAGAAGATCGAATTGGTAAACGATCCTGCCCCCGGTTCCTGATCCGCAAGCTGCGTGAAGCGATTGCCGACGTGCTGGTAGCTTGCGGTAAGGGCCCAGTCGATGCCGTCGCTGATTTCGGTTTCGTAAGTGGCCGAAGCTGAAATCTGGAACTTGGGTACGGTCGGCAGGCGATTGCCCTTGCGGATTCCGGCGATGACGGCACCCGATCCATCGACGACGGTGCTGTCGATCTTGGAGTCGATATAGCTCCCGTTTACCGTCACGTCGAACCCGGTCATGAGCCGGGCGGCGAGTTCGGCTTCGACACCGGTCGTATGGGCCTTGGGGACGTTGAACAGCACGCGCGAAGAGCAACTGCCGGCATCTGCGGTGACCTGGAGATTCCGGATCTCGTTATGGAATACCGCACCGTTGAAGGTGATGCCGCCGGTATGGGCCTTGATACCGCCTTCGTAGTTCCACAGGGTTTCATCGTCGAAAGTCGGCCGGTTGCCGTAGGTCGCCGCATCCGGACCCGTCGCGCCGCCCGAACATAGCGGGATATTCAGTGGATCGTTGACGCCGCCCAGACGGAAGCCCTTCGATGCCTGCAGGTTCACCGTGACATCGGGGCTGGCTTCGTAGCTGGCGATGAAGCGCGGGGAGAAGCCGTTGGAGCTGGTCTTGTCGCCGATGTTGCGGTCGCCATTGGCAAAGATGCCGCCAGAGATGAAGTCGCGCTTTTCCTTGAAATCATAGTAGCGACCGCCCGCGGTGAGCTTGAACTGTCCCAGCTTGTAGCTTGCCTCGCCGAATACCGCTGCCTGCTTGATGATGTACGGGATGTCGGCGTTGTACGGAGAGTCCGCCGGGAAGCCGTTCGCGACCGAGGCCGAGGTTCCGGCGCCGAGAGCGGCGTCGACGATCGCATCGTAGCCGGGGGTCGGCAGACGCTGCGCATATGTGCGGTCAACGTGGCTGTAGAAGCCGCCGAACACCCACTGGAACGGGCCGGCGTCCGTGGAAGCTAGGCGCAGTTCCTGGGTCCATTGCTTGAGCTTCGTCCTGTCGCGCAGTTCCGATGGCAGGTTCGCCAGCGAACCGTCGACGCCCAGGTCGATGGCGAAAGGCGAGACGGATACCGAGCCGGTCAGTGCCGACGCATCGCGGGCGACGAGAATATTGCGATGGATATAGGTCGTCACCGAGGTGAGGGCGATTGCGTCGGTCAGGTCCGCATTGATCGTGAGGTCCGCCAGCGTCGTCTTGTCACGGAACTCTTCACGCAGCTTGAGGTACTGGGTGCGCTCCGAAAGCGTTTGCGAGGCATCGATCAGCGGATTGTAGTAGAGGTGATAGGTGTCCTCGCGGTTGAAGCCGTTGGTCTTGATGTCCTGATAGATGATGCGCGGGGTGACCTTGATGCCCGGGCTGGGCTCCCACAACACGCTGGCGCGACCGCCATAGCGGTTGCCGTCGTTGATGTTCTTGCCCGCTGCCGGGCCGATCGCATCGACGAAGCCGGCGTAGTGTTCGGCGTAGCCCACGACCCTCAGAGCAGCCGTTTCGCCCAGCGGCAGGTTTACCGCAGCCTTGCCGTCATAGCCGACATCGCCGCCCTTCAGAACATTGGCGCCAGCTTCCACGGTGCCTTCGACAATGTCGAGCTTGGGCTGCTTGGTGATGTAGCGCACCGTGCCGCCCTCGGAACCTGAACCGAACAGCGTGCCCTGCGGGCCGCGCAGCGTCTCGATGCGGTCGAGGTCGAACAGGTCGAAGTCGGGCGTGAACAGTGACAGCGAGATGACCGACTCGTCCATGTAGACGCCCACCTGCTCCTTCACGCCGGGCTGGTCGCGTACGACCTGGCCAGCGGAGACGCCGCGGATCGATACCTGGCTCTGGCCGGGGCCGAGGTTTTGGACGGTCAGGCCAGCGATGGAGCGCGACACGTCCTCGATCGAGGTTGCGCCCGACCTGCGCATGGCTTCAGCGGTCTGGGCATTGATCGAGAAGGGTACGTTCTGGATGGATTCGTTGCGCTTGGTGGCGGTGACGATGATTTCGTTGTTGTAGGCCTGGCCTCCGTTCTGATCGGCTTGGTCCTGTGCGACCGCGGCAGCGGAAAAGGCGATCATGCTGAAGCAGACGCCGCCGATAAACATGGCCTTGTTGTGAAGTCTCGTATTCATTTCGTTCCCCTCCCTGGTGGAGAAATTATTGAATTCTATATGGTTATATTCACGAGTTTACTGGTTCCAGATCCGGTTTTCCTCCTGTGCGAGTATCTAATCCGATCTTTCGCTTTTGGCGTGTGGCAGTTGCACAGGGCTTGCGATTTTCAGCGCTCCGTTGCTTTTTCGCAACGTATCCGCGACACGCCCGTCAGGCCCACGGGAGACTTGTGGTTTGGCGGTCCTTGCGAGACTAAGGCCTGCCTCGACGATCCGGTGCGAGCCGCTGAGGCGATCGATGCGCGCGCCTACGTCGCCATCCGTTCAAGACTGCAATTGCGGGAAAACGAACTGCTGCAATGGTCGCGTAAGCGCATTGCCCAGTACAAGGTGCCGCGCATATTGCGCATCGTTCCCGGCCAGCCGCGAAGCCCGGGCGCAATGGTCCTCCCAAGACCGGATTGCGCGATTGAGCCCGGGTGGTTCTCAGGTGCCTGCTTTGGCGGCGTCCTGCGCCGGCGTGCCGCAGGCCATGCAGTAGCGGAAGAATGCCATCTTGCGGGCACTGCATTTGCTGCAGTGGTCGAAGAGCGTCATCCCGCAATGGACGCAGAAGTTGGTTTCGCTGCCTTCCATTGCAGCGATCGGGCGATCGCAGCCCGGGCAGACCTTGGCAGACATCTTCTTGAAGGCTTCGTCGTGCGAAACCAGCTTGCGGCGTTCCTCCTCGGCCTGTGCTTCCACTTCCCTGCGCTTTTCCAGGTAATGACGCATGTTCTTGATCAGGAAGTGGCCGGCAGCAACGGTAAGCAAGATGCCAACGCCGTAGCGGATGTAGCCGCCGTAGCTGGGCAGGTAAGGCACCAGTTCGACAAAGAAGACGAAGACCGCGGCAATCACGAAGCCTCGTGACAGGGGCCAATAGGCGCCCTTGCGCCGTTTGGCGACCAGCCAGGCGGCGAGCAGCAACATCGGCAGGGTCAGCGCCAGGCGCAGCAGGAATATTCGCAGTTCCTGCCAGAACAGGGCCTTCTCAAAAGCCGGATAGGCCGCGTCCTGAAGATCGGCCTGCTCCTGACGCAGCGCCGTGGCGCGCTGTTCAAGAGGCAGGCGTTCGTTCTCCAGCGTGTTGAGCCGTCCCTGGATCGCGCGTTCGTTACCCTTGAGCTGCTCAAGCTGCCGGGTGCGTTGAACCACTTCGGGGTCCTGTTGGGGATCGGTCGTCGCGGTGCGGGTCTGGATCCACGCCTGGAAAGTTTCGGTGGCGGTCTGCGAGGCGCGGCGCGCTTGCTCCAGCTGGAGCCTTGCAATCTGGAGCTTGTCGTCGATCGCCCCGCTGCGGTCTTCGGCCTGCTTCAGCTCGCTTTGCAGCTTTTCGTCCCGGGCCTTGTCGACGAACTGTTCCGGCGAAACCGTTGTTTCGACTTGAGGCAGGTCGCCGATGACGAGATTGCCGAAGCCGACAATGAAGCCGGCGAAGATGACCGAAACCGCCCAGAGTACGATCAGATAGGCCCGCTCAGGAACCCTTGCTCCCTTTATCATCTTCCAGCCTCCCGCGCCCTGTTGATAGCGCGAGGCTTATCATGGCCATCAGGACTGTAAAGGCATTCGGGCCGGCGTTAACATCGAAGGGCTGCGGGCACTCGTGTTCTTCCTGATTGTGCGTGCCGGAAAAAAGTGCCGCGCCGCGTGGATGAAATCCGGAGCGCCGCTCGTTCCTTCAGGGAAAGCCTGTCATCGAACCTGACGAAGCTTGGAACCCAATGGCCTGAGGCGCGCCCATGACGATTGCAGACACGATTACAGCAACGACTATTGCAGCCCGGTGGGGACGGCCCTGCACCAGACGTCCGACCTTTCTTGCCTAGCCGAACTGACGAGATTTTCCATGCACACCATTCAAGCGAGTGTGGCAGCCATCTTGCTGTCGCTGATGACCATGCCTGCCCTTGCTGCCGAGAGCGATGGCACGCTCCGCCCCCCGCCGCAGTGGTCGGGGGAAGTCAGTTCCGGCGTCACCTACCAGGAAGGCGATTATGGCACCGACGACAAGTTCGAAACCCTCTCGGTTCCTGTGGCGGCGGCGGTATCGAAGGGGCGGTTCCATCTGAGCGCGTCCATTCCCTATGTCCGCACGACTGCGCCGATCGGGGTCATCGTGAGCCAGGGCGGCCTGCTGGGAACCCCGCTTTTCGCGTCCGGTTCCCTGAGCCAGGAGCGCACTTCGCGTGAAGGGATCGGCGACCTTACCTTGCAGGCGGCCGTAGACCTGCCGATCGGCGATTTCGTGACCACCTGGGTAACTTCGATCAAGGTGCCGACGGCATCGAGCGCAAAGGGGCTGGGGACCGGCAAGGTCGATTACGCGGTTACCGGGCAGATCGCCCGCCCCATCGGCGCGATCACCCCCTTCGCTTCACTGGGTTACACGGTACTCGGCGAGCCCGACGGGTTCGATGTGCGCAATACCCTGAGCGGTTCGGCAGGGGCCCGCGTTGCCCTTGGCCACAGATCCTTTGCAGCCCTGTCTTATTCCTACGAGGAGTCGGCCATCGACACACTGGCCGACAGGGAGGCGCTTGGGCTTGGTATCGGTACGAAGCTGAATGACAGGATGAGGCTCAGTGTGGAAGGGGCTGCCGGGCTGAGTGAAGGCGCTCCTGCCACCAGTGTTGCCGCCCGGATCGGCTTTGGGTTCTAGTTGGCCCGCCAAACCGGATCGACGGGCCCAGATCGTCACTTTTATTATCGTGGCAATTCATTGACAAGTTCCGGGTAGGGCCACAGTTTGTGCAGAGCGCAAGTGCCCGGGTTTGCCGGAATTGAGGCGTCAGTGACCATAGATTTCCAATCGCTCATTTCGCTTTCGCCCAATCCCTATGTCCTTATGGATCGTAACGAGACGATCATCTGGATGAACGATGCCTATTTGCGCGCGACGATGCGCACCAGAGAATCGATCATCGGCCGGCGCATGTTCGATGCCTTTCCCAGCGAACCGGGCACGGAAAGCTATGAATTGCTCAGCGCTTCGTTGAAGCGCGTGGTCGAGACGGCAGAGGTCGATGAAATCGCGCTTATCCGTTACGATATCGCTTCTCCCGACGGTTCCATGGAGCAACGCTACTGGAGCGCGACGCACACGCCGCTGCTGGATAGCGACGGCAGGGTGGACGCGATCCTGCAGCACACTGTCGACGTGACCGAGTTGCACCGCCTGCGCTGCTTGCGCGACGAAAGTGGGCTGGTCCGGCGCGCCGATGCCGTGCAGCACCGTAACCTCGACCTGCAGGCCCAGCGTGCCCGGCTGACAAGGATGTTCGAACAGGCGCCCGGGTTCATGGCGGTCCTCGTCGGACCCGAGCACGAGTTCGCCATGGTCAATGCTGCCTACACGCAGCTGGTCGGGCGCGAAAAACTGGTGGGGCGCAGATTGGCCGACGCGCTTCCCGAGGTTGTCAGCCAGGGCTCGATCGCTCTTCTGGACGAAGTGCGTCTTACCGGTCGTCCGTATCACGGTCGCTCCCAGGAGATCTACTTCGAGGCGGTTCCCGGTGCACCTCGGGACCGGCGCTTCCTCGACTTCATCTATCAGCCGATTTTCGAGGACGGCGAGGTTTCGGCGATTTTCGTCCAAGGGCAGGACATGACCGAAGTGGTCGAGGCGGCCCGCCACCAGGACCTGCTGATCAATGAGCTCAACCATCGGGTCAAGAACACCCTGGCCATCGTCCAGAGCCTGGCTTCGCAATCCTTTCGCAATGTCGAGATGGCCGGCAGCGCGCGGCAGTCCTTCGAGGAACGGTTGCGGGCTCTGGCAGGTGCCCACAACCTGCTTACAGATGCCAGCTGGCGCACGACCTTGCTGGACGAAGTCGTGCGCGAAGCGACCGCACCTGCGGCCGGGGCTGACGCCTGCCGGATCGAGGCGAACGGTCCGGTCATTGCCCTTTCTCCGCGTTTGACCGTTGCCCTGACCATGGCTCTGCACGAACTCACGACAAATGCCATGAAATATGGCGCCTTGTCCAACGACGCGGGCCGGATTTGCATCGCTTGGTTCCGGGAGGCCGGGAATAGCGATTACCTTGTACTTGACTGGCAGGAACTGGGCGGACCGCCCGTAAGGCCCTCAGGCCGGAAGGGCTTTGGCTCGCGATTGATCGAACGGGGCCTGGCGGCCGAATACGGCGGCAAGGCAGAACTCGATTTTCGCGAAGAGGGCCTGCATTGCCGCATTGTCCTCTATGCCCCCGAAGTCTCTGCTGCGTGAACAGTCACGAATGCGAGGGCGGGCGTGTTATTGAAGTATTGATTAAGCAGGCGGATTGGCTTGGTATTCCGGCTTTACGCTCGTGCGGCCTGAGGTGCAGTTGATCGCGCATGCCTCGATGCGCGTGTCGTCCTGCTGCACTTCGATGCCGACCGCGGCGCGAACTTCGGCCTGTTCCGGGGCGAGGGGCGCTATGTGCTGTGCGGCTACGTACGGCAGTAGCACCCGATCCCGCATCGGGTTCGGTCAGCGCAAAGGCGCCAATCGTTCGTCCCGCAATCAAATCGGGCAGGAATCGTGCTATTTGCTCTTGGCCTTCAACCCTGAGCAAAGCTGACACAAGCAAAGAGTTTTGGATCGAGACTATGGTCGAAAGCGCTCCATCAGCCGCAGCGAGTTCCATTAGGATCAAGGCGCAGGACACGAAAGTCCGGCGCCCCTTCGCAGTGTCTTGGTGGATGCGTGAGGCTCTGTGAGCTGCCACATCGCTGTCGCTTGTGGCCAGACCGCACACCTGACCAAGCGACGAATACGGAGTTGAAGGTAGCTGCCGGATTGTCGTGCCGGGCGATTCCACGGGGCCACCCTGCGCATTGGCGCGGCGCCGCAGGAGGGTGCCAGACAGGTGCATAAAGGCTGCCTTCCATGTCTTTGTAGGGTGCGATCCGCAACGGATCGCACCCTACAGCCAAGGCGCCTGCGCAGCGCGGCCAACCGGCGAGCGCCACGCCGTCGGTCAATTGGCGGGCAAATCGGCGCGGCCATGAAACAAACGCGTCAATGATCTTTGCCCGGAAGGCGATTTCGCGCGCGGACGGTAGGTCAGGCCGTTTTGGCGTCCAGTGTTCCGGCGACCAGGTTACCTGCATGGAACACGGCCTTGCGCGGTGCGAGGCGAGCCACCGCTTCCGCCGAGCAACTTGCAGGGACTAGCACCATGTCGGCCGCATCTCCCGCTTTGGGCCAAGCCTGTCTACCCGTCGCATCAAGCGGGGTGGGGCCGCCGGTGGCGATCTTGAGCGACTGGGAGATGCCGAACTCATCGCTCCAGCGGTACAGTTCACATGCGAGCTTGGCTTTTTCCAGCACATCGCCGCTGCCGAACACCGACCAGTGATCTTCGACGCTGTCAGTGCCGGTGTACACATTGACGCCCTTGTCGAGCAGGATCGGGATCGGCATTACCTTTCCTCCGAAAGGCAGCGTCGAGGCGACCGACATATCCAGGGAAGCCAGGCGCGTAGCCAGTTCCTCCATCTCAGACGCGGGGATCGACATCAACGAGAAGGCGTGGCTGATCGTCACCTTGCCGCGCAGCGAAGGTTCGCGCTCCACGGTATCGGCGATGCGGCGGATCGCTGCGATGCCGCTGGCACCGGGCTCGTGCAAGTGGATGTCCACGCTCTTGTTCATGTCGAGCGCAATCTGCATCATCGCATCGACCGACTTTTCCATGCCGCCGTCAAGCGTGGTGGGATCGATCCCGCCTACGTGCGTCGCGCCAGCGGCCATTGCGGCGCGCATCGTCGGGATCAGGTTAGCACTGACGAAGCCGTGCTGCGGGAAGGCGACGATCTCGTGCCCGAAGCCGTCTGCGCGCTGGTCTAGCGCATGCTTGAGCAATTCGACATGCTTGGTGCCGACCACCGGATCGACGTTGCAATGGCTGCGCGCGAAGGTCGTGCCGTTGGACTGCAACAAGTCGACGAGCTTTCCGGCGCGCTCCTCCAGCGTGGGAAGCATCTGCGGTAGCAGCGTCTGCTCCAGCACGATCTGGCCGCGGATGCCGCCGGTGCGCTTGCGCGGGGGAACCCAGGGACCGCCGTAGAAAGTCTTGTCCAGATGAATGTGCATGTCGCGAAACGAGGGCAGCAGGAGCATTCCCGCGCCGTCAAGCACCGCGGTCCCGGCCGGGGCGGGTGCGTCGGCCGGGAGGATCGCGGCGATCCTCCCATCCTGCACCAG
>Ga0098035_1001054_pt1 | contig 13548 bp, 12 predicted proteins | sample 3_EtaG_FD_75046 | JGI IMG/M metagenome (GOLD analysis project Ga0098035, IMG submission 75046) | Marine viral communities from the Subarctic Pacific Ocean - 3_ETSP_OMZ_AT15126 metaG | ecosystem: Environmental > Aquatic > Marine > Oceanic | place: Pacific Ocean | collected 2015-01-07
ATCCCCACTTACCTATCGCTCAGTGTTTCTTTCGCTGGCTGATGATCCAACACCGATTGCGGGCCAACGACAAGCGGATATCGGCCCCCGCTCGAACTAACGACAACTTTCAGGGGCAGGCCTTGCCGCCGGGAACGGCGCGGATGGGGCGCGAAACCGCCATCGAAACGACGGCGGCCAAGTCGCCGTCTGGTGATATGTGCGTATTTAGAACACTGCGCGGATTTCCACGCGTCGTTCGGCCTGACCGGGTATCGTATCGGCATCCGGATCGTCGCTTCGGGTCGTTCCGGCTTGCCAGCGTGTCTCTACGGGAATGCCGGGCACAAGCCGTCGCAGCGTTTCGGCGATAGTTTCCGCCCGCTGCCGGGCAAGTTCCACAGGCTCGGCGAGCGTGACACCGGACACTTCGACAGGATCGGTCGCGGCAAATCCCGTGACGACCAGCTTGCCGGGCTTGGCAGCCCTGATCCAGGTCGCAGCGTTGTCCAGCAGGTAGTCGTCGTACTGGTAGATCAGGAAGTCGTTGCCGTACTCGAAATAGGCGGTGAAGGTGCGCTGGGCGTAAGGCCCGGGGGGCGTTTTGCGCGGCACCGAGAGCGGATCGATATAACGACCCTGCAGCTTGTATTTGCGGCCGGGATAGGCCTCTGCAGGTAGCATGTGGCGGGTGCAGGGGATCTCGTAAAGGCGCGAGGTGCGCACGGGCCGCAGCACGGTGTCGCCGCAAGGCGTCGGCGGTTCTTCCGAGACGCGGCCCTCGACAAGGATGGCGTAGTTCCAGTCCGGTTTGTAAGGCGACCAACTGACATCGTAGCGCTGGCCGCTTTCTCGATCCGTGGCGAGCCAGCAGCCGGATTTGCGGCCTGCATCGGTGTCGCGGTAGACCGGGCAGGTGACGATGCGCACCAGCTCGCCGGTATCCTGCGCCGGGGCTGCGAGCGAGGCGACCAGCGCCACGAGGGTTGCAAGTGACTTCATAGCACGCTCATCAAATTGACCAGATCGCGCTTCTCTTGCTCGGTGTAACCGATGTCGTAGCGACGGTCGTAATAGTCGACGACGCCGCGCAGATCCTTGGCCAGGCCGTTGGAGAAATAGGGGGCTCTGGCAGCCAGACCCCGCATGGACTGTAGCGTGATCTTGCCGACGTCGCCGCAGCGTCCGCTGGTCAGCGCAAAACCGGGATCCATTGTATAGAACACGCGGCCATAGTGGGGATGGGGCGCCTTCAGGCAGGTGATCCGGAACAGTGGCAAGTCGGGCATCGGATCGGCGAACGGCATCGTCGTCGTCCCCAGGTCGACCTGGCCCGGAGCAACGTCGTTCCCCATCTGGCTCATGTTGTGACAGAAGACGCAGGAGTTTCTGACCGGGTTGCCGAACCCGATCCGCGAATTGATGCCGGCGGTGTCGGAAATCAGGAAAGTCTTGTCGCGAAAAACCTTGGCGCCGCGCGCCACTGACTGACGAAAGGCGAGTTGCGCGGGGGTGAGCGTCTTCGCGTCTTCGGGGGAAATGTCCTCCCACTTCGCGAATTCGCTCCACACCGGTTCACCGATGCTGCCAAGCGCTCCCGGCTCGGAATCGCGCAAGTGCGCCGGACCGCCCTTCGCGCCAAGCGTATCGAGCGCACCTGCCTCTTTGCCAACCTGCTGGGCGGTGAAGATACGCTTCTCGAAATCCTCGATCCGCGAGATATCGGCCTCGCCAAGACGCTTCAACATCTGCAAGTGGGTCGATCCTGCGTCCTCCATCTGAAGGCGCAGGGTGCCTGTGCGGTTGTCGGCCATGATGTTGCCCGACATCATCTTGCCGGTGCGCGGGTCGATCGGCAGGGCGTACCCCTGCTTGGGATCGAACGGGAAGCCTGCTGCGAGCAGGTATTTCATGTTCGCGACGGGGCGAGGGCGGCGGTAGACCGAGATGTTGCCATGTTCCGGACCATGGTCGGGGCCGCTGTTGCAGCCATTGGGATCGCGCACGACGGTGATGGTGAAATCGGGCGTGACCGCTTTGCCATTCCATTCGCGCACTGGCCAGGCGCGCTCGATGCGGATAAGGCCGCGATCGAGCAGTAGCGAATGTGAAGCGCGCGCTCCCTGGGGCAACGATGGGCAATTGGAGCCGTCGTAAGCCGCGAAGAGGGGGTCCTTGCCTCCGGTCGCATCCCATCGTTCGCGGGCGGATTGTGCAGACAGGCTCATCGCGTCGGCAGGCTGGTGGCAAGTCACGCAGGCGCGGCCATTGCGGCCGATCGGTTCGAAGAAAGGATGCCCCTTCGTGTCCAGCTTCCCGCCGGTAAGGAGCAGGCGGAGGGTGCCCTCGTCGTTTTGGTAGTCAAGCTGTTCGGGAAATACCCGGCCCTCGCCCGGTGACCACCACCGCGGAAGAGGGGGCCGGGCGGCTGCGATCGAAACCGCAGCCGCCCCGATCACCGTGGCCAGGAGCAGAAAGACCGATTGGACGGAGAACCTGTGTCTAGCCAATGGTCTTGCCTCAGTCGCCGAATGCGACCTTGATCCGCACGCCGTAGGTGCGCGGTGCGCCGTAGATGATGCCGCCATCGGCGCTAGAGCTGTTCTGGATCTGGGTAGCGATATAGGTCTTGTCCGTCAGGTTGTTGACGAAGGCTTCCAACTTGTACTTCGATCCCAGATCGAAGGTGAGGCGCGCGTCGAACAGGTCGCGCGAAGGCACCAGCGTGTTGAAGCTGGGGAATGGCGTCGCGTTCTGGTCGCCCACGTGCGACCACTGGACGCGTGGCGTCACGTCGATCCCGCCGACCGGGAAGGTGTACTGGATTCCGCCGTTGATCGTCCAATCGGGAGAGAACGGCAGGACGCGGCCCTTGGGCACGAAGCGCAGGCCAGTGGGGCATCCTGCGTCGGTCCCGGGTGCGTTGGTGTCGGTAATGCAGCCCGAGTTGCTGAACTTGGCGTCTAGGTATCCCGCGCCAAGATTGAAGGCGAGGCCGCCGAACTGGCCGGTGATTTCGATCTCACCCCCCTTGGAGTGGCCGCCAAGGGCGTTCTGCGTGACCGGAAGACCGTTCAGCAGGCTGGAGAGCTGGATGTCCTTGTAGACCGAATAGAACACGTCGCCGTTCACGCGCAGGTGCCGGTCGAGCAGCTCGGTCTTGAAGCCGGCCTCGTACACGAAGTTGCGCTCGGGCAGGAAGTCGGGCGTGTTGGGCGTCAGATTGACGCCGCCGGCCTTGTAGCCCTTCGATGCCGTGAGGTAGAGCATGTTGTTGTCGTCGAAGTGGTAATTGACCCCCAGCTTGCCGGTCAGCTGGTGCGAAGAGGCTGCGCTGACATAGGGCAGTGGAATGGGCGGCCCCGGAACGGCGAAGCGGGTGTAGACCTGCTTGTCCCAGCTGTAGCGGCCACCTGCAATCAGTTCGATCTGGGGTGTCACGAACCAGTTCGCCTGCCCGAACAGCGCATAGGACGTGTTCTTGGCAGTGGTCACGATATCGCTGTTGGACACTACGAAATCGGTGGTGTGACGATTGTCCCGGTATAGCGAGACAGGGACGGTTTCGTCGAGCGCAAAGGCTCCGACCACCCATTGGAACGGGCCGTTCCCGGTGGAGAGGAGGTTGAGCTCGCCGATCAGGGTCTTGAATTCGGTAGAGGCATTGCTGACGCGGCCGGGATAGAGCCTGGTGTTGGCGCTGCTCGTCGGCAGGTTGGCGGGGACCGGTAGGGCCGTGGCGGTGCGATCGCCGTCGGTCTGGTCGTGAGTGAAACCGTCCTGCCAGGAAACGAGGGCGCGGGCCTGCATCGCTTCGCTGACATCGTACCGGATCTCGCCGCCGATGCGATAACCGGCCTGGTTCTGGTAGGAACGGCCGTCCTCCTCGATCACGAAGGGGGCGCTGGTGATCGCGTCGTTGCGGTTCTTCACGGCATTGTTGTCGGACCGCACGTCGAAGTATTCACCGCGCACATGCACGTTCAACCTGCTGTCCATCCCCTGCAGACGCAATGTCGCGCGCACCGCGTCCATGTTGAGGTTGCCGGGCTGGCTCTGGGCGTTGTCAGCAATGTTCCTGGTGAAGCTGTCGCGTTCCTCGTGAACTGCCGCAATCCGCAGGGCGACGCTTTCGCCGCCGACGTTGATCGCGCCGACCACGCGATAGCGGTCATAGTTCGAGGCGGTGGCATCGACATAGCCCGAAACATCGTCGAAACTCGGGTCCGGCGTGCGCACGTAGATGGCGCCGCCGGTCGAGTTCTGACCCGTCAGAGTACCCTGGGGGCCGCGCAGCACTTCCAGCGAACCGATGTCGTAGAAGCTGAACCCGATGAACTGCTCGTGCGGGATGAGCTGGCCATCGATATAGTAGGCGACACCGGGGTTCGACGTCGGCGCGGACTGGGCGATACCCACGCCGCGGATGTTGATGAAGGTGGAGCGATTGAAGGTATTGATGGCGATCGACGGCGCCACCTGCTGGATATCGTTGAGGTTCGTGACGCCCTTCTGCGCGAGCTGGTCCCCGGTAAGGACCGTGGCCGAAATGGGAATGTCCTGAAGGCTCTGCTCGCGGCGTTCCGCGGTTACGATGATTTCGTCGAGGGCTTTGCTCGCCTGGCTGCCCGAAGCGCCCTCAGTGGCGGTCTGGGCGAGCGCGGGAACTGCAACGCTGCAAAGCAGGGCCGCGATACTGGATCGCGTAAAAACGGAAACTGGCATTGGTAACCTCCCATCGGTCTGTCTTTATGATTGGCTCTTTACGACAAATGTAAGCCCTTGCAAACCCGAATTGCAGGGGGCGTTCAGGTCGTCTTTCGAGGGCGGGCCAAGGCCGCGCAGCCTGCAGCGATGGCGGTCGCGATTACAAGCGCAATGCACAGTTTGGACGATCCGACCGGCGAAAACCACGAGATAACCGTTATCGCAAGAGAGCTAATCAGCATCTGGCCGGCGCCTGCGAGGCTTGCTGCGGTTCCGGCCAGCGATGGGTTGACGGCAATGGCGCGTCCGATGCCTGCCGGACCGGCTACTCCGGCGCTGACGCCGAGCAGAATGAGGGGCGCGATAAGCGCGGCGGGACCGGTCAGGCCCGAAAGGTCGCCTGCAAGCGCTGCCACCGAGCCCGTCACCCCCAATGCAACTCCTGCTGCCAAGGCATCAGTGCGGCGTTCCAGTAGTGCCACGAGGCGAGAGCCGGCAATGCCGCCGACGGCGACGAAAAGAAAGGCGATGCCGACCTCGTCCGGCGAGAGACCGTATCGGCTCTCGAGAAGAAACGGCGCATTCGCAAGGAAGATGTAGAGCGCCGAACTCATCGCCGCGAGGGTTCCCGCCGCACCCAGGAAAGCGCGGTCGGTCAGCAGTCTGTGATAGCCTGCCCACAGCGACAGGACGAGACTTCGCGCCGGCATGGCTTCGCCGTCCCCGGGGCGGGACTCGGCGATTGCGATCCACGCCGCGACAAGGGCGAAGAGACCGGCAAGGGCGAGGAGGACAAACACGCCGCGCCATCCTGACGAGGAAGCAATCAGACCGCCGACAACCGGAGAAAGTGCGGGCGAAATCAGCACGACCATCATCAGCGTTGCCTGCCGGGCGGCGCCTTCGCCCGGCGATGCATCGTCGCTCACGATCACCCGCGCGGTCACCACACCCGCCGCGCCGCCCGCCGCTTGCAGCACGCGCGCCGCCAGGAGCGCGGACAAGGAGGGGGCCAGAAAGGCAGCGAAAGCACCGGCGGTATAGGCCATCAGCCCGGCAAGAAGAACGGGCCGCCGGCCTATCCGGTCGACGAACTGCCCGGCCACAAGCTGGCCTGCCCCCAGGAAAAACAGGTAGAAGCCCAGGATATGCTGCGCCTCGCCGGGACCGACGGCAAAGTCGGCGGCGATCATCGGGAGCGCCGGCACCAGCATGTGGATTGCCATCGATCCCATCGCTGCAATTCCCGCAAGCAGGACCAGCTTCCTGTTGTTGCGCTCCATCACCGTGGGGCCTAGCCCCGTGCGCGACGATCAGCCGATCGCGCGACAAGGCACAATCCGGCACAGGCCACGGCGATGCCGAACAGCAGCAGGGTGGGTGGCAGGAACGACCCGCTCATCTGCTGGAGCACGCCCATCAGCGCCGGAACTGTCGCGCCCGCGAGACTGCCAAACATGTTGATGACCACGATGCCCATGGCGAGGGCTGCCGGCTTCATCAATCGGATCGGAATCGCCCAGAAAGCCGCCACCGTACACCCGGTGCAGGCGCCCCCGATGGTCAGAGCGGTGAGACCCAACAGGCCCGGCCCGGCCAGGAAGGCGATCAGCAGGCCGCAACCTCCGGCCAGCGCGGGCAGGGCAACGTGAAGATAGCGTTCGCCGGTTCGATCCGAATGCCGTGCATTAAGCAGCAATCCCACGGCGCTGGCGGCCCAGGGCAGGGCAACGACGATCCCGGTCTGGGTCGCGCTCAGGCCAGTCATCCCCTTTACGACCTGCGGCAGCCAGAACATGACCCCGTAATTGCTGGCCAGAATGCAGAACCAGATCGCGGCGCAGGTCCATCCGACGGGGCTGGACAACATGTCCCAGCGGCCGCCATCGCGATCGCCTGAGGATTCGCGTTTCGCGCCCCTGACGTTCGTCGCCAACCAGTTGCGTTCCGCGCTGTCGAGCCATTTCGCGTTGGCCGGGCGGTCAGGGAAATGCAGCCAGGCGAAGACCGCCAGGGCCAGCGCGGGAAGCGCTTCGACAAGGAACATGAAGCGCCAGCCCGGCATGCCGAGCGGGTTGGTTGCATCCAGCAGCATGCCCGAAATCGGGGCTCCGATGACTTGCGCTATCGAGATCGAGGTGATCGGAATGGCAAGGATGGACGCGCGATACCGCTCGGGGGCCCAATGGCTCAGGTACAGCATCAGCCCAGAAGAAAGTCCGCCTTCGGTAATGCCGATGATGACCCGCAGGCCATAGAGCTCCCATTCGTTGCGCACGCCCGCCATCGCGCATGAGGAAAGTCCCCAGGCGAGCGTGATCATCGCCAGCCAGCGGTGCATTCCGATACGTTCGTATACCAGCACGCTGGGATATTTTGCGAGCATGTAGCCGATGAACAGCACGCCTGCGCCGAAGCCATACTCGCTTCCCGATAAACCGAGGTCCTGGTTCATCTGCAGCGCAGCGAAGCTGACATTGGTCCGGTCGATCGCGCCGATGAGGATATAAAGGGCGCAAGGTATGACCAGACGGACAAGCACTTTGCGCCCGATCGCCTGCTCAAGATCGGCCGCTGCTGGTTGCGAAGACAAAGTTCCAATCTCCCGTTTACGCCTATGATAGCGCTTGCATAAGCTCGCGTCGATGCCGTATTAGCACCGACATGAAAGAGATCATGCAAGACTTCGATCCCGAACGGCCCGAGGATTTCGACAGCGCGCACGCCGAATATGCGCGCCTGCGCCGCGAATGCCCGGTGGCCCATACCGATGGCCTGGGTGGCTTCTGGGCCCTGACCCGCTACGATGACGTCAAGCGCGCCGCATCCGATCCGCTCTTCGTCACCTCGGTGCAGAACGTCGTTCCGAAAGTGGCGTTCACGGGCCGCCGACCTCCGCTCCACCTCAATCCGCCAGAGCACACGCCGTATCGCAAGGCGCTCAATCCGTTGCTTTCGCAGGAGCGCGCAGAGGCGCTCGCCCCCCATACGCGCACCTTGGCGCGCGAACTGCTGGCGCCGATGGTCGCCAAGGGCGGCGGCGACATCTGCGTCGAGTTCTCGAGCCATCTGCCCGTCCACGTCTTCGGTGAATGGATGCGCATGCCTGAGGAATCGCTCGCGACCCTGCACGATGCGGGCAGGGCGTTCATCCTCGCGGTTCACTCCACCAAGCCGGAATCGATGAAGGAAACCAGTCTTCGGCTTTATGAAATGGCCCGCGACCTCATCGCCCTGCGTCATCGCGAGCCGCAGGATCCGGCCATCGATCCGACAAGCGCCTTGCTTGCCGCACGCCATGAAGGCGAGCCGTTGCCCGACGAACTGGTTCTCGGCACCGTTCGGCAGGTGCTGGTGGTGGGGATGGTTGCGCCAATGGTGATGATCGGCAGTATTGCCGTTCACCTTTCGCGGGATCTTGCGCTGCAGCAGCGCTTGCGGTCAGATCCTTCGCTCATCCCTTCGGCGATCGAGGAATTCCTGAGGCTTTATACGCCTTACCGTGGATTTGCGCGCACGCCGGTCTGTCCGGTTGAAATGGGGGGGCGCATGATCGACAAGGACGAAGCGGTGGCGCTGGTCTATGCCTCCGCAAATCGCGACGAGGCCGTATTTCCAAACCCGGGCGAATTCATCATGGACCGCCCCAATATCGCTGAGCATCTTGCTTTCGGACGGGGCCCGCACAACTGCCCCGGGCTGCATATCGGGCGAATGCAATTGCGCGTGGCCCTCGAGGAGTTGCTCGTCGCGACGAAGCAATTCGATTTGGATGGAGAGATCGTGATGAGCCGGTGGCCAGAAATTGGCGCTCTTTCAGTGCCCTTGCGGTTCGATTGATTTGCAGGGCGATTGCGTAACCGGAATGATCGCGCGTATGGAAGGGCATGGCCGAAATCCCTGAAAAGGTACCTACACTCGACGACGTCGCATTGCGGGCTGGCGTTTCCAGCGCGACTGTAAGCCGCTTCGTCAACAATCCCAAAGTGGTTGCCGCGGCGACTGCCGAGCGGATCAGGGCGGCGATCGCAGAGGTCGGCTACATCCCGAACCTCTTGGCTGGCGGCCTCGCGTCCAGCAGGTCCAAGATGGTGGCGGTGTTGATCCCGCACCTCGTCGATTCGATCTTCAACGATACGATCGAAGCGATGGTCGAAGAGCTTTCGTCGGGCGGCTTCACGGTCATGCTGGGCCTCACCGGCGTTTCGGCTGCGCGCACAAACGAACTGATCCGCGCGGCGCTCAGTCGCAAGGTCGATGCGATCATTTCGAGCGGTCCGATCGATGCCTCCATTCCTGCCCTGGTATCGCGCAGCACAACGCTGTTCATCCAGATATGGGAATTGCCCGAGCACCCGGTTGGATTGGCGATCGGCTTCTCGCACCGGGATGCCGGTAGCGACATGGCGCGCTTTCTGATGTCGCGCGGCTACAGGCGGCCTCATCTGGTCACCGCCGATGGCGCTCGGGCCGGTGTCCGCCGTGACGGTTTCGTCGAGGAATGGCAGACCTTGGGCGGAAGTAACGTGACCCATGCGACGGTCGACATTCCCTCTCGCTTCGGCCACGGCCGCCGGGTGTTCGCAGACGTCCGGCGCCTTCCTGAGATGCCCGACGTAGTCGTTTGCGGATCGGACTATCTCGCCCAGGGGTTGATCGTCGAAGCGCAAGCTGCAGGACTTCGCGTGCCGGAAGATGTGGCTGTGGTCGGTTTCGGCAACAGCTCGATCGCGGGTGAGATGCGGCCAACCATCACGACGATGGATGTCGACGGGCGACGCATAGCGCGCGAAGCCATCGCGGCAATCCGCCGCTACGGGGAGGGTTCGGCGCTCCCGGACCATCCCATCGATGTCGGCTTCAGGCTGATCGCCAGGGAAAGCGCCTGAGCGCAGGCTTCAAATGGATGATCGGCGCTGGCGCTGCGATGGTCAGCGGGCCGGGCTTGCGGGAAAGGCTACAATTTGCCTACCACTTTCGCCGCGGCGTTTGCCTCGACGCTTTGGGTCAGGCACCATTGATATGAGAGGCGAGATGTGATTCAGGCTCTTTGAGGAGACTGGATTTGAATGACTTGTTCTGGCTGACGGACGAACAGACGGCGCGGCTTGAGCCGTCCTTTCCGAGGAACCACGGTAAGCCCCGGGTTGATGATCGCCGGGTTTTGAGCGGGATCATCTTCGTGAACCGCAACGGGCTGCGCTGGCGCGATGCACCAAAGGACCATGGACCGCGCAAGAGGCTCTGTTGCGAACATTGGGGTGCGGCGAGCGGTACGTCGCCTTTTGGGGGATCAGGCAGCATTGGCGAAATGCTGATTGAGCATAGTCATGGTTTCGGTCAGGGCTGACGGCCCAATTCCGAATGCTCTTTCAACCAGGCGCACCTCCCCCACGATCCCTGGCTGTAGGCACGATGGCCGAGCCTGCCCTTTGCGTAAGGCGCGCATGACCTCGAAACCTTTGATCGTTGCGTATGCCGTGGGCATCGACTTGAAGCCGCGCATAGGCTTGATCAGTATCTCGCGTTTGCCATGGTCGGCCTCGAGAACGTTGTTCAGATATTTCACCTGCCGGTGCTCGGTTTCAGCCGCCAGTTTGCCTTCGCGTTTCAGCTCGGCGATCGCGGCCCCGTAACTTGGCGCCTTATCTGTGTTGAGTTTCGTCGGCTTCTCCCAGTCCTTCAGGCGCGAAGCGCTGCACCCAGCGATAAATGGTCGTATGATCGACATCGATCCCACGCTCGGCCAGCATTTCCTCGAGATCACGATAGCTGATGCCGTATCGACAATACCAGCACACCGCCCACAGGATGACCTATCCGGTAAAATGCCGCACTTTGAAATCGTTCATCGCAACTGACCCTGCCAATCCAAGTGTCCAATCTTGGTGGCCGCATCAATGTTCGCAACAGAGCCCTTACAGGAATGGGGCGCGCCGACACATATTCCTGTTCGGCGAACGTGTTCGCAATTTTCTGCGCTGAAGCGTCCGGTAGACCGGCACCCCGCCATGGCCGGCACCATAATATTGTGGTCACCTTGAAAAGGGATACCAGCATGAACCGTATCAGTCTTTCCCAAGCGAATACTATAATCGCGGCCGCATTTGAGATGGCCAGCCAGTCGGGCCTCAAGCCGCTCAGCGTAGCGGTACTTGATCCGGGCGGGCATATGATCGCCTTTCAACGCCAGGATGGCACTTCCATGCTGCGGCAGAAGATCGCGTGCGGAAAGGCGGCCGGGGCGCTGGCGCTTGGCATGTCTAGCCGCAGGATAAGGGACATGGCCGCACAATGGCCGGCATTCGTCGGTTCGCTCGGGCAAATCAGCCCCGATGGCGTGATACCGGCCGTCGGTGGCGTGATTGTGGTCGATGCCGAGGGCGAGCCGCTTGGCGCGGTCGGCGTGACGGGGGACACGGGCGATAACGATGAGGCATGCGCACTCGCCGGCATCGCCGCGGCAGGCCTCAGGGCACAGGAATAATCCGTAAGGCTAGATGCCGTAATGGGCGGGCGTCTCAAACGGTAGCCAGGTTGGGTGGCTGTGCCTCAGAATGATGGTGTTGAAAACGGGGTCCGAGCGATCGGCCCAAAGCATCATGAGAGGAACAGCCGTGGAGTATTATGCCGGGACCCGCAGCTTGCCGCGCTCAACGCGCATCAGCGTATCAAATCGCGAATGCTCGCCATGGCTCATTGCCAGCACCGTCATCGCCGCGTTCTCCCAACCGGTAGGAGAACCATGTCACCGCTGTTCCACTGACGACACCTGAAGGTGTCATTTCTATCTAGCAGAGGGGTGTCATTTCTACTTAGCGCTTAAAGACATTGGAGATGATAATAAGTGTTATGTTAATTTAAGTGCCGTGCCAATATGAAATAATGTGCTCTTTACCACAGAGCGCCTTGGGTCTCGGCAACATCAGGACTTGCTGTCCCGCATATACACGGCACTCACGCCTGGACGATAGATCGCTGTGGGCGTCATCACCCCAGCGCGGACGGCAGGACGCCCGGCACACTAATTCGCTTATCGCCGAAACGGCCCAGCACCCGCGCCGCGGCTGGCCCTGGCGGATAAGCGGACTTCAGTCCTGAACGATGAAATCGCCAGTCCACGTAAAAGGAGATTGCAGCATTGGGCTCCCTACTGAGCCGTCCTATCCCGGTAACCGGTGGAATCGAACTGTCGCCCGCTTTCGCAGTTGCATCATTGCTCTGCGAAGACTGTGGTGTCCCGCTGGAGCGCATCGGCAGGCCCTGGAAGGCAAGCACGCCAACGCAGTCGCGAACCGAAGGCTATGCGAACCTGCCAAGATAGGATGCCTGTGCAGGAGCGCCGATACGTCGTGTCATTTCGCGAGAAACTGCTTCGGGTTCCGACGATCCTGCCGGTCCCCTTCCAGAAACGCATGCTGCAACCTGCCCTGCCGTCATATTGGCGGCGGGACGAAAGCGTCGCGCACGCAGACACAAACACGGCATAGCCGGGATCCGAGTGCCTCTGTGAGTCGGCTTCCGGGGACCGACCCATTCCGGCCGCTCCGCCACTGATTTTCGCTTGGCAAGTGCGGATCAGCCGCTTGTTCCGATCTCTATGGCTTACGCTCGGTGACTTTAGTCGTCCCCTTATTGGCTAGCTTTCGCAACGCCCCGGTTCGGGCATCGAAGGGCGTGCTTGAAAATGAGGTGGCAGAATGCTACCTCATGAACTGGAGGTGACCTAATGGCCCAGTCCATCAAACTTGGTGACGACATCATGAAGATCGTGCGTCGCGAGTCCGAGTTGCAGAGCCGCTCGATCGCCGGTCAGATCGCCCATTGGGTGCGCATCGGCCGGGCTATCGAAAAGTCAGGCAATTTCGATCATGCCCGTATCACTGCGGCACTTGCTGGTGACATTCAGACGACTGATCTCACCGACGAAGAGAAGGATGTTTGGCTCGACAGCTTTATTGAGAAAATGGAGCAGCCTGGTTCTGACGAAAATGCCTTCTTTGCCCGGCGACGGCAGTATGGTCTGGGTGTCGGCCTCGATGCGGCTGGCAACGTTGTGCGTGAGAAAGCTACCCGCAAGGCATGAAGCCGACGATGATCGTACTTGCCGGGCCCAATGGTGTCGGCAAGTCTACGCTCTACGAGACCCGCGTAGCACAGAGTTTTGCAGGACCCTTCATCAACGCAGACATCATCCAACGCGACGAACTGCGCGATCCATCACCTGCTGCGTCTTACGACGCGGCCGAGATCGCGGCTTCGCGCCGGGCTGACCATCTCGCTCGGGGGCGGGACTTCGTGACGGAAACCGTCTTCTCACATCCCTCTAAACTTGAACTGATCGACGCAGCCCGTACCAAAGGTTTCACCGTCATCGTGATGCATGTCGGTGTCGAGACGCCGAATCTCTCTGTCGCGCGTGTTGGTACGCGCGTCGAGGAAGGCGGCCATATTGTTCCCGAGGACAAGATCCGCGCTCGTTATGCGCGCGGTGCACCGTTTATCCGCGCCGCAGTCCTGAAAGCGGATCGCAGCATGGTCTTTGACAATTCCAGCCTCAACCAACCACCGAGCCATTGCCTGACATTCGCGAACGGGCGCCTGATCTTCGCATTACCGCACCTTCCTGGCTGGATCAGATCGGCTTATGATGCAGACCTTGATATCTAACGCCAAGTGCGAATGTTGGTTGGCTGCCGCCGACAAAGCTGATGGGGTGGACGCCCCCCGACGGCATCGATGTGCCAAAATGGAGGTGTTAAACACCACTGAAGGAGGCGTCCGTGTCGGAAGTTACCACAATCGGTCTGGATATCGCCAAGAATTCGTTCCACGCGCATGGCGCCGATGAACGCGGTGATG
>Ga0098035_1001055_pt1 | contig 13530 bp, 13 predicted proteins | sample 3_EtaG_FD_75046 | JGI IMG/M metagenome (GOLD analysis project Ga0098035, IMG submission 75046) | Marine viral communities from the Subarctic Pacific Ocean - 3_ETSP_OMZ_AT15126 metaG | ecosystem: Environmental > Aquatic > Marine > Oceanic | place: Pacific Ocean | collected 2015-01-07
CAACCGCAATGCCTTCATGGAACGGCTGTCCCTTCTCCAGGGTTCGGCTCCGGGCAGCCTGGGCCTGACCCTGCCCCCGAACATCGGCCGCGACCCCGGCTACGTCTACAACCGGGCGGTTCAGGCGCGCAAATCGGGCGGCATGTCTTCGGAAATCAACCTGCTGGCCAATCGCCCGCCGCTGTCCGAACCCGTTCCCGAACCGGAAAAGTGGGTAAAGGAACTGCTGGTCGCTGCGCGCGGGGCCGGCACCGAAAGCGCGGTGAAGATCGCCGAATCGATCGATGACGCGTTTGCCCCTGGCACCGACATCAGCCAGCTCTCCTATCGCCTGAGGGACGATTACACCTCGCTCGTCTGGCTAGGCGGAACCAAGGCGCTGTGGGATCTGGGCAATCCGCGCCGCGCGGCGCCGCTGTTCTACCGGTACGGCGCTGCGGCGCAGACCCCGGGCACGCGGTCCAAGGGCTTCTACTGGGCCGGGCGCGCCATGGCCAAGGCAGGCGATACCGCCGGAGCCAACCGCTATTTCGAGATGGCCGCCGCCTATCCGCAGTATTTCTACGGTCAGCTTTCGCTCGAACGGCTTGGCCGCCCCCTGCCCGACCTCGACACGATGCCGCACATCGTCCCGACCAAGGCCGAACGCGAAGCCTTCATGAAAAAGCCGATCACCGATGCCGTGCGCGATGTCGCGCGCGACGGTGACTGGCGCACCACGGTCCAGTTCTTCCGCGAGATCTCGGATGCCGCGCAGACGGCGTCCGACCACGTTCTCGTCGCCGAGCTTGCCCAGGAAATCGGGCGGCGCGACCTTGCCGTCATCCTCGGGCAGAGCGCCCATGCCGACGGCTTCGGCGAGTTCGGCGAAATCGCCTTCCCGCTGATCCCCAATCCGCCGGGCACAGACTGGACCATGGTCCACGCCCTTACCCGGCAGGAAAGCCAGTTCGCGCAGAACGCCGTGAGCCATGCCGGCGCGCGTGGACTCATGCAGCTCATGCCAGGCACGGCGCGCGAACAGGCCGGCAAGATGGGCCTGAGCTACGACCCGACCTCGCTCACCAGCGATCCCAGCTACAACATTCGCCTGGGCGACGGCTATTTCGCGCGCATGATGGACTACTACGGCGGCTCGACCCCGCTGGCCGTGGGGGCCTACAATGCCGGGCCCGGCAACGTGAACAAGTGGCTGCGCGCCAATGGCGATCCGCGCACCGGCTCGATCGACTGGATCGACTGGATCGAGCAGATCCCGATCTACGAAACCAAGAACTACATCCAGCGCGTGCTGGAAAATGCCGTGGTCTATGAAACGATCTATCCGGCAAAGTCCCCCTACAAGGGACAGACCCCGCTCAGCCACCTGATGGGCAAGCGCAAGCCGGGCTGACCCGCACGCTCGGGTCCGTGCCCGGCGGTTCACAAGTGTGGCGGCAGGCTTGGCCTGGGCCCGGTTCCTCGCTTAAGGATAGCGGTCTATGCAACCTGCCGGACCACCGATCACCCCTGCCGGAATGGCCGCGCTGCGCGCGCGCTATGACCACCTGCTCGGCACCGAGCGGCCAGAGATCGTCGAGATCGTTTCGTGGGCGGCGGGCAACGGGGATCGTTCGGAGAACGGCGATTACCTCTACGGCCGCAAGCGCATGCGCGAAATCGACCGCGAACTGGGCCACCTTGCGCGCCGCATGAAAAAGCTGCGGGTGGTCGATCCCTCACGCCAGACCGAGCGCGACAGGGTTTTCTTCGGCGCCACCGTCACGATTGCGGACGAGGACGACAGCCACAAGACCATCACCATCGTCGGCGACGACGAGCAGGACGCCAGTACCGGCCGGATCGGCTGGAGCGCCCCGCTCTCGCGCGCCTTGCGCGGTGCGGCGATCGGCGATCTCAAGACCGTGCGCCTCCCGTCCGGCGAGAAGGAATGGGAAGTGATCTCCATCGAGTATCCCTAGTATCGCAATCGGCGCAGGCCGGAGGTCGGCATGGCTCTACGTCACAGGATAATCGGCAAGGCCGCGCGGGTGTACTGGCGCCTGTTCAAGCCGCGAACCCTTGGCGTGCGGGCGATCGTGTGGAACGGCTCCGGGCAGCTCCTGCTTGTCCGCCACACCTACGGCAACTTCTGGCACCTGCCGGGTGGCGGCGCAAAGAAGGGCGAGAGTTTCGAAGTCGCGCTGCGCCGGGAACTTGTCGAGGAAATCGCCCTCAGCGACCTCATTGTGGAACGCGTGGTCGGCATCTATCACAATACGCGCGAGCACAAGGACGATCACATCGTCATCTTGGCCGTGCACACCGAGCAGGCCGCTCGCATCGCCGACCCCAACGAGGTGCGCGAAATCGGCTGGTTTTCGCCCGATGCCCTGCCGCCGGACATTTCACCCGCGACCGCGCGGCGCATCGGGGAATATCAGCGGGGCGAATTCGCCCTCGAGCACTGGTAGCCCCGGCGGCATGCCAAGGCTTCGATCCGCGCCCCGCCCTGCCCGGGGGTCACGATCGAGCGCCCGTGCGTCCGAGGACTTTCCCTCGCCCCATCGGTCAGCCTATAGCGCCGACGATGCCTCATTCGCTTCGTCCGGTCTTCTCGCTCCTGATTGCCGCCACGCTCGCCGTCTGCGGGGGCTCAGCTTCGGCGCGAGAGAGCCTTGGGCTATACGGCACCTGGGGCGCCTTTCGCGATCCGGTGGTGCCGCGCTGCTATGCAATCGCCATGGCCGAGCCGAGCGCATTGCGGCGCGATTATCAGCCCTATGTCGCTGTGGGCACCTGGCCCCGCCGCGGCGCGCGCAACCAGCTGCACTTCCGGCTGTCACGCAAGATGGCGCAAAACCCGCGCATTTCGCTGAGTATCGGGGGTAAGCGCTATGCCCTCATCGGCGGCGGCGGCGATGCCTGGCCGCGCGACGAAAATGACAATGCCGCGATCATAGCCGCGATGCGGTCCGCCACGAAGATGTCCGTCAGTGCGCAAGGGGCCCAAGGCGGACGCTTCGGCAACAGCTGGCCTCTCGCCGGCGCCGCCTCTGCCATGGATGCAGCCCTGATCGGCTGCGCACAGCTGCGCTGATCCGGCAGGACAAAGGGCGGGAGCATGACGCCCCCGCCCTCCTCTCTCCAAACCCGGGGCAGGATCAGAAGCGGACGCCGACGCCCGCAACGACCTGGTGACGATCGAGGTCGAGGTCGAAACGCTGACCGTCGGGGATGTCGCCGGTGTAGTCCAGCTCACCCTTCTCGTAGTTCGAATAGCGGTACTCGAGCTTGGCGAAGACGTTGTTGCTGACCGCCTGCTCGATGCCCGCACCGATACGCCAGCCGTCCGCATCGATATCGCGGTTGGTCACGACCGTGCCGTCGCCGTTGCGAACGTCGAACTTGGCGTTGGTGTAGCCGCCCTTGGCATAGACCATGGTCGAGGGCGACACCACGTAGCCCAGGCGCGCACCGAGGTAGAGGTCGCGGTTGGTCTTCACGTTGCCGATGCCGAAGCCTTCGAAGTCGCCGTTGTCGAACTTGGTCTTGGCGGTCGACCAGGTCACTTCGGCTTCGGGACCGACAACCACGTTGCCCATTTTGAAGTCGTAACCGGCGCCCACGCCATAGAGAAAGCCGTCGATCGACTGGTCGTTGTCGATGGAGGAATCGTCGTCGATGCTGCTGCCGGCCTTGCTCACGTCATAGCCTGCGAGCCCTTCGACGTGGAAACCCTCGAAGGGCTCGGCCTGACCGACGTCCTGCGCCATGGCCGGAACCGATGCGATGGCACTGCCGGCGGCGAGACAAACAAGGATCTTCTTCATGTGTAACTCCAATTCTTCTTCAACGGCAGGTTGCGCCTGCCTGGACCGATGGAATGCCCAGGGGCCGAGAGGAGTTTCATGAACGTAAGACAACGAAATCATTGATGTTTTTTGGCAACACCGCATCGACGAGATGCCTCTTCAAAGCGCCGGACGGCGGGAACCGAATGCGAACATTCGGCGTTCGCGGGCGCCTGCATGCGCTTCATGAATGTCTCGGAATCCTGCACCCTTCCGAAATGGCGCGCCTTGCACTATATGGCCGCCAATCATGTCAAACACGAAACTCATGCCGATCCCGGGGCACATAGACCCCGTGCCCGTCCCGCGTGACGTCACCCCGCGCGAGGATGGCCGCGTCGATCTCATCGGCCTGCCCAAGAAGCGCATCGCCGAACTGTTCGAGCAGGCGGGTCTGGACGCCAAGGCCGCGAAGCTGCGCGCCAAGCAGGTGTTCCACTGGCTCTACCATCGCGGCGTGACCGAGTTCGAGGCGATGACCGACATCGCCAAGACCATGCGCCCCTGGCTGGCCGAGCGTTTCGTCATCGGCCGCCCCGACATCGTCGAGGCCCAGCACTCCAGCGACGGCACGCGCAAGTGGCTGCTGCGCACCGCCGACGGGCACGACTTCGAGATGGTCTTCATTCCCGACGCGGACCGCGGCACGCTGTGCGTGTCCTCGCAGGTCGGCTGCACCCTGAACTGCCGCTTCTGCCACACCGGGACCATGCGGCTCGTGCGCAACCTCACTGTCGGCGAGATCGTCGGCCAAGTCATGCTGGCGCGCGATTCACTGGGCGAATGGCCCAAGGGCGCGAACGACACCCGCCTCGCCACGATGGCCGGTCTCGACGAGGAAGAGGACGAAGGCACCTACTCGGCTGACGGGCGCCTTCTCACCAATATCGTGATGATGGGTATGGGCGAGCCGCTCTACAATTTCGACAACGTGCGCGACGCGCTCAAGCTCGTCATGGACGGTGACGGCCTCGCCCTGTCCAAGCGCCGCATCACCCTGTCGACCTCGGGCGTGGTGCCGAAAATGGCGCTCTGCGGCGAGGAGATCGGCGTAAACCTCGCCGTCTCGCTCCATGCCGTGACCAAGGAGGTGCGCGATGAGATCGTGCCGATCAACAAGAAGTTCGGTATCGAGGAATTGCTGCAGGCCTGCGCCGACTATCCCGGCGCATCCAACGCCCGGCGCATCACCTTCGAGTACGTCATGCTCAAGGACAAGAACGACAGCGACGACGACGCGCGCGAACTGGTCCGCCTGCTCAAGCACTACAGGCTGCCGGCCAAGGTCAACCTGATCCCGTTCAACCCCTGGCCGGGCGCTCCCTATGAGTGCTCGACACCCGAACGCATCCGGTCATTCTCGAACATCGTCTTCGAGGCGGGCATCTCCGCGCCGGTGCGCACCCCGCGCGGCCGCGACATCGATGCCGCTTGCGGCCAGCTCAAGACTGCTGCGGAAAAGAAGAGCCGCGCCGAGCTGGAACGCCTCTATGCCGAAAAGGAACAGGCGCTCGGCTAAAGCGGGCCGCCTGTGATCGGGCGGGATCGGAGAACAGGACTGGCAAAGTCAGTGAGGCATGGGCCCGGCGACGGACTGCGCCCTAGGCTATCTCAGCGAATGGCGCGGCTACGCGGCCTAAAGCTGGCAGAACCCGGAACCGTCCAACCGCGAGGACTTGCCCCGGAAAGGAAACGGGGTGGGCCAGGCCCACCCCGCGTATCTCAAAGACCGTCGAGGCCCTTGCTGACCAGAATATTCACCTCAACGCGGCGGTTCTGGGCCTTACCCTCGACAGTGTCGTTGCTCGCCAGCGGATCGGCTTCCGACATGCCGGTGGGCGTGAGCATGCGATAGGGCTTCCAGTGGCAGGCCTGCTGCAGGTAGTTCACGACCCGGCCAGCGCGCTTCTCGCTGAGAACCTGATTGTAATCCTCGTTACCGGTCGAGTCCGTGTATCCCACGACCAGCAGCAGCGCATTATCCATGCCCTCGGCCTGGGCGGCCGTGGCGCACAGTGCGTCCTTCGCCTGCGGCGAAAGCGCCCACTTGCCCGTGTCGAAGTTCACATTGGTCGTGCCCTTGATGTTGTACTTGTCGATGTCACCCATGCGGCTGCGCAGCGCGTCGGTAGCGGCAGTCTGCTCGGCAAAGCGCTGGTCGGTGCCGTTGTGGATCATCGCCGCGGTCTTGAGATCCTTGCTCTTCAGGTCGATCTTGCTGGCCACGAGACCATAGCCCGACTGCAGCGTTTCCACGCTGACCGGCAGGCCATTGACGAGCGAAGTCGCTGCCAGCTTATCCTTGTCAAGGCCCAGGAAACCGCCAGTGGCCTTGATCACGGTGGCATCGTTGATCACGATGACCGTCTTGGTGCCATCGGCAGAAGTCACCTGCATCTTGTCGCCGCTGCGCGCCGAAATGAAACCCTCTACCTCGGGTCCTGCGGTCATCTGCGAAGTGTCTGCAGCACCGGTGTCATAGGTAGTCGTCAGAACATCGCCCTGCGAGGGATCCTGCGACTGCGCGAAGCTGCCGGTCGCCGGCAGGCTAAGCATGGCCAACATCAACATGGCCTTCGGACTTTTCGAAACGACACTCATTACGTTACTCCTTCAATTTGTATCAGCCGGCCCTGCTTGTTTGCGGCACTCAATCATGCCGGGCCCCGTGATTGCATCTCCGGCTGTCGGAAATCTGTTCACCCCGGTTTAGTAAGGTGTGCTACAGGACTGCAGCACATGAACGGCATTCGTGCGTGTTCAGGTCGTCCTTTCTGGCAGATGAACGTGCATGGCAGTAGCGCCGGTTGCGCAGTTAATTCGACCGCGATGTGCGACGAGTCGAGCCGGATCGCACTAAACAAACCCACGATCATGCCATGGTTAATTTACCATGACAGAACCGGCGAGTCATGGCTTGAAGTCGCGGCCCGCCATCCGATTCGCAACTGATATCGCCGGACTTTTCTCAAGTCGAAAGTTCCGGCCCTTGGCTGGTCATTGGCTGACGAGAGCTTGGCACCTTCGTTTAAGCATCTATCTTCAATCGTTTTTCTTTGAACCTGCGCCAGTTCTCGGATCATTTGAGTTCAACAGGGTCCCAAGACACCCGGCTCAAGCCGTTGGGCAAGCCGCCCCTGGATGGAGATGACTTACCCTAGCGACCGGCCTGCTTGCGTGCGGCATGACTTCCCAACAGCGCTCAGCCCGAGGCCAGTTCCCAGTTGCCGGTAGACATATATCCAGCGGTTCCAAGCGGGTACCGTGTGCCGACCGGCAATCCAGAAAAAAATGGCAGCCAATCGGAATTGGCTGCCATCAGTCTGATAGGGTTAAACCATTTCTGGATAGCCCATCGGGTCGCACCGGACATTTACTTCAAGAAGCGTCATGCCAAATTGTAAAATTACGACATTCAGGTACTGAATCCCGTATTTACTCATGACTGTGAATAACTGTCCCTTTTTAGGCCAGTTATCGTACCATCGTTTACGCCACTCCTGACAAGTCATTGCAAGCCGGATTCTGAAGGTCACCTTGGCGTCCCCCATCAATCTTTACTTGCCTTACAGGAACCTCGTCCGATCGCGGGACGAAACTGCGATATATGACCTTTGATAGAGCATGAATAATACGGTATTAACCACACCAACGACAGGTCTGCCATATAGCAGGAGGATTGAGCATGGGAATTTTGCGAAGCTTCAAGGGGCTCTTGCGCGGCCATCGCGGTCGTCGCTCGTCGCTGGACATCGAAACAGCTGTGCGCTGGCACAAGCATGCGGAAAGCAATCAGGCCATCGGGACAGCCCTGTGCGCCGAACCTGCTCCAAAAATCAAACTCACTCAGATGCACTGATCCGGCAACCGGCATAGCAGGCTCCACCGGAGAGCCCCGGAAAACCACGAACGCTTCCGTTCCTCACACTTATGCAAGAGTGAGGAATATGACCGACAGTCATCCCGGGAACTATGCGCATGCGGAAGTTCTCGGAGGGGTTCAGCGCCGTCGGCGATGGGCCCCGGAACAGAATCTCCGCTTGTGAAATGAGCGGCCCACGACGGCGAGACCATCCGCCTGCGCCAGCGCAAGACGAAGGTGCCGATCGTGATCCCGACGAGCGGACCTCTGAAGGTAGCGCTGAAGGCCGAAAAGGATCGATACGCGCAGGAGAACAAGGATCTGGCGGAAACCATTCTGGCGACCGTACGCGGCACCGCAGTGACCCGCCTGGCCATCGCCGGCGCCACGGTTCCCGAGATCGCAGCGATCACCGGACACAGCATGAAGGAAGTCGGGAGCATCCTCGACGCCCACTACATGCACCGCGATCCCGCACTGAGCGAAGCGGCCATCCGAAAGCTCGAAGGGAGAACGATTTCTCCCAACCAAACGCCCGACTGCCCGGGCGATCTTGTCTTAAATCTGGAAAAAATGCTTTAAAAGCAATGGTAGCGGAGGAGGGATCGTTAGATCAGGGGCAACATACTGCTTTAATTGCATAATTCAGAGGATCCTCCGATAAATACCCCCTGCAATACCCCCAGCCGGCGCCCTTGCGGCGGACTGAGCAAATGATGCGACGAAACCAACCTCTTCAAGTTCGTTCATCTCAGATTCGCCCCAGCCAGAAACCCGCCAAACACTTCCGATGCCGCAAAGCTAGACACTTACGTGAAGTTATGTTATCACGTGATTATTGAATTTCACGTTTTCCCATTTTTCACGTGAGTGCGAGGTCATGGATTTCAGAGCGCCTACCGAAGCAAGCCAACAGAATGCGAAGGCTATCGATTATCTAACCAAAAACCTAAGTGACCCCGAGGCAGGAAGACGGACTGTCGAGGGTCTGATCCAAAACTTGGGGAATTCCGTGTATGCATTCCCCGATTGGCATCCGATTCTAACAGCCCCACCTGCTAGCTCCTCACACCACGTCTCCGCAGTATCGCAGGTCAAGGCCTACGCGCTCGCCGATCACACGGTTGAGTTCGTGCGCGGCTTTGTGACCTGCCCATACTCGCAGGACGACGCAGACGGGTTGGTCGAGACCGTTAACAAGATCCCGGGTCTGCACGCCCACCGTATTGAAGTGCCGTTATATGCTGACAGCGCACACCCCGTTGTGGTGCAGGCCTACGAGGTCGAGCTTGAAGCCGACGGAACCATCCGCGGCCGCGATGCTCTGGCATGGTTCGTAGGGCAAACCGTCAAGAATGCGCGACATGCCGAAGTAGCGGAGACCTGGTGGAACATGCGTGCCTACATTCTGGGGCGACCCCACGGTAAGCGTTCGTCACTCTTTGTGAACCAGCATACCGGCGTTCATATGCGGAAGATCCTCGACGCCCTTAATAACAGCGGCATGTTCGGCCCAGTAAAGGAAGAATCGTTGGACATGCTTTCGCAGAAGAAGCGCGATGCCATCAATGAAACGCTGCTCCGCACCGCCATATCGAACTGGGACAAAGCCAGCGAGAAGTTCAGCTTCGAGCTGCGCGGCGAAACCTGCAAAGCTGCAATCCGCGACACGTGGGACGATGGAATGGAACTTTCCGTCCGTGTCGAGATCGGCGACGGCGATGTCTATGTTTCGGGATTCTACTATGCCGACGGCGACAAGTTCACTTTCTCAGAGCCACGCGGCAAACGGACTGTAGCCGAAAAGTTTGTCTAACAGACGACCATGTCAGGCGGAGTCCAGCCGATATGAGCCAGAGATTTACCCGCGAAGAATTCTACGAACTAGTCTGGTCAAAGCCGATGACCCACTTGGCCAAGGAATTCAGACTCTCTGACGTTGCTCTCCACAAGATCTGCAGGAAGCACGATATTCCCAATCCGCCGCTCGGGTGGTGGGCAAAGCATGCTGCAGGCCACAAGGTGAAGCGAATCCCGCTTCCGAAGGCCAAAGCTGGGGTCGCCCTCACAGTCGTCACAGCGAGTGGCGAGGTCCGGCAAGAACCTGACAACTTGGCGTCGGCACGAGAACAAGCACGCGTAAAGGCGTCCGAACTCGATCTGTCGGGAGAGGTGCTCTCGCATCCCTTGGTGAAAAAGAGCTTCGACAAGCTGCGAAAGGCAAAGCCCGGAAACACCGGCCTCGTCACCCTTTCGTCGGACGGATATGTCCATCTCGAAATGGCTCCAGCTTCAATCGACCGGGCAGAATTGTGTCTGCTCCAGATCGTAGCTGCCGCCAAGGCCCAAGGATTTGAGCTTTCCGCACACGCAAGCAAGGCGACTTTTACCAACGGCTCCGTGGCTATCCCGTTCGCCATCAAGGAAGCCTACAAACGCATCAAGCATGTTTTGACGCCCGAGGAGATCGCCGAAGACGAGCGTCGTCAGCGACGGCGATCGCGGGATTGGAGCCGCAGCGATTGGACGCCTCACAGCTTCAGTTTTGGACGACCGGAATGGGACTATGTGCCCACCGGTCAGCTGGCCTTCGAGTTTGATATTCATCTACGGTATGCGTCGCAGGTTCGCAGAGCATTCAAAGACGCCAAGCTCCAACGACTTGAGAATTTGGCGCCAGACATTGCTGTAGGGCTTGCCGTCCTGGCAGCAGCCAAGGTCGAGGATGACAAAAAGGCCGAGGAAGCTCGTCTTCGGGAAGAGGAAGCCAAACAACGGCGTATCGAAGCCAAGCGGCTGGCCTACATAGACGACCGCCGCAGCAAGGTTCTCGAGGATGTACTCGCTCGCCTTGAACACAGGGATCGCTTGAGGAACTTTGTCGCAAGGCTAGAAGAAGAACTTGCGGACGATCAGGACCTCCGGGTTTCCGAGTTCGTGGCCTGGACCAGAAAGAAGCTTGCTTCCGCGGATCGCAGGTTGAGTGCGATCGGTTTGGATGAACTGTTTCGAGAGCAAAACGTGTTCGGTAGCGACGATGATCGCGGATTTTACCCGAACTCATACTGGTGAACTGTGCTGAGCATCGATCACTGAGATCGATCAGTGCCGGCTCGGCGGCGTGGTTGCCGGGAAAGCCAGGTTGCGAGCAAGACCCTCAATTTCCTCGCGCCATGCCAGCTTTTCCAACCATGACGGCCGAATGGACGAGGATCCATAAAGGGCTCCAGCTAACTGGCCTGTGATAGCAGCTGTGGTGTCGGCATCGTCACCCAAGTTTGCCGCCAAAAGCACGGCATCATCGAAGTTGTCCGTGTTATCCAGACACCAGAGGGCCGCCTCGAGACTATGCGCCACAAAGCCGCTGCTCGAAATCTGATCGCGCTGTTTCCCGCGCCAGCTGCCGGCGATAATCGGCCCGATCTCGGGTCCATACTCTCCGCGAGCGTGGGTCAGTGCCCCATCGAAATCAGCACCGAGAATCGCCGCGCGCAGTATGAGTGAGTAAGCATCGCAGGCTTCCAGACATGCCTCTGCCGCGTGGGTAGTCATGCTCTGCCGACGGGCTACTCTGGTCATTACCGAAGGATCCGCGCGGGTACCCCAGATTGCGACGGGCGCCAGTCTCATGAGCGAACCGTTCCCGGCTGAAAAAGGATCAGCTGAGCCGGAGATAGGATCGCCGGTCTGTTCAAACCGAGACAGCGCTTGGCGGGTGGTTATCCCGATGTCGAAACAGTCGCCGGTTGGGCTGTACGATCCATTCCTCCACCATTCTACGAAACGCTTTTGCGCCTCCGCTGGCTCGAAGATCGAGCCCTTGGCCGCACTCGCGAGTAGGGCCTCGCCGAGCGCCAAGGCCATCGAAGTGTCATCGGTCCACGTGCCCGCGTCCAGACCGAACGGCCCTCCCCCGATCATGTCGGTAATGTGGTCGTAGGAATCACGACTCCTGAACTCGAGAGTCGTCCCCAAGGCATCTCCGACTGCCAATCCGAGCAGGCATCCGCGAGCGCGGTCGAAGAGCTTCCAAATCGAGTGTAGGTGGTCCTCTTGGGGCACAGTCTCGATTGCGCCGCGACGGACTTCGCGCACTCGCGCAATTGCGCTTTTCGAGTCGGCTTCTCCAAGCTCAATGAGGAGTCTCGCCGCTACGGTTCCCGCACGGCCGAGCCCACCCTTGCAATGAATGAAAACGCTCTGTCCACTGGTGAGCAAGCCGCGGACGCGAGCCCCAGCCGAAAGCCATCCTTGTTCGAACTCCTCGCCGGGAGCCGTCACATCAGGGATTGGCAGATGAATCCACTCCATCCGCCGGGCAGCCACCTCCGAGCCCAGATTCAGTACGCCTAGCGTACTGATCTCATGGTCTTCGATGAGTGAGATGACCGCAGCCGCCCCCCACTCGGACACCGCGTCGAGGTCCACAGCCAAGTCACGCCGCCAGTCAAATCCACCGACGGATCTACTATGCTTGCCTGGGCAAAAGGACACCCCAATGCGTCCATTGCGAGCTGACAGCGTCGCAATTTGGATCGGGTCGGTAAAGCTCGTGCGGATGTTTCTGTTCATTACGGCTGGGTACATCCTCATTGCGACAAAATTGGTCGCACATACTCCTCGTTGGCGATCTTGCATCGCCCGCGCCTCTCAACCGCCGGTGCAGAAATGGGGCATTCCCGATGGAGATCGTGTGAAAGCGTTGGTTCGTCCCACTTATGGTTCAAACTTGCGGCGTAATGCCTCAGCATGGGCCCTAACTCCCGATGACACTGCTGTCGTATCGAAGCGTTTCAGCCAGTCCGACCAACTAACTGCCGCAAAACGAACACGTGCGCCACGCACTGCGGCAGAGAAGACTTGGATTTCCGCGCGGTGCGCCGAACACGCAGATGCAGCCACGCGTGATGGCTCGGCATAGAGATACAACAGGACCGGCGATCGGTTGACCCGCCCAGCTTCGGTCACCAGCCCGAAAGCGTGCTTCACAAGCTGTGCCGCATCAAGAAAGCGATAAGCGGACGGATCGCTTCTCAAGGCATCGCGCATGGTAAGCCAGGGCTCCATCGCTTCGCCCCAAACATCGCGATCATAGGCTTCGGCCAGAACAGCCTGCTTTCTATCACGAAATGGCTCGAACCGTTTGGACTCAACGCCAATGAGATGGGTCTCGGTAACAACCGCGGCATCGAGCCATGGGTGACGACCGCCAGACCAGGGAAAACGCATCTGCCGTTCGATCTCGACCGATACTGCGGGCCAATCGATGTCGTCGAGGCCCGGGAAAGCCGGAAGCAAAGCGGGTCGTTCAATAAACCAACCGAAACCGTTCGCCGCCAAAGCTGCGCTGCTTTCTGGATTTGCAAATTTGCCCGAGGCCAATTCGTTGCCCCCAGCTCTATCTAATGCTTGGCGGACGAGATGCTCAGGGACGCCGGGGAGAAAAAGTTCGCTCATCATCTTCTCCTATTTCCCGTGTCCGTCAAAAGTGGTCGTAGTCGTCCTGGCTGTTTGCCTTTGCAAAGATTGCCTTTGCAAAGAATTGAACTGGAGAGCCTAGATCGGAGAAATTTCCGGGTGGACGCCCCATTCTGGCGCTTCACCAAGTTCCATGGCCAGTTGGCGTATGCCATGATCAACAACCGCCTGGAACTTCCCAACCACGGCCTGATTTTCCCACGCCAGATACTCGTAATGGGCGCCTATCAGGGTGCCACAATGGGCGCAGCCATTGCTCAGATAGCGGGAATTCGCTTCTTGGCTGTGGCGGCGCATGATCCGGCCGGGTGAAATGTGCTGTGGCAACACCTGCAGCGCGCGCGCTATCAGATCAGG
>Ga0098035_1001056_pt1 | contig 13518 bp, 3 predicted proteins | sample 3_EtaG_FD_75046 | JGI IMG/M metagenome (GOLD analysis project Ga0098035, IMG submission 75046) | Marine viral communities from the Subarctic Pacific Ocean - 3_ETSP_OMZ_AT15126 metaG | ecosystem: Environmental > Aquatic > Marine > Oceanic | place: Pacific Ocean | collected 2015-01-07
GAGGGTGGTGAGAGAGATAGCCCAGAGGGGGGAGAGGGGGAGAGAGGAAATGGCCTACAAAGAAGCCGTAGGGTTAAAGAAGAGAGCAGAAGCTCTTATGCATGTCCTTGAAAAGAAATTGTTTTAATCTGGAGCGTCCTCATCCATAATGCCTGCCCATTGTAAGCCTTTTTTTCCTAACCCTAAAGCTCTGTAGAATGATTGACTGTATGCACGTAATGCATTTTCAGGTTTGCCTCGTGCAGTTTCAATAGCAAGATTTACATAGAATGGTAAAAACCATCTAGCACTTTCTCTATATACATCATCTTCTTCTTCATCATCATCAGTATACCCAACCCCTATAGCAATTAAGCTTATTAAATGCATTACTGAGCTCATTATTACAGATTCTCCACCTCTTTCCATAGCTCTTTGACCAGCACCGTAAGCACTGCTTCTAAACTGTTTACGTATACCTCTTTGTAAAGCAGTAATGCCAGGCAACATAATAGATGGAGTAAATAACAATGATATTAAAACTCTAGACCATACAAATCTTCTCATTTTTTCATGTGGTTCTGATAATAGTTTTCTTCCCTGATATCCCATGCCAGGTATGGGTTTTTCTCCAAAAAGTGGAGGTATGCCTAGTAATAAGAATTGTTTAAGCCATTCTCTCTTTTTCATTCCCGATAACGAATCCCATAAATTTAATGCAGTAAATGCTTCTCTACGTCCTTGATGCCATTGATATGGTTTAAACTTAAATAATAATGTTCCTGTTGCCCCTCTAAACATCTGTGGCAAGAATTGCGGAGATAATCCAAACATAGTTACATTGTTGAGAATACGTGCCATCTTTAATGCATTAGGATGTAAATACATTGAGTTATAACCAAATTTCTTAGGATCTTCCATAACTTCATGAGGTATCATGCCAAGCTTCTTAGCAAGAACTGCACCATGTACAGCAGTCCATCTACGCATAGCTTCTTCAGCCCCTGAGAATGTTAGCAATTTATCAGCACCAATTCTTTTAAGTCCACCGGATGCATATCCACCTTTTAAGCCCCAGCTAGCATACTGATTAACAAATTCTGCTGACAATATGCCTTCAAAGTTTTCTTTAATACCTTCAAGTTGCTCCTTAGTAAGCGTACCTTTATTAATTCCATTTATTGTTTCCCAGGTACCCTCATACATATTTCTTAATTGTATAGTTGTAGCTTTAGTGCCACCTTGTCTACGTTCTATTAAGGCCTCAAAAAAGCTTATCCAAACTTTAGATTTACGCATTTTTTCTAAAGCTTCACGCTTACCAAGAGATAGCACAACAAAATCTTGTTTAGCAAACCAACCTGTACCCATAGTAACATCATCAGACATTGCACCAAGTAATGAGTCTGCTAAGCCTACAGATACTTCTGTCACACCAGATGCCTCTGCAATCTCATCAGCATAAGGCCTTCCAGAATTAGGATTAACTATTTTATCGTCCATTAATCTGTCTACTGTTTCCCAGTCTTGGTTAACAGACTCTATCCATACACTTATTCTTTGAAAGTTATTATTAAGACTTGAACCCAATTGCAACAAGTTACCACTAATAAACATGCTATGCATACGAGCTACTGTATGAATATTTTCAGGAGTTACTTCATAATCAGGTCCCATACGTTTTTTAAAAGCTTTTGTAATTAACTCAGCCACTCTTGGATTGCTGTAATCAAATCCAAATACACCTGCATCTATATCAAGCATACCAAATGTAGCCTTAACATGATCTATCATAAATTCTGATGTGGCAACCTCGGTATTACCAAGTACGTTAAATAAGTCATTTCTAAGATCATTATGTACTAATGTACGAGCATTATCGTAAAAATAATCAGGAAAGATTTCCATATTAGCAAGTCGTCCATAATTTACTATATTTCCCTCTTCATCTTTAGTAGGAAGTGGGTTAAGAAAACCTTTTCTATGCTGTGCTGCAGTAACAGTCTGCACTTGATTAAGTCTCTCAGAATCATGTAGCGTTTTAAGTCCAGCTGCACCATCAATAAGATCATCAAAATGAGAAATAAGCCCTTCTAACAATTCTACATCTAACTTATTGGAAGCAATCTCTGCACCTTTATCTAATGCTTCAGCAGGTGTTAATCCTTCTGATGATTGATATGACCCATATTTAATTGCTTTAGTTAAATCATCTATTTTTGCAATGAGTGCATCTCTAGCCTTAATATTGCCAGTAATTAGATCACTTACAGTATATCTCCATGGTACATAGTTATATTGCTCACCAAAGAAAGTATTAGCTGTAACAAGAGTACCTTTGCTATCAACACGCATGTTAGATCTCAGTCCATCTATGCTTAGTGCTTGTGACATTAGCTCATCAAACTCATCCATAGCCATCTTTTTAGCACCAAGTTTATTTAATGATCCAACAATACCATTTCTAACCTGCTCAGTAGTACGATTCTTATCAGTAGCATAAGTATGGAAATCCTTTAATGTTGCACGTAAATCTCTGATAAAGTCCCAGAATGCTGGAGGTAGATCTCTTTTAGACTGAGGATGATCAGTAGGATTAAGATTATCATTGTAAACATAATTAGAATATGAATGTACAGTATCTTTTCTTTCTATTACTTGTCCACCCACTACAACCTTTTTCCTAGCCTCTAATGGCTTATATGTCTTAGCTTCATACCATCCCTCATTCATTCTTCCCTGTACTACCTGTCCAGCCTTATTGGTGTACGTAGCAAGCCTTACATCTTCACCTAATGCTGTATCATAATCCTTTCTGGATAGATCTCCCTTAATACCCTTTTTGGAGGATCGTGGCAATAATAAGAAATCTCTTACTGCTACACCTTCTTTCTCTTTACCTGGTTTATGGGGAACCTGATATGCATAGTAAACTTCCTTACCATCATGAGAATCAATATCCTGCTTAATGGTAACATAATAGAAGTTTTGTCCTTGTGGTGTGGTAAACTTTTGTATTTGTCCACCCTCATTAATCTTTTGGAGTATATTGCGTCTAACTATCTTATTATATGCTGCTTCATCAGCTTTAAATTCTTTATTCCCCTCTCCAATTGGCATTGGTACAACATATTTAGCCCTACCATCCATAGCGTCAAATGCAAATTTAACCACATTATCAAATGATTTTACAAGAGAATCATGGTCAACTTGACCATGTGAAGGTACATTGACCTGAAATAAGAAGTTATTATCTGTTAGCCAATCATTCATATCTGTAGCAGCTTGTTTAACTCTGGTATTATACTTATTAACTATGCCAAAGATCTCCGCAGGAGCCTGCCTACTCTTATTAACCAAATCATATGCTAATCCAGTAGGATCCTGCTTCAGTATTAAAATACCCGGATCTTGCATCTGCCTCTTAAGAATAGGTATAGGCTCGTCTTTGCGGACATTTTCTTTTTGTTGCTCAAAAATCTTTCCCAATCTCTTTTCTATTGCATTTAATCCACCAATACTGGTACTCATATTGGGAAGAAATCCATATCTTTCAAGAAGAAAATCTTTTATGATAGGGAAATATATATCAGGGTTCATATCAAAGGCTTGCTTATCTGCCCAATAATTAATAACTTCAGTAAGCATATTCCTAATACGAGTTAATCTCTTAAATTTATCAGGAGCTTCCTTGATAGCAATACGCTTATCTTTTATCTCTTTATTTTTTTTATTAACTTCCTTCTTATATTTTAAGATATTGTTATTTTGCTTTTTGCCAATAGCTGTCTTAAGTTTAAGCTTAGCCAGACCAAGATCATTATTTAGAGCTTTTAATTCTCCCTGTAGCATAGGTAGTTCATTCATAGGCATGCCAAATTCCCTGGTATATGATGCCTGTATAGCTAAGGCAGTCTTAGTTGCTTCAACGCTTGCATCTTTTACAATAGGATCTTTAGGTGTGCATTTCTTTGCCATTAGCAGTCCTTATCTTTCTTAATTTTCTTTTCTATTATTCTGGCTGTGTTCCATTTACGACGACCAATCTCTTCAAGTTGTTCAAAATTCTTACGAACAGCTTCATCTCCACGGTATGTTTCCCATAAATTCATATATTTTTTATATGTAGGTATATCCATAACTTCACCAGGAGGGAAATGTCTGATATTCTTTCTTTGTGTAAACGTTCCCTTCTGAAGAGTACCTATACCCTGAGCAAATAGAAGGGTACCCCAAACAGCAACACCATCACCATGCTTTTCTTTAAGTAGGTTTAAACTATTCTCAGCTTGTTTCACAAATTGCCACATATCCTCATCAAACTTAGCCTTGGCTATTGATGCTGCACCTTCATATTCACCATTTTCGTTCTTAAGTGCATAGAACATATCATAATATTCACTGGCAAATTTAGTAATAAACTTCTCAGCTTCGCTAATAACTTCTTCATTTATTCCATATTCAACTGGATGTTCAATAATATCTCTCTCTAAAGATTGTACAGCTGAATAATGGATAATAGTATGTTCATCTGGATCTATCCATCCGGGATACTTAGGCATCTCTTCACCATATCTTTCACGCATTTTTTCTACTGTTCTTACAATAAGCTTTTCTGCTGAAGTAATATTATCTTTCATTACCATGCTTTCAATACCTACGTTTTCAGTAACCTTCCCTACTGTCTTATCCCTATTAACTATATCTTTAATCTTTTCCAAGCGTACTTCTGGCTCAGATTCCATAAACTCTAATAATTCATTGGCACGGAAGATAAATGTTTCCATATTCATAGGTCTGCCATCATACATTTCTCCAGCCATAAGTCTGTTATATTTAAACATTTTCTTAAGGTTACTCAATGTTTCAATATGTGATGGGTTTAATTCCTTACTACCTTTAACAACTTTAAACATCTTGGAAAGAACCCAATCAGGACCTGTATATCCAAACATATTTACAAGCTTTCCCTTTTTGGAATGATCAGTAGCAGCATTTGCAAGGATAGTATGTTCAAATTCTACTGTAGCTTCTATATACCATTCTCCATTCTCAGCTTCTTTAACTGATGCAAATGGTGGTAGATCAGCCTCTATTTCTTTAATGCTTCTATCTTGCTTAAGAGGAGCATAATCCATAAGGACACGATCAGTAGGCTTCTTAGCACGTACAACTGTACCATCAGTAAGAGTTATATCTTCAAACTTATATGCCAGGATAGCACCTATGGCCTTCATATTAGCCATTATACCTTGAGTATTGGATCCTTTTATTTGTGTGACTGCATCAGCAGCACTACCATTGTAATCAGCCATAGATGCAGAAGGCATCTCCTTGAATAGATCAAGATTGGCAGTAACATCTAGCTGTGCTTTAAAGTATTCAGTATCCATATATTCTTGGAATTTATCAGCCAGGCTATCAGGGATTACTAAAATATTAGCATGATCAATATCTCTATCTCCAACCTTTCTCTTAGCAACATCCTGAGGAGTAAAGTACAATGCTTGACCATCATCTACCGTAAATTTCTTAAGATCATATACTCCAAGAGCTGCTAAACTAAGTATAGGAGTTCTCCATGACATAGCACGTACTCTAATGATGCCCGCTTCTAATGCATAATTTAATGCATCAACTCTATCTTCCTCTGACAAGCTCATATAATCTTTTTTAGCCTGTTTAATAGCAAATTCAGATGGTGGTAGTCCCTCTAAGTCATGTTTCTCAATATTTTTTAAGATAGCTTTAGCATCATGGGCAAATAGAAGGCGTTCAGCATAATCTCTAAGTACCTGTATATCTGCAGATGCCATAAATTGATCATGATTATCACCAAGCTCACGTCCAGTATCTTGAGCAATTATACCATCAGAACCAACAATAGGCTGACGTTCTCCTGTAATCTTATCCTCAAAAGTCCTAAATTGTAATGCTCCACGCTTAACAATCATATTCTGCAACATAGGTCTTATCTGAGACTGATAAGTAGGATGAAGTATACCAGCACCATTAGTTTCTCGGAGTAAATCCTTAAGGGTATCTGGCACATCAAGTTCTTGTGCCCATTTACGATTTAAAAGTTTTCTCATAAATGAAGGATGTTCATATACATCAAGCAATAGATCAATATGTTTATCTGCCTCTGATAGCATGTAATCTTCAAATACAGCTTTAAACTTATTTAGATCACCTTGTTGCTCTTTATTAAGCCCATCAATATATAAGTTACTCATCCATTGCCGAGGACCTGCAGAGGTGGTATGTGCTACTGTAGGTGGAAGTATGATAGTTCTATGAGAATTTTGCTCTATATCATCAACGAAATGCGAAAGCTTCTTTTCTTTTATATTCCACTTACCAACTTCAGTCTTAACGGCATCCAGGTCACTGGCTTCCTTAATAAGCACAACATTTCCATCAGCATCTTTAGCAAACATTCTAACAAGGCCCATTTCCTTAGCAGTCCATAGAATAGTTTCCCCAGTTCTCTGATCTCTTATTTCTATACCTGGCCTAACCTGAAGTAAGGCATGCTTTTTCTCTAAATAATCTTTACCATCATTAGTCCTGTCCACAACTACTGTTTTTACCTGTCTTACATTGGATTCAAAGGCGTGGATAGGATATCTTCCTGTCACTTCCTGAGTTCTGTTAAGATCTTCGGTAGATACCCAGGTTGCACCATCATTAATATTAACAAGACCAAGACCGGGTATGCGGATTATATGATCAACTTTATTACCTTCATAGTATATATCTACCCTATTCTCGTCATAAATGAAATGCTTTTTAGGACCTTTGCCTATTTCAACTAACCCTGGTGCCTTAGAAAGCCTTAACCTGTCATACGTCTTCCTGGCATCATCATGTATAGCATAAGTATTATATCTGTTAGCTTTCATCCATTCATGCTTTGCTATAATGCCAGCAAGATAAATATGCATAGGTATCATAGGCTTGCCAGTTCCCGTTAGTACTACCTTGCCAGTACCAGCTGCACGAGGTATTGCTTTAATATTGTCTAAAAATATAGCAAGTTCCTTCTCAGTTATATTTCCTGCATCCACCTCTTCATAAAAATACTCAGTATAGCCCTGTTCTGCCAATTTACCTGCAACTTCTAGCATTCTATCATATCTGGCCCTCATTAGCTGTGCAGCAACAGTTCTTTTAGCCTTAATAGGCGAAGCATCACTAACATTATGCTTAGGTAATTCTAGGCGGGCATCCCTTACTGCATGAAATATGCTATAACCCCTCTGTTTTAAATAATTGGCTGCCCTTTCAGTCTGGAATGCTCCCTTTATGGCTAATTCTTTAACTGTATCTCTGGGTAATAGCTTTTTAAATATATCATCAGAAATAGCAGTAACAAGAAGTGTAGATGGATCTCCAGAATTAATGCCAGCAATAACATGAGGAACACTTTCCTTACCCTTTTTTAGATTGCCAAGCCGATAATTCCAATAATTAAACAGATATTCACTTATCTCTATATTAGCATCCTTAGCAAACCATCCAGGATCACCTGGAGGAGGTCCCTCTTTCTTTCTATACTTATCAATAACCTCAACCATTTTACTAACAGGTACATATATTGTCATATCATTTATTGACTGACCATGTACGAGTATTTCATTAACATCAATAAAGTTGGTACTTACCCATTCTGGTTCCTTAGTACCAGTTTTAAGGTCAATATCTCTAAGATGTTGGAATTCTTTATTATTCTCTGGGAGTATGGCTTTGTATATATTAGGCTCCATTGGATTAAGGTTTGTCCACATCAATGTAGTCTTATCATCTGCACGCATTTTATTAAGTGGATCAGTAGCCAAATATATCCCCTCTAAAGACCTTACCTGAGACTTAGTACCCGTATAACCCTCATATTTGGCTTTTAAGGCACTTTCAAAGGCTTCAAAGGTCTTTGCCTTCTTACGAATATTATCAACGATATGGGCGTATTCCTCGCTTGTAAGACGTGTTCCCAGTGCAGACATCAGAATTGGCTTAAATACTCCAAACCCTGCATTACCTATCTGAATTTCAGCAAATTTACCTTTAGTTGAATCGTCTCTGGGGATATTATCTTTCTGCTCCTGGGATAAACCAGCATATAATTGGTCCTCCAACTCCATTACCTCATCCACAAAGGGAGTAGGATCTAACTGTTGAACAGATACAGGGGCAAGAGATAGGTCAAGCTCTCCTTTAGTAAATGCAGGGAATACTATGTAATCTGGATAATTCTGTGCTACAACCTCCCTGAATATCTCAGCTTTCTCAGGATCCTGATCATATAGTTTTTCATACAGCGATTTAGCTGCCATTGCCTGGGTTTCAGGATCAAGTCCCTTAAGCCATTTATCAACTGTCTTTTTAGTCCGAGCTATATGCTCAGAATAGTCTTTGGGGGGAGTACATATCTTCTTAGCCATAATTTATATACATAGATCGTCGTCTAATTTATCATTCATTTCTTCAGTTATGCTATCTATTTCTTCAGCTTTACTAATTGCATCATCTGCTTTAGCCTTTGATTCTTTCTGAATGCTCTCCAGCTTACGCTTAGTCTTAGCATTAACCTTAGGTGCTCCAATAATATCATCAATAAGCTTATCAGCTGTCTCGGTAGCAAGTGGTTCTTTAGTCTTTTTCTTGGCCGGAGCTTCAGTTGCCTTACCATATTCATCCTTTGCTGCTTTTAATTCTCTTGTGACTTCATCTATCTTTGCCTGTGTCTTACGACTAGCTTCTCCTGGCAAGAAACCTTCTTTTTCTACTGCTTCATCATGAGCTTTACGAGCTTTGCCAAGCTTTGCTCTTAAAAGTTTTACCTTTTGAAGTTCAGGTATATCTTTAGCTGGAGCTTCTTCTGGAAGGGGTTTTATTGGATACTTTTCCATTTGCTCAGGGGTAGCTGCAGGCATAGAACCTTCCCATACCTTCCCTGCTGTATATACAGTTTGATCTTCTTCACTCCATAAATATACATCTCCAACTATATCTACACCTTTCTTTACAGCAGCATCATATTCAGCCTCCTCTTCCTCAGTAAGAATCTTTTTCTTAGTACCCACCTCTTCCTCGCCTACAGGAAGGAATGTTACATCCCCAACCTTTGTGGGTTTATCACCAAGTATACCCAGAATTTCTTTTTCAAGACTAACTGGCTCTTCAGCTGGAGCTTTTTGTCTGTCTGCAAACGCTTGGTATTCAGGTTCAAATTCTATAGCATCTCTAATAGCCTTTCCTTTTCCGCTTTTATCAGCTAGTTCAATTAATCCACTATAAGCTACCATCTGTACTGCAGGATCATCTAGATTTTGTTCATACACCCTTATGTAATGATCCATCAATTTTTCACTAACTCCTGCAATCTTCATCTGGTCTGTTAATGCATTAAAAGCTACTTCGGATATACCCTTTTTAACTGGAGCTTTCTTCTCAGATGCTGCAATAGTCTTCATATAATCTTCTACTGATATACCCATACTCTTAGCCATAGCCTTATCTTCTGCATCTGCCTCTACCGTAATTGGCTTCTTCTTAGTAATTGCTTTAACGGGCTTCTTCTTAACGGGAGCTTTTCTTTTATGAGGGGCCTTTTGAGGTGTTGTTGGAGCCAAACTAAATATTTTGTGTGCAATTTTATCAACTACTGCCTCCCTATTCTGAGTATTAACAGGTAATCTATCTGCTTCAGGGAACAATTCATTCTGTAGTACGTTTAAGGTAGTAAGATTAGCCTGTGGTATCTTTTTCTTCTTATTCCCCTTTAATACAGCTTTTACACCAGCATCACCAGACTGTTGTTGTACATCTTTTAAATGCTGTAATGGTGCACTCTCCTTGTTAATATTCTTAGTAGGAGCAATCTTCTTAACTTTCTTCTTCTCTGTCTTAGCTAATTCCTTCTTATATTGTGTTAAAATCTGTGCATCAGTACCTTGGAGACCCATTGCCTTACCTGCCGCTATATCTTCCGCATCGCTACTTACTGCAGGAGCACCATCATCTTCAGTCTCTGCTTCATATTGTTTTTCAGCTTTTACTGTAAGCTTAGCTAAACCTTGCTCCTCTAATTTAGCATTAACAAGCTCTTCTATGTTATCCATGTTCTCTGTCCACTCATCTGTATCTATATCATCAATAACATCTTCAGATTGAGAGGTAGTAGTAGCGGTACCTTGATCCTTTTGTGAGAGCTTATTCTTTACAATATCTTTATCTATTGCTACAACGCCAGCTTGCAAGACTGGATTTTCATTTATAACATCTAGTACCTGTTTCCGTATTTCAGGTTCATTCTCTAAGGATTTTAATAAATTAAATGCTTTTCTTTCTGGACGCTCTTCAAGTCCTCTCTTACTATCACGGTTAATTAAATCATTAATCTTATCATCACCAGCACCACCAGCCCTAGAAATAATGCTATTAACCCCAGCAGCATAGTAAGGATTGCCTTGAGTAGCTTGACCTACAAGCATAGCAGCATATCCAAGAGCTGATTCAGTCTTTCCAGGAGCTTGAACAAGGGTTATTGGATCAAAATCTGATTCAGTAACAATATCAGCAGCAGTAGGAACTGGAACAGCATCTCCTTCTGGAGTTACTGCAAAATCTGGACGTTCAGTTGTTACGGTAGGCTTCTTGCCTCTTCCTTGAACCATTCTATCATAAGCCATACGACCAGGGCCACCAATAGCTCCCATACCAGCTTCACCAGTAAAGCCTAAAAGAAAAGATGTTTTAGCCTCATCGCTCATACCGATTTCCTCGGAAAACATGTTAGGCAACAGCATCGGACCAAGTTCATGAGCTAATGCTTCTAATGCTTCTTTAGGATTATTACCATAGTCTTCTTCAATAGCTTTGTTGGCTGACATCTGAGTAACTGTCTGAAGCCATTCTATAGAAGCACCCTCTACGCCTTCTAAAACAAAGTCAGTAACCCATGCTGCCCCACGTACTGTCATAGGAGCTTTTTTAACAGCCTTATCAAGTATTTTAAGTATAAAAGATCGTCTGGCCTGAGGAGCAATCTTTAAAAGTCTGGTAGCACGACCTATTTGAAATAGTTCAAGAGGGGCGGAAATACCACCATAAATAAGTGCTGCCTGTCCTGCAATAGGAGCTGCCTCCTCAAAGGACATAGTTTCTCTTAATGGTTGTCCAAATTTAGGATTTTCAATACGTATATTATCGGGGGTAGTAATATATCTAGGCTCCATAACGACATTACCCTTTGCATCTTTCACTGGAATGCCTTCCTCAGTCAATATACGCATAGCTTCAGACCATTCACCTGAACCTTCTAAAGCAAACATAGTAGCCCCTGCGACAACAGCACCACCACCAGTAACGGCAGTAGCAGCAGTCATAGCTAGTACAGAAGGTAACATTTCAGACATAGAACGCTTAAATTGCTCTGCATGGAACATATTTTCAACAGTCATAGGTTGATCATCCATCCACCTAAAATAACCCCTTAAAGCAGTAGAATTGGCCATTCTTTCAGCAGCCATAGTCTCACCAGTCTTTAAGTATGCCTGAGATATTCCATACCATTCCTTGGCCTCTCTTTTGGCCTCTCTGTATTCTGGAGTACTCTTATCAAGCTCCATACCCTTACTTAAGCTGGCTAAACCTTTTGTATAAAGGCCTGTCATTCCAAGCCATTTAGTTTTATCTGAAAGTATCTCCAATGCATTAGTTCTAAACTTAGCCATACCATCCGGATCTTCCATCCAACCAAGGCCACCAGCAATACCAGTACCAAGATCAGATGCCATCTGCTCTACATTATGTCCAAGGTATTTTAAGTGATCGGGATCTAAGCTTGCTTTATATTCAGGATAATCTGTTACATAGACAGGGTTGGGTACCATTGTACCAACAGGCACGGTAGGATTGTGAAATTTATTACTTGTTATATTGCCCGCTTCATCATAAGTGGGAGGAGGGGGATTCTTTATGGAAGGTTTAAGATAGGTCTGATATATATCATCATTCTCAGCCCATCTCATAATACCATCTGTAGTTGTATAAGTAAAATCTTGCCCTGGAGGAGAATTCTTCCTCAGTAGATCTGAAAAGGATGTTACTGTTAAAGGCTCATAAGCCATTACTACTCTCCCGCTTTAAGATAATCTTCTAAGTTTTCATAAACATACATACTATCTAAATAATTGCTATAGTACTCTGCCCATTCAGCTTCCGGGCGAGCCACCATAGGATCTTTATTTAAATGATCAACAATCATCTTTCTATGCGCTACCACCTGATTCCAGTCATTAAATTTCTCCATACCACGCATCATCACTGATTGCTGTTTATTGCTAGGATCATATGTACCTGTCCATGTAGAATCATTTTGCTGTTGTAATAAACTATCAATTGGATTGGTTATAATAGGAGGAATATCAACCTTAGTAGTATCATCAGGCGCTATTGTATTAAGATACTGTCCCTTATCTATTGTTATAGCTCCGAGAGGATCTTGTGAATCAACTGTAGTTGTAGGCGTTAATGTGCTAATATCTACCCTAAGCTTAGGATCCAGTTGCATCTCATTCATTTTGCTCCATACCTTATAAGTTTGAAGCATATATTCTTCCGCCCTAGTTTCCTTCTGGCCAGTACCAGGGAAATCCATACCAAGACCACCGCCAAACCATTTTCCAAGAAATGGCCTCATTGAACCTTGTACCATACTAGAAACATCAGTATCTGCCATAGTTCCAAAGAATGCATTGACAGCCATTACATTTAGATCACTACGAGCAAGTTGTTTATCGGCTGGCAACGCACTATTTATTGCAGCCACATTATTATAGGTATTAATCCATGACTCACTTGTATCCCCCCTTGAATACTCATCCATCCACTTGGCAAGATTTAAAGCCATCAAACGTTTCGCACCACCAATATTATCAATATTTAAAGAACCTACCTCAAACTCTGTCCCCGTTATATAAGACTGAATAGATCCTTTAAATTCAGGATCAAATTTCATTGCCCCTGAATCAGACCTGATATTTAACTCATGAGTCTTTAAAAAGCCTATCTGGGTATCAATATCTTTATCATATTGAAGTTGTAATTCATTTCTTGTCGCCAGTGCATCATTAACTGCAGTTACTCTATCTGTCTCTTTTTGCTGTGATGCTCTTGCTTGTTTTTCTGCACGCTTCTCAATACCACGTAACCATGCTGCATGCTCTACCCCTGCAGGTTCTGTCTGTCCAAGTTTAAGAAGTTGTATAGCCGCAGTAAGATGTGCATTTTCTGCATACTCCTTAGCATGTTCTTCATATAAAGGATTAGGAATACCACCGGGAAGAACAGGCTCTATACCTGATTCATAGGGTGGAACTATATAATCTAATACTGGATTACCAGGAGACATATCCATATATCCAATATAAGAAGCTTCACGTATCCAATCCACAAGGCCTTTTATAGCACCCGCTGCCTCCTTGGCAGAATTCTCCCTTAATACATTATCTTTATGCTTAGTAAAATTAACCA
>Ga0098035_1001057_pt1 | contig 13511 bp, 11 predicted proteins | sample 3_EtaG_FD_75046 | JGI IMG/M metagenome (GOLD analysis project Ga0098035, IMG submission 75046) | Marine viral communities from the Subarctic Pacific Ocean - 3_ETSP_OMZ_AT15126 metaG | ecosystem: Environmental > Aquatic > Marine > Oceanic | place: Pacific Ocean | collected 2015-01-07
CGCCCGTAGCTCAGCTGGATAGAGCATCAGACTACGAATCTGAGGGTCGGACGTTCGAATCGTTCCGGGCGCGCCATCATCCCCCGCCAGGCTTTCGGCCTCGGCGGGGTTTGTTTTGTCCGGACTTGGTGACGGCTTCGGGCGCCATGTCACAGGCGCAAAAGGAAAGCCCCCGCACTTGAGGCGGGGGCTCCTTTGTTCGGTGCCAGGCCTTGAGGGGCCGTCTCAGGCCTGCTTGGCTGCGGAATCGCCCTGGCTGCTGCGCTGGACCACGAAGCCCTTCGATAGGCCGTGGTAGAGCTTCTCGCGGCACACCAGCTTGCTGACGGCATCAGCGATGATCGCGGTCATGAACAGGGGCAGGATCATGCCCCGGCTGGCGGTTGTTTCCATGAGAATGATGACGGCGGTCAGCGGTGCACGCACGACGCCCACGAAGTAACCGGTCATGCCCAGCAGCACGATGGCGGCCATCGGGTCGTCCGGGAACAGGAACGAGAGCAATTGGCCGAAGCCCGCGCCCACGGACAGCGATGGGGCGAAGATCCCGCCCGGCGCGCCTGAAACGGCAGTCGCCGTTGTCACGAGGAACTTGGCGGGGCCGAACCAGATCGAGGCATCGCCCTGGCCTTCGACGAGCTGCTTGGTGGTCTCGTAGCCGGTGCCCCAGGTCGAGCCGCCGGTAAGCAGGCCGGCGATGGCGACGATGAGGCCGCAGGCAAAGGCGGCAAGCACCGGGCGCTTGCGTACTGCGACAAACCAGGAATGACCGCTGCGGGCGAATGCCAGCAGGCAGCGCGAGAACAGGCCGCCTGCCGCACCGCCGAGGATGTCTGCAACCGGTGCGGCCAGGACGACCGAGCCGACATCGAGCGTTTCGTGCATGACGCCGAAGTAGACATAGTCTCCGGCGATGCCGAGGCTGACGAGGCCAGAGGCGACGACTGCGGCCATCACCAGCACGGCGACGCGCTGTTCGAAAGCGGAGGCCAGTTCCTCGATGGCGAAGGCGACCCCGGCGAGCGGCGTGTTGAACGCGGCGGCGACGCCGGCGGCGCCCCCGGCGATCAGGACGCCTGCGGTCATCGGGACGCGCAGGATCTTGTGGCAGGTGATCATGATCGCGGCGCTGACCTGCACCGTCGGTCCTTCGCGGCCGACCGATCCACCGACCAACAGCATGGCGACCGTCAGCACCAGCTTCGCCATCGCGGTCGGCAGGGAAAGCAGCTTGGAATAGGCCAGGTCGAGGTCCTTGCCCGCGGCGATGACCTGCGGGATGCCCGAGCCCTTGGCCGCAGGTGCCCAGGTGTTGGTGATCCAGACGACAGCGGCAAAGACGCTGGGCGTGAGAATCAGCGGCAGGTAGGGATAGCTGCGCGTGATCGAGAGGAAGATCTGCTGTGCCTTGTCGCCGGTCCAGGCAAAGACGATTGCCAGTAGACCCAGGGAAATGGCGCCGGCGGCAGTGGCCGCTCGGCGGCGGGCAAGGTCGAAGGAGGTGTCAAAGCCGGGAACGGCTTTCGCGAATTGTTTGAAATGCTCCTGAGGAGACAAGGCGCCGCAGCTCACTGTGTTTGGATCTGGAAATTGCCGCGCAGCACTGCACGGCGGGATTCGCGGACCCTATTGGGCTAACAGACATGGCGACCGCAAGGATTTTCCCCAGAAATCGCCACTTCAAGCGAATCGGGCTGCGCAAAAGAACAGGGCCGGGAGCGACAATGTCGTCCCGGCCCTGCTGAATTTGCCATGGCAGGCTATATCAGGCCTGCCACAGGCCCGTTGCGATCACTCGCTTTCGGTGGAGGCGTTCTCGGCCTCGGCGCCTGCCGGGGCAGCGGCATCGGCACTGGCCTGGGCCGTACCGGCTGCCGACTGGGTGGCGGCGGCGAAATCGGCGGCGGTCATGCCAAGAGCAAGCGAGCTGTCGGCGGTGAGACCGATCGAGGCCTTCTTGAGCGCGACAGCTGCGCCGTCGCTGAGCGTCAGGGTCACATCGTCACCTTCGATCTTGGTGACGGTGCCGAGCACGACGCCGTCGCTGCTCTTGATCGGAGCGTCTACGACAAGCGCTGCGTCCTTGGCTTCGGTCGACTGGGCAGCAGCACCGTTAACGGCTGCTTCGAGCTGAGCTTTCGTCATGCCGATGGTCAGGCCCTTTGCGCGCATTGCAAAGGCGCTGGTCGGAAGACCGGCGCGTGCCGTACCGGTCGAAACCGTTATCACGTCGCCCTGGACGGCTTCAACGGTACCAACTTCATTGCCTTCGGGGCCGAAAACCTTGGCTCCCACCGTCGGGGCGACGGCGGTAGCGGCAGCATCCTGCGCCACCGCGGCGACGGGAGCCAGGCTCGCTGCAGCAATCGCGGCGGCGATGAGCGATTTCTTCATGTGTTACTCCTTCTCGTGCAGGACCGTCATGCGATCCCAATGCCGGCTCCCGGTCATGCAGGAGCGCGAAAGGGGGTCCGGAAAGTTGCCGGACGACTGACCCGGCCCAAAAGGACCAGGGGTTCATTTCTGGCGAAACGATCACTCAGCGAAACGAACTACGATGGTGCAATAGTTACACGCGCCAAGACGAATGGCGCCTGAATGAAACGAGATCAACCGCAGAAAGTGCCATTTTCTGATAAAAATTGGCCAGAATCCGCCATGCGGAAAGAAATTCCCGACGACCGGCAAGCGATTCGCAGTGGCTTGCTCGCTCAAGGTCGTCGATTTCCTGCGGGGGCTTGCTTGGCGATTCTGATGGTTGAATCGGCAGACCTCGTCGATATCGAGTCGATGAACGGGGCAGGGGCGTTCAGCATCGAGTGTACGTAAGGGAACAAGCGGGCGTTTGGGGACTTGATCGCCGCAGCGGGGTGATCCAGCAAGGCGGGTGATGAACGAAGAGGGAGGCAAGGCGGCACACGATGCCGAGGGTCACGGGCCTTCCGTCTGGCGTTTCGCCATGGCGAAACGCGCGCATCTCGTGATCGACGCTGCCGATTATTTCGATGTGATCCGCGAGGCCATGGTCGATGCGCGCCAGAGGATCTTCCTGATCGGCTGGGATTTCGATTCGCGCATCCTCCTGTCATCCGGGCGCCGTTGGTGGCAGCGCGGCCGCAAGGTGCGGTTCCCGGCGCGACTGGGCTCGTTTATCCTGTGGTTGGTGCGGCGCAACGAAACGCTTGAAATTCTGCTGCTCAAATGGAATTTTTCGCTGATCCGCACCTTGTTTCGCGGCACGATGCTGGTCGATCTCATTCGTTGGGCAGTCCACAAGCGCATCGATTTCAAGTTCGATTCGGCTCATCCGATCGGTTGCAGCCATCACCAGAAGATCGTGGTGATCGATGATGTCCTTGCCGTGTGCGGGGGTATCGACATGACCTCCGACCGATGGGACACGCCCGAACATCGGCCCCGGGATACCCGCCGGCGCAGACCGACGGGAGGGCTCTACGGGCCCTGGCACGACGTCACGATGATCATGGAGGGCGAGATCGCCTCCGCGCTCGGAGAGCTTGGGCGGGCCCGCTGGCAGGCCGCGGGCGGCGATGCAATCAGTCCCTGCGCGCCGCAGCAGGAATCGCCCTGGCCGAGCACGCTCGATGCCGAATTCGAGAACGTGGAGATCGGCATTGCGCGCACCCGCGCGAAGTGGGGAGAGTGCTCGCAGGTCTGCGAGGTCGAAGACTTGTTCATCGAGCAGATCCGCCGCGCCAGGCGCTTCGTCTATGTCGAGACCCAGTACTTTGCGTCGCGGGCCATTGCCGAAGTCATCTGCGAGCGGCTGATGGAGGACGATCCGCCCGAGTTCGTGGTGATCAATCCGCGCACCGCGGACGGTTGGCTCGAGCAGTTCGCCATGGACACGGCGCGCGTCGAACTGGTCGAGACGCTCAACCACGCCGATCATGCCAGCCGCTTCCACATCTACACGCCCCTGGCCGCCGACGGGACGCCGATCTATGTCCATGCCAAGCTGATGATCGTCGACGACGAGATCATCCGTGTCGGATCGGCGAACATGAACAACCGCTCGATGGGCCTCGACAGCGAATGCGACGTCTTCATCGATGCGAGCAGGCCTGCCAATTCCCACGTCGGGCCCTCGATCAAGCGTCTGCGCATCCGTCTGCTGGCCGAGCATTGCGGTATCGAGGAGGACATCGTTGCCACCGAACTGGAACGACAGGGCAGCATGTCCGCGATGATCGATGCTTTTGCGCCATTGGGCAAACATCTGGCGCCCTTGGCCTTGAAACATTTGTCGGATGCTGAAAGAGCGATTGGCGAGAGCGCCTTGCTCGATCCCGAGCGTCCCGATGAAATGTTCGAACCGATCGAGCGCAGGGGGCTGTTCCGCCGCAAGGGGCAACTCATGCGCGTTCGATTGATGCAGAAATTGAAGATGAGGAGTTTGAAAGGATGAGCAGCCTGATCGGGCCCGATGAGGACAATCCTCTCGGCAAGCCCCCCGTCCCCGAGGACGTGCAGGAAGCGATCCGCACCCTCATCCGCTGGGCGGGTGACGATCCGGAACGCGAGGGACTCCTCGACACGCCCCAGCGCGTCGCTCGCGCATGGAAGGAATACTGCTTAGGGTATGCCGAGGATCCGGCCATTCACCTCTCCCGCATCTTCGAGGAAGTCGGCGGCTACGACGAAGTCGTGCTGCTCAAGGACATCCCCTTACAGTCGCATTGCGAGCACCACATGGCGCCGATCATCGGCAAGGCGGCGATCGCCTACCTGCCGCGCGACCACGTGGTCGGCATTTCCAAGCTGGCGCGCGTTCTGCACGGTTTCTCCCGCCGCCTGCAGATCCAGGAGCGCCTGACCGCGGAAGTCGCCCAGTGCATCTGGGACCATCTCAAGCCGCACGGCGTTGCGGTCGTGATCGAGGCGAACCATGCCTGCATGTCCGCCCGCGGGGTGCGTACGCCGGGCGTCGGCATGATCACCAGCCGGATGATGGGCACATTCCTCGAGGACCAGCGCACGCGCAAGGAAGTGCTGAGCCTGATGGGCTATTGATCGCGGAGCACTGATCTTGCGCAGGTTTCTTGGCGAACCTGCGCATTGCCCACTTGCGCCGCGACCCGCGATCGGTTTCCCTGTCCACGATTGATCCGACCGCACCGGACGGGGGGCAGGGGGATGCCTTTGCAGGAAAACTCGCAAAGCACCGGCAAGACGGCTCGATTGCCTTGGGGCGAACTTGCCGAATGGGCGCTGGTCCTTGCGCCCGCGATCATTCTTGCCTTGCTCCTGACCCGCAAGGTCTGGGACGTCGATATCTTCTGGCAGCTCAAGCTGGGCGAGATGATCCTGGCCCACCGCGGCCCGGTTGCGCACGAGCCCTTCGCAGCTTCCCATATCGGAGATCCGCTTCCGGCGCTGGCCTGGCTGGGGCAGGCGCTCATGGCCGAGGTCCGGCTGCTGGGCGGCTGGGACGCGCTGCGCGTGTTCGATGCCTTGTGCTGGGCAGGCGGCTTCTGGGCTGTTGCACTGGCCTGCCGCTGGAAGGGGGCTGCGCCGGTGGCGGTTCTGGTGGCCCTGTGCCTGTCACTGGTCGCGGCACTGGCGACGGCGAGCATCAGGCCGCAGAGCTTCTCGGTGCTGTGTTTCGGCCTGCTGCTGGCGCTACTGCGCCTGGACCTGCGTACGTGGCTGACCGTGGTGCTTGCAGCGCCTCTGTTGGTCCTGTGGCAGAACCTGCACCCATCGGTCAGCGTGGCTGCCGGAGCGCTGGGCGTCTATGCCGCCGCCGGCTGGTTTACATGGTGGCGCCAAGCAGGAAAACGGCCACCGATTGCCGAGACCATCCTGATCCCGGTTGCTGTCCTTGCCATGTTCGCGACCCCGGACCGCGGCTCGATCCTCGCACTTTCGGCGCGCAATGCGCAGGCGAGCTTTGACATCGGCGTGTCCGAATGGTTGCCTATGTGGGCTCCGGACAACTGGCTGGATTCGCTCTCGATCCTCTATGCCGCGTCGCTGGCGCTATGGTTGGTGCTGCGCAATCGCCAACGCGTGGATCTGCGCGAACTTGCCCTGGCCACGGCGCTTTTCATCATGACGCTGGTCACGATCAGGTTCGTCCTGTTCTGGGCAGTTGCGCTTGTTCCCTTGCTGGCGCGCGTCGTCTCGTCCCCGCAGCCGGCACCGATGCGTGTACCGCGCTGGACTGGAATTGTCGCCGTCGCACTGGTTGGCTTGCTCGGGCGGATGCTTTTGCCCACGCGTTTCGACGAGAGCCTGCCGATGGCCGCCATCGAGCGTCTGCGCCGGGAAAACGTGCGCGGTGTGATCTACGCCGACTTTCCCTATGGCGGGCCGATCATCGATGCCGGTTATCCGCAGTGGCGTGTCGCTTTCGACGGGCGGTATTATCGCTACACACCTCAGGAGTGGCACTTCAACGGCAAGGTCGAGGCAGGAAAGCTGGGCCTTCAGGCCATCCAGCGCAAATGGCCGGTGGCTGCCTTCCTGCTCAAGGCGCAGCATAATGCCCCGCTCGCGCACGAGTTGTCGCGCGCGCCGGGCTGGCGCAGGATCTGGGACCGGGACGGCATCGTCGTCTATGTTCCCGCAGACAGGCCGAATGCCTCCCCGGCTGGCCGATCAGCCCCCGCGTGAAACGGGGATCAGTGCGCCGGTAATCGACCGGCCGGCGTCCGAGGCGAGGAAAGCGATGACTTCGGCGATGGCTGCAGGCTGGACCCATGTCGAGAAGTCGGCGTCGGGCATGTCGGCGCGATTGGTCGGCGTGTCGATGATCGTGGGAAGGACCGCATTGACGGTCACTCCCGTGCCGCCAAGCTCTTCGGCGAGGGCTTCGGTCAGCTTGTGCACGCCGGACTTCGAGGCAGCGTAGGAGGCCATGCCCATGCCTGCCTTGAGCGCGCCGCCCGCGCCGATGTTGACGATCCGCCCGGCCGAAGACGCCTTGAGCGCGGGCAGGGCCAGCTTGGTGATCGTGGCATTGGTCATGAGGTTCATCGCATGCATTTTCGCGAACGTCTCGAGCGAGCCGTCTTCAAGGGTTTCCCATGCGAAGCCGCCTGCGACGTTGACGAGAACGTCGATCCCGCCGTTGGCCGCGATGACCTTGTCGAGCGCTGCCTGCGTGGCTTTTGTATCGGTGAGGTCGACGCTGCCGATATCCATTGCGCCGTCGATCGCCTGCGCTGCGCTGGGCGCGAAGTCGATGCGGGTGACCTTGTCGCCAGCCGCGGCGAAGGCCTGCGCGACGGCCTGGCCGAGTATACCGAATCCGCCTGTGACGATTACCGAGCGTGTCATTATCTCTCCTCCAGTCCCTGATGCCGGTTAGCTAGTTGGACGAGAGGCGCAGGGCAAGGCGACTGCGGCCCAATCTGCTGGGCGAGACGCGCTGGCGATCCGTGGCGGATCATGCGGTGATACCTGCGAGACATACGAAAAAAGGCGGCCTTCGTCCGCCGAAGGCCGCCCCGATCGCGTCAATCGCTCTGAAAGTTTCAGAGCTTGCCGAGCATGTATTCGGCCGAGCTGACCTCGAACGTGCCGGGTGCCTCGACGTTGAGCTGTTCGACGACGCCGTCGTTGACGACCATCGAGAAGCGCTGGCCGCGGCTGCCCAGGCCGAAGCCGGAACCGTCCATGACCAGATCCACAGCCTTGGCGAAGTCGCCGTTGCCGTCAGCCAGCATGGTGACGTCGTCGGAACCGGCGGCCTTGCCCCACGCGCCCATCACGAAGGCGTCGTTGACGGCAGTGCAGACGATCTCGTCGACGCCCTTGGCCTTGAGGTCTGCGGCCTTCTCGACGAAGCCCGGCAGGTGCTTGGCCGAGCAAGTCGGGGTGAAGGCACCGGGAACCGAGAACAGCGCGACCTTCTTGCCGGCGAAGTAGTCGGCGGTCTGGACCGGTTCGGGTCCGCTTTCGCCAGCCTTGATCAGCTTGACGTCAGGCAGCTTGTCTCCAACGGCGATGGTCATGGAATGCATCCTTTATTCTGCAAGTGAATCGCAACGTGGCGAGATATAGGGTGCTGCGGCATTCCGGCAACGCCTCTGCGTGGTAAATTTCGATTTACGGTGACCGTTCAATCCTCGGTAAACGCCCGGGGTGATCCTCGGTCTCATGCAGGACTCGGCCTGCGGGGGGGACTGAGACAATGGGCACTTTAGAGAACATATTCGGGGCAACGCGCAAGTCAGATCGCTTTGCGAGCGGCGAACGGCGGCTGTTATGGGCATCGCTGGTCGGCATCATCGTCGCGATCTGCATCGGCTTGCCGATGCCTGCGAATGCGGCGGGCAATGACGGCAGTGCGGAGAAGTTGCGCCGGCTTGACATCATGCTGATGGTCACCGGCCTGCGCTGCCGGACAACCGCTGACAACTTCACCGCCGATTACGGGGACTTCACGCGGCACCACTTGAGCGAACTGAACGAGGCCAGCAACGACCTCAAGACCGACCTCGCGCGGCGCTACGGGGCGAAGGGCGCGAACCGGGCACTTGATCGCATGAGCGTCGTCATGGCCAATGAATACGGCGGTGGCCATCCCTGGCTGACGTGCGCCGAACTCAAGGACGTGACGCGCAGTTTGGTCAGGGTCCAGGGCCGAGAAACCCTGGTCGAAGCGGCCGGGCAACTGCTCTCGCGCCAGCCGGCTCCCTTGCTGGCGCTGGCCACTCGCTAGACTCCAATCGTCGAATTCCCGCCGCCCGCGCATGAGCGGGGGCTAGCGCGAAGGCGGCGGCCCTATGGCCGCGGGAGGAAATGGCTCCACTCCCGCGGCCATATAAAGATATCTTTATATTTGCTTCTCGCGGACTGAAACGGTAGGTACGCCGCATTCAGGTTGCTGCATCTGCATGCCCAAGGGACAGGCGCGCGGCACCCCGTCGAACCTAACCGAACCGTTTCAGGAGTACCTGTCCGTGGCCACCGCCCAGACCGCCGCACACGATTACGCCATCGCCGACATCGGCCTTGCCGAATATGGCCGCACCGAGATCGCGATCGCAGAAACCGAGATGCCGGGCCTCATGGCCCTGCGCGAGGAATTCGGCGAGAGCAAGCCGCTCAAGGGCGCGCGTATCACTGGCTCGCTGCACATGACGATCCAGACTGCGGTGCTGATCGAGACGCTGGTCGCGCTGGGCGCCGAAGTGCGCTGGGCCACCTGCAACATCTTCTCGACCCAGGACCACGCCGCCGCCGCAATCGCCGCGCAGGGCATCCCGGTCTATGCCATCAAGGGTGAGAGCCTTGCCGATTACTGGGACTATGTCGGCCGCATCTTCGACTGGTCGAGCGAGGGCAATCCCGATCTCACCTGCAACATGATCCTCGACGATGGCGGCGATGCCACCATGTTCGCGCTGTGGGGCGCGCGCGTTGAAGCCGGTGAGCCGCTTTTCGAACCCTCGAACGCCGAGGAAATCGAGTTCGTGCGCGCACTTAACGCCTTCCTCAAGGCGAAGCCGGGCTTCCTGTCGCGCACTGTCAACGCGATCAAGGGCGTTTCGGAAGAGACCACAACCGGCGTTCATCGTCTCTACCACCTCGCCAAGGACGGCAAGCTGCCGTTCCCGGCGATCAACGTGAACGATTCGGTCACCAAGTCGAAGTTCGACAATCTGTACGGCTGCCGCGAATCGCTGGTCGCTGCGATCCGCCGCGCGACCGACGTCATGCTTGCCGGCAAGGTCGCCTGCGTTGCCGGTTTCGGCGATGTCGGCAAGGGTTCGGCCGCATCGCTGCGCAACGGCGGCGCGCGCGTCATGGTCACCGAGATCGACCCGATCTGCGCCCTGCAGGCGGCCAAGGAAGGCTATGAAGTCGTCACCATGGAAGAAGCCGTGAAGCGCTGCGACATTTTCGTCACTGCCACCGGCAACGAAGGCGTGATCACCGGCGCCCACATGGAGGCGATGAAGGACAAGGCCATCGTCTGCAACATCGGCCACTTCGATTCCGAGATCCAGATTTCGGCGCTCGACAATTACAACTGGCATGAAGTGAAGCCGGGCACCGACCTGGTTACTTTCCCGGACGGCAAGCAGATCCTCGTTCTTGCCAAGGGGCGCCTGGTGAACCTGGGCTGTGCCACCGGCCATCCCAGCTTCGTGATGTCTTCCAGCTTCACCAACCAGGTGCTTGCGCAGATCGAACTCTTCGCGAAGTCGGACGACTACGAGAACCGCGTCTATGTCCTGCCCAAGCACCTCGACGAAAAGGTCGCCGCGCTGCACCTCGAGAAGCTCGGCGTGAAGCTGACCAAGCTTTCCAAGCGCCAGGCCGACTATATCGGCGTGCCGCAGGAAGGCCCGTTCAAGCCGGACCACTACCGCTACTGATCGGCATTTCATCCCGGCCTTGCTCCTGCAGTGAGGCCGGCGGTGCCCGAGATCCGGTACTTGCCCAGGCAGGTGCCGGATTTTTTCGTTGCGCGCTGCCGAACGGAGGCGCGCGGATGGGGGATTGCGTCCATTGCAGCGCAACCAACCCATTGTCATCACGGGCAAGGCACACCATAGCCATCTGCGATGGACCAGGAGCGCCTCGTAACACTGCTGATCGGATTGCTGCTCGCGGCGTGGACGCTGGGAGCAGCCTGGGCGATCCTCTCGGCGCGCACGCGCCAGAAGCGGGCGGAAGGGGCGCTGCGCTCGGCGCGCAGGCTTGCCCGCATGGTGGAGGAATCGCCAGCGATTCCCCTGCTCGTACGTTCCGACGGGCGGATCGAGGCGAGTCCGCGTCTGGCGCAGTGGCTCGGGCTCGACGGCGTGCCGCAGTTCCTGTCCGAACTCGATACCGCTGAACGGGGCCTGCCTGCCGAGAAGCTGGCGGAGCTGACCGAAGCGGTGCGCCGCTGCCAGAAGACGGCCGCGCCTTTCCGCCTGGTCGCCACCCCGCGCAATTCCACCCGCAGCCTGGCGCTGCGCGGGCATCTCGCCGATCCGCAGGTCTCGCCCGGCGGCGCCGCGCTCGTCTGGGTCTTCGACTTTTCCGACAGCGAAAGCGAACTGGCTCGCCTGCGCGAGGAAGCGGCCCGGGCGAGAGGGGACTTCACCGCGCTCGTCTCGCTGATCGAGGCCGCGCCCATGCCGATGTGGTTCCGCCGCCCCGACGGCGAGTTGCAGTTGGTCAATTCGGCTTATGTCGCGGCTGTCGGCGGTCAAAGCGCCGAAGCGGTCGTGGCGGCCGGCGTCGAACTGGTCGAGACGGTTGACGGCCATACGCCTGCGCACGTGGCGCAGGCCGCGCGGGAGAAGGGCGCGCCGATCGAGCGCATCGTTTCGGCCACGATCAATGGCCAGCGGCGGGCGCTGCGCGTCAGCGACTTGCCGCTCGGGAACGACGGCGTTGCCGGCTATGCCGTCGACATCGAGGATCTCGAGGAAATGTCGCGCTCGTTCCGCGCCTTCCGCGATGCCCAGCGCTCCATGCTCGACCAGCTTTCGGCCGGTGTGGCGCAGTTCGATGCCAAGCGGCGCCTGTCGTTCGCCAACCAGCCATTCCAGCGCCTGTTCAAGTTCTCCGCCAGGATGATGCAGGACCCGCCTGCCTTCGAGCGCCTGCTAGACGCGGCGCGCGATGTCGGTCGTGTTCCCGAAGTGCGCGACTTTCCGGTCTGGCGGCGCGAACGCGCAGGGTGGTTCGCCTCGGGCGACACGCAGGAGGAGGCCTGGTCGCTGGCCGATGGCACCCATCTGCGCATTGTCGCCCAGCCTGACCCGGACGGCGGCCTGCTGCTCATTGTCGAAGACCGCACCGAACAATTGCGCCTGTCGGCCGTGCGGGACACCCTGCTGCGCACCCGCACGGCGACGTTCGACAGCCTCTTCGAATCGATTGCGGTCTTCGCGCCTGACGGCCGCATGCAGATCTGGAACCGCCGTTTCGCAGCGGACTGGGGGCTCGACAGCGATTTTCTCGACACCCACCCGCATGTCGAGGCACTGCTCAAGAAGATCGCATCGCGCCTCAAGCGCGGGGCGGAAGCCGAACTTGTCGGCAATGTCGTGCGCGCGGCGACGCTCGATCGCACCCAGAAAGGTGGCCGGATCACCCTGGCCGACGGGCGTATCCTGGAATTTGCCGGCGTTCCGCTGCCCGATGGCAACGGCCTTCTCGCCGTGCTCGACATCACCGATTCGCAAAAGGCCGAAGACGCCCTGCGCGAAAGCAACGCGGCGCTGATGGAAGCCGATGCGATCAAGACGCGCTTCCTTGCCAACATGAGCTACGAACTGCGCACGCCGCTCACCTCCATCGGCGGCTTTGCCGAATTGCTGCAGGCGGGCCTCGGCGGCGATCTTAGCGACAGCGGACGCGAATATGTCTCCGACATTCTCGCCTCGGTCGACCAGCTTGGCGAACATATCGAGAGCCTCCTCGATCTCTCGCAGAGCGAGGCCGGCATGCTGCCGCTCAAGAAGGAAGAGATCGAACTCATGCCCTTCGTGCGCAGCGTTGTGGAAGAGCGCGCCGGGCGGCTGGAAAAGGCAGGGCTTGAGCTGGACCTGCAGGCCAAGGGGCTGCCGCGCCCGATTACTGGCGACCGCAAGCGGCTGGGCCGTGCCATCGGCCATCTGGTGGACAACGCCATCGCCGCTTCCAGGCGCGGGCAGCGGATTCTCGTGCAGGTCGCCTCGCGCAAGACACCGCAGGGCGAAGTCGCGCAGATCCTCGTTCAGGACAAGGGATCGGGCCTCGACAGCCGCAGCCTGACGCGCGCTCTGGACGGGATGAAGGTCAGCGCCGACGGCAAGAGCGTCGAGCGGCGCCAGGGCCTGGGGCTCCCGCTCGCCCGGCAGCTGGTCGAGGCGCATGGCGGATCGCTCAAGCTCGAATCCGAGCCGGGCCGGGGCACCAGCGCCATCGTCGAACTGCCATGAGGATAGATCTGCCCGATCTCGCCGCGATGGAGCGGTTGGGCCGCGCCATTGCCGCGAAGTTGCAGGTGGGCGATGTCGTGGCGCTCGATGGCGGTCTGGGCGCCGGCAAGACGACACTGGCCCGGGCAGTGATCGCCGGCCTCGGGCACCTGGGCGAAGTGCCGTCGCCCAGTTTCGCCATTGTCGAGCTTTACGAACCGCCCCTCGTGCGCCTGCCGCTCGTCCATGCCGACTTCTACCGCCTCGCGCATCCGTCCGAGGCCGAGGAAATCGGCCTGGACGACTACCGCGAGGGTGCTGCCATGATCGCGGAATGGCCCGATCACGCCGGTGGCTTCGCGCATGAGCCGGGCTGCCTCTCCATCACGCTGGAAATTGCGGATGAGGGGCGGATCGCCATTGTCGAGGCGGGGGGGGGTTGGCTAGGGCGAATGCCGATATGACGGACACTGCCGTGATGCTGCCTGCGGGCCTCGATTCCTTCCTTGAAACTGCCGGCTGGGCCGGCTCGCAAGTCGAGCCGCTACCGGGCGACGCCTCGTTTCGCCGCTATTTCCGCATTCGCCGGGGCGACGAGACGGCGATGCTGATGGACGCTCCGCCGCCCAACGA
>Ga0098035_1001059_pt1 | contig 13503 bp, 13 predicted proteins | sample 3_EtaG_FD_75046 | JGI IMG/M metagenome (GOLD analysis project Ga0098035, IMG submission 75046) | Marine viral communities from the Subarctic Pacific Ocean - 3_ETSP_OMZ_AT15126 metaG | ecosystem: Environmental > Aquatic > Marine > Oceanic | place: Pacific Ocean | collected 2015-01-07
AGAGTCCTCCGCGAAAAGCCGGAAATCATTCCACTGGGCGCGGGGCAATCGCAAGCCGATATTTACGAACCTACAGACTTTGGGGATGGTCCTGGTGCTCCTCAAGAGAAACCGTTTACTCTTTACCAAGGTCTGGGAACTCGTATTGATGAGGGAGAAGTCGGTTATACTCACGCACAACAACAATACGTGAGGGGGAATGTTCCTAAGGTGATGTTTATGCAAGGAGTTTCTAAGACCAACAGAGACCTATGGACTACCCAAAACCCTAAATATAGTAATGGTGTACGCGTAAATTTTACAACTGCGTCTATAGACGCTGTAAACGCGAATGGCTGGGACCAGTACGTCAAACGGGATAAGGATGGGGATTTAATTATAGTAGAGAACAAGACTAATTACCTAATGGAGTTTGGTGACCCGGCGTGGTTAAATGCTCGATTAGCCGGTATACCTGACTACGCAACCGACCCCACTTTAGCGAATAGTAATTTAACATATCTATACACACCTAAATCTGAGTTGTATCCTACAGAGAGGTTAGGGGGAGACGACTACACAGGAACACCAGAAGAGTGGCGGCAGGAGATGATAAACGGGATTGAGTATCTTCGTGCAAACATTGATAGAAGTGTGGATTTGATTGTTCATTGTGTGCGCAATGGGAGCGAGTATAATGATCCCCCCTATAAGAATGATCCGTCCTTATATTTTGAGTATGATGGTAGTGCAGGTTATGGTCCTGACAGGGGTCAAGCTGGGGTTATAGAACCCACGCTGGTAAGTAACGATGGCGAAGGTGGCTTCACTTGGTCTCCGACCATCTGGAAATATACATTAAGGGTAATTATCCGTATGGTAGAGGAGGGGCACCCAGTAGTTAGTAAATGGCGAATCAACAGAGAGGAAGAGTTCAAGCTTCCAGTAAGACTGGTGGAGCGGATTAGTAACTGGGCATCATACGCTTTAGTACACCAGGAGGGAAAAACGAATTTCAATAATCTAATAGCAGGAGGCCCGAAGTTTGTGGAGAACTACCCGGGCGCAATTTTCCCAGAAGATGGGGTAGAGTTAGGATAAGGTATAAATGGGGTTTATGGCAAAATCCCTGAGGTGCTTAGGACACCTGATGATAAGGGAAGGATTGCACGACCCGACACGATCCTCTCGCGAGAATTTGATTCAGGTTACGTGGCTATATATAATGCCACAAAAGTCGATCAGAATATCCCTGATCGTTACCTTCGAGGAGAATATAGCAAGGTAACAATGAAGAATGGAGAGGAAGACCTGCGGCTTCAGACGAATGGAAGTTATAGTGGAGGGATTGAGTTTGTCAATATTGGGAAGGAAGATGTAGTAGTTCCTGTAGGAGAGGGACGAATGCTTAAGCGCGAAGACTCTGGTGGCTCGTTTTCCTTCAACTAGCCACCAGTTATATCCCCAGTACAATTAAAGGGGATATTATTTAAGAAATCCAATATAGCCACCTTTCCCATAGCCTCCAGTATTTTCTGGCGGCAACGCTCTGTGTCTGGGTACATGAAGCATTCGTGCCAGCGATCCCGGTAATTTTTTCCTTCGGATCGGCTCAGTCGTATTTCCCCCGTGTAAAATATATTCCAATTGCCGTCGCAAGGTCCGCCGCCCCCGGACGCACTAGAGCCGGGATACTTTTCGCAGTCAGGGCGTATACTAATACTTTTAAAATCCATTGCCGCATAGCAAGCGTCCTTGGCGAATGCGTTATATATCCGGAGGGAGCTCCTCGGCTTTGTGTTGTAGATGGGTTTAAAACACTTACACAGTCCCGTTCCCTCGATGACGTATCTGTATCCGTAAAAGTCCTTAATACATGCTTCGAGCCCAAGGCGGGCCTTTATTACTCGCATACACAAGGAATCCTCACCAGATGTAGGCGAGTTACCCGAATCAACACCGCCCTCTGCCATGGCATCCAATTCAGCATCATATAGAGTGTCTGAATCTTGGATCGCTAAACGATTGTTAGTGATTAGACTGCGATCATTTTTAGTCGGTCTTTTGGCCATCTTCTTATTTGGTGAATAATAACACCTAACTAGGTGTATGTGGTGTAGTTTTACTTCACGTGCTTCCGTCTTTAAGTTTATGAGGATGAAGGATCCCATGAACTCTTTTACGGCGTTTGGAAAGCTTTTTCTTTCTGGGTGGTTTATCCGTCTCATCCACAGAAGGAGCCGAGCCGTCCCAGCCAGCCGCATCTCCAGCAGCTAAACTTCCTTGCCCGTAAACCTCTTCATCCATCTTCTTAGGATCTAGGTAACCACCCTCTGGTTCCATACACATCTTAGCGAGGTCGTATATGTTCATATCCTGAAGTTGACCATCAATTCGTTTCTTTCTTTTTACCATTCCACCTGCAAGCCATGCTCTGTCTTTATTCTTTAATTTCCAGGCGTTATTGAAGTCCAGCCCGAACGCCCCTTTAGGGGCGCCTTGGATGACGCGGTCCTCCTCTAGAGTGTCTTTCCCCATTGAGGATACTTTGCCTCTAGGAATGGCGTTTACGCGGCTCTCCGTCTTACGCGCTTTATCAAGCGCAATAGCAATAGCCTGTTTCTGTGGGTAGTCCTCTCCTTTTAACTTCTTAATGTTAGAAGAAATAGCTTTATTAGAGGAACCAGACTTAAGGGGCATTATGTATCTAAAGCGTCTCCGGCGCGTACAGCGGTATCTAGAGGAGTATTGGGATTGCTTGCGGTATTCCTAGCGCGTCTCTGTTGGTCCGCCTTTTTCACGGCTAGTTTGGCTGCGAGGGCTTTCTGTTTCTTTGCGGTTTCTTCTCCTTTCTTTTTGAGCGCGACTTCGGCGGAGCTGGGTGGGGTGCCTACTGGGTTCTTAGCAGGGTCGTCTTCTGTATGTCTCCGCTTACTCAACTCCGCTGACTTCTTTGCAGTATCAGCCGCACTCTTGTTAAGAGATTTCTCGATACGACCTAATCTTTGTATACCTTCACTAGCCATCTTTTTAAAAGTTTGTGCTAAAGCTTTGGCTTTGCCGGTGCACCCGGGTTTAGTAATAGGGGTACATTTTCCTTTAGTACCACGACGTTCGATGTCGGCTTCTGCGCCTTGAATCCAATTAGGGTCCTTAGCGTCTGTCATGGAGTTATAGGTTTGGTACGTCTTAGGATCTACTTTAGGAGCGGAACCAGCTTGAGTGATACGACCACGACGATTCATTGGGAGGTCGTCTTCTTTAAGTTTCTTTCTCCCTTTAACTTTAGCTTCAAAAAGACTGTCTGATACTAAAGGATAAATTTTAGGCTCAGGAGGAAGCACCATACATGCTTCAGTTAGTTTTCCTACTTTCTTCATAACTTTATATACTACAACACCACCAACTAACATATATAATATTGAGGATAAACTTAAACCATGCCACCAATCCCATCACCAGCTCCTAGCACTCTAACTGGCTACTCTGCTCCATACTCGGCAGCAGGCGGCGGTAATCAATTTCAAGCCAGTGGAGAGTGCTCAGGCACCGCTTGGACCCACACCCAAGACCTTACTATTTTCTATCAGCTCGTAACGTTCCCGCAGAACGCGGGTACGTGGCTCCCTTCCACGAGTGATGTAAGTGGCATAAAACTTACTGTGTATGGGAACGCCGAGGACTCTTTAGGTTTCTTTGCAACTAGTTCCGTATCTGGTGCTAGCGGGTGTGATTCCGCCGCTGACGCACGGCAAGCGCATATATTTGCCCTATCATCAACTACGGGTTCTACGGGTATGGGAACAGCTGGAGCAATCTATACCTTATCTGGTGGGTACGAAAGACGTTGGTCGAGGACCGGAGATACCGCTCGACAAGATGATCGCGTGTACGTAAACGGTTTATTTGAGGTTAATGGTCTTCCAACCGGCTGGTGGAATAACGATGATTTATCTAATAACGTTCTTCGTATGATTATTAAGAGAGTATGTAACGGGGGTATTAGATATAGTAATAACGGAGGAACTCCCCCTACCACAGCATCTAACTGGGCTTTAATGAAGGGTAGTTTGATGGACATATAACTCAATAAGATAACACAAAAAAACCCAGGAGGCTTTCACCTTCTGGGTTTAGTCTTTTTACGGGGACCACCCCAAAGAACAAATAATTAAATATTAACCAAATAGCATAACAGATTCAGCTTCCTTCTCCTTAGGAATGATTACACTAAGTAATCCATTCACATAGGACACCTTAGCTTTTTTAGTATTATATTGTTCGTCCACTTTAATAGAAAAATCTACATCTTTACCACTAATATCGTGGTGGAGTAGCATATGGCTATTTAAAGACTCTTCCTTTCTTGCTCGAACGGTAAACGAGTTCTTACCCCCGATCACCTGAACTTCTTTTTCCTTGTAACCCGCAAGAGCAAACTCGAAATGTAGGGAGTTTTGGTCTTCTGCTAAGTAGCAGTTGCTCACTGGATATTTTGGCAATCTGCAAGTATCCTTAACTTGCTGTGGTTGTGGCTCATCAAAGCCGTATTGCAGCTCCTGAAAGAGCTTATCAAAATGTGTAAAGTAATGATTCATAATTTTATACCTCCTTTCGGCAGGTTATAGAAGACTAATTAATTTTTGTGTTACGTCCTCTGTTTTATGGAGGGTTTTATCCACCCCATCGGATTCGACAATCAGAGAGAACCCTGATTTGCCTAGTGTAGAAGTATATAGGGCGGTACATTCACTCATTAGTTTTACATATCGCGCTTGTCCCTTCTTTAGCTTCTCTTTTATTATAGTCTTGTACGGCTTCATTTGAAGGTAAACTTTCTGGGAATCCACTAGGTGTACAAGTTGTCCGGTTTTAAAGGTGCGGATATTTCCATGACGTACTTTACTACTGTCTATGCCTTTAATGCTAGATAAGAGGAGGAAGATAATTAATAATAATTTATGAATCATTTTAAAAAGGGTGCACGGATTGCCTTATTGGGCGAAAATTATTTCCCGCCCATGAATAATTCCCATGTTACTCAGAGACGGGGTACAGGATTACGGAAGTTGATGGAAGCGATTATCCATCACGAACCCTCCGTTATTTATATATGTCCTACAAAAGGAGTTAATATTAACCTACTTCCGTTACTCATGTTAAATGACATACCTTTTCGATTAGTTTTTCCGTCAAAATCATTTTTTTGTACTTTAACCGAAGACGAAAAATGTATACTGGACGTAGCGTGTGGCAAAGCCGATAAAGTTATCGTTCTATCCCAGCACAGATGTGATCCTTTAAGATGGTCTGAGGATTGGTTTGAAGCGAGTAAAAAAGTTGTGGACAACTCCGACTGGGTTTTAGTTGCGTCTAATGTGGAGGAGATTACAGAAAGTTTTTCTAGTTTACTCGAAAAGTTTGAGGGAAACCCTAAGCCGGTTTTGGCAGTTGACTTTGGGGCGGCAGTTCAATATCAATAAACTTTGATCCGTATTTCTGAATAAACGCTTTTCTGTTCGTATCCCACGTTTCACTCAATGCTCCATCACCTTGGGAAAAATGTAGAACAGGGATAGGAATCACTTTATTTTTTCGTCCCTTTGCTTGAGCTTGGTAGGTATAATAAATATCGTAGAAATCCCACTTACCTTTAAAATCCGTAGGCATTTTAGTGTTGATATTGTGGAGGGTTGCGCCTGTAGTGATGAGGAGCAGTCCATCCAACACCTCTACCTCACCGAACCCACCGTAGTAAGTGGGAAAGCAACTATCTAGGCTGGAGCCGTGGAATACCATTCCCTGTAAGAAGGAATTAGGGTGGGGGTACTCCCGACCTAAACCGTGCCACCAACATGCCGTTTTATTCAGTCGTTTAGCTCCAGCAATACCTAGGAACCCGGTTTTGTCCGTAATATTGGAATCAACAACTTCATTAAAGATTTGGGGGGAAGTTAAAATCTCAATATCGTCATGGCACATAACAACTCTATCTGCAGCTTTCAAATCATATTTTTTTATTGCGTAAGTATATGCGTCAAAAATAGAGTCTTTTATGATATAATAAACTTCCCACCCTGCCTCTTCTAAAAAGGTCTTGATGGGACGGTCCTTCTCCTCGCGGGTAGGGATAAATGCAACTTTCCTCATGCTATATAATAGTGTTAATTTATGAATCCTGAAGAACTAAAATCTGAAATTAAAAAGTGTCGTGAAGACGCCACCTACTTTATCAGAAATTACGTGTATATTACTCACCCCGTGCGCGGGCGCGTGAAGTTCGATCTTTATAGATTTCAAGAAAGGATTGTTAGGGAATTTGGAGAACACCGCTTTAATCTGATGCGGAAGTTCCGTCAGGCAGGAGCCACCACCATTTGTGCGGCGTACGCACTATGGTACATTATTTTTAAGGAGGATAAGAATGTAATGGTGGTTTCCATCGGTGACCGGGAATCTCGGGACTTCTTGGACCGGGCGGTGAGTATGTATGATGATTTGCCTAAGTGGTTAAAACCACAGGAGATAGAAAGAAACAAGCACGTCTTAAAATTATCCACCGGAAGCAAAATTAAGTCCCAACCTGCTGGTGCGGGTCGTGGGGAAGCTGTTTCCCTTCTAATTGTAGATGAGGCTGCGTTCATCGATAAAATGACAGAGTTCTGGATGGCTATCTATCCTACTATTTCAACAGGTGGTTCTGCATTTATCCTCTCCACCGTTAATGGTATGGCAAACTTATACTATGAACTGTATCATGATGCTGAACTAGGAAAAAATAATTTCCATACAATCGATATTCATTGGAGAGAACACCCTGAATATACGGAGGAATGGGCGGTAACTACACGGAGTAATGTGGGGGAACGGGCATGGCTTCAGGAGTATGAGGGGGAGTTTCTGGGAACAGGCGAAACCTTCATCGACGGAGGAACTCTTCAGAAAGTTAAGACTCAGACCTCAGAAGAATACTACAAAAAACATTACAATATGATGAGGGTATGGGAAGAGCCACAGACCTACCATACATACCTGATAGCAGCAGACTCCTCTTTTGGAAGGGATCGCGATTACTCAGCATTCCACATTATAAATCTTTATAACGGTACGCAGGTAGCGGAATTTTATAGTAACCGTATTGGATTAAACGACTTCGCTAAGATTATCGCAGCCGAGGGATTAAAATATAACACAGCGTATGTGTGCCCGGAGAGAAATGGGTTAGGTCTTGCTCTTATCGAACAGCTATTTGAGGTTCACGAATATGAAAATATGTGGACAGATATAAAAGGAGAGATGGGATATCTTGTAAATAATAAAAATAGAGACCAAATTCTTAATAACTTACAAGAAAATTTGAAAACTTCCAAAATAAAAGTGAATTCAGATAGAAGTTTTAAAGAACTAACTACTTTTATAATAAGTAAGACTGGTAAAATCCAAGCAGAAGAGGGTTTTGCAGACGACTTAGTTATGAGTATGGCTATTGGTGCTACTGTTATGGGTGATATCGTAGCTAAAAGCCCAATTCCTATTGTGAGAGGGGAGTTAGTAGAACCTGGGTCAAAAGATTTAGGTTCCGCAGGTTTCTCAAGGGGTACATATAGTAAGGACCAAGAATTCGAAGATTATAGAAAATGGATTTAAACGACAATAAAGATAAAGACGAGCTTCTAGATGAGAATCTAGATGAGAATGCGGGGTATACCTCATTCCCGGGCTCCAACACATTCGGGCAGGGACCACCCCTGTCAGGCAGATTCGCAGCATTTTTTAAATCTTTTTTTACCACAAAAAGAAAGCCCGGAAGACCCCCGAGCAAAGACCCTTATCGGGGAGACGTTGTAAAACATGCGGACGGGGAGTCTGACAGTGCGATACAAGGTTCCGTCAATGTCGTAAAGGGCGCAATCGGGTTGCCTCAAGTTGAGTATGAACGCCGTAGGCGGTACCACGATTACGAGAAAATGGACGAGTATCCAGAAATCGGAGCCGCATTGGATATTTACGCGGACGATGCCACCCAAACTCACCTTGACGGGGAGATGCTTTCGGTAGAAACGGAAGATGAGCGCGTACAAGCTGCTATAGACGCTTTTGTGTCGGAGACCGACCTAGACAAGTATTTGTGGGATATTATCCGTAACATGTGTAAGTATGGTGATTGTTTTATTGAAAATATCGTGGATATGAATAATCCGGATGCTGGTATCCAACGGCTTAAAATCCTAAACCCCGTATTTATTTTCCGTCGCGAAGATAGATTTGGGTATCTTAAAGGGTTTATACAGGAAGTTCCTCAAAGCACGGCACAAGCCCAGCAGTACCAAGGAGGTAAACTGGATAAGAAAAACACTATTCAAATTGATAGAAACCAGCTTGTCCATTTTAGACTTCACACTTCTGATTCTAATTATTACCCTTATGGTAAGTCTATCTGTGCTCCTGGGGTGCGCTCTTGGAAGTCGTTACGTATGATGGAAGACGCGATGCTTATCTATCGCTTGCATAGAGCGCCTGAGCGCCGTATCTTTTATATTGACACAGGTAACCTTCCGCAGACTAAGGTGGAAATGTTCATGGAGCGTATTAAAGCTAAGTTTAAGAAGGAGAAATTCTTTAACAACGAAAGTATGAACGCCGATGAGAGGTACAACCCCCTCTCTGCGGAGGAAGACTTCTTTGTACCCATCAAAAATGGTCAGGGCACTAAAATCGAGACACTTCCTGGTGCGCAGAACCTAGGTGAGATTGATGACGTGCGGTACTTCCGTGACAAGGTACTAGCTTCTATGAAGATTCCTAAAGACTTCATTGTAGAGAAGGACAAATCTCCAGAGCGTAAAGCTAACTTATCACAGCTAGATGCCAAGTTCGCGAAAGCGGTCATGCGCGTACAGCGTGACACAGAAGTGTGCCTAGAGACCTTAATCAAGCGTCATTTAGAACTACGTAAGTTTCCCAAGTCTTTGATTAACCCTATTAAGATTAAACTTGCTCCCCCTTCAGACCTTAGTGAGAAGAGAAAGCTGGAATTAGCGGAACAGAAGAGCAGAGTGGTTCAAGCCGTTAAAGGATTAGAGTTGTTCTCAGATGAGTACATCTACAAAAACTACTATCAATTGAATGATATGGAAATTGAGCAATTGAAGAATGAATTAGAATCCCAAGCAGAAGCTCAAGCAGCACAAGCAGCACCTCCCGGACAAGAGGGAGCACCGGGTATGCCTCCGGAAGGAGGAGCCCCACAACCAGAAGCCGGTCAATAAAACCAAAAAGAGTAACATCTACAACTCTATATAAAATAAGAACTATGAATTTAAAAAATCTATTTGTGTCGCGTGACAAGAATTTTGCTCGCATTACCGAGGCGGGCGACTATTTAGGTCGCCGTCTAAGAGAGAATCTCGTTATTTTTGATATTGATGACTCTCAAAAGAATGTTACATATGTAACCGAGAGTAATCACTTAATTTCATGTGATTATAGAGAGGTTAAAGGGCGATTGACCTTAGAGAACTTCATCGTGGAGGATTTAGAAACTATTACCTCCGACGACGCCATCGATAGTCGTGTAGAAGCCAATGTTCATAAATTTATGGAGTCTCTTGTTTCGGACCGTTATGATAGTGCTGAAATTAACTTCGACAAGATCGTAGAATCTTTCTCAATGAGGGCACAAATTGGCAATAGCCGCAAGAAGCTTTCTAAGAGATTAGACAGATTTAACGAGTCGTACAATATCTTCGAGACCAAATCATATAAAAAGTTTAGGGAAGCGTTGCCACTCCTCAAGAAATTCCTTGAAGAGAATGTTGATACTCTCTCAACTAACGCTAAATTAGTTGAAGGACTCCGTCTCTCCAAGGTAGTAGGTGATACCTATGACCTACCTAAGCTAGACATCAAGAATCTTAAGGAAGAATTTGTTGTAGTTCCTATCAATTCTAAGAGAACTTTATACGAAATGGTTTGTGATAAAGAGTTGGTCCGTAAGGAGTTACTTGAAGCTAAGGAGTCATTCTCTAAGATGTGGCATCATAATGATAACATCTCTTCATTAGCATCTAAAATCTATGCTACCGATCCGATTGTTAAGGATTCTCTTAAAGAGGCTGTTGCAGCGGTACCCTACCTTGCGCTAGCGAATAAAGTAGATTTAACCAGCGTAATGGATGCTACTTTCCAGGTAAGCAATCCCGATACCGTTCCACAAAAAGACATTCGTGAGTTTGTTAACAAAATCTATGAATTCAAGAAGCCCCTGAAGACAATTGTTCTTGAGGCTTTAAACTCCAAGTATGGGGTGAACATACAGAGCCTTCGTTTTGTCCCTTCTTTCAAGGGTCTTGCCGAAGTTCAATCGGAAGTATTGGACATGATCGCCGAGTCCTGTGAAGAAGGTATCCTTTCAGACGTGCTCAAAGAGTTTGCGACTTGTATGTCGCGTAAAGGTGGTGTTCAGGTTCTGGATATTTCCAATACTCTCTCACAAGTTATGACAGAATCTCAGTTCCATGTTGTGGATATCGATGAGGACTTCCATATGAAGAAATTGTCCGATTATCTATCACACAACCTTGGTGAAGCTCAGTATTATGGGGATGATGACGCTATGTCAAACTCTGGTGGGAATGCTGGAGAAGGTGAAAAGGGTGATAGTGAAAACGTAAAAGGTAAAAAGAAGAAGAAAGGCGAGAAGAATAAAGATTGGGGCGGCAACAAAGGCGACATCAAAGCCAAGGACCGCAATAAGGATGACGACAGCAAGCTGACAGCGGATGAGGAAGGGGATGTCGATGATGACAAGAACGACCTGCCCGGAGACCAAGAGAAGCTGGATAAGGACAAAGATGGCGATATTGACGCCAAAGACCTTAAGAAACTCCGTAAAGAAGGGGTGGAAGCTACAGCAGAGGAAACTGAAGAGGAAACTGAAGAGGAAGCTCCGGCTGAACCTACCGAGGAAGAGGAAGATGCGGAAGCAGAAGAGGTCGAAAACGACCAAATCGAAGACCAGGCTAACAATAGTGAGTGGAGAGACTTAGTCGCTTCTTTAGAAGATGTAACTAAGAAAATCGACTTAAACTTTGATGAAGAGAGTATTGAGGACGAAGAGGAAGATGCGGAAGCGGGTGAAGGTGAAGAACCTACTCCTCCACAAGATAGCCCTGCTTAGTCCAGTTAATAACGTTATCTACAAAGCTAGAACGCAATACAAGGAGTTCGGATATTAAATTATCCAGCTCCTTTATTGTTTGTTCGTTAACGGTCTTTCCCGTAGCTTTCATTTGAGTTAGGGTTTGGGTCATGATAGTGATACGTTCCACCATTTGAGGTGTTAACTCGTTTAATTTTTTTTCTTCTTCTTTTTTATTTTTCATTTCTTAATCTCCATTCCGAGGGATTTATAAGATTTAATCCTCTCTTTAGCATGTTTTTCTAGATAGGGTGCTCTATCGAAGAAATCGTAGATAAAAACACGATTCTTAGACCTGTGAATTCTTAGGGCTCTTCCTAGCGCCTGTAAGGTAGCAATCTCAGACTTTAAGCCCCGAGCATTAATCAAGTGGGTAATCTCTGGAATATCAATGCCAGTTTGCATAATGGTGGTGCCTATGAGAACAGAGATTGAGTTGTCCTTAAACGCATCAATAGTTTTTTTCCGTGTTATCAAATCATCTTTTCCTTCTAATTTAAAGGAGTTGGGGATGCGGGAATGTAAAATCTCAGCGTGTTTAAGGTCTTTAACTATTATAAGGGTTCTAGATTGTTTTTGTTGTATTTTTTCTACTAATTCTACAATCAAATCATTCCGCGTATCATTCTCAGTCACGAATTTCTCGTACACTTCACGATAGGACAGATCAGTATCCTCTACGGTTCCGGTGTCCTTGATTGGGATTATTTGGATAATGGGTTCAGTTAAAAAGCCTTCATCAATAAGACCCTGAGCATCTACCTCCTCAATAACATTACCTAGACCTGAGATAAGGTTTAGTTTACTCATAGGATCACGCGGCACTGTGGCAGTCATCCCAATTCTGTAAGCCGCGTTAGGGAAAGATTTTATGACCTTTGTGGCGATTTTTCCTTTGGCAAATTCGTGAACTTCATCGAAGATGATAAACTCTGATTGTTTGAGGTGGGTATCCATAATCTTGTCGATAGACTGGACAGTACATAGGGTCATAGGCTTAAGTATGACTCCATCCCCAAAAGCAAGTCCCACGTCAATCCCCCACTCTTTAAGTTTATCGTAGGTCTGCTTAAGTAACTGTTTCTTTGTAAAAAAGACTAATCCCGTCCTTCCCACCAGTGCTTTAAGTATTCCACCAAGGATAAGGGTCTTGCCCGCGCCTGTAGGAGCCTTAACAATACATCCTTTAGCCTCCAATGCCTTCTTAATCATGGATTCCTGGTACTCACGTAAAGTCACCCCCGGCAACGAGATGTCGTCGGAGTGGTTGGTAGTACGTAAATCTTCGATTTTATAGTCCATACCTAAATAAGTGAGGTCTTCTTCAATATGAGACAGAAGACCAGTTCCAAATTTCCCTGTTTTATCAGAGAAAAAGTGCTTTTCACCATTCCAGCCACCCTTCTTGTAGGCAGCGGAGTAGTTATAGCCAGGAACTTTAGCGCTATATTTCTTTCTTAGGGTGGTTAGAAGCTTTTTGTTTTCTGTTTTTAAGAAAGATTCATTATTTTTTACAATAATTTTTAGCATATCACTATTATAGTATAATAGTTCCAAACTATTTTAATTAAACATGTCAAAACCCGAAAAAGAAAAAAGCCTTATTGAGATGGCAAGAGAGCATATGGAGAAATCAGGTGCCGAGCCAGGAGAAGGTGTGAATATTCCAGAGGCTCCAGTAGCTACACGTCCCTCCCAACAAATCACTAAACCTATTCATAATGATCCAAACGACGTAAGTAAGCCCACACCTACAGAACATTTTGATGGAAAGCTCGCGGACGCCGTAGCAGACCTTCTATCGAACGTAACGGTATCTCAAGACTGGAGATCCTTAAAACTTCCTTCTAGGGGGTTGGCTTATGTTGATTGTGATGAAAGTATCATGATTAAACCTTTCACGTTTGCTCAAGAAAGGAAGTTGCGCAGTATTAAGAATGCCTCCCACGGGGCAAAAATTATTAATACTCTAATTGGAGAATGTGTAGAAGGACTAGACTACGACTCCATGACCTTGGAGGATAAAAATTATATTCTGTTTAAGCTACGGGAGATTTCTTATGGCAATGAGTATGTTATTGCAACAGAATGTGGGGAATGCGGCACCACCAACCAACTAACGGTTAATATTTCGGACGTTCCAATTAACTATGTGGAAGATAGTTACAAGGAACCTCTTACAATAACGTTGCCCGATTCCCAGCAGGAGGTTCAGTTCGTAACTCCCCGCTGCAAAGATGAAATTTATTTTGAAAATCCAGAAAAGTTAATCGACAATCTATGGCGATTTGCTTTATCAGTCGGCAAATATAGTGAACACAAAG
>Ga0098035_1001060_pt1 | contig 13503 bp, 11 predicted proteins | sample 3_EtaG_FD_75046 | JGI IMG/M metagenome (GOLD analysis project Ga0098035, IMG submission 75046) | Marine viral communities from the Subarctic Pacific Ocean - 3_ETSP_OMZ_AT15126 metaG | ecosystem: Environmental > Aquatic > Marine > Oceanic | place: Pacific Ocean | collected 2015-01-07
CCGAGAAGCTCAAGGCTAAGTGGACACCGGAGTTGGGACAAGATCTCAACGCCTATCACAACCTTGATGCTGAGGTTGAGCTTACGAGCATTCTCTCCGAGCAAATCGCTCTTGAGATTGATCGCGAGATCCTTGGTGACCTTGTGGGTGGAGCAACTGCTTCTACCTATTACTGGTCCCGTGCTCCCGGTCTGTTCGTTAACCGAACTACTGGTGGTGAAATTGGTGCGTCCTCTGCGGCTCCCGACTTCACTGGTACGGTAAGCGAATGGTATGAGACCCTCATCGAGACCATTAACGATGTATCTGCCCAGATTCATCGTAAGACTCTACGTGGTGGTGCTAACTTCATTGTCGTTGGACCTGAAGTTGCCAACATCCTTGAGTTTACGGCTGGCTATCGCGCCAACGTTACGGCTGATGATGAGACTGGTACCGTTGGTGCTGTCAAGGTCGGTTCGCTCAGTAAGAAGCTCGACGTTATCGTCGATCCTTACTTCCTGCGAAACGTGATCCTTGTCGGTCGTCGCGGAAACAGCTTCCTCGAAAGCGGTTACGTGTACGCACCGTATGTGCCACTGCAGACTACACCCACGATCTTCGGCGTCGAAGACTTCGTGCCCCGCAAGGGCGTGATGACTCGCTATGCCAAGAAGATGGTGCGTCCGGATATGTACGGTCTTGTTATCGTCCGCGGACTACTTGGTGAGTCAGGAGCCACATCCTAATACATAAACAATTAATATATATTAGGTAAAAAGCACGGTTAAACGTGACACAGAAAGCCCCCTCCCCGAAAAGGGAGGGGGTCTTCTTTATGGAAAAAACTACTTATATGTGAGGCAGGAGTGTATCTTTTGTCTCACCTAAATTATAAACACATAAATGGAGGGTTTTAAATTATGGGAACAAAAAGAGTAGGCTTGGCTAGAACCCAAGCCCTAATACAAAACTTAAAAAGAGAGCTTACAATGGGAGATTCTGTCTTTAGAGGCAGAGGATTCCAAGCTGTTTCGACAGCAGTTACTGCCGCGGCAGCAGGAGCGGATATTCCAGCAGGGGCTTCGCACGTTACAGTTACATCTGGTGGTGCTGACCGCTGGGTAAACTTACCGGCACCAGTTGTTGGTAATATTATTAATATTTCTGTTGGTTCTACTGCTTGCGAATTACGCACCAGTACACCAGCATCGATTGCAATCAATGGCGGCTCCGGCGCTGCTGCCGAATCAGCATTGCCGGCTAACTCATACTCAGTTCTAATTTGTACATCTGCTACAACTTGGATTGGTTTTGAGGTGTCTTCAGTTGGGGTTGTTTCAGCTGTTGAGGTTGCTAGCTAATTTGAAGATTAAATAGGTTTTTACCTTGCCCCCTTCCCTTGCGGGTTGGGGGTTTTTTCTTGATTAAAAAGAAAAGCTGCTCACTATTTATGGTATGTCTTCTATGGAAAATACCGAACTCTTAAAGCGTATAAATTATAACGAAGAGAGGGTGGAAGAGATCGAAGAGTTGGTGAGAGCTAACAGTGAACTCCTAGAAGAGATAGCGAAGCAGGTTATTGAAATAAAGGAAGCCATGTCACAACCCCAATTGCCAAATCTATTAGGATTGCTTAAACAAAAACCTTGATCTACCAATTTTTTCCCCTTGTAAATTTTTGAGATTTTCGTTTTTGATATTTTATAACTAATTACCACTAAGGAGAACCCACCATGAACCCTCGTAAAAGATTAATGTGGAAATTAAAGGCCCGCGCAGCCAACAAAAGCGCTACTGAAACCGTTGTTGAAACACCAACATGGATTCCGAAGACGGTTGCGTCAGTTGAGACGAAGACGAGCGATGTAGTCGTCCCAGCCCCAGTCCTGGGTGCCCCCAAGGTAACTACAGTAGAAACTGATACCACGGTAGCACCCAAGGTGACAAAAAAGACCGTTAAGAGTGTCCGAAAAACCACAAAAACTAAGACGACTGCCACCAAAAGCACGACTACTGCTGCTGACTAAAAAATAAACAACTTATAGGCACTGAGTTTTGCGTCTATGTTTACTATTTAGGGAGTAGGGGTACCTATGCATGCCAACAAATCTTAATCCAAAATCCACCACTAGTGCCGTCATATTAACGAGCACGGGTAGTGCCAAGAAGGTCACTGCCGCGTGTCCGATTGGGTTTTATACCGGATCGGTCAACTTCTTAAGCGGCGCAAGCATGCAAGTTGCCTATGTGTATAAGAAATTAGGCGGCGATGTAGTAGATATTGAGCTTACGCCGGGAAATGTGTACGCTGCTTATGAAGAAGCAGTCCTAGAGTACTCTTATATCGTCAACCTACACCAAAGCAAGAACTCCTTGTCGGACACACTGGGTGATACCACAGGGACGTTCGATCACCTAGGCGCGCAACTAACGGGACCTACGGGTTCCAATCTGCGCTTCCCTCGTTTTCAAGTTTCCTATGCTCAACGCGTTGGAGACGGTGTTTCTACGCTTGGGGGCTATGGTGGAACGACCACCATTTACTCCGGCTCGATAGTACCGCGCAAGAATACTCAAGACTATGACATACAATCGATTGTAGAGACCGCTAGCGATTCAGGCAAAGATGAATCCGGAAACGCAGTGGAATATGCTGGCAAGGTAGATAATGATCGTATTTTCATTACGCGAGTATACTTTCGGTCTCCACGCGCTATGTGGCGCTTTTATGGATATTACGGAGGCGTTGGAGTGGTAGGCAATATGTCTACCTATGGGCAATATGCCGATGATTCAACGTTTGAGATCATTCCAACATGGCAGAATAAACTTCAATCAATCATGTACGAAGACTCTATCTGGACAAGAACGTCTCATTATTCATATGTTCTTAAAAACAACAAACTCAAGCTTTATCCCAATCCGAGCTATTATCCGTTCATGAGTGATAAGATTTGGTTTGAATTCTACATCAAGAAAGATGCAACAGCAACAGGTGCCGGCTACAAAGACGGAGTGAAGGGTGTTAATAATATGAATACGCTCCCTTATAGTAATATTCCTTTCCGAAATATTAACGCCATCGGTAAACAGTGGATTCGAAAGTATGCTTTAGCGGTATGTAAAGAAATGTTGGGACAGATTCGAGGAAAGTTTACCTCGGTTCCCATCCCAGGTGACAGTGTAACACTGAACCATGCAGAACTTTTAAGCCAAGCAAAGGCAGAACAAGCAGAACTAAGAGACAAGCTGGTAGATATGCTAGCAGCAATGGAATACACAGAATTGATCAAGAAGGATAGTGAAAAATCGGAGGCAACGGCCGCAACCTTTAAAAATAGCCCATTGCCAATTTTCGTGGGGTAAACTAAATGGCAAACGAATGGAAAAGACCAGCACAGCCACCACCACCCTTATTTTTAGGTAAGAAAGAACGCGACCTAGTAAAGCAGGTTAATGATGAACTTATTGAAAAGGTCATTGGTCAGCAGATTCTTTATTATCCTATAGACATGCAACGGACAGACTTTCATGAGCTTTATGGAGAAGCAATAGAGAAAACATACCTTCCGCCTGTGAGGGTGTTTGCACTCGTTGAGTGGACCGAATATGCCACAACCTATATGGCAGGCGCTGGCATCGATAAGAGTTGGGAAATTAAGGTTCACTTCCACAAGCGCCGATTAGAGGAAGATCAGGATATGTACGTACGCGAGGGGGACTTTGTTTTGTACGGCGATTACTATTATGAAATAGTTAAACTAAGTGAAGATAAAAAGCTCTGGGGTCAAGTGGATCACGGATTTGAGATCTCTGCCGTATGTAAGAGAGCCAGGAAGGGATTGTTCGATGCTACCTGATAATTTTGATTTCACACTGCTGCCCGATCTCCCAAACACAGGCTCCGTCGGATTATCCGAAATCGGAATGTTAGCCTCCACCTTGGAAGACATAGACTATTGTATGGTATCTTGGGTTAAGAAAGATTTAGAATTGAGCGCCAACACTAACGAGGGAAACGTTGCTGTCCCTGTGCTGTGGCAAGCGCCCGAGAGATCTTATCAGATCAAAAATAAAAAACAGTTACGAGATGATGCAGGTGCCCTTAAGCTTCCTCTTTTGAGTGTCGAAAGGACAGGCATTACCAAGGATCCCGAACGCAAAGGCGCTTATCAGGCACAAACTTATTCCAGCAACAAGGACGGTCGCACCGGTCGCATGGTGATTGCTAAGCGAATTGTTGAAGATAAAACTCGAAACTTTGCTGTGGCAGCATCAATGAGAATGCTCCCGAAGAACGTGGTGCAACAAAAGTTCTACCCCCGCACCAACAAAAAGGTGGTAATTCAGACACTTTCTATTCCGATTCCTGTATATGTTAATGTAGATTACAAAATTACACTCAAAACAGAGTACCAACAACAAATGAACGATTTGGTGGCACCCTTCATTGCGCGCACCGGACAAATTAACTCCTTTGTGATGAAAAGAAATGGACATTTATACGAGGCATTCATCGATCAGGATTTTAAACACGACAACAACATTAACGATCTTGCTGAAGATATGCGGATGTTTTCTACCGAGGTCTCCATCAAAGTATTGGGGTATCTTATCGGCGAGGGTGAAAACGATAACCGACCACTGGTCAAAATAGAGGAAAATGCAGTTGAAATAACCTTTCCTCGGGAATCAGTTCCACTTCCTGGCCAATCGAGCTTTATCGAGGATTAGTTCCTGAACTGGAGCCAAAATTATTTGTTTCCTTCAAGACTTTTGAAAATGCGTAAACTATTTACTGTTGATTGATTCTCAATTAGACTATTTCACGCAAAGAGGGTTTCACAAAGATGTCTGTTAAAAACTTTAAGTTTGTATCTCCTGGCGTTTTCATTAACGAAATCGACAATTCGTTCATTCCGAAGACACCAGATGCCATTGGTCCTGTGGTTATAGGACGCTCCCGCAAGGGTCTCGCCATGCAGCCCATTAAAATTGAGGCTTATAGCGACTTCGTCAACCAGTTTGGCGACACTGTTCCCGGCAATGCCGGCGGCGATGTTTATCGCGAGGGAAACCTACAGTCCCCCATGTACGGGACATACGCAGCTAAGGCATTTTTGAATGCCGGCGTGGCGCCGCTTACTTATATCCGCCTCCTCGGACAGCAGTCCACAGAGAATAACGGAAAGCCTGCAGCTAAGGCTGGCTGGCAAACCATTCCGACCCCCGTCGCAGGCGGCGGCGCCTATGGTCTGTTCCTGATTAAGTCTTCGAGTGTCACGGGCAATCACCAGGGCAACCTGGGATCGATGGAATGCGCAGCGATTTGGTATCTTAACAATGGCACCATCCGGCTAAGTGGTACCGTTTGGGGAATGGACCCCGCATACACCACCGCATCTGCAGGCGCGGTCATCCTTTCGGATAGTCAGGGTGTCTTCAAGATGGCGATTAACGGCGCCGCGCAAGGTGAGCAGACATTTACATTCAACTTTGACGACAATTCACAAAAATTCATTCGGCAGCAATTCAGCACGAACCCCCAACTTGCGGGAAGTGGCAGTTATTATCCCACCTCGGCGGAAATTGATTACTGGCTTGGCGAAACTTTCGAACAAAACGTTCGAGATGCTGGCGCTGTGGGGAGCCAATGTCTAGGGATTGTCCTAGCGCTCGGTTCAGGATCGGTGGGTGCACCAACCGTAGGTCCCGCAAAAATGAAGGGACAAGAATCCCGTGAAGGCGTCGCAGGATGGTTCATTGGACAAGACACAGGTATTGCAACAAGCTATAGACCCCAAAATATGCAAAAGCTTTTCCGCCTCCAGGGCCGGGGACACGGTGAATGGCTCCAGAAGCATGTAAAAGTTTCTATTGAAAATATTAGACAGTCTAATACGACAGTCACTGAATACGGAACGTTTTCCGTGGTCCTACGCAATATCAATGATACCGATAACAACATTGAGGTCATTGAGAGATTTGACAATTGCACACTTAACCCAACTGATCCCAGTTTTATTGCAAGAAAGATTGGAGACAAGTTTAACAAGTGGGATAACACCAATCGCGTTCTTAGAGAGTATGGTGAATACCCCAACCAATCCCGCTTTGTATATGTAGAGATGAATGCAGATGTGGAAGCCGGCGCAACAGAAGATGCGTTGCTTCCTTTTGGCTATTTTGGTCCTCCCAAATATGCGGGACATTCAGTTGGCGCCAATACCGGCTCGAAAGTTTATACAATGGTAAAGTACAGTGGCTCCTATGCCGGCTTTGCGCAACCTCGCGCATCCTATCAGTTAAGGATTAGCGGCGGCGTTAACGCCGCAACGGCGAACGGTGGCAGCGGCGTTGCCGGCGCTACGTCCAGCCTTGGAAAAGCCTTCCTCAGCGCGTCCTCATGGCTTGCTCTAACAAGCTCTAACGGCACCGCCAAGAAGTATAGATTTATTGGTGGGTTCCGCAAGACCCCTGGTACCGCTAGCAATGGCGATATATGTGAGGGCGGCACCTCAATAGCCGTCTTTACAGGGTCTGCTCATTGTACCACTCTTAAGTTTTTGCAGGCAGCAGTCACAGGCGCCAATGGACACAATGGTCTCATCGACGTGAGGCTCCATGGTACCTCGGGAGACCTCTCCGCCACCGGCTTGACGGCATCCTTCTACCAAGCAGTAGGTGGGAAAGCAGGTGTTAAACCTGTGATCAGTAGTTCCCTGGGCGAGGCGGGAAAGTGTGATGGTAGGGCCTGGAAGTCCGAGGTGAACAAGAACTTCCGCTCAGACCCTCCTACATTTTCTCTTTCCGCAGTTGCGGCGCATGGCATGCGTGCGACCGGTCTGCTGGGCGGACGGCGCTCTGACCTGCAGCCCGACTTCACTGCTTCGATGACCTTCCCCAATGTTCCCCTAAGAGCATCCGCAAGCGATGGTGGATTAACCAACCCCACCGACGCGTTCTGGGGAATGCGCACAACGAGAACTGCGGATTCGACGCAGAACTCATACGGAACATTTGATTGTCACCGGCTCCTTTATTCTGGCTTCCCAGATGATCCAACTTCTGGAGCAGATGCGGCAGGACGCGGCGTTAAAGAGTATGCGTATGTATTCTCGCTCGACGATATTCGGAGAACCTCGACAACCGGCTCTTATTATTATGAGTCAGGGTCTCGCAGGTCCGACAACTCCGTAACAGCCGCCAGCGGCTCTTACACGACTCTTCTCGACAAGGGTTATAACAAGTTCACAGCACCGATTTGGGGTGGCTTTGATGGATGGGATATTATGAAGCCCGACCCTGCAGCCAACTCGCTTATGGCAGCTGCCTCAACCGAGGATAATGATTATGTCTACAACACGTATCGTCAAGCACTGGAAACAGTTGCCGATCCCGATCTGTTGGACTTCAATCTACTTGCTACGCCAGGACTCACTAACAATTCTCTGACGAGATACTCCATCCAACTGTGCGAAGATCGCGCAGATGCTATGGCACTCATCGATCTAGAGAATGTATACACTCCGAGTCACGAAACATACAAGACCAGAGAAAACCGCGCAGGACGGAATGTCAATAACATTGCCAACAACTTGCGCGACCGACGCATCGACTCGTCCTATGGAGCTACTTTCTACCCATGGGTGCAGACTCGCGATGCTGCCACGGGACAGTTAGTTTGGATTCCGCCCACCGTTGCAATGATGGGTGTCCTCGCTAGTGCAGAGTCCAAGGCAGCCGTCTGGTTTGCCCCCGCAGGATTTAACCGCGGCGGACTTAGCGATGGTGCTGCAGGAATCCCCATCACCAATGTAACATCGCGTCTTTCGTCCAAGGACAGAGACATCCTTTACGAGGCTCGCATTAATCCGATTGCCTCCTTCCCCTCTAGTGGGATCGTGGTATTCGGACAGAAGACGCTTCAAGAGCGCCAGTCTGCACTGGACAGAATTAATGTCAGAAGGCTCGTTATCTACTTGAAGAAGCAGATTTCGATTCTCTCCACTCAAATCCTATTTGAGCAGAACGTAGAAGCAACTTGGGATCGCTTCAAGGCTCTTATCGAGCCGTTCCTGGCGAACGTGAAGACAAGATTCGGTATCACCGAATATCGCTTGATCCTCGATTCGTCGACCACTACCCCAGATTTAATCGATCAGAACATTTTGTATGCGAAGATTATGATTAAGCCCGCAAGAGCCATCGAGTTCATTGCAATCGACTTCGTGATTGCTTCAACTGGAGCATCCTTTGACGACTAATTTTAAGTTTGACGACTAGTTAACACATAAGGGAGAAAATTAACAATGCCATTCTGGTCTACCAATTTCGGTGAAGAAACAACACTAAAAGATCCAAAAAGAGCCTTTAGGTTTACCGTTTCCATTACAGGAATCGACTCAGCCAACGGAGGACCGCTTGTGTGGTATGCGACTTCCGTCGCAAAGCCCAGCTTTGAGGTGACTGCGTCAGAACATAAGTTTTTAAATCATACATTTTTCTATCCCGGAAATGTCAAGTGGAATACAATCGATTTGAAGATGGTTGATCCCGCCGGAGACCCTGACGTTGCTGCCACACTAGCTGCGATGATTTCAGCATCCGGCTATAGCCCACCCACGGATTCCACCACGGAGAGCTTTACTAGTATCTCCAAGGCTAAGGCTGCCGGCGCGTTAGGCACCATTATCATTAGTCAAATTGATTCCAATGGGCTTCCTATTGAAAAGTGGACATTGATAAATTCTTTCGCTACAAAGGTAGACTTTGGCGGCGAGTTGTCCTATGGCGAAGAAAAACTCACCGAGTATTCCATGACTATTCAATATGACTGGGCGCGCGTAGAGACCCTAGAACCATCCTCAGCAGTCGCGCTGGGTGGGGATAATTTCTTCGGCATATAAGATATAATATAAATAAATTGAGAGGTGTATATTGTCACGAAATAGAGGACGGACCGGCACAAAAGAAGTAAAGCCCGCAGATCCGCCCATTAATCAAATGGTCGACGCTGGAACTGAAAGTTCCTTTTCGTTCGTTGTTCCAACAGAGTTTGTTGATATCCCATCGGGAGGAAGACTTTACCCTCCAGATCATCCCCTTCATGGGAAAGGGTGTATCGAGATTAGACAAATGACTGCGAAAGAGGAAGATATTCTCACGTCGCGTTCATTGCTTAAAAAAGGCATTGCCATTGATCGGTTGATTCGAAGCGTTATCGTGGATAAAACTGTGGATCCTGGCACCTTATTGGTGGGTGATCGAAACGCGATTATCGTGGCTACCCGCGTCTCCGGTTACGGAGCCACATACGAAACCAAAGTAACATGTCCGAGTTGTGGTGAACTACAACCCTACACCTTTGATTTAAACGAGGCTGCCATAAAGGGACCCATGGTTTCCCTTACAGACGAAGATGAAGTATCGTACGATATTGAGAATAACGGCGACGGCACCTTTGATGTTACACTGCCTCAAACGAAACTTGTCATTACCGTTCACATGCTTAATGGGTATGATGAAAAAAGAGTGGCGGGACTTTTAGAGAATGATCGGAAACGCAAGGCAGAACGAAATATAACGCGCCAGCTTAGCAATTTGATGGTTGCTGTTAATGGAAACGATACAACCGAAGCCATTAACTATGTAGCCACCAATCTCCCTTCCGGAGATTCCATGTATCTCAGAAACGCATATAGATATATTGCACCCAACATTGATTTAACTCAAGACTTTGGTTGCTCCTCTTGCGGTCATGAGCAGGACATGGAGGTTCCGCTCAATGCGGAGTTTTTTTGGCCTAACGCCTGAGTACACCGAAACAGTCTATGAACAGTTCTTCTTCTTAAAATATTCAGGGGGATGGTCCTTTAGTGAGGCATATAATTTGCCCGTTGGTCTCCGAACGTGGTTCGTTGAAAGACTCATTAAACAACTGAAAGCAGAACAAGAGGCAATTGAGGGCGCAAGTAACAATAGGGGCAGTACCGCCACCCATACGTTGACACCGCATAACCAACCACAGTTGCCCAAAGGAATGGGATCTCCCTAAGTTCGCTTTTTCGTGATTTAACTATTTATTATGAGAAGGAATCTCTCACGTGGCTGCAACTTTAGACGATATCTATAAGGTATTGCAAGACATCAAGGATTGCACACCGTGCCCCACTGGAGCCGCGGGTGCTGCAGGAGCCGGCGCCGCTGCTGGTGCAGGCGCTGCTGGTGGCGCTGCTGGTGCAGCCGGAGGTTTGGCACAAGAACTGGGTGGCGTAGGTGCTGCCGCAGGCAGTGTCAACCAACTTGAAGATGCGGTAAAGCAAGCGCAAAACGCTGTCGGAAATGCCAAGAAAGGCACCAAAGAATATGACAAGGCACTCAAAGAATTAAGAAAAGCCCAGGTTGAGCTTAACAAAGAGGTGGATAAGGGCACCAAGGGTATGGGAGGCTTTGGCAAAGCTTTAGGCAAGACCGGCAGTGCTATGGGGAATCTTGCCAAAAAAGGATTTAATGCCCTCGCTGGCGCCGCTGTCAATTATATCAAAAAGACGATGAGCTTGGTTAGCGAACTGCGCGCAACCGAACAAGCACTTCGAGCCACCACCGGCGCCGCGGCTCAGCTAGCAGACAATATCGGCAAAGCCTATGATAAGCTGAGGATTTATGGTGTAAGTATAGGTGAGGCATCTGCTGCCACGAGCAGTCTCATGTCGACCACTACCGACTTTACGATGATGTCCGGCAAACAACAAGAAATGCTGGTACAACAAGCGGCAATCTTAAACGAAGTGGGCGTGAGCACTGCCGATTACGCTACAGGCATTCAAGTGGCCACCAAAAACATGGGAATGTCTTCCGAAGAGGGCGCCCGGTGGATGGTTAAACTTCGTGCCACAGCCATTGATCTTCAAATGCCAATTAGCGAACTAACCGGAAAGGTGGGTGGTATGGCAGGTGAATTAGATTTATTAGGCGACAAAGCCCTTCCCGTCTTTGGTGAAATGGCGCGCCTTCAAAAGGCAGCGGGTGTCGAAATGGACAAGCTACTCAACATGACCAACAAGTTCGACACATTCAAGGGTGCCGCCGAAGCTGCCGGCGGATTGAATGCAGCACTAGGTGGAAACTTTGTGAATGCGATGGAGCTTCACATGGCAGAAGACATGCCCACAAGAATTATGATGCTACGCGATGCCATGGATGCAGCCGGCAAAGACTGGAACACCATGGGTCGTCAAGAAAAGCTCTTCTACTCTAAGGTATTGGATAGCGACGTCGCGACAGTTGGCAAGATAATGACCAGCGATCTGCATGCGCTGGAAGAACAAATGGGTAAAACAGAAGCTAGCATCGGAGAGGCTGAGTTCGACGCATTCAGCATGAAATCTTTCGAAGAGATTGGAGAGAACATGCTCAAGGCAACGATGCCATCGATTAACGCTATCGAAAATGCCCTTACTGCAACCTTCGATGCTAATGCGAGGCAGATGTTGGCGGTTACCAAACAGATTAATGCAACGATGCTTGCCGGTACTGATAAGATTATATCAGGCATGGACCCGCAGCTTCTGCAATTGCTCACTTCTCTCGCATTACTTCTTAATATGTTTCCTCAGTTGGGAAGCATCGCAAGTAGCATTTTCGGCGGTATTTCAGCCGGCGCAGTGGCAACGGGTGCTGCCTTCGTGGGACTCGTTGCAATGGGGACGGGGGCAATTATGGGAGTGTATGATTCCCAAGAAAGAGTCATTGCTGCCGGCGGCAATGCGTGGGATAAAATGGGTGCCGCCGTTCTGGGAGCAGGGAAAGGAATCGCAGATGGTCTTGACTTTGTATTGGGAGGTTTCGGCAAACATCTCGGATGGTGGGATGAGGGTCTCATCTCGTGGGCGAGTAGGGCAGCTTCTGATACAGGAATGAGTTTTTCTGAATCGTGGGAAGAAATAGATTTTGGTTTTATTGGTGAAACATTTGGGTATATGTTTGGGGAGGTCTGGTCCGACACGAAGTCCTTCTTCTCGGACATCACTGCCTCGCTGGGTAAGTTCTGGGAGGATCTGTCATGGAAAAACATAAAGCCCACCTTCGCGGGGTGGATCGATGGCTTCAAGGATACATGGCAGGACATTATACGCCTAGGCGATGTAGCTATTAATGATTTTAAGAACTTATTTGGTCTTGGTCACAGTTCTCTCTTGTTTGAGGGCTTTGGAAACGATATGGTAGGGAGCCTCATGGAGCCCTTCCAAGGATTGGATAAAAAAATGTCTAGTGAAGTGGAGAAGGCTGCAACAGGGGTGAAGCAGACCGCGGCAAACACCGGGCTAACCCCCGAAATACGTAGTCGCGCTAGCGCGATGCAGGAAGCCATGGGAATTGGTCGCCACGAAGCACTCTATCGAGCCGGCGGTGGCTCCACCCCAGGCGCTGACGACAAGCCATACGTTTTGAATCTTTCTATGAATTTGGATGGTCGAGAAGTTGACAAGAAGATAGTTAAAGTAGTAGGCGGTGTTGCACGTGACGCTGCGTGGGGTGCATAATAATGGCTGACAACTCAGACGACACTAATTTTTTCTGGCAATCCAAATACGGTATCGATACCACTACTGGAATAGAACAGTACATCGATGGCAGCGATGCTTTAGGAAATAGCAATTTTACAATTGCTTTTGAACATGTGGCTTCTGGGAAAACAGTATTTTTTAAAGCCTTTGTTACAAAATACAGCGAAGACTTTAACTCAAACTGGACCCCCACCACCGCATTCGGACGAACCGACCCCATCTATACTTTCTCCGACACACGAAGGGTGATCAGTCTGGGATTTAGTGTTCCCGCCGGTTCCGAAAGCGAAGCATACGAGAACGTGGGAAGGATCCAACAATTAACACAATTTTTATATCCATCTTATTATGATACAGCAGCCAAAGGACAGGTCAGTCAATATGCCCTGGGCTCCTCTCCTCTCGTTCGCCTGAAGATGATGAATCTCATTGCCAAGCAACCGCTAGCGGGCGTTGCTACGGGTGATGACTGGAGGGTCGCGCAGGATCCTTCGCGAGCGGCTTTGATTGATGCATACGCAGCGGGTGTGACCTCTAACGATCCCTCCAAGGATGGACTTTTGGGTGCCATTAGCAACTGTTCTATTACATATGAACTAGCCAAAGAGGGGGTGCTCGAAGTAGGAAAAGGTACCGTGCTGCCCAACAACTATAATATAAGCCTTACTTTTAATCCAATTCATGAAAATACCATAGGCTTCCACGACAAAGCGGCTTTAGATCCTCGATTTCCGTACAATGCGAAATTACAAGATGCCGGCACTCTAAAGGTAGATGTCGATAATGACCAGCAGTATAATGAACGCATCAACAAAGAAAGAAACATGCAAGCTGCTAAAGATATAGCCGAGTCACAATTTCACGGACTGTTTGGAGGTCGTCGGAAGACCATGGCTCAAGGTCGCGCCCAAGGCGAGTCGTATTTCATGGGCATTAAAACTAGTAATTGGGA
>Ga0098035_1001061_pt1 | contig 13498 bp, 26 predicted proteins | sample 3_EtaG_FD_75046 | JGI IMG/M metagenome (GOLD analysis project Ga0098035, IMG submission 75046) | Marine viral communities from the Subarctic Pacific Ocean - 3_ETSP_OMZ_AT15126 metaG | ecosystem: Environmental > Aquatic > Marine > Oceanic | place: Pacific Ocean | collected 2015-01-07
CTAAATAATGTGGAGATTTACATATGACTATCCAAAATGATATTCTAACCCATTTAGATGATGCAGCAGCATCTTACGCAAAACTGCTAATTGAAAGAAAAGCTATTGAGACTAGTTTATACAAAGCATATAGTCTAATAGGGCATTTTATGCCACCACAGGAGAGCCCTGAATTCCTAGAGACTCCGATAAATGATAAATGGCAAGCACTAAACGAGGATAATGATGACTGAAATTCAAGACCAATTTGATAACGTTAAAAATAGTTTAGGAGACTTTATAACCGCAGGCGATGATTTAGCTACAAATGTAGCTTCACTTCACAAAACTATCAATCAAGGTGGATTAAGTCAGTCTACTGTAGCTGATACCGATACAATTACTAGCTTTGCCATTACCTGGACATTCGATAAAAAATACCCTGTTGGGCAGTATGCTAATGGAGATTGGTGGGTAGTAGGACCAGTCAACGTGGTAAGCATTACTCCTGAATCTAAATTAGGGGCCTTTGGATCGACGACGAGAATCGCTAACGGTTCACAAATCAATCCTACGGTGGGCGCAGTCCAAGGGTATGATAATGAAATGAAATGGACAAGTTACGTTGCTGCCCTAAATGTAGCATTTGATGTATCTCCGATCACAGGCAAGAAACTCGTAGTACCCGTAAATTCCTCTTTAATCTCTACAAAAAGTGTAGTTGCAACTAAGGCTAGACCTCAACTCTCAGATGCGAGCGTATTAACCGTGGTAGCCTCAGCCCCCCAGCCAGGAGATTTCAGACCTGCATACGTAGGAGCAAGTAAGGTTTCTACTTTCAACGCAAGTAATATTGATTATTCTCTACTAAAAAGCCTTGCTCCCGCTTCTACTCCCCCATCTTGGTCTAAAATGGAGAGAATCGTAGAAAGAGTTTACTTGGATCACATTCCTGATTTCCCGTCAAGAAACCAGCATCCAAGTAATAACATGAGTCCATATGGCAGAGATCTTTGCTATGACTTAGCCCAAGTAGCTGCAATGCTTCACACTGATGCAACTATAGCCCAAAAGACAAAAACTGTAATTGGACTGATTCAAATTGGAATTGACATTTACGGAGTTGCACTTAACGCTGGGAATACGATGTGGCCTGCTAATGGAGGTCATGCTAGTGGAAGAGTCTGGCCTCCAATTTTTGCGGGACTAATGCTAAATGACCCTGCAATGCAAAACGTTAGAAACATTGCAGACTTCGGAGAAACTGATCAATGCTTCTATGTAAGGGAAACTACCCCGGCTGTGGTTGAAAGTGGCAAGCCCGCAGTCTTTAACAATGGTTATGGTAAATACACACTTGAACACAAGGATATGCCAGAATGGGGAATTAGACATAGACTAAGGCCCGAGAAGGACGACAAGTCGTGGCATAGAAACTATCGAGAATGTTGCACCGCAGCGTCTTGGTATGGAAATGCTTTCGCAGCCGATGTAATGGGAGCTAGAGCATTGTGGAAATCTGATGCCTTCTTTGATTATATGGAACGTTATAATTTCTATGCTAAGTTCTGGAGCGGTAAATACGTATATTGGGGAGATCCTCTGGCTTATAAGATGTGGGAAAAATACACAGACAAATATTCAGTTAGGATTGATAAGACGCCGCCGATGCCGAGGTGATAGCTACTTATCGGGATTTTACTATGGTATTCAGGAGTCCCTTAAATCCTAATAGGAGTCCCTTAGAACTTTTAGAAACTGCTTTTAGTAGTCCCACTATAATGTAAGTATGATTATTTACACGTATATCTTTTGTTGGAATGAAGAGAAGATACTACCTTTCACTTTAGACCATTATTCTCAGTTTAGTGATAGAATTTTTTTATTAGACAATTATTCAACTGATAAGAGCTTGAAAATTGCTAGTAAGTATAATAAGGTAACAGTCATTCCAATCTCTTGTGAAGAAGACGATGACACTTACGATGAGTATAAATCAGCTAAACTTAGATCTACTATTTACAAAGATGAAACTTACGGATTTCATGCAACAAATAAAGCAGATTGGGCAATTTTAGTAGATGCAGATGAGTTTGTTTACCATCCTAATATAATAAAAATATTAAAGAATTATAAGGAACAAGGCGTTGCAATTCCCAGGTTAGCAGGTTATGATATGATTTCTAATAAATTCCCATCCCACAAAAAAGGAATTTTACTCACAGACATAGTAAAAAAAGGCAATGCTAGTATAACACAGTGTAAACCTGTAATGATAGATCCAAACAAAGTAGAGGTAAAGTTTAGTGTTGGAGCACATTTTCATTCTCAAGTTACGGGGGCTGCACTACCTTCCATACTAGCAGATATTAAACTGTTACATTATAAGAATTTAAGTAAAGAGTATGTGATAGCTCGATATAAACAACTAGCACCTCGTTCATCCTGCACCAACAAAGCTAATAAGTTTGGAGAGCACTGGTATTCCAAGAGAAGTCATAAAGGTATACAAGAGGGATTTGAAAATAGTTATAAAAAATCTAAGAATGTTATTTAGTAAGGAGTCCCAATTTTAATAGGAGTCCCTTAGAACTTTTAGAACTAATTTGAGTAACTATAAAATAAGATAGATACTGTGTATATGGGGCGAAGCCGATGGAACAGGAGTCCCAAAAACGTAAAGCATATATACGTTATACCGCAAGCATACATACATAAAACTTACATACGTTATACCGCAAGCATACATACATAAAACTTACATCATCCCTGGTCTACTAGACTTAGGACCATCAGCACCGGGCGCAGCCCTAAGTCCTTACACACCAACACCTTATGAGCCCTAAGAAAAGTGAGAAAAGACGAAAAACCAGGAATGTTAGGCTTGACAGATCCGAAATATGCTATACAATGGAGGCATGAAACACGGAAAAGAACTACTCCCTCGCCGTTGGGTTCAGCTCTTGGAAGCGTACGCTTCCCGTTACCCTCAGGGTGTCGTTGTTATGCGCTACCACAGCAAGCCTGTGGCGTTTGATACCTTGGCTGAGGCTGAGGATTTCGCCCAAGGTTGTGGCGATTTCGCCTCTTTTCTAGCATTGAGCTAAAAGAAATCTTTTCTGAGAAAGTCCTTGCAATATCCGAAAAGTGCTGTATGATGGAAGCATGAATTCACAGAAACCTACTAACATGACCTTCGACCAGTTCCTAGAATTCCTCACGCACCTCGATTGGTTCTACGCTATGAGTGACGATCACTCGGTGTATACCAGAGGCCACAAGGCTTGTAGGGATGCCCTCACGCTTGCCGAGACCAATGGACCCGACTGGGTTGATGCTTACAAGGCTGAACGTATAAAGCACAAAATCAACCCCTAGACTTGACAGATCCTAAAAACAGTGTATAATACACGCATGAACGACCCGAAAAACAACCTTCCCCACTGCGACCACTGCGACGAGCCCACCTCTTGGCTGATCGAGGTCGAGGTTCCTGGGACTCTCCGCGAAGAGTTGCTGTGCGAGGACTGCCTGGATCGTGACATCGAAGGCCCCGACGATTACCACTTGCAGGACGAGTACTAATGGAACACAAGAAAAACATCGAGGATCTTAGCTCGCTCTTCATCGGGCAGGACCAAGCGGACCGACAGGCTCGCTACCTTGCCTCCAAAAAGAAGAGTCGAGATGGCCAAGCGCACTGGTCGGAAGTCCTTGGCGATGATTCCGCTCTAGCGAATGTAATTGGTACTGAGGCAGTTGAGATCCTGCTCGGTCTGACCATCATAAAGCGAGCAGAGAAATAGACTTAGGCCCCTTCGGGGCCGGGGCGCAGCCCTAAGTCCTTACACACCAACACCTTATGAGCAAAAACTATTTGAGGAATTTAATAGAAAACCCAGAGGACTAGGCTTGACAGACTCCGAAATTAGTGTATAATAGAACCATGCCCAACACACTCAAAGTTACCTTCAAGGCCAGCATCGACCGTCTCGAATCTTTCGCGCTCATCATGCAGCATCTCGATAAGCTCGGCAAGCTCGGCACGCTCACCGTCAAGCTTGACTTTGACAATACGGTGACAGGGGAGGGGCTGCACGAGCGGGTGCTCGACGCGACAGCGGGCTGCAGCGTGAATCCTCACTACGACCCGAACCCGTTCGACGATCCCACAATGTACGGCGATCGAGAGGCTGCTGATTTCGCCACGTTCGTCGATGCCGACTACGATAGGGTTCGGGAGTATCTCAGTGACCGACTCAATAGAGAGGTGAATGTCACAATCCTGCGCGAAACGGTGAGGCATCTCGTCAATTGTGAATCCATCTCCGCGATCAAATACATACGGGAACAACTTCGGCTGAGTCTACACTCTTCCAAGGCTATCGTTGACGCTATCAAGGTTTGGCGAAAGACCATCCGACAGAGGAAGGATTAGAAGACTAGGCTTGACAGACTACAAAATTAGTGTAGAATAGAAACATGAACATCACGATCACACAAGGGAAAGGCTTTCATCTCACCTTTGACAATGGCTGGGTTCTCAGCATTCAGGTTGGCGAGTTCAATTACTGTGCCAATCGAGACATTCACTTTGAAGATCGCCTCGATAGCGGGAGAAGTGCTTCTTGCCCCGACGCGGAAATCGCGGTCTGGCACGACTTCGACCACGAAATGTTACATCTCGGGGCGGATACGGTCGCGGGTTGGGTTCCTGGAAATACGGTTCTCAAAGTTGTAAATTATCTGAACCGCACTAAGTTGGGTAACGGTCGCAGGTTACAGGTTGGCCGTCAACTCGCCAAGATCCTACGCGCAAACCCTCCTGCTGAATAGACTTAGGCCCCTTCGGGGCCGGGGCGAAATCCCTAAGTCCCTACACACCAACACCTTATGAGCCCTAAGAAAAGTGAGAAAAGACGAAAAACCCAGAGGACTAGGCTTGACAGACTACAAAATTAGTGTAAGATAGAGGCATGGTGTCAATCAAAGCATTTACGAGCCCGAGCGGGCTGTTCACCCTCAACGTTTTCGATAAGGGCGACCTCGTTCGCACCTTCACAGGTCAGAGGAATACGGTGTTCCGTATGTTCGATGAGTGGCTTGCGTCTCTCGCAATGGCCCCTAACACTACCAAAAAGTCACTTCACAACTCAATCTAGCCATGATTATCCACTCATACGAAAACAACCCCACCCATTGCACGGGTTGCCACGTTCTGTTCACAGGTTCCTGCTCCCCCATGAGCCAGACCCAGATCATCGACATACAAGGCGATCTTGACTATATCGAATTGTTTTGCGACGACTGCGCGGAAGCGGGTATGGGCGAAGAGTGCGACAAGTTCCCGAGAGGGCTCACGCTCGACGGCCCCTGCGACGATGAGATCGACGAATACGACGAGTATGATCACGATGATCAGTATGACTGGGATTCGTCGATGGCGTCCGCAGGTTTTGGCATGGACGAGGATTATGGCTGTTTCGGGGACAACTTCTAATGAAAGACACAAATAACTGTTTTCCTTCTAGTCCATGGGACGTAATCGCGTTCCTGCCCTTCCTGCTCCTGCTTATCCTTTGCATCATTCTGGGTTTCACACTCTACTAGCCCCGCTAAAGGCTTTGCTAGGCTAGGCTTAGGCCCCTTCGGGGCCGGGGCGAAATCCCTAAGTCCCTACACACCAACACCTTATGAGCAAAAACTATTTGAGAAATCTAGCGACTTCCCTAAAACTACCCCTTGCCAAATGCCGAAATTAGTGTATGATGGGTAACATGAAACATGAACCCAGTGATGATGCGCTCGATAGGGCTCTGCGGCTCCTGCTCCAACAGGACAAAATTAGCCTTATGTGGGACGAGACCCAAAACCAGTTCGCCTTTTTCATGACCCCCGCTCAACGCGAGGCTTTCGATGCCGAAATAGGGGTTGACTTTCCACCAACCAACGACGACGACCCCGACCACAACTGGCCTGAGCCCTGGTAAATGACTATCATCACACAACTTAGGTGCCAAGGGTGCCAAGACACTAACCCAGATGGGCTCCGTCCTGTCCGACTCGTCGAGAAGATTAGCACAGGCGAGATCAAGGCCATGTGTCCGACATGCTTTGACTTTCTCATTAGGGTCAGCGACACGCTCGACTACACCGATGACGGCGTCTTCGCTCCAGAATTTCGAGTTTCACCTCTTGACAATCCGAGATAATCGGCTATAATAGTTCAAGCAATACATTTCTAAACCCCTACCAAGGACAACACATGGCAAAGACCGCCAAGAAGACCCGCGCCAAGCGGAAGACAGTCCAACAGATGTTGGACGAAACCCAAGCCAAGGAGCGCAAGCTCAAGGCTCGCATCGCTTTGAAGAAAGTGATGGACAACCCTGCAATAAAGACTTTACAGAATTCCCTCGATGAGTTGACTAAGAAGACCATCGAATTCCAGAAAGGTTTCGGCAGTGGCCCGCAATCCTTCCGTTCTCGCATCGAAGGCAAACAACTCTGGATCGCGCAGATCGAGGCTGAGGCGGAATTCGCTGAAGTTGGTCTCGACGCTCTAAGTGAGCAAAGGGATTACCTCAAGACCGAGATCGGTCACGTTGCCACTGCAATTACCGAAGGTATCACGGGGGTCGAACTTGACCACTTGGTTTCTGTGGTGCTCAGTAATATTCCAACCATCGACGACGAAAACGTTGCAGGGGCGCGAGCGAATCTTGAAGCCGCTACCACTGATCGTCTCGTCTTTACGAAACTGAAGAAGATGTCTAAAAAGGCCAAGGAGGCCATCAATAATGCGTAGTTTTCGTCAAGTCCAGTTCTCAAATAGCAATTATGTCTGCTATTCCTACGGTCGCACTAGTGGTGCGTCTACCCCGATCTATAAGATCGTAAAGCGCAGCAACAAGGCTGTGGTTCACAGTGGCAAGCGTAAGCACATCGTCGAGATGTGGAACACGCGATACGCCACGCCTTACAGCTTCACCGCTAACTAAGGTCAGAGCCTGGGTATGCTAAACTGCCCACCATTTATTAGTGCTACGGCGGTAGGACAGCCGCTTGGCTTAGGATGTGTCGCAGCTACCCTAAGCTCGGGAATCGCCAACGCCCTTACGGGATGGACATGCGAGGACCGTGGCACCATTTATATTCAGGGGGGGGTTGGTTACTGTAAAAGCCTTTTATGGGCCGCAGTAAGACGTGAGTTCGAATCTCACCACCTCCACCAATTTGTTCTTTGATTTTCTGGGAGAGAGAGGTTACTGTGGGCACACGGTAACGGGTCACATAATAACACGGTATCGTGTGTAGTGTGGCTGCATACAAGACCAACGGGCAAGTGCTTGAGGTTGTGTGTGGTGCCAGCTTAAGTACTGCGATGCGGCGGCTGTGTGGGTAATAGTTAAATCCCGCCCCCATCTCTCTCTCCCTTTTTTATTCAGGGGGGAGTATGGTTGCCTTCGGAGCCTTTAGGCGAGTCCAGTAACCAATCCCCCTCTCATTTTTGAGGAGCCGAGTCAGCACCTTTGTAGCACCTTCGGGCGATGGCATAGTAAGATATGTGTCGGGTAATTGGGATAAGGTGCGTCCCACTCCTCTCTTCTATTATGAAAACAATATTTCTAGATATCGACGGAACTATATTCTACCAATCCGACCGCTGCGACGAGGTCTATAGAACCCAGCCTGGGCTAATAAAGGGCTCAGCTAAAAAGTGTTGGCAGTGGCATCAAAAAGGCTATAATATAATCCTTACTACAGGAAGGCCTGAATCCTCTAGGAAATGGTGTGAACAAGCTCTAGCTCATCATAATATTGTGTATGATCAACTTATTATGAGTTTAAAGCCTTGGCCTCGTTATTTAATAAATAACGACCGATGGCGACCGTCGGATCAACGGGATGATCTCACCGCTTTTGCAAATACAATCCCCACAAATCATGGCATAAGTGATTTAGACATCTAGGCTTAGGCCCCTTCGGGGCCGGGGCGAAATCCCTAAGTCCCTACACACCAACACCTTATGAGCCATAAAAACTTCAAAAAAACATGAAACCGTGGCTTGACAGACCCTAAAATTAGTGTATGATATACAGGGCGCTGATATTGGCTTTGCTGTGCATTACGACGATTCCCGCGACCGTTTCGTAGCGGTGTTGAAGGGATGAGGCATAGTAGGGGGTTCAAATCCCCCCAGCGTCACCTTTTCCCCAAAACTAATGAAAAAAGCACGATACACCCTAAGCGTAGAGTATGACAACGGAGATTTGCTTCGTCAGCCCTACCTCACCCAGGCCAGAGCCTATCGGATCCTAAAAGCCTACGAGGACAAGGGTTGGATCTACCGCCCGATCGGCTGGAAGCCCCTTCGCATCACTCGATGGAAGCTCTCCACAGGTTGGCAAGAAACCGAATAATAGGGCTTGACAGACCCCGAAATTACTGTATAATAGAAGCATGAATGAACGCCAAGAACACGGCCCTCTGGGGCACCAAGAACTCCGAGAAATCCAAGAACAACACATGAAGCTCGTCAACATGGCGAACGAGTTTGACTCTTTCTTTATCCACTACCTTTTCGGTTGGATGGGTGTCGAGCGACACAAAGACATGGCAGAGTGCGCTCGCGCCTATCTTAATGACCAATACGGAACCCAGCGTTTCGGAGACAAGGGTCGCGCCCTTCTCGCTAAATTCGACGAGGAAAACAACCTGTCGAAGAAGTCGGTGGACGTAATAAAGTGAAAATCGCCGAAGCTAAAGCGATCACGGGGGGTCTCTCCAATCCCTCTAAGATGCCAGGGAAAGCCTACAATCTATCCGCTTTCGATTGTGATATGGGCTCTAAACTCGCTGTAAAAGCGGGAAGTGTATGCTCGGAATGCTATGCTCGAAAGGGTCGCTATCGTTTCCCTATGGTGCAAAAAGCTCTAAAGCATAGACTCGCCTCCCTCGATCACCCTTATTGGATCGAGGCGATGGTCACGCTAATTAGCAAACAATCCCCCAAACACTTTCGCTTGCATGATAGCGGGGATATTCAAAGCCTCGCGCATCTAATGGCTATTACTGCGATTTGTGGATACACTCCTAATACGCAGCATTGGCTCCCTACTAAAGAATACGGGATAATCAAACAATATCTAAAGCATTGGGATTTTCCCTCTAATTTGTGTGTTCGTGTTTCGGCTCCACTCATGGATCATCTCCCTAAGACGCTCTCGGGTGTCTTGGGGAGTATGGTTTTCTCGAAAGACAAAAAGCCTGATACTTCGATCTGCCCCGCATCTAAACAAGGAAACCAGTGTGGCTCCTGTCGCAATTGCTGGGATTCTTCTATTCCTGTAATTGCTTACCCGAAACACTAATGCACATACCCGAAGCACTCTCATGCGCTGCCGATGCAATTATGATTTGGGACTATCATTCTGCCCCTTTGCAGTATAGCGATAAGTTTCCCGACGATGACTGCGATTATATAGCATACATTCCAAACGGGATAATCCCACCTTATCTAGAAGAGGGAACCCGCTTCGCCCCTTGTGAAGGGAGAGTGTTGTTCATTCCGAATACGGACGCCATTGTTATCGCAGGATACCACGCATGAAACCGAAACCAAAAACTAAAGCTATCGAGGATTTTCTGGAAGAGTCCTCAAAGTCTCTTTATGGCAGTTCACGCCTCGACTGTATCAAACACAATACATGCGTGAAGTGTGCAGCTAACGCTAAACGCTTCCGTGATACTTCTTCCTTGGAGGAGTTTGCAATATCTGGTTATTGCCAAACTTGCCAAGATTCTATTTTTGGGAAATAATCCAATATGTTCAATTCCGTTACGGAAATTCACAATAAGTCGATCGCGTTGGGTAATGCGTTCGCTGCGTCTTATGCGTCCGACTCGTCGAGCGATGCCACTCTTGCATTGCTGGAAAACTACAAGGACGAACGGCGCAAGCTCGCTAAGCAGATGGGTCCAAGCGGTTACAAGCGTCCTGGTGCTGCCGAGGCTTTCTCGGCCACTCAGGGCGATAACCTGTAGCCTAGACTAGACTTAGGCCCCTTCGGGGGCCGGGTCGCCCCCCATAAGTCCTTACTATCACAACACTTAAAATTATCCAATAAGTATTAAGTGGGGGGTGGACAAATCGATTTTGTGTGCTACAATAGTAGGTATGAAGTTGTCAGAACTAGAAACATTCATCGTTCGCACCCTCACGATTATCGAGAAGCTCCTCCCCCAGGACGAGGAAGGTGGGAAAGCGTTTTATAACATCTCTAAGCATCTCGGATTGGATACTGAAAAGCATCCCGCCGACTCTGTTCGGGAACTTGCTGATAAGCTCACCCCGCCCCATCCTCGCACCGCGAGTATGAACTAATGGGATTTTTCTCGTGGGATTGTGAAGTTTGCGGGCATCCGCTGCTCAGTGTTTATGCGTTAGAAGATAAAAATGCATGGATGAATAACGTCGTAATACTTACCGAAGAAGGACACAAATTCTCAGGGGCATACGATGGATATGGTAGTGTAGATGACTGGCAGGAACCTTTCGAGGACGGGACCTGCGAATGCTATCATAAACTATGCTGGGAAAAAGCAGGAAAACCTACACGGTTTACAGAAGCATCTGAAATGTCAGACGATCAAGGATTCTTTTTCGAGGCTGGAGTGCATAACATTCCTGAACCAAACTAATGACTAAATACACAATCGAGTTGGATGAGGAAGAAATCGAAATTGTGAAAAGGATCTTTACGGACTTCAACCACCAGCAATTCCTCGTGGTCCGCAGTTTCTGGCATCCGCGTGTCGCGGCAATTTTGAGGGGAATTTTAGACCAGATTTTGAACCCGAAATACGACTAACTAGCCCCTTTTGACTTTTATACTAAAATACAATGAAGTATCAAATTACCGTAGAAGAATCCCACAAATGGGATATCGACATCGAGGCAGATTCCAGAGAGGAAGCCTTAGATAAAGCAAATGAGATAGACCTATCTGGCATAGAGCCAGACAGGTCATCGAAGTCTAGTTCCATGGATTGTCCTCACGAACGGTTGGCACGATCTCCCGATCGCCCGTACTGGCGTCGGATGCAACAGCACGATGACCGCCCGACCTGGATGCGCTGATTTCATCATCGAGTAGAGGTCACTTCATCATCGAGTAATAGAAGCCCCAAAAGGGGCTTTTTTCGTGCCTAAAACGAAAGTTAGACGTTTTGACTTTTCTCCTACTTTCTCTAGGAGCAACAACATCTAAGTTGTTATTATTTCACGACTTAGATTTTTGGGTGTTTTTAGCTTTTCTGGTGTATTTACCCGTCTAAATCACGTTTTGACTTTTTTACTGTGGGGGGTCGATACGGTAAAGGGGTCTCAGACCTTGTTTGACTTTTTTACAAGCCTTTGTAATTCTTTCAAAATAGCTTGTAATAGGGCTATTCGATCAGTTAGAGTGGTTTTTATGGTTTGACTTATTTGCATATATATAAGTTGATTCTTACTTAAGTCGGTTTTGACTTATTTGCGGTGGGGCCAAGCTCACATAGTTCAAAAACAGCTAACCATAATGATAAATGCAATTCCAACTATAATCATAGGCCAGAACATTGGTATTCTTACCAATTTCTCAATCATTTGACTTTTTACCAACTTTGTCTCCCTCTAACATGGTTGAAATAAGCTATTGTTTTATCCACTCCTTTACCCTCGTTTTCTTCCTCTTTGTCCTGGTTATACTCTACTCTCCTATATATCGGAATAGGTGTTTTGACTTTTCTACATAGCTTATCACTATGTTCAATACGTTCTTTCTCTTCATCACTCATGAAATTCTACCCTGAGAAAAAACTAAAGAAATCCTCTTCCGTCCTTGCTTTCTGTTTCAGGTCCTTGAGTATCTTCGCCATGTCTGTCCACATGAGTCGGAAGATCTGAGCATGTATCTTGGTAGCTAGAGCTACCTTACCCCCGAAGGAGTAAGCCTCATCTACTTTTTCTGATAGATCTGCTAGCTCACGCAGTTTCTTCGCTATATGTTTCATACTGTGAATTTAACTAACATCAGGCTTATCCTCTTCATCTAACCTAATTGGGGTGACTGGAACTGTCGATAGTAGAACTACTTTTGTTACATACTCACTAATGACAACATTTCTTTCTGCTTCAATAGCCCGAATAATACGGTTTATATGGCTATCTTTATATTGAGGAACAGACCCATAGTGAGTAGCGGAGTATATTGCTTCCTCCAAGGTGTTAGCCATAACATGTAATTTCTTTACTACAGTTTCTTCTATATTGATTTCGAATTTAGTTTCAGTCGGGCTCATCTACTTACCTGCTGCTCTGCCCATCAAACGCCACAAATCTTTGTAGCTCATGGGAATTGAAATATCAAGCCCTGATTCAAGCCTAATAACAGTTGAACCTTTAAGATCGTTAGGGTCAGGCCAACATAATGTGATGTGCCTCAGATTGATCGCTAAGGGCACCTTGTTACCGTTGTCAATAGACAACCATGCAGTAGGGCGAGAGCCTGAGATCACATCCTGGGGAAGCTCAAGGGGTGTTGAGGGTGTCTTGGTGATTGCTAAGGGAGTGACCGTGAGAACGAACGCTCCTAAACATAAAACTACAACCCGTGAGCCGATACTTTCCCCGAAATAGAACGTGGCAACTTCTTTTAATTTCATACTAGTTTACTTTCCAATTAATTTCTTACTAATGCCCACCAACTTGAACCAGCATATAGCAATCCCCAAGTTATAAGCAAGCATCCTGCTAATGAAGTCCACCCAACTAGGTGAAATCCTACCGCCAAAGCGACTATCGATATTGCATTTACTACCCAATCTGGTTTAAGCATTATAGATCACTCCCTAGTGCTGTTGCTATTTTAGATACTAAACTCTTTGCCACTACCCACGAACACTTCATCCCACGCGAAAGAGCCAGAATATTTACTTTGCCACCAGACGTTAGAAACTTGTTGGACTCTAAAATCATGTCCAAGGCTTGTGATTCTTTATGCCCTAAGTTTACCCTAAGATCGTCAAAATACAAGTCTGAGAATGTCACATCATCGTATACCTGCTGATCTACATGCTTGTAATCCATTGAGAATGTCTTCTTCAACATTGGAATCTTTTTGCTGATCTTTTTACCTCTGTTGTTTTTTGAATGCCACAAACACGTCTTTGTATATTTATCAAAGAGTGGGTTTTCCCACATCTCACTAAAGGTTTGCCCAGTCTTGCGGTGGAAGCCGTTGATACTTTCTATTGCAGCTAAGCACAGTTCAGCATAGTTATCCTCAAGGTTAGCCACAGCGTTATCACCTGATATTCGTCTAGTGATGGAGTGCATAAGCCTACCATACTGTTCTTCATACTGTTCCCACTGTGCGGCAGTTACATCTAGTGTTACTTTATGCATTAGTTCTCGTCCTCTTCGGGGAAAGTATCTACAAGCTTATTGAGATACCACTGAGCCTTCTTGAGATC
>Ga0098035_1001062_pt1 | contig 13487 bp, 11 predicted proteins | sample 3_EtaG_FD_75046 | JGI IMG/M metagenome (GOLD analysis project Ga0098035, IMG submission 75046) | Marine viral communities from the Subarctic Pacific Ocean - 3_ETSP_OMZ_AT15126 metaG | ecosystem: Environmental > Aquatic > Marine > Oceanic | place: Pacific Ocean | collected 2015-01-07
CGGGGCGCAAGGTGCCCGGGCCCAAGCCGATGATCCTGACGCCCGAGAAGGCCGCCGCGATCGTCGCTCGCGCGGTGGAGCGCAAGCAGGCGCATGTCGTCGCGCCGGGTATCTTCGCCCTTCTGCGCTGGTTCGACCGCCTGCTACCCGCATTCTTGCGTGACAGGCTGCTGTCCTCGCTCACGCCTCCTGGACGATAGCGGGGGTAGTAAGGGCCGCCAGCACGGTATGATGCAGTTCGGCCGGGGTCAGGTCGACCGGCTCTGCAGCGCCGCGCAGCAACTGGCCCTGCGCGTCCATGCGGACGATCACGTAAGGGGTGTGCCGCGCGCTGCCCGGGGCTGTGACCCCGGGAATGCTGGGGCGGTGATCGCCGAAGAAGACGAGCGTGGCGGGCCGGCCGAGCGCTGCCAGGTCGTGCAGCAAACGCTGCAGCATGGCATCGCTGTTGCGCACGAGACGCAAGTAGCTTTCGGTCAACGCATCCGGGCCGGTGGCCTGCTCGGGCGCCCAGGGGCCGTGGTTCTCGATGGTGACAGCGTAGAGCAGGGTGGGCGCCGCGAGGTCGCGGGCAAGATCTGCAATAACGTCCGCCATCGCGGCGTCGGTAACGTAGCGACCTTCGTGCGCACGTGGCGGTGCGAAGCGATCCTGGCCGACCAGCTCGGAAAAGCCCCCCGCGGGCATGATCCGGTCGCGCCCGTAGAAGCGCATGTCGTGCGGGTGCAGGAACAGGCTTTGCCAACCCGCGGTCTTCAGCCTGTTTGGCAGCGCGTAGCTGTGTTCGCCCAGCGCCGTGAGGAAGGGATCGTAGCGCCTGAAGCCGAGATCCGCTTCGTCGCGGCCGAACAGCACGCCATATTCGGTGCGCATCGTATAGGCGCCAAAGCCGCTCACGTGCAGGCGCCCCGATTGCCAGGCTATGGCGCGTGCCGCATCGAGAGCGGGCAGGGCCAGTTCCGGATCGCCGAAGAGTTCGGCGGGATCGGCGAAGGATTCGCACTGGACGATGACCGCCACTTCCGCCTCGTGCGGTTTGCGCATGGCAGCGCCGGGCGTGTCCCCATGTGGATGCGGATGCGGCAGTGGATCGCTGCTTTCGCGCCAGCGCAGCCAATAGAGCAGCAGCGCCGGCAGCAACCCGAAGCGCTGCACGTCGAGGTGAGCATCGGGATGCGGCGTGAGCGCGCAAGGCGTCTTGATCCGCAGGAACAGGGCCAGGGCGGCAAGACTGCCTAGCGCAATGCCCAGTCCTGACAGGTGGATCCACGGATCGGGCACGAACAGCAGTGCAAGGACGGCAAGCAGGACCATCCCGCCAAGGCTCGCCAGGACCCGCTGCCACAGGCTGACGGCCGAGAGATAGAACTGCGGATGGCGAAAGATCGCACCGATCAGGGCGAGGTCGGAGAACAGCAGCGGTTCGCCCAGCATGGCGTTCTTGGCGTTGGAGGCGAGCGCCAGCAAGGCCACGATGGCCAGCGCCATGGCCACGGAGACAGCGGCATTCCCGCACAGGGCGAGGAACAGGCCGAACAGGGCCATCGCCATGAGCGATTGCAGGACGAGGCCGGGCAGGCAGCGCAGGGGAATGCCCCCCGCACTTGCCGGACGGGGGCGGACTGCAGCGTCAAGGAGGAGGAAGCCGGCCAGCAGAACGGCAACAGTCAGCATGCGATCTACCTGGCACCGTGCCGGAATGCAGGTCGGGTCATTTCCATCTCGGCTCCACTGCAGGGAGCGGCCTCATAGCGCGGGGTCTTGTTCGTGTCATTATTAGGCGTCGATACAATCGATGACTTTGAATCGAAAGGTTGTCGATCAAGACATGGCAGACTAACGGATGGATCAACTCATTGGGCAATATGCTTAGGTAGATGCAAGGCCAGACGATCAGATCTCCTGAAAAATCAAGGGCGGAGTGCGGATTTTGAAACTGGAGGCGGTGACTCGGGCGCAAGGCGATTCCGGCGTCGTCTTTGTGACCGGCAAGGGATCGCGCCGGCGCAACGTCCTGCTGCTGCAGGGACTGATGGGACCGCTTTTCCGCCGCCTCGGCCAAGGGCTGATCGCTGCCGGGCACGGGGTGCACAAGGTCAACTTCAACGGCGGCGACCGCCTGTTCTGGCGCCTGCCCGGCGGGATCGACTATCGCGGATCGCTGGAGGACTGGCCGGCCGAGTTCCAGCGCCTGCTCGGCGAACTGGCGATCACCGACGTCATGCTTTTCGGCGATTGCCGCGACCATCACATGGGCGCCACGCGCGTCTGCCGCGAACTGGGCATCCCGGTTCACGTCTTCGAGGAAGGCTATGTCCGCCCCGACTGGGTGACGCTGGAACTGGGCGGGGTCAACGGCCACTCCAGCCTGCCGCGCGACTCGGCCTGGTACCGCGAGACCGCGGCAAAGCTGCCTCCCGTTCCCCCGCATGCGCACGTGCCGTCCTCGTTTCGCCGCCGTGCGACCGAGGGCCTGCTTTATAACGCCGCGGACGTCTTCACGCGCTGGCATTACCCGCACTGGAACAACCACCGCCCCTGGCATCCCGCGGTCGAAGGCATGGGTTGGTGGCGCAAGCTGCGCCGGCGCAAGGAGCGCGAGGCGCTGGCCGCCGCTCTGCTGGAGCGGATGAAGACCTCCGCCGATCCCTATTTCCTGTTCCCGCTGCAGCTCGATTCCGATGCGCAGATCCGCCTGCATTCACCCTTTGCGGGCATCGCCGATGCCCTCAAGCTGGTGCTGGGATCCTTCGCTGCCCATGCGCCGTCCGGCACGCGTCTCGTCGTCAAGGAGCACCCGCTCGACAACGGCGTGCGCAACTGGGAACAGGAAACCGCCGACATGGCCGCCCGCTTCGGCATTGCCGACCGGGTCGACTACCTGGGCTGGGGCGATATCGTCCCGGTCGCCCGCGATGCGCGAGGGATGGTCACGATCAACAGCACCAGCGGCACGTTGGGGCTGGCGATGGGCGTGCCGGTAGTGGCGCTGGGTCATGCCGTCTACGACATCCCCGAGATTACGTACCAAGGTGGCCTCGACTCATTCTGGCGGGACCCCGTCGCACCCGATGCCGAGACCTTCGAGGCCTTCCGCCGGGTATTGATCGAGCGCTGCCTGATCCCCGGCGGGTTCTTTTCCGAAGAAGCTCTGGAGAAAGTGGTGCGCCACGCCATCGCCCGGATCGAGGGGCGGCCGCTCCTGCCCGAGTGAGGCCAGGCGGCGCGTAGCGAACGACCAAGTCGGCTGCAAGAAGTCGCATCACGGTAATTCGGTCTGGAAGCAGGCCTCTTCCATTGGGACCCGGCGTTCAAATTCCGGTGCAGCGAATTCTCGACGCCCCCGTTTGTCGCAAGCCTTTTCGAGTTAATGAATTTGGCCAGTTGCTGGGAAGACCGCAAGCAAGCGATACCGTAGCCTTCGCAGGCGCCGGATTCGCGAGGTTGAATTTCATGCGAGTATCGTCGAAGACCAGTTCTGCATCTTCGAAGACATCATATCGCCCGGACATCGACGGATTGAGAGCCATTGCGGTGACCTCCGTTGTCCTCAACCACGCATTTCCAGATATATTTACCGGTGGGTTCATCGGGGTCGATGTCTTCTATGTGATATCGGGGTATCTGATCACTGGCATTCTGCTCGCAGGCTTGAACGCTAATAAGTTCAGTCTTGCGGAATTCTATGTTCGCCGCATTCGCCGCATCCTGCCGGCTCTTCTTGTTGTACTGTCCATAACCTCGATTCTGGTACTTTTCTTGTTCACCCCAAGAGAGTTGGCGGATTACGGGAAAAGTTTGATCGCGACCGCGGCCTTCTCGTCCAACATATATTTCTGGACGACGACCGGGTACTTCACTCCCGAAGCGCATTTGATCCCACTCTTGCACACCTGGTCGCTTGCTATCGAAGAGCAATATTATGTCTTCTTTCCTATCCTGCTCTGGCTGGCGTGGAAACTTGGGAAAGTTAATCTGTTCCTTGTTGCAGGGTGCGCTTTTTCGCTTTGCCTGAGCGTGACGCTGACCAATGGCCATGCCCTGGCTGCCTTCTATCTGCTGCCGACCCGAGCGTGGGAGCTACTGCTCGGCGCGATTGTCGCGGCACGGATTTTGCCGGCGATTGAACATCGACATATCGCGAAGATCGCGATGCTTGCAGGCGCACTGCTTCTTGCTCTGGGCTTCATCATCATCAATGAGCAAAGCCCGTTTCCCGGTTCGCTTGCCTTGCTTCCTTGTCTGGGAACTGCGCTCATCATTTATGCAGGTATCTCGGATCGCTCCAGTCCGGTGAGCGTGGCCCTTTCCTGGCGCCCCGTGGTCATGATCGGGTGGATATCCTATTCGCTCTATCTCTGGCATTGGCCGGTCATTTCGTTACTTTATCGGCGCTTCGATGGTCTCTCCACGACCATGGCATTGCAAGCCATCGCCTTGTCGGTTGCCTTGGCCTTCCTGTCCTGGTGGTTCGTGGAGCGGCGGTTTCATACGCCTCCAGCGCAATTGGCTTCTGTCGACAAGTCGCAGGGCCGACGGCCATTGGCAACGATAGGCTTCGGAACGGCTGCGCTTGCTATAGTGGCCGTGGCGGGGACCGGCCTCATGCAGCTGGAATCTCCCACCGTAGTGCGGGAGCTATATCCCGCCGAGATTGCCGAACTTAACGAAGCGGTCGTTCACGTTTCCTCGCCCAAAAAATGCCGCGAACCGGAGCGAACCCTCAACGACCCCGAATGCCGGATCGGAAATGCGCAAATGCCGGCGACTATTGCCTTGTGGGGCGATTCCTACGCCGATGCCCTGAAGCCCGGATTCGCCAAAGTTCTGCACGATCACTCTGCCTACGGCTTCATCCTGCATTCCTGCCCACCGATTCTAGGGGCGGTTCGGGTCGATGACCGTCGTGAGTATCGGAATTTTGGAGCTAAATGTATCCGGGCGAATCAAAGCACAGTGAAGGCTCTGGAGGATCATCCCGAGATTACTGAAGTGGTCATCTTTGGCCAATTCCTGAACGCCTTCGACATACCGGACAGGCCGGTCTTTCTGGTTCCGGACCACTACAATCCCGCGTTTGCCGATAAAAGAATGGACCAGATAACGGATCGAATAATCGACACTGTCGAAATTCTGAAAGGGATGGGCAAGAAAGTAATCTTGATCGGAACCTTTTACGCTACCCAGGCCCAAGGTGCCGAAGATCTTCTGGCTCGGCGTATGTGGTCATCCAGAATTGATGGCAGGATGAGCGCCGCAATCTACGATCGATATTCCAAACCGATGAACGATCGTTTGCGCAAGATTGCCGATGACAGGATTATTTTCATCGATCCAAAGCCCGTTTTCTGCCGCACAAACGATGTATGCGACTTTCTTCCCGGTGGTAAGCCGCTCCTGATCGATGACGGCCATTTAACTGCCGAGGGTGCAAGAAGGTTGGCCTCCATGATTGCCCAGGCGCTGGAGGCTAAGAGCACAATTTGATTCTTGCACGACATCGTTTTGCGGCGTGGCTGACCGGCCCGATTGTGCCCGTGGCGATCCTCAGCAAACCGAAGCAGCAGGTTTGTGCTCGGCATCGTAGGCCTTGGTTTTCCGCCAATCGATCTTCGACGGCCCCGTTCGCTTCCGAGTAGGTCATTAACAGGAAATTTGCGGATTGGCGGATAGAGGCGGGGAAACCGCGGTGCCTGCCATGTGGATCGATCTCTCTACCCTCTATTTTCTTGCCATCGGAACCTTGCTGCTCAGTGCGGGCATGTTGTTCTGGGAAGGCCAATCGCGGCCGAAGCATCTCAGGGCAATCACTTGCCTCGCCGCCGGCTTTGGGACCCTTGCGGTGGGTTGTGCCTTGGCCTTGGCGCGAGGCCATCTGCCTGGTGCCTTGGGCGCGATCGTGGCCAACATGGTCATGATGGCGGGCTATCTCCTCGTGTTCGAGGGCACTGCAGCCCTTGGCGGTCACAGGCGGCGCGCGATTTCGCTGACTATCCTTATCGCTGTCGGGCTAATGTGGACCCTGTCAGGCGCTCGCGGGCAACACGCCGTATGGAACTATGTCAGTGCCTTGCCCATTGCATTGGTCAGCGGCCTGACGATGTGGGAAATGTGCTGTAACGACAGCTTCAGGGCTTTGCGAGCACGGCGCGTGGTCATCGCCTTCACGGCGCTCCATACCCTCTTCTATGCTGGCAGGGCATTCGTGTTGCCGGTGCTTGCGCCGATCTTCGGGGCCCCGCTGCTCACCGCAGCAAGCACTGTCACGATGTACGAAGGCGTGCTCTATTCCGTCGGACTGCCCATGGCGCTCATGGCCCTGTTCCGTGAGGAAGCCCACGAGCAGGTCTTGACGGCTTCGCGCACCGATTATCTGACGAACCTGGGCAACCGGCGCTGGTTCTTCGAGGATGGAGAGCGGTTTCTGCACACGTGGGGGGGGGATGGCAGGGTATTTCTGCTTGCGTTCGACCTCGATCACTTCAAGTCGATCAATGACCGCTTCGGACATGCCATGGGCGACGAAGTGCTCAAGCTCTTCGCGCGATTCGCGCGGCGTGCGGTCGGCCATAGCGCCATCCTTGCCCGCATAGGCGGCGAGGAATTCGCTGCGTTGTTGCCCTGCAGGTCCAGCACCGAGGCGATGGCCCTTGCCCAAGGTGTGGTCAGCCGGTTTGCGGAAGCCGTGGCGGATCCCGATGCAGGTCTCGGTGTGCGTGCCACCGTCAGCATTGGTTTGGCAGAACTGGGCGTCGACGGGACAGAGCTGCCAATTCTGCTGTCGGCTGCCGACTCTGCGCTTTATCAGGCCAAGGCGAGTGGCCGTAACCGTATCGTGCTGGCAAAGGCGCAGCCCTTCGCAGTTGCCAACTGAGAATACGCGGCGCTCGCGTGGTAACCGACCCGCCTTGGGCGGCGCTGTCAGTGCGTCCAGTCGAGCGTCAGGGATTGGAAATGCCAGCGAAGCAGTGCCGGGGTGGCGCCGTCTACGTCGTTCACCCGCCGCAGCACCGCTTCGCCTTCGAGCCGGACGGGGCGACCATTCTTGTCGGTCCCGGTGACGGTCAGGGGAGCGGTGTAGAAGCTCGATCCTGCGGCGCCCTCCATTTGCCCATTGGGTGCGGCGATTGTGATGTTGTCCAGATCCGCGAAAATGGCTGCGAACTCGGCTTCGCTCCACTTCTTCCGGTCCGGCGGACTGAGCATGGACCGGGCTTGGCCATATCGACCGAGCTCTACAGCGCGAACAAAATCGAGAAGAACGTCGCGCGCCCCTCTTTCACCGCGCTCGGCTTCAGGGTTAAGTGCCGGTCCGGCAGGCGGGGATGGCTTCTCGCTGCGATCGGTGGCCCGGCTCGTTGTTTCGCGATCTGGCTCCGCGGTCGATTGCGGAGAGGGCAGATCGCTGCTCGCGTGCCCTGAGCGATCTGGCACGTCTTGGTTCTGCCCGCAGGCCACAAGCGCGAGCGCCATGGCCGTCGCCGCAATATTCCTGAATCCAGGCATGGTTACCTGAACGGATAGAGGAGCCCCGCGGTTCCCTCAGCGTGTCGGCAAAGTCTCCGCGTGATGTTGATGGCCTGCCTATGTTTGCCACGCAGAATATGTGGAACTGCAACCAGTCCCAACGAAATGGTCAGACCCACCTCTGCTGCAGCCCCCCGCGCCTCGATGCAGGAGCAGTCATCGTCCATGGCGATGGACGCTTCGAGGGAGCATCCGATCCACGCGCAGATGGCTGCGCCGCACCGGTCTGAACCGATCTGAGGCCGGGCCCGCCGTGTTCACAGCGGGTGGAACGCCACTAACCTGCACCGGAACTCACCCCGTCCGGCATGGCCGATAAAGCAGATGGCGACGCGAGCCTGTGCCCGCGCCGCCATCGCTGGAGTATCCCTGTAGCGGTTTACTTGAAGCGCACTCCGATACCGCCCATCACGCGGTGGCGGGCCGAGTGGCCGTGGTAGTCCGAGAAGACGTACTGGACGTTGGCGTAGATCGGGGTCGAGCCCTTGACGAAATCGTACTCGACACCGCCGCCGACCTGGTAGCCGTCTGCGCGGTAGTGGTCGTAGACGAGCTGGTTGCCGTCGGCATCGTCGATGCGGCGGCGCTGTTCGCCGTTGACGTAACCGGCCTTGCCGAAGATCAGCAGGTCAGGCGTGGCGAGATAGCCGGCGCGCACTGCGGCGCCCCATTCCTCGAAAGTCTTGTGGCAGATGCTGTTGGTGTCGGGCAGGTCGGTGCAGTTCTCGGCCCAGTTATTGGCGCGCCAGTAGCTGCCCTCGGCACCGATCACGAAACGCTCGCCCATGGTGCCGTCGAAGCCGACCGTGGCGCCGTAGCCGAAATTGGTGTCATGGTTGCCTTCGGACTGGAACCGGTCGCCACCGACGTTGCCCTCAACGCGAATGCCGCGGAAGGTTGTGCCGCCGCCGGTTACTGCCGAGTCCGCGTCGCCCGACTGCGCAAGGGCTGGCTGGGCCAGGACCATCACGGCAGCAGCAGCGAGCGTGGAAGTGAATGTCTTGATCATGTAGTTTTCCCTGATGTCATTTCTGTCATAAACACCGGGCAAAACAGGCAAGCGCATTGAAAGTTCCCGATAAACTGATGAGATTCTCGACATTTATGCTTAACTGAAATTAACCGGCATCGCGAAACCCGCCTCGATCCGACAGATTGCGGAGATCGAATGAACCTCATCGAACATGCCTTCTGGGCCCTGGCGATCCAGGCCGTGGTCGGCCTTTTTACGCGCAACTGGTGGGCCGGCGCGGCTCTCGCCTGCGGCTATTTCCTCGGCCGCGAAATGGCCCAGGCCGAGTATCGCTGGATCGAGCAGTTCGGCCACGGCCTGCGCGCCAACATGCCCTGGTGGGGCGCCTTCGATGGCCGCGTCTGGCCCAAGGCAGACCAGTTCGCCGACTGGATCGGGCCGATCCTCTCGACCTGTTCGCTGGCGTTGGTGATGGGGCGAAGGCGGAAGAGCGACTGATGCCTAGACGGTGGGTCCCATGGCTTTGAACTTGGCCACCATGTCCCGGATCGTGAGAGCAGAATCGACGGTTCTGTAGACCCGCATCGGCCTTCCGCCCGGGTTCTCCTCATAGTGACCGTCTACAGCGAGGCGCGGGGTGGGCTTGAGGATATAACGGCTCGATGCCGGATCGGGCTGGATAGGGGTCATCAACGCGGTCAGCGTCACCAGCGGGCTGTCACCCAGCACATATACCTCGCTGGAAGGGGGCGTGGGGAAGCCCGGAATCTTCGCCAGCGCATCCGCCATGTTATCGAGCTCCCGCTTGAGATGGCCGACCAGTGGGCTGACAGCGGCCAGTTCGTTCAGCTCTGCGAGAGAGAACAGCACCTGGCGATAGACGTCGCGGGGCACTTGCCAGATCTCGATGTCGGATTCGTTGAAGACGATCCGGGCGGCCAGGGCGTCCACAGAGAAATTGAATTCCGCTTCGTCGGGTCCGGGGGGCGGATAGGCAAAACCGGGATGTTCGCGCCCGCCGATCCAGACGAGTTTGAGGCGCCGGCCGATCTTCGGTTCGGCGAGCCAGGCAAGGGCGAGTTCGGTCAGGCTGGCCCCTGCAGCGTAGAACAACGGTTCGTCAGCGTCCTCGCGCATCGCCTCACGCACTATGGCAGCGCTCGCCGGGCTGGGCTTCCAGTCGGAGCGCGATGCAATTGGCAGCTCTGCCCCGACGAGGATCGGCGGCCGCTGGGCAAGGTTCATCACCTCCATCAGTTCCTGCGCCTTGGCCGCACCGGCTGTGGCTGAAGCCGGGCCGCCAAATTTCACGGGCAAATGCGAGGAGACGACCAGCGGGATCGTGGCCGAAGGACTGAGCAAATGATGTGCCAGCTGAAACAGGCCGTCCGGATCGCCGGCAAAGTCGTTGTCGATGATGACACGGGCAATGGCACGCTTTCCGGCAGCAGTTGCAAGCCCGCCGCTTGCCACCGCAGCCAAGAACGCGCCGGTCGATCCGATGAAGACCCTGCGGTTCAGGTGCATTGCCATGGTTTTCCTTTTCCCTGCTTTCAGTGACGGTGTGAATAGACGTCAGGAATTTGCAGGGGAAATAAGGAAATTACCGTTTCCCATAGCTTTGGCCTATGTCCGAGACGACCAACAAGGCATGTCGAGACCCTAGTCCTGCGCTCATGCCCCCGCATCAGTCGGACGGCGATGACCGGCGGGTTTCCAGGGCTGGCCGATGCGGGCTTCGAAGCGGTCCCGGAAGGACCATAGCCAGCCAATGCGCCGTTCCGCGATGCCGGGCAGGCTGAGCAGGTCGCCGCCGAGCCAGGGCAGGAAGGGATTGCGGCGGGCGTAGGACCAGATCTCCACGCGTTCGCCGCTGCTTTCCGCTTTCCCGCGGGCGTGGAAGCCGCCGGTATCGGCCACTACCAGCGTATTGGCGGGCAGGGCGAGCGGTTCGGCCTGACCCAGGCCCATGTCTTCGAGGTCCTGAGGCGTCACACGCGGCGAGCCGCGCGCCGAAAGTCGGTCGATCGCCTTGGCGTCGCGCAGGCTGCGTCGCTTTTCCCAGGCAAGCCGGGCCTCGTCGAAGCGGTGTGAGCCGCGCACGTAAGTGAAGGGGCCTTCCTCGACCGAAACGGGATTGAGGAACAGCCACGCCTTCATCGATGCGTGGAAGCTGTCCGCGTGGACGGACTCCTGCGGATCGGGTTCGTTGCCGCCGCAATGGCTGACGATCGTCTGGATGTAGTGCAGCGGTGTCGTGCGGAAACCGGCCACGTAGTGGAAGAGCGCAAGCAGATCCTTGCGCGCCAGCAAGGCCCGCAAGGCCGGAATGGCTGAAAGCATCTGCGGGTCGATCGCCATGCGGCGGGTGATCGCATCGCCCTGGCGCATCTCGCGCGCGGGGCCTTCATAAGCGAGAAGGGCCGCGCGCAGGGCAGGGAATTCGGCAGGCGGGACGACATCGTGCACGACGACGAAACCGTCGCGCTCAAACGCCTCGCGCCAGTCGGGACGCAGCCTTCCGGCAAGGCGGCGGCGGCGCCAGCGGCACAGCGCATCGGCAAGGCGCACCCGGGAGCGGTGCAGGCCCCAGCGGTTCAGCCGGTTCGAACCGATCAGCGGATTGTCGAGGAAGCTCTTGGCGGACGTCAGCAACTGCAGCGCCCATACAGGGGAGAGCAGGATCGTCTTTGCCTTGGCCCGGACCGTCATGCCCGGTCCATCTCATTGCTGCGCATCGCTCCCCCTTGCCGCCAAGCGAGGGGTGATGGCAAGCCCATCCGGACAGTCCTGCGTCCCGATCGCTCTGGACAAGGCGATTGCGGTCATGGAAAATTCCGCGCGGACGGGTATAGGCCCACTATTGAAACATGATCATCAAAATGGAGCCGGTTCTTGAACTGGAACGAAACACTCAAGTCACGCGGGTGGAAAGTCCCCGTCATCAACAAGTCACTGTTCCAGATCGGCAAAGAACTGCGCCCCAAGATCGACGGTGTGATCATGCGCGATTCCCGGATCCCCGACAGTGCGGTTCAGGACAAGAGCTTCTTTGCCTGGATTCCGCGGCTCGAGGCGCGCTGGAAGGACATTCGCGACGAGGCATTGCGGATCCGCGCAGAGGATATTCCCTCCCTGGGCGACATCTCGTTCGATCACGGCCGCATTGCCGCCGACAAGCGCTGGCGCGCATTCTTCCTCAAGGGCTATGGCTACCGCATGGAGGCCAATGCGGCCCGTGCGCCGGTCACTGCGGCCTTGCTCGACAAGGTGCCCGGCCTCGTCACGGCGAACTTCTCGGTGCTGGAGGCGGGAGGCCACATTCCCCGGCACTGGGGCATGACCAAGGGCATGCTGACCTACCATCTCACGCTGCGCGCCCCGCGGGAATGGGACAAGTGCCGCATGCACCTGGAGGAAGGCGAAGCCGTCCATGTCCTCAACTGGCAGGACGGGCAGTCCTTCCTGTTCGACGACATGTTCAACCACGAAGTCTGGAACGAGACCGGGGAAGACCGCTATGTCCTGCTCATCCAGATCAAGCGGCCCTGTCGCTGGCGCGGCAACCTGATACAGAACCTTTTCCTGTTCGCAGTGCGTCATTCCCGCTTCGTGCAGGACATCCGCAAGGCGATCGAGAAGGCCGGCGGGCGCGTCGCGGGTTGAGGCGTGCTGCCTGGCCCGGTCCGCTGTTAGCCGCGTGACTTAGGATTACTTCGCCGGCAGCTGCTTACCCGGTCAATGGTCCTTGGTGACCGAATCGATGGCCTGCAATTTCTGCAGCAGGGGCGCAAAGTCGGCGAGGGGCAGGGCATTGGGGCCGTCCGAAAGCGCCTTGTCCGGGTCCGGATGGGTTTCCATGAACAGGCCCGCGACACCCGCGGCGACAGCGGCGCGGGCCAGCAGGGGCACGAATTCGCGCTGGCCGCCCGAGCGTTCGCCCAAGCCGCCTGGCTGCTGCACCGAATGCGTCGCGTCGAACACGACCGGGCAACCGGTGTCGGCCATGATCGAAAGCCCGCGCATGTCGCTGACGAGAGTGTTGTAACCGAACGAGGTGCCGCGTTCGCAAAGCATGAAGTTGTCCGGCTCGAGATCGGCGGCGGCAGCGGCATTGCGCGCCTTGGCGACGACCTGCTGCATGTCGGCGGGCGCCATGAACTGGGCCTTCTTGATGTTGACCGGCTTGCCCGACCGGGCAACGGCCGCGATGAAATCGGTCTGGCGCGCAAGGAACGCGGGGGTCTGCAACACGTCGACCACTTCGGCGACAGGCGCGACCTGCGCCGGTTCATGCACGTCGGTCAGCACGGGAAGGCCGGTTTCGCTGCGCACTTTTTCCAGGATGCGCAGGCCCTCGTCCATGCCAAGTCCACGGAAGGAGCGGTCGGAACTGCGATTGGCCTTGTCGAACGAGCTTTTGAAAATGAGCAGCAGGCCGAGTTTGCGTGCCACATCAGCAAGATGCTCGGCCACGGAAAGTGCCAGCGCCTCACTTTCGATAACGCAGGGTCCGGCTATCGCGAATAAAGGGCGGTTCGTCCCAATCTCACGGTTGCACAAAAGCATCGCATCGCACCTTAAATATCTGAAACATCTAGATCGGAGCTATCTGGGCAGCTATGCTGCATTGCGGTGTTAATCTCGCCCATGACCCTTGGCCCGGTTTGATTGCGCTGGCAATCCCCAGCGGCTTCAAATATGCTGCGTCCTCGAATAGGCGTCGTGTGCAAGATTAACTTTAAGTAAAGTTTGCTGCGGTAGCTACATTCAAAAGCGGCGGTTTTTTAGGGGCATTATGAAAATCGAAGCTTTGCAGACGCGCTATGCTGCATCTGCGCTCAAGACTCTGGATATCGAGATGCAGGCGCTCACGACCTTGCGTGCTGCGCTGCAAAGTCCGGGTCTCAGCGATGCCGTTGAAAAGGCGATCAATGCCTTTGCCAATACCCGCGGCCGCATCGTCGTTACGGGCATGGGCAAAAGC
>Ga0098035_1001063_pt1 | contig 13487 bp, 16 predicted proteins | sample 3_EtaG_FD_75046 | JGI IMG/M metagenome (GOLD analysis project Ga0098035, IMG submission 75046) | Marine viral communities from the Subarctic Pacific Ocean - 3_ETSP_OMZ_AT15126 metaG | ecosystem: Environmental > Aquatic > Marine > Oceanic | place: Pacific Ocean | collected 2015-01-07
GTGGCGAGCAGGATATCCTCCTCCGTCTGCGGTTTCACGTCGTTAGCGACGGGCAGCGGCACGAGGGAGAGATTATCCGGTACGGAAAGGCTTATCTCCAGTGGCCCGTATTTTTTCAGGTGGGTATCGCGAAAGGCGAGGCGGACCGCGTTATGGCCCCGCGCGGCGGTAATCTCGAGCGGGAGATGGGCGAGCGAGATTTCCTGTCCCGTTGCCGTCCGGCCGCTGAGATCGAAGAATTTGTCGCCATGGACATAATAGCCCGCACCAATATTGGGGGAGGCGCGATGCTCCTGCAGGCAGATGGTGGTCAGTTCCACTGTGCATTCGCCCTTTTCGCAAGTGACGGGCAGTTTCAGGTCAGTCGAGGCCACGGCCAGGATCTGCGGCGCGGCAAGCGCGGGCAGGGCCGCCACGGCACCGGCGAGCGAAGCGGCAGTAAAGAGGGAGACGCGTAGTCGTTTGTTCAGGGGCGCCATATGAAAACCTCCGCGCGTGTCAAACCAGCATATATATCAGAATAAACTGATATGGTGCGCCGGTCAACGCGGAGACGATCACATCCTGGCGATCAGAGGTTCTCGATCGGGTCGATTTCCACCTCGCGGCGGCGGATTGGTTCGAACCCTGCGCGTTGATACATGGGCAGCGCCTTCGGATGATCGAGGGTGCAAGTATTGATGGTGACTTTCTCCGGCTCCTTCACCCAGGCCTCATCGAGCGCCCAGTTCAGGAAATAGGGGCCGAGCCGCATCCCGATAAATTCGGGCATGATGCCGAAATAGGCGACATCGACGGCCTCGGGCAGATCGGCGCTGTTCAGCTCGACAAAGCCCGCGGGGACGCCATTGACATAGAGCACATAGACTTCGGTCGTTGACGCATGAAGGATTTCCTCAAGCTCGGAATCAGGGATGAAACGGCGGTCAACCCAGCCCCAGTCGCGCCCCACCGTGTTGTAGAGATAGCGATAGAAGGAAACCGTCGGTTTTTCCGCGCGGATGATCGCATGGGGAACCGCTGGCGGCGGGGGCGGGGCGGCATGTTGCCGCGTCGTCATTTCAAGAAAGGTAATGGTCACGGGCCATTTACCCGTGCTCGTCGGTTTCGGCGGTCGTTTGAGAGGCATTCTTACTTTCCGGTTTCGACTGGTAGTTCCTCATCAAGAGCCCATTCGGTCCAGGACCCATCATAGACGGCGACGCGCTGATGGCCCAGCAGATGCAGGCCGAACGCCAGGACGCAAGCGGTGATACCCGATCCACAGGATGTAATCACTGGTTTCTTTAAATCAATACCTGCGCCACTAAAAGCTGCATTCAGCTCTTCTGCCTGACGGAAGGTTTTGTCCGCGTCATTGAGGAGGGCCGTATAGGGCAGGTTCTTTGAGCCCGGGATATGGCCGCCACGCAGGCCTTCGCGCGGTTCCGGCTCCGTGCCGTCAAACCGTCCGGCGGATCGTGCATCGAGCACCTGTTCGCGGCTCTGGTCGATATTGCGGGCGACCTGATCCTTCTCGCGCAGCAGAAAGCTGTTAATGCGGGAGGTGAAGTGACGTTCGGCGGGCTTTACAGGCATATCGTCGACCGGGCGTCCTTCCGCCTTCCACTTGGGCAGGCCCCCGTCGAGGATGGCAACATCCTGATGCCCGAATAGCCGCAGCAGCCACCAGGCGCGCGCGGCGCTGACCATGCCGAGGGTGTCATAGACGACGATCCGGTTGCCGTCGCCAAGGCCCAGTTTCCGCATCCGACTCGAGAATTTCTCCGGGCTCGGCACCATATGGGGCAGCGGGTTGTCGGTGTCGGCAATCTCGTCAATGTCAAAGAAGACCGCGCCGGGGATATGTTCCGCGTCATATTCTGCCCGTGGATTACGATTTGTTGCCGGCATATGCCAGGACGCATCGACAATCCGAACATCCGGCGCGGAGGCATGTTCCGCGAGCCATTCTGTGGAGACGAGGGAGGAGGAGTTTACATAGGACATATCGCTCATTTCACTTTTCTTTGGCGTTCAGGTCTGAATTCATTCCGTAAATTCTAGCGACACCCGACGGTTTTGCCGACCCTTCTTTTCAATTTTTCTTACCCGGACCGCGCCGATCTCCGACGTGTTGCGCACATGCGTCCCGCCGCAGGGCTGCAAATCCACGCCATCGACATTGATCAGGCGGATGCGGCCGGCGCCACGGGGCGGCTGAACGGACATGGTTTTGACCAGGTCAGGCTTGGCATCAAGCTCGTCCTCGCTGATCCAGTCGCTCGTCACGGCGTGGTTCTCGTTAATGATCCGGTTGAGTTCCGTTGTGATTTCCTCCTTGTCCAGGGTCGCCTCGGGCAGGTCGAAATCGAGCCGGCCCTTGCCGTCGGACACCTGGCCGCCGGTTACCGGATAGGGCAGGACGGCGGATAGAAGGTGCAGGCAGCTGTGCATGCGCATATAGCGATGGCGGGTATCCCAGTCGATTTCGGCGGTGACCGTGGCGCCAACCTCAGGAAGAGCGCTTCCCTCCGCGGGGACATGGACAATCTCGTCCGGGGTTTCCCCTTTGACCGTCGTTGCAATCTCGATCTCTGTGCCGCCCTCCAGGATCAGGCGGCCGCGATCCCCCGGCTGACCGCCGCCGGTGGGATAGAAAACTGTCTGGTCCAGAATGATGCCGCCCCGTTCGTTCACGCCTTTCACCACCGCCGACGTTTGGGTTAGGTAAGCGTCGGCGCGAAAGAGGGGGTGTGTCATGATGTACTCCGGTTGGTTAGCTGTCGCCGGTCAACCAGGGGGCAACCGGCAGGTTCTTTTCTTTAAGCATATCAATGTCCATCAACTTGCTAAAGTATTTTTGCGCCGTATCGCACAGAACCGTGACAATCGTATGACCGGGGCCCATTTCCTTCGCCATGCGGATGGCGCCGGCCACATTGATGCCGGTGGAGAGACCAAGTTGCAGCCCTTCATGAATATTGAGGTCATAGAGGACGTTAAGCGCTTCCACATCGTCGATCTGGAACGGCAGGTCGATATCAAGCCCTTCCAGGTTGGCGGTGATGCGGCCCTGGCCGATCCCTTCGGTGATCGAGCTGCCCTCGGACTTCATCTCGCCATTCTTGTAGTAGTTATAGAGCGCCGCGCCCATCGGGTCGGCGAGGCCGATCTTGATATTCGGGTTCTTCGCCCGGAGCGCTATCGCCACGCCCGCCAATGTGCCGCCGCTGCCGACGGCGCAGATAAAGCCGTCGACCTTGCCGTCGGTCTGTTCCCAGATTTCCGGGCCCGTGGTGTCGATATGGCCCTGACGGTTGGCGACGTTATCAAACTGGTTGGCCCAGATGACGCCGGCATTATTGGTTTTCGCCATTTCCTCTGCCAATCTGCCGGAATATTTGATATAATTATCCGGATCCTTGTAGGGCTTGGCCGGGACGAGGCGTAAATCCGCGCCGCAATAGCGGAGCAGGGCCTTTTTCTCCTCGGTCTGGGTTTCCGGCATGACAATAATCGTTTTATACCCTTTTGCATTGGCCACCAGGGCAAGGCCGATGCCTGTATTCCCCGCGGTTCCCTCGACGATCAGGCCGCCAGGCTTCAGAAGGCCTTTCTCCTCCGCATCCTTGACGATGGCCAGGGCGGCGCGATCCTTCACCGACCCGCCGGGATTGAGGAATTCAGCCTTGCCGTATATGTCACAGCCGGTGGCTTCCGAGGCGGCGGTCAGGCGGATGAGAGGCGTGTTGCCAATGCTGTCGATAAAGTCTTTGCGGATTTCCATGGGGGACTCTGTAGTTTGTCGTTAATACCAGCGTATTTATGTTAATCTGGCAATTTACATGCGTAGCGTCAAGCGCTGTCGATGAATTAAATGGCTGTTCCCAAAATTGCCGGAAGCAAGAGCAGGCAAGCATCGCCTGAACGCCATCCATTGACGTAATATTAGGAATGTATTATACTATAAATAGAATTAATACTTATATTAGATGTAATTATAAATTTTATGTCGTGTGAATCTGTACTTTAAACAAAATTTTCGACAGAAATTATCCTCCCCTTCAGGCGCATCTTTTCGGCGTTCCATGCGAACTGCCTGCGCGACCGCATTTCCGACTTCTCCAAAGGCACCACTGGAACGGCAGAATGCCCTCAGTGGCTGGATTAATACTAACGCTATAAACCAGCTATTTCAGATTGAGAGGAAATATGACATCCAAATTGATTGGCGCTCGTAAATTGCGGGACAACCCCATAACGCAGAATTTGACGGATCGCATGGTTGTTTCGGCCAGCGGCGGTATGGGCCCCTCTTGGCGATCCGCCCGGAATAATCCTTCGGCCAGAATGAGAACGTCTAATGGCAGGGCGGGGGAACCGCGCTTGTTCGCTCTGTTGACAGAGGACCAGATTCGGATCGCGGAAAGAATTGCGCGCGGCTTTCATCTGCGGACGGCGGGTCTCGGGATGCGGACACAAACCTACCGGTGGCAACCGACGAGCACAGGCAACGCAGAAGATTGGCAGTTTGATTTGATGCGTCGCTTTACGCTGTGGGCGGTTGCGGTACAGGAGGCCGGGCTTTCGCTCGCCGCCGTGCTTGATGTGCTTGTTTTCGGGAACAGCTGTCGGGCCGTTGACCGGGCGCGGCGTAAGCGAAATGGATATGTGCGGGCGCAGATTATGGAAGCCCTGGAGCTTTACGAGAAACTATAAAAAACATCCTCAGATAGAAAATGATTGACAATTGGGGAACATTACCTTACACTAATTGTCACAGTCGGAAAATGGGCCCATGGAAATCAAAGCATTTCTGTGGGCCTTTCTTTTTGGAAAAATAGTCAATTAAAACAACGTCTGTTCCCTGAAAATTCTGATACATAACTTTCGTAATTCTAGATTACCTAGCCCGAAATAGTCTCCGGGCCGGGCGGTATCGGATAGGGTAAACACCTAAAGATAGAAACATATAGTGATCGTTGAAAAATGAGGCCTCCGGTATGACAACTATCGAGCTGTTGAAATCTGCCCTGCATAACAAGATCTGGCGCCGCAATGTCGCCCTGCCGCTGCTGGAGGAAATCAAGCAGGCCGGGCGGATCAATGACATAGTTGCGCTGCTCGGATCCGTCTTCCTGAAGAAGGAGGAAGAGACCGTCCGCCGCTTCGTTGCCGATGTCTTTGCCGGGGAAATTCTGGAAATCGCCGACAATGCCAATGACAATGACGCGGAAAAGGAGGCGCGGGAGGATATCGCCCGCTCCAAGCTCCGGATCGATACGCGCAAATGGCTGATGGCGCATTTCGCGCCGGCGCAATATGGGGACGGGGCGGCCAATGACAAGGGCAAGCGCAGCTTCCCCGTGCCCCGTCTGTACCTGCCGGAAAATGGCCGTGATTAGACCCCAGCCCGGCCCGCAGGAAATGTTTCTTGGCACTTCCGCCGATATCGCCATCTATGGCGGCGCGGCGGGCGGCGGCAAGAGCTTTGCCCTGTTGATGGAACCGCTCCGTCATATGGTGCATGGGGAGTTCAAGGCCGTAATCTTCCGCCGCACCTCGAAACAGGTGAAGAATGAGGGCGGGCTGTGGGATGCCTCCGCCGCGCTATACGGCACCCTTGGTGGGCAGGCGAAGGAGAGCGAGCTCAGCTGGAAGTTCCCGAGCGGGGCGTCAATCAGCTTCGGCCATCTGGAGCATGAGAAGAACAAATATGACTGGCAGGGATCGGAACTTGCCTTCATCGGCTTTGACGAACTGACCCATTTTACCGAGAGCCAGTTCTTCTACCTGTTGAGCCGGAACCGCTCCACCGGGCGGGCGCGGCCCTATGTGCGGGCGACCTGTAACCCGGATGCGGATAGCTGGGTCGCTGATTTTATCCTCTGGTGGATCGACCCGGCGACGGGCTATCCGATTTCCAGCCGCTCCGGCGTCTTGCGCTGGTTCGTCCGGGAGGACGACAGCCTGATCTGGGGCGATGACAAACGGGCGCTGGAGGCAGCGCATCCCGGGAAGATCGCCAAATCCGTGACCTTTATCGCCGCCTCTATTGAAGATAACCAAATCCTGATGGAGCGGGACCCGGGCTATCGTGCCAATCTTGCCGCTCTCTCCACGGTGGATCGGGAACGGCTGCTGAAGGGGAACTGGAACATCCGCCCGGCGGCCGGCGCCTATTTTCGCCGAAGCTGGTTCCCCGTTGTGGCGGCGGCACCGGTGGAGGCCCGCCGGGTGCGGGGCTGGGATCTGGCGGCCAGCCATATGGAACCGGGGACCTCTCCCGACTGGACCGTCGGGGCGCGGCTTGCCCGGGACACCAGCGGGGTGTTTTATGTAGAACATGTAGAGCGGCTGCGGGGCACCCCGAACGAGGTCGAACGCGCCATCCGTAATCTCGCCATGAGTGACGGGCGGGAGACGGAAATCGCCCTGCCGCAGGATCCGGGGCAGGCTGGTAAGGCGCAAGTTCAGGCCCTCGTTCGTCTGCTCGCGGGCTTCCGGGTAAAAAGCCAGCCCGTCACCGGCAGCAAGATTGTCCGCGCGATGCCCTTCTCGTCACAGGCCGAGGCGGGCAATGTCCGACTTGTGGCGGGGCCATGGAACGGGGACTTCCTCAATGAACTCGAGAATTTCCCGACCGGTCGTCATGATGATCAGGTCGATGCGGTCTGCGAGGCGTTTCACGCTCTCACCCAAGTTTCACAGAAATCACAACAGGATATGTACTCATGAACGATCCTTCCACCTCCTCACAGCTGTATGACACGATGGCGCTGCGCTGGGCACTGCCGAAGGCGCTGATGGGCGGCACGCTGGCCATGCGGGCCGCGGGCACGCGATACCTGCCGCGTCATCCGGCGGAGAACAGCGCCATCTATACGGAGCGGGCGAGCCGGACTGTGCTGCGCAATCATTTCCGCCGTACGGTGAGCCGCCTGGTCGGCCGCATCTTTGCCGAACCGTTGATCCTTTCCGACGATATGCCGGAGGAGATGGTCAGCATTTTGCGCAATATCGATCTAGTCGGGCGCGGCCTCAATGTCTTCGCCCGCGACTGGTTTGAGGATGCGCTGGTCTTCGGTCTCTCGCATGTGCTGGTGGATTTCCCGGCGGCGGTGGACGGCCAGTCGCTCGCCGAGGAGCGGGAGCAGGGCGCACGGCCCTATGCGGTCCATGTCCGCGCCGATCAGCTGATCGCAGCGCAGTGGGATGTCCGGGGCGGCGACAAGGTGCTCACGCAGATCCGCATCCGCGAGAAGGCGTTGCGCTATCACGGCTATGAGGAGCGGGAGGAGGAACAGATCCGCGTAATCGAGCCGGACCGCTGGCGTCTCTATCGGCAGGACAAGAAGGGCGTCTGGCAGGAGGCGGAAGCAGGAGAGAATACCTTGGGCCGTATTCCGCTCGTCACCCTATACACCGCGCGGACAGGATTTTTGCAGGCCGAGCCGCCGCTTGAGGATCTCGCCTTTTTGAATTTAGAGCATTACCAGATCCGCTCCGATCAGCGGAACGCGCTCAATGTCGCGTCCTTCCCGATCCTTGCCGCCTCTGGCTACAACCCGGAGATTGACGGCCCGATTGAGGTGGGCCCCAATAAGGTGCTGACCACCAGCGAGAGCGAGGGCAAATATTACTATGTCGAAAGCTCCGGCGCGGCGCTGGAGGCGGGGGCGAAAGAACTGGAAGCGCTGGAAAAAGCGATGCTGCTTTTCGGGTTGCAGTTTGAAACCCCGAAGGAACGGGAGACGGCGACCGGCCGCGCGCTGGATGCCGCTGATGCGCTCTCGCCGCTGTCGGCCATGGCGATGAATCTGGAGGATAGCCTCAACACCCTGCTGTCGTTGTTCGCCGCCTGGATGGAGATGCCACTCACCGGCAGCATTGCAGTTGCGTCGAAGTCTGGCGCGGCGCAGGCGAGCGAGCGTGATCTCGACTTCCTGCTTGAGGCGCGCCGCCTCGGCGATGTAAGCGCGGAGGAACTGATCCGCGAGGCAAAGGCGCGCGGGCTTCTTGGCGACAGCTTACAGGCGAACGCCGCCGCCGACTAGCGCCGACACGATTTGATCTTTTAATTTGCAGGGCCCCGTTTCGGGGCTTTTTTAATGAGGTTTTCCATGTTTGACTTTCCCAATGACGTGACCGACTTGAGCGAGGTGCCGGAAGCCTATCGCAGCCTTTACCAACCGGGGGAGGAGGGGTTTACCCTCGACCCTCATCTGGCGGAAAAGCTGGATGTGTCCGGTCTTTTGTCGGCACTGGAGAAGGAGCGCGGCAATGCGCAAAATTTCGAGAAGGAACTGAAGGCCTGGCAGACGCTCGGCCCCGATCCGGAGACTGCCTGGGCGAATAAGCAGAAGGCGCTTACTGCAGAATTCACGGAACAGTTCGATGCGATTATCGAGGCGAAGGACGCGGAGATTACCCGCCTGAAGGAACTGAACGCCGAGTTCCTGATCACCACCCGCGCGACGGAGGCGCTTTTGAAAGCCGGCGGCAGCGTCGAGCTTCTGATGCCGCACTTACGCGCCGCGATCATGCTGGTGGAGGAAGAGGGTATTCCGGCCTTGCGCGTGATTGATACGGACGGCTCCCTCCGCGAGACGGCGGAAGGGGTGGCCCTGACCGTCGAGGATTTGGTGGCGGAGATGCGCAGCTCCCCGGTCTTTGCCCGTGCCTTCAACCCGACCGGCAACAAGGGCAGCGGCATGGACCCGAGCGGGGTTCCCGTCAACCGCGCCACTGTCAGCGGACAGAACCAGTGGGCGCTCAACGCCCGGATCGAGGATATCGCCGCCGGGAAGGTGTCGGTCTCGATGTAGTGAACCAAGTCCGCGGGATGCGGCAGGGCCCGGGACGGGTCTGCAATAACCCCTTAATCCCTTATTCTGGAGATAAAGAAAATGGCAAATGATATTTCGGCCGCCATGCCGAAGATCCTTGCGCGCGGCCTGATGGCCCTGCGCGAACAGACCGTGATGCCCCGTCTTGTGAATGGCGATTTCAGTGCCGAGGCGGCGCAGAAGGGCGACACCATCGATGTGATCCTGCCGTCCGACCTGACAGCGGATGACGTGACGCCCGGCACCACCCCGCCGACACCGACCAGCTCAACGCTTGAGAAGGTGCAGATCGAGCTTAACAACTGGAAGAAGGCGGACTTCTATCTCACCGACAAGGAGATGATGGAGGTGGAAGCGCGGGAGAATTTCATGCCCGTGCAGGCAAGCGCGGCCATTCGGGCTCTTGCGAACGCGGTCAATCAGTCGATCCATGCGAAATATACCGGCATCTACGGCCTGGTCGGCACGGCGGGCACGACGCCCTTTGCGTCGGATGCCAGCGATGCGACGGCCGCCAGAAAGCTGCTGCTGGAGCAGAAGGCCCCGAAAGAGTTCCGCTATGGCGTACTCGATTTCGATGCGGAATCCAACGCGCTCGATCTTGCAGCCTTCGCCGATGCGGACCGCGCGGGCAGCAGCTCCGCCAAGATCGAGGGCGAGATCGGCCGCAAATATGGTATCGACTGGTACAGCGATGATCACGTGGCCACCCATGTCACGGGGGCGGAAGGAACGCCGCTCGTCAAGGGCGCATCCCAGACCGGCACCAGCCTGATCGCCGATGGCTTTACGACCAAGCCGTCCGTTGGCGATATCTTCACCATAGATGGCGATACGCAGCAATATGTGGTGCAGGCCGCAACGGATTTGTCGGGCACGGAATCGACCCTGACCATCGCCCCGGCGATTAGTTCCGCGCCAGCCGACAACGCGGCGATGACCTTCGTCGATGATCATGTGGTTAATCTCGTGTTCAACCGCGATGCCTTTGCCTTCGCCAACCGTCCGCTGGCCCACAGCACGCAGGACATGGGGCTGGGTAGCCAGATCCTGTCGATGACCGATCCGGTGACCGGTATCTCGCTCCGCCTTGAGGTGGCGCGCCAGTACAAGCAGGTCGTCTGGGAGTTCGACATTCTCTGGGGTGTCGCGCTGGTCCGGCCCGAGCTGGCGGTCCGTCTCGCCGGCTGACCGGAACGGGGAGTGGTGCGAAACATCACCGCTCCCTTTTTCTTATGTGATCTAGCAGGAAAAAATCCATGACCTTGATAACCGAAACCGGCATCGGCGTTGCCGGGGCAACGACGTATGTGTCCCTCGACGAGGCGGACAGCCATTTCACTGCCCTTGCCAATGATGACTGGACCAGCGCCACGGACGGCCAGCGCGAACTTGCCCTGATCCGGGCGGCCCTGCATATCGACAGCTATCTCTATCCCGGCACGATCCTCGATTGGGATCAGGGCCTGAAATGGCCGCGAAGTGGCGCCTATGACCGCGACGGGCGGGCAATGACCGGCATCCCTCATGCGCTTCGCACCGCGACGTTGGAGCTTGCGGATATCTTTCTGCGCGATCCCAACGGCCTCGATGACCGGCAGATAACGAGGCAGAAAATCGGCCCCATTGAGGTGACGTATGAGGAAGGCAAAAAGCGCATGAGCTTCGTCTTTCGCCTGCTGCAACAGATCGGGGCGCGCGCCCAGGACAGCCAGATGGTGAGGGGGTAGATCGATGCGGAATGAGACAATCCGGCAGATGGTGCGCGATCTTTTCGATACCATCGGCGAGGTGGCCGTGAGCGCCACACTCCGCCAAAAGGCCCAAAGCGCGTATGAGCCCGGCAGCGGCGCGAGTGAGACAACAACCGACACCACCATCCGACTGGTGCGGACGGAGAAAAGCCTCGCGGATTCTCAGAATGCGGCGGGCACGCCAATAAACCCCGCGCTCCATCACGCCCTGATCGAATGCGAGGACGTGACACCGAAAGCGGATGACGACCTGATCATCGGATCTTCGACTTTCACCCTGCTGCAGGCGGTTGCCGTCGATACCGGTGCGGGCATTCTTTACGAGGTGAGCTATCAATGAGCTATCGCAAAATTCAGGCGGCGCTGGATGCGCGGCTTCAGGCTTATGAGTCTGACGATGTGGCCTTTCCGGGTGCGCCTTATTACCCCACCCACGGCACGGCCTATCTGGAAGTTCAGTTTCTACCCGCCCCGGCGGAGGGAATTTTCCTCGGTTCCGGCGCGGTGGAACTGCATACGGGCGAGTATCGCATCACCGTGCATGACGCCGACATGACCGCCGCGCAGAGCCGCATCGATGCCCTTCGTGCCCATTTTGACAAGGGCCGGGTGCTGACCTTCGACAGCCTCGATGTGTATCTCGACGGGGCGTCCCTCGGTGCCAATGAGGGAAATCTCAAGAAAGTCGCCCTGCCGCTCAGCATTTCCTGGCGCAGCTATTTTTAAGGAGCGAAATCCATGACTTTTGCCACCGGAGCCCGGCACGGGCTGAGTTATATCGCCGAAGAAACCTTCGGCACGACGCCGTCCTCCCCGGACATGACGGCGATCCGCCATACGGCTTGTAGCCTCGGCCTCTCCAAGACGACGCTGGAAAGCGCGGAAATCAGGAGCGACCGGCAGATAGCTCATCTGCTACACGGGCAAAAGACCGTCTCTGGCACGATCGAGACGGAGCTTTCCTATGGCGCGTTCGATGACCTGCTCGCCGCTGTGATGCAGTCAAGCTGGGCATCGGATGTGTTAAAGGCGGGGGCGAGCCAGCCGAGCTTCACTTTTGAGCGGACGTTCGCCGATATCGGGCAGTATCAGTTGTTGACCGGCTGCGTGATCGACCGCCTGCGCCTCAACGTCCGGCCCGACCGGCTAATCACCGGCACGTTCGGCGTGATCGGCAAATCCTCCGCGATCAGTTCCTCTTCCGCGGATGGCAGCCCGATGGCCGCCGCCGCTAATGACCCGATGGACAGTTTCTCCGGCTCGCTGGAAGAGGGGGGCAGCAGCATCGGTATTGTTGTCGGGCTGGATCTCACCATCGATAACGCCCTGGAGCAGGCCTTCGTCATTGGAGAGGATGAGGCAAGCTGCCTCCTCGCCGGGCAATCGCGTATTACCGGGGAGATCACCACCTATTTCGAGGATGCGGCGCTGCTCAACAAATTTGCCGCCCGCACCGAGAGCAGCCTCACCCTGACCTGCAGCGGGGACGGCGGCAGCCTGGAATTTAACCTCCCGCGGATTGTCTACACCGGGGCGGAGAACCCGGCTCTCGGCGCGGGGCCAATCACCCTCTCGCTGCCCTTCACCGCATTCTACGACACGGATGAGGCGACCAATCTCAAGATCACCCGGACAGCCGCTTAAGAGGTATAATATGCCAAAGAATGTATTTGATGTCGCGGCCTTCGATCTGAAGGCCCGGTCGGAGGCGGGAGCGCCGCTCACCCTCCGTCATCCGAAAACGGGAGAATCGCTTCCCGCCGTTATCTGGCTGCAGGGGGAGGATGCGGAAACTTACCGCAAATGTCTCCGCGCGCAGATCGACCAGCAAATCGCGGAGCGGAAGCTGGAGCTGACCGCGGCGGAGCTGGAGGAGCGGTTGATCGAACGACTTGCCGCCATCACGCTCCGCTTCGAGAATATCGAGTTCGATGGTGTGAGTTACGACACTACGCCCGCCAATGTCATGAAACTCTATCGGGAGCATCTCTGGATACGGGAGCAGGTTGCCGCCTTCGTGGAGGACCGGGCCAATTTTTTGCCCTGACCGCCGCCCGGCTGAAGGACTGGGCGGCGCATCAGTTTCATCTGGCGGAGGAGGTGGGGCCGGGGATCACCCGTGCCGCCGCACTGCGTCAGATGGCGAAGGCAACGGGTCGGAAGATAGCGGAGACAGAAACGCCCGCACCGCCGCCTTCCTGCCTTGCTCATGTATGGAGCTGGTTTATGGCACTTTTGCCCCTCCATGCGGCGGGGGTTCTGCCGCGCCCGGCATCAATTGCGGCGGATATCGAGGCGCGCTTCGGCCTTCCCCCCACGGGGTTTGAGATCGCGCTCCTCCTCGATCTCTTCGCGCTCTGGCAGCGGAAAGCTGCGATGCACAACAAGGATAAGGAAAATGGCAAATACCAGTGATTTATCCGCCCTCGGCGGACTGGATGGGCTGCTCAGAAGTCTCGATACGCTCAGCGACAAGACCCGCAAGGCAGAAAAAGAAGCCGCGCGCCTGACGCAGCAGTTTTCCGGCTTGCAAAACGGGCTTGCCAGCTCAAGCGGGACGGGCGGCTTCGTTGATGATCTGAACGCGGGACTTGCGACCGCGAAAGAAGAAATGACTAATTTCGCGGAGATTTCGGGAAAGGTCGCGGCGGGTATCGGCTCCGCGTTCGAGAAACTGCTCCTGTCGGGCAAGGATTTCAAGACGGTCCTGCAAGGGCTGGAAGCCGACCTCATTCGCCTCGGCACAAAGACCTTCACCTCAGCGGCAGGGCAGAGCCTTGGCGGTTCTGGCGGACTGTTCGGTGAACTTGCGGGCGCTTTCTTCGGCGGTGGCGGTTCATCGCTCACCAGCCTGATCCCCGGCTTTTCGACCGGCGGGCAGTTCACCGTCGGCGGCGCGACA
>Ga0098035_1001064_pt1 | contig 13474 bp, 9 predicted proteins | sample 3_EtaG_FD_75046 | JGI IMG/M metagenome (GOLD analysis project Ga0098035, IMG submission 75046) | Marine viral communities from the Subarctic Pacific Ocean - 3_ETSP_OMZ_AT15126 metaG | ecosystem: Environmental > Aquatic > Marine > Oceanic | place: Pacific Ocean | collected 2015-01-07
AGACCGCCCAGAACCGGCCCCGGGATGGTATGGAGCAACGCCCCGAATTTCGGCGAAAAGCCCAGCAGGATTGCAATTACCGCCGCAATCACAAAGATCAGGGTCGAAAAGACGCGCGTTACGGCCATGACACCCATGTTTTCAACATAGGTGGTCACCCCCGTACCGCCACCGGAACCGGCCAGCATGGTTGCCAGACCATCACCGACAAAGCCGCGCCCGATATAACGGTCCATATTCTGTTTGGTCATGCCACCAATCGCCTTGATATGACCGAGGTTTTCCGCCACCAGAATGAAGGCCACCGGAGCGATCATGAACATTGCCGAACTTTCAAAGCGCGGCGCGACAAAGGATGGCATGCCAAACCACGCTGCCTGCGAGAGTTCTGTAAAGTCAATCGCTGGCATCAGGCCAAACCCGTTCCCCAACACCAGAACCAGCACATAACCCGCCAGAATCCCGATCAGAATCGAAACACGGCGCACTGAAACCGGCGCATAGACAGAAACCATCGCCACCGACAGCAATGTCAGAAGCGCCACCAGCATATGCATGTTATCGCCGGAAATACCGTTGATCCCGACGGGTGCCAGATTAAGACCGATGGCCGCCCCCACCGCTCCCGTCACAGCCGGTGGCATCAGTTTTTCAACCCAGCCCGTCCCGGTTGCCATGACGATCAAACCAATCACGACATAAAGTGCACCCGCCGCAATAATACCGCCAAGCGCGCCGCCAATATCGGGGTTTGGTCCCGAACCGGCATAGCCGGTCGCGGCAATAACCACCGCAATAAAGGCAAAGGAAGATCCCAGATAGCTGGGCACACGCCCCGCCGTGCAGATAAAGAAGATCAGCGTGCCGATCCCGGAAAACAGGATCGCAAGGTTCGGATCAAACCCCATCAGAAGCGGGCCAAGAATGGTGGCACCCGACATGGCGACAAGGTGCTGCAAGCCCATCGGGAACATTGCCCCCCACGGCAGACGTTCGTCAGGCATGACGGTAGAAGACCGGGTCAGAGACCAGGAAGGAAAATATCGCATCGGTTTCCTTAAGCTGACTTTTAGACGTTACCCCAGTAACGCACTCTGCCCGATCAGCATGGCGCGTTATCAAACCGCGTCGGGTATCGCGCCCTGACCGGCAAAAAGCAAGATGCCTGCCGCAGGTTTTTTATTCCGTGTCATGAAAATGATCGTAAATCTTGCGGGCAAGGGCGGCACTGATGCCATCCACCGCCTCAAGATCGGTTAAACCGGCATCCGCCACGCCGCGCGCCGATCCGAAATGATGCAGCAACGCCTTTTTGCGTGCCCCACCCACGCCGGGCACATTATCAAGAACGCTTTTGCCGATCTGCTTGGACCGTTTGGCGCGATGCGTGCCAATCGCCCAACGGTGCGCTTCATCGCGCAAACGCTGGATGAAATATAAAACCGGATCCTGCATATCAAGACGCACGGGCGGTTTTCCGGGGATATGCAGCACTTCTTTGCCCGCATTGCGGTCAACACCCTTGGCAACGCCGACAAGCATCACGTCTTCGATCCCAAGGTCTTCAAACACTTCGCGGGCCACGCCAAGCTGCCCCAAGCCACCATCGATCAGACAAAGGTCCGGCCATGTACCGTTTTCCCGGTCCGGGTCTTCCTTTTGCGCACGCGCAAACCGCCGGGTCAGAACTTCGCGCATCATGGCAAAATCATCACCCGGCGCGATATCGCCCTTGATATTGAATTTGCGATAGGCACTTTTCATAAAACCCTCGGGTCCGGCAACGATCATGCCGCCAACCATGTTGGTGCCCTGAATATGACTGTTATCGTAAACCTCTATCCGTTCTGGCGTGCCGTCCAGTTCGAGTTTATCGGCCAGATCTTCCAGCAATTTCCGTTGCGAAGCACTTTCGGCCATGCGCCGCCCAAGCGCGTCCTTGGCATTGGTCAACGCATGTTCAACAAGCTTGCGTCGACCGCCACGCTTGGGCACCTGCAAGGTGATCTTACGGTTATTGTTGATCGACAATGCGGTTTCGACCAGTTCCTGACCTTCGATCTCATGCGATAGCAGCACCTGTTTCGGGGCCGGTTTATCGGCATAGAACTGCCCGACAAAGGCCGACAGGATTTCGGCAATTTCCGCCCCCTGTTCATGGCGCGGAAAATAGGACCGGTTGCCATAGTTAGAGCCCGAGCGGAAGAAGAAGACCTGAACACAGCTTTGCCCGCCTTCATGATGCAGGGCGATCACATCGGCCTCTTCTACGCCTTCCAGATTGATGTCCTGATGCGACCTGATCTGGCTTAACGCACGGATACGATCGCGATACATCGCGGCCTGCTCGAAATCCATCCGTTCAGACGCGGCAAGCATGTCGGCTTCAAGCTGCTTGAGGATTTTCTGGCTGCGCCCGGTCAGGAAGTCACGGCAGATATCGACAAGCGCGTCATATTCGGCTTTGGCAACCCGATCCACACACGGCGCGGAACACCGTTTGATTTGATACAGCAAACACGGACGCGACCGGTTGGAAAACACCGCATCCGTGCAGGAGCGCAGCAAAAAGGCACGCTGCAAATGATTGATCGTGTTGTTCACCGCCCAGGCGGACGCAAACGGACCAAAGCAACTGCCATCCTTGGCCCGTGCCCCGCGATGTTTGACGATGCGCGGATAATCATGATCCTCGGTGATCAGGATATAGGGGAAACTTTTGTCATCGCGCAGAAGGATGTTGTAACGCGGTTTAAGCTTCTTGATCAGGTTGGATTCAAGAAGAAGCGCCTCGGCTTCGGTGTGGGTGGTGATGATTTCCATCTGCACCGTCTGTGCGACCATACGGGCAATCCGTATCGGCAACTGCATCAGACGGGTATAGGCCACCACGCGCTTTTTAAGGTTCTTGGCCTTGCCGACATATAGAACCCGGTCCTTGTCATCAATCATGCGATAGACACCGGCCGATCCCGGCATTGTCTTCAGGGCATGTTTGATGGCCTCGACACCGCGCGCAGCCCCCCCGTCATAATCATCGCCTTCAAGCGACAATCCGATTTCCCGAGCGGGGTTTTCGGAGGGGGTTTCAGGCTTCATCAGGCGTCTCCGGCAGATTTATTAAAAATCAAAAGTTGTGACGGCTGTCACTTCTCAAAGTGGCTTCCGACAATACCCAAAAAGATTAACGTCGCAACATCACTTCACAGAATCGCAACCCAAAAAAGATGTCCACCAAGCCTGTGGATAAGTTTGTGGGTAATAGGGGGGCTCTTTGCTGCACCCCTTGAGAGTCTTAACGTTCTATGAAGTGCACATTTATTGAGCAAACAATCTAAGTTATTGTTTTTAAACACAAAAAATACTGTCAACCTGAAAACATTCGGTAATACAGGAGTCAAAAAAGAATATTTTCCTTTGATTCCATGCCCCCAGATGCTTGTGCATAAGGGAGACAGCGATTCGGCCTAGAGGAATCACAGAGTCCCCGTCCAAAACCGTTAACAAAAGTAAATTTTAAGCAGATTTACGGATGGGATCAGCGCGCGATATTAAAGCGCTCTATTTCCACTCCGACCGCGGCAACGTCGTCAAAGACATCAAGCTTTTCAACTCGGACGTTTACCTTGCGTACCCGACGATCCGCCAGGCACATATCGGCCAGTTTTTCCCCAAGGGTTTCCACAAGGTTCACATGACCGTCACGGCAAATTTCCCGCGTGCCGGTCACCAGATCTTCGTAGCTTAAAACAGTGGCAATATCGTCATTCTGGACACCCTCGCCTTCCAGAACGGCAAGGTCCAGATTGATACGCACCCGCTGCGGGGCATGTTTTTCATGATCATATACGCCAATGGATGTCTCGACGACCATGTCACGCACGAAGACACGACGCAAACTGCCGGCATGATCTGCATAGGGCAGTGTCGTAATGTTATCGTCCTGCTTAAGGCCTGCGGTCATGGTCTGGTCTTCCTTGTGCTGCGCTTGGTGCGGCCAGATGTCCGGAACCCAAGCCCGACGCATCATTCTTCTGGTATATTCTGTTCGCCACTGGGCGCCCAATTGAGGTGCTGCCCGCCGTCAAGCGCTAACATTTGCCCGGTGATGGCTGGCGCGGCAAGGAAAAATCGTACCGCGTCGCAAATCTCTTGCGGGTTTGTCCCAATTTTCAGGGGCGTCTGATCGCATTGCTGATCGAAAACTTCCTGTGTTTGCCGGACACTAGGCAGTGCCGGGCCGGGACCAATCGCATTGACCCGAATGTGCGGCGCCAATGCCAGTGCCAGTGTCTGGGTCAGCGTCCAAAGGCCGGCCTTGGACAAGGTATAAGTCATGAAATGCGGTGTCAGATTCCAGACACGCTGATCAATCAGGTTGATGATGACGCCCTTTTGCCCGGCGGGCAGCCGTTTGGCGAAATCCTGTGACAACACAAACGGTGCGCGCAGATTGGCTTCCATATGATAGTCCCAGCCCTCACGCGTGGCGGTGCTGATATCATCATATTCAAAGGTGGATGCATTATTGATCAGCACACCAATCGGGCCAAGTGCAGCCGTTGCTTCGCGTACGACACGGCTGGTGTCTTCTTCCTTGCCAAGATCAGCGGAAATAACGCAGGCGCGACGACCAAGGGACCGGATTTCCTCGGCAAGCTGTTCCGCATCCCTGCGCGAGGAATGGCAATGAAGGGCAACATCATAACCCTGTGTCGCCAGATCAAGCGATAAAGCCCGTCCGATACGCTTGGCAGCCCCGGTTACAAGAGCCGTTTTAGGCATTTTCCCTGTCATCTGGTTTCCATCCCGTTCATCAAGATGCGCCCCTTCCCGGGGAAGGCAGCCCCCTTAAATATCGGCCGCCGTCATTTATGTTTGGTCATTCCGGAACTTACAATCAAACCCGCCAGCCGGTCCATAACCGCATTTACCGTTTCAGGCATGAAGATCAATCATGCCGTAACCAGACTCGCGACATATCCCAGATAAGCCAGAACAAAGACGATCCCGGTGATCCGCGACACTCCGCGCAGGAAATAGCCGACCACCAGCAAAAGAATGGTAACTGCCAGCATGATCCAAAGATCGGATTGCAGAATCTGGTCTGGCACGGCAATCGGCGCAATCAGCGATACACCACCGATGATCACCAGCAGGTTCAAAAGATTGGAACCAACAACATTGCCAAGTGCAACGTCGGAATGCCCGCGGAACGCCGCAACAATCGATGCCGCCAGTTCAGGAAGCGATGTTCCGAATGCGACAAGGGTCAAGCCAATGACGGCTTCGGACACACCGAACTGACGCGCGACAGAAACACCACCATCCACCAGCAGATCCGCCCCATAGGTCAAGGCGACAATCCCGATAACAGTGGCAACAATCGGCTTGAGCCAACCGCTTGGTACTTCGCCGACTTCGTCGACTTCTTCTTCATGCAGGTGGCTGGCATCACCCGGGCTTTTTTTGTCATGCTGATAGGTAAAGTACCAGATCGCTGCCAGAACCAGCAGCATCACCGCCCCAGCCCAGCGTTCGACAACGCCAAACATGCAAAGCCCGATGAACAGAACGGTCCCCAGCAGCATGGTGCCGCCATCGCGTACAACCATGGTCCGCGATGCCGCAATCGGTTTTAGAACCGCTGTTGCGCCGAGGATCAAAAGAATATTGGCAATGTTAGAACCAACCACGTTCCCCATCGCGATGTCGCCCGACCCGGCAAGCGCCGCATTCAGCGACACGACAAATTCGGGGGCCGACGTCCCCGCGGCAACCACGGTCAAACCGACAATGATCTTGGAAACCCCCATCAACAGCGCCAGACCGACAGCACCGCGAACAATGAACTCACCACCGGCAGTCAAAAGCACAAGACCACCGATAATCTGCAAATAGGGGATGAACTGTTCCAATTCCGGCCTGCTCGTTTGGGGAAATTTCTGATTTTTTCATGCCCTTTTACAGGCCAGCGGAACATGGCATTGCGAACGCAGAATAGCAAGCTGCGTCGTCCCGTCGTAATACCATTCGTCACATCGGTGTGATGCGGTTCCCACACTGGCACGCATACCGAAAGCAATCGTCGCGGTCGCCTGCTCTTAAGACGTGTCATCCATCACAGATGCCCTCTCATACGCGAAATTTCCATAGAAATCATAGGGGTATTTCCGCTATCCTGATTTGAACGACTTCCTTTACACGCCTATCTGCGCCGGACGCATAATCCATCATGTCACACAGCGTTCTTTTCGAGCTGTTCCTTGTCCTGACCGCCGCGGTGATTGCCGTCCCGCTGGCACAGAAATTACGTGCGAACTCGATCATCGGTTTCCTGATCGGCGGCTTTTGCATCGGCCCTTTCGGTTTTGGCCTGATCAGTGACCGCGAAGACATTTCAACCGTCGCCGAGCTTGGCATTGTCTTTCTGCTGTTCATGATCGGTCTTGAATTGTCGCGCGAACGCTTGCGCGTGATTGGGGGCCGGTTCGCGACCCTTGGTTTCCTGCAGATCGGCGTCACGATGGCCGTGATGTTCAGTGTATTGCTGCTGATTAATTACGATATGCCCGCCTCTATCGTAATTGCCGGGGCACTGGCCCTGTCATCAACAGCCATTATCCTTAAACAGCTTTCCGATGAGCGCCAGTTGCACACACGTTTCGGGCGTGCAGCCCTTGCCATCCTGCTGTTGCAGGACGTTGCGGTTGGTCCCTTCCTGATCATGGTGCAGGCCGCTGGCAATGCCGGGAGCGAAACCAGCCCCTGGATCAGCGCACTAAGCGGTGTGGGGGCGGTTGCTGTATTGTTGCTGACCGGTCGTTATCTGCTGCCGCGACTCTTTCGGTATATTGCGGCTCTTAAAAACCCGGAACTTTTTGCAATCGGGACCCTGTTTGTCGTTCTGGCTGCCAGCACATTGACCGAAGCCGCGGGCCTTTCAATGGCGCTTGGTGCCTTTATCGCCGGGGTAATGTTGGCCGAGACCGAATTCCGCCATCAGATCGAAGCCGACATTTCGCCATTTCGCGGTGTTTTCCTGTCGCTGTTCTTCATGTCTGTGGGAATGTCGGTCAATGCCAATGTGGTCATCGGTCAGGCCGGAACGATCATTTTGTGGCTGATCGGGCTTCTGGTCATAAAGGCAGCGGTTCTTTTCGGATTGTCCCTGCTGATCGGCTTTAACCGTGCATCTTCAATCCGGGTCGCCATGAGCCTGGCCGCTGGTGGTGAATTCGCCTTCGTCATGCTTGCACTGGCATCGCAGAACGGGGCGGTTCCGATTGACATCGCCGTGATGCTGATCCCGGTGGTTGCGATTTCGATGGGTCTGACGCCGACTTTGATTTCGCTCGGCCATCGCATCGAACAGAAGCTTCATCCAAAGGAAACCGATCAGCTAAGCGAAATTTCGGATGAAACCGACGGCATTCAGAAACATGTTCTGGTAATTGGTTGCGGGCGCGTCGGCCGGGTTCTGGCCCGTCTGCTGCGCACCAAGGAAATCCCGTTTATTGTTCTGGAATCCGATGCCCAACAGGTTTCACGTGGTCGAGCCGAAGGTCTGCCGGTTTATTTTGCCGATGGGTCCCGACCGGAAACATTTCGTGCCGCCCATACCGAACAGGCCCATATTGCCGCCGTTGCCATGGGCAACCCGCACGCAACCGAAAAGACCGTCGCCTTGCTCCGACAGCATTATCCACATCTGAAAATCTTTGCCCGTGCCCAGGACATCACCCATATCGGTCCGCTGTCACGCAGTGGTGCCGATGCAGCCATCCCCGAGGTACTTGAAACCGGTTTACGCCTGTCCGATCACGTTCTGGCGGCCTGCGATATCCCGCAGGAAGATATCGATATCGAAATAGCCAAGTTCCGGCGTGCCGATATGCTGCTGATGAACGAACTTGCCCCGCGCACCGCGCGCCAAAAAACCGAAGACCAGGCACAAAAAACTGCCAAACCGGCAAAATCCAGGAAAAGCACCTGAAACGCAAAGACCCCCATCACAATAATGGGGGTCTTTCGTTTCGTCTTCCGGAATAACCGCAATCAGGCGGCTTCGACATCCAGTGCATAACCCGCGGCACGAACCGTGCGGATCACATCGCGCGTTCCCTTGACGTCATTCAATGCCTTGCGCAGACGACGAATGTGAACATCAACCGTGCGGGTTTCGACATAGATATTCGGCCCCCAAACCGCATTCAGAAGCTGCTCGCGCGAGAAAACCCGCCCCGGATGTTCCAGGAAATAACGCAGCAGACGGAATTCGGTCGGGCCAAGATGGATAGCCTTGCCGTTACGACTGACACGATGGGCGGCCAGATCCATTTCGATATCGGAATAGATCAACTGCCCTTGTGGTTGCGCCGGACCGGATCGACGCAGAAGTGCGCGAATACGAGCCAGCAATTCACCAATCGCAAACGGCTTGGTCACATAATCATCGGCCCCGGTATCAAGGCCGCGGATGCGGTCGCCTTCTTCGCCACGCGCCGTAACCATGATCACCGGCAAATCGCGGCTTTCAGGCTTCCGGCGGATCTGGCGGCAAACCTCGATCCCTGACATCACCGGCAGCATCCAGTCCAGAAGGACCAGATCGACATGGGTTTCGGCCAGAATTTTCAACGCTTCGTCACCGTCCCCGGCTTCGACAACCTGCATCCCCTCGCGTTCGAGGTTGTAGCGCAACATGGTTACGATTGCAGCTTCGTCCTCGACGATAAGAACCGTTGGGTCCATCTTCCTATGCTCCAGTGTCACTCATTCGGTTCTACGACGGCAAAGTTCGCCGCGTCATTTTTTGGCCGAGTATCCATCGGCAGGTCTTCGCCCTTGATCCGGTAATAGATCGTTTCGGCAATGTTGGTCGCATGATCGCCAATACGTTCGATATTCTTGGCGATAAACAGCAGATGGGTCGATGCCGTGATGTTACGCGGATCTTCCATCATATAGGTCAGCAGTTCACGGAACAGGGAGTTGTACATATCGTCAACTTCCTGATCGCGCGCCCAGACACGCTGGGCCTTTTCCGCATCACCTTCGATATAGGCATCCAGAACGTCCTTGATGATTTCCTGGCACAGCTTGGCCATGTTCGGGATCACCTGAACCGGGCGGATCGGCGGCACCTGGTTAAGAACCTGCGCACGCTTGGCGATGTTTTTCGCCAGATCACCGATACGTTCCAGATCGTTGGACAGTTTAAGCGCGGTCACCACCTGCCGCAGGTCATCTGCCATCGGCTGACGCAGGGCCAGAAGACGAACGGCAAAATCCTGCACTTCCTGTTCCAGCGTATCGATACGGTGATCGGAAAGAATGACCTTCTCGGCCAGTTCCGAATCCCGTTTAACGATCGCACGAATGGCGGAAATCAGCTGGCTTTCGGCAAGCCCGCCCATCTGCGAAATGATGTTGTTAAGACGGGTCAGTTCTTCGTCAAACGAACTGACGATATGATGTTTCTCATCGACCATCGAAAATACTCCTGCCCGGACTTAACCGAAGCGACCCGTAATGTATCCCTTGGTGCGCTCGTCCTTGGGATTGGTGAAAATCTGATCGGTTTCGCCCACTTCGACCAGCTTGCCAAGATGGAAAAACGCCGTGCGCTGCGACACGCGGGCGGCCTGCTGCATGGAGTGCGTCACGATCACAATGGTGTAGTTCGAACGAAGCTCGTCGATCAGTTCCTCGACCTTTGCGGTTGCAATCGGGTCAAGTGCCGAACACGGTTCATCCATCAGGATGACTTCGGGGCTGACGGCAACCGCACGTGCAATGCAAAGGCGCTGCTGCTGCCCACCAGAAAGACCGGTTGCCGGTTCCGGCAGACGGTCTTTGACTTCTTTCAGTAGACCCGCCCGTTCAAGCGAGGTCATGACGATTTCATCGAGCTCGTCGCGCGAATTCACCAGACCGTGAATACGCGGGCCATAGGCCACGTTGTCATAAATCGACTTCGGGAACGGGTTCGGTTTCTGGAACACCATGCCAATGCGCGCGCGCAACTGAACAACGTCGATTGCCTTGTCATAGATATCACGGTCATCAAGCGTTACCTTGCCCTTGATCGTGACACCGTCAATCGTGTCATTCATGCGGTTCATGCACCGCAGGAAGGTTGATTTGCCGCAGCCCGACGGGCCGATAAGTGCTGTGACCTGACGTTCGACAATGTCAAGATTGACATCAAAAAGCGCCTGGTTGTCGCCGTAGAAAAGATTGAGGTCACGGGCCGTCATTTTCGGGCTAGTGACTGACGGCTCTGCCGTCATTGCGCTTTGAGTTACAACAGCCATTTTACCACTTCCGTTCAAATTTCTTGCGCAGATACACGGCCAATCCGTTCATCAGAATCAGGAAGCCCAGCAAGACCATGATGGCCGCCGAAGTCTTCTCGACAAAGGCACGTTCCGGACTATCCGCCCACAGATAAATCTGCACCGGCAGAACTGTCGCCGGATCAAGTGCCCCGCCCGGGATATCAACAATAAACGCCACCATACCGATCATCAGAAGCGGTGCGGTTTCCCCAAGAGCCTGCGCCATGCCGATGATGGTCCCGGTCAAAATACCGGGCATCGCCAGCGGTAACACATGATGGGTCACCGTCTGAACCGGCGACGCCCCAAGACCAAGGGCCGCCTGCCGGATCGACGGCGGCACTGCCTTGATCGCCGCACGTGATGCGATGATGATGGTCGGCAATGTCATGAGGGCCAACGTCAGACCACCAACAACCGGGGCCGACCGCGGCAGGTGCATGACATTAAGGTAAACCTCAAGCCCAAGAAGACCAAACACGATCGACGGCACAGCCGCAAGGTTGTTGATGTTGACTTCGACAATCGCCGTGAACCGGTTTCGCGGTGCAAATTCTTCCAGATAGATCGCTGCCAGAACACCAATCGGAAACGACAGTATCAATGTCACAACCAGCGTATAGAACGACCCGACCGCAGCGCCCCAGATCCCGGCCAATTCCGGTTCGCGGGAATCACCATTGGTAAAGAACCGCGTATGGAACTGCTTTTCGACCGATCCTTGAGAGACCAGTGTATTATACCAACCAATTTCCTGATCGTTCAGGCGACGGTCGCCTTCGTCTGTGTTTGCACTGATATAACCTTTGTTGAGCATATCAAAGTCGTCACCGGAAATCAGCCAGACCTTCCGGGTCTGTCCGATCAGAGACGGATTTTCAAGCACCCTCTCGCGCAGATCATAAGATGCCCCGCCCGAAACAATGTCATAGAGATCACGCCGTTCGCTACGTCCGCTCACTTCCGGGAACTGTTTGCTCAGTGCATCCCTGATCAGACCATCAAAATTGGCCCGGCCAATAATTGCCGGATCACCTGTTCCGTCCGGATCAATCTTGGCCGGGTCGAAAAAGATTTCCATCTGAACATAGGTCTGGAAAAAGGCACTATAACCTTTCGAAATGATCGAATAGCCAAGCACAACCAGCGCCATAAGGGCGATGGCAATTGCGCTTAAGCCGTAAATCTTGAACCTGCGTTCCGCTGCGTAACGTTTTTTAATGTTACGTGCCAATTTCGGGCTGTCCCAGTCAACCGGCGTGTGCAGATTGCCAGAGATCACTTTTGCGGCGGCTCTGTCTTCCATAAGCGATGCCATATCAGTCATATTTCTCGCGATACTTCTGAACAACCTTAAGGGCAAACACGTTCAGACCCAAGGTGATAAGGAAAAGAAGCAGACCCAGTGCAAATGCCGACAGGGTTTTGGCACTGTCGAATTCCTGGTCACCGACCAGAAGTGTTACGATCTGCACGGTAACAGTGGTCACAGCCTGCAACGGGTTTACCGTCATGTTGGCAGCAAGTCCGGCAGCCATCACAACGATCATGGTTTCACCAATCGCACGCGACACCGCCAGCAATACCGCACCAACAATACCGGGCAGGGCTGCGGGGAAAATCACATGCCGAATGGTTTCAGACCTTGTTGCACCAAGGCCATATGATCCGTCGCGCAACGACTTCGGCACCTGTGACATGACATCATCAGACAGCGATGACACGAACGGAATGATCATGACCCCCATGACCAGCCCCGCAGCCAGCGCACTTTCGGAACTGACATCAAGTCCAAGCACAGCACCATTGTCGCGCAAGAACGGAGCAACTGTCAGGGCCGCAAAGAAGCCGTACACAACCGTCGGAACACCGGCCAGAATTTCAAGGGCAGGTTTGGCAACCGCCCGGAATTTCGGCGATGCATATTCACCCATATAGATGGCAGAGAACAAACCGACCGGCACCGCCACAAACATTGCAATCAGCGTAATCAGCAATGTTCCAACAAAAAGCGGGATTGCGCCAAATGCACCGTCGGACGCCACCTGATCTGCGCGGATGGCCGTCTGCGGGCTCCATTCCAGACCGAACAGGAAGTCCAGCGGGCTGACCTTGCCAAAGAAATGCAGCGCTTCAAACAAAAGCGAGAAAACAATGCCGACCGTCGACAGGATGGCAATCGCCGAACACACGATCATGATATAGCGAAACAGCCGTTCGACATTGTTTCGCGCACGCATTTCCGAAGAAATCCGGCGGTAAGACAGAGCCAAGCCCACCAGGGCAACAGACACCATCACAACAATAAGAGCAGCATTTGCGATGGTGTTAAGATTGGCAAGCCGATGGCCGGCCTCTACAATCTCGGGAGAAACGGTAAGATGTTCCCCGCCTCCGGCAGCAATTTGCGAGATACTGTTAAGCGCCAAAGATAACAACCCGGAATTGGACGTCACTTCTTCGGGAAGATCGGCAACGATCATTGTCTGAATGATCGTCCCTTCAAACATCATCCAAACCAGCAAAAGGCCCAAAGCCGGCAGGCCGCACCACAACGCCGTATACATCCCGTAATGCGCAGGCAGCGAATGAAGATTGCTGTATCGACCGTTCGACAGGGCCACCGCGCGCTGTCGACCGAAATAAAATGACACGGCACACAGGAGTGCCACAGCAAGCAGCAAATAGGTCAGGGACATTGCGATTAATCCATTTGCCAAAGAATGACCAAAAAACTTGGTGCGCGTTTAAGGCAGGTCCAAGAATAAATCAATTAAAGCCTGAAAACAAAGAAACCGGTGGCAGAAAAGGCTGCCACCGGTTGAAAGATCGCGCTACATGCTCAGCGGAGCAAGGTTCAGCGCAGCATTACGGACTGCTTCACGCTCGGTCGCATCCATCGGGATGAGGCCACGGTCAGCAAGGTAACCTTCGCCACCAAATGCTTTGTCAGAGGTGAATTCGGTCAGATATTCTTTGATACCCGGAATGGTACCAACATGGGCGTTCTTGACATAGAAGTACAGCGAACGCGACACCGGATAAGAACCATCCGAGATGGCTTCGAAGGTCGGCTCGACACCGGCAATCAGGGAACCCTGAAGTTTGTCGCCGTTCTGATCAAGGAACGA
>Ga0098035_1001065_pt1 | contig 13445 bp, 13 predicted proteins | sample 3_EtaG_FD_75046 | JGI IMG/M metagenome (GOLD analysis project Ga0098035, IMG submission 75046) | Marine viral communities from the Subarctic Pacific Ocean - 3_ETSP_OMZ_AT15126 metaG | ecosystem: Environmental > Aquatic > Marine > Oceanic | place: Pacific Ocean | collected 2015-01-07
GTAAGCGCCGATCTTGACGTTTTGACGGGACTTGGCGGTGTTACGCAGACAATTGCCGCTCAGGATTTACGCTTGGCCACTTTGGGCCTCGTCGGGCTTGATCTGACGGACCCGGCCACTGCTCTCGCTGCCGTTGACGGTGCAGAAGCTGTTATCGGTGATGTTATTACGACTTTGGGTACCGCGGCAAACCGCCTCGACAGTCAGGCTGAATTTACCCAGCTCCTGACGGATAAGCTCAAAGAAGGTCTGGGAATCCTGGTCGACGCCAACCTTGCGGAAGCCAGTGCCGAATTGCAAGCATTGCAGACCAAGGAACAGCTTGGCATCCAGTCTCTTTCGATTGCCAACTCGCGGCCACAGTCAATTCTTCAGCTATTCCAGTAATTAGTAAGAGTATCGTAAGGATTTTCGTAAATAATATCCCTTACTATCGGAAATGGATGAGAAAAAGATATGTCTGTAGCTGCTTACCAAAAAGCCAACCAGAATGCCGAAAGTCCCCGACAAACCGAATACCGGGCTTTCGCAATATTCACTCGTGCTATGGAAGAAGCTGACAAAGAAGATAATGTAATGGAGCGAATCCGCGCTGTCGCCAATAACCGACGGCTCTGGCTCACCATGCAGATGGATCTACTGTCAGAGGAGAACGCCCTCCCCGACGATTTAAAAGGTCGGCTTCTCTCCATCGCATTCTGGGTTGGACGCTACAGCCTGCAGGCCATGAAGGGCGAAGCGTCAGTTGGCCCCCTCGTTGCAGTCAACAAGCAGATCATGGAAGGCATGAAACCTCAGAATCCAAAGAAAGTGCCTGAGGCAAGTCCGCCGGAATCCCGGCTAGGGACCAAACTGTCCCTCTAGTTGGCGGCCCAAAAATAAACTTTGGCTTTCTCGATACCTATCTCCCTAACGCGACAGCGGTTATACTCCGTGACTAATGATAGTTACGCGGAGAACAAAGCCTATGAGTTGGGAAAAAGAAGCCGAAGAAATAAAAAGAATGCGCATCGCGGCCCGCGCCCAAGGCGGCAAGGAAGCGATCGAGGCCCAACATGCCAAAGGACGCCTCACAATCCGCGAACGGATAAATAGCCTACTCGATACAGACAGTTTCCAGGAACAGGGCCGCATTGCAGGATCGGCTGAACGGGACGAGCAAGGCAATATCACAGATTTCTCACCGGCGAACTATGTTACCGGGCTTGGTACCATAAAGGGCCGGAGTGTTGCCGTTGGCGGCGAGGATTTCACGCTCAAAGGTGGCTCACCCAATGCCGCGGGACTGCGGAAAAGTGTCTTCGCAGAGGAACTGGCCTCCCAGTACCGAGTACCTCTCATCCGCCTGCTGGAAGGCGGCGGCGGGAGTGTAGCGAAGGGCAAAGGTGGCGGTACCGTCGGTAGCCCGGCCTATGAAAAGCCGAGGTTTCTCTCCATTGCAAAATTGATGGGAGAAGTTCCGGTTGCCTCTGCCGCGCTTGGACCGGTTGCCGGTTTTCCTGCGGCACGCTTTGCTGCCTCCCATTTCTCGGTGATGACGCGCGAGACTGCGCAGCTTCTTATCGCAGGTCCGGCCTTGGTGGACCGGGCACTCAATATCAAAATCACGAAAGAAGAGCTTGGCGGCGCCAACGTCCATAGTCGCAATGCTGTTGCTGCCAATATTGCGAAAGATGAACTGGACGCTTTCGCTCAGATCCGTGCCTTTCTGAGTTATCTTCCCAGTAATGTCTGGGATCTCCCTGCCCGTGCGTCATCAGAAGATTCCACCGATCGTATGGAAGAGGAACTGCTCAGTATCGTGCCCAAAAGCCGGCGGCTGCCCTTTAATATGCGAAAGCTGGTCCAAATGGTCATGGATGTCGACAGTTTCTTTGAAATGGGAAAAAATTACGGTCGCAGCCTCATCACCGGATTTGCCCGCCTCGACGGGCAATCGATCGGGGTAATTGCCAATGACTGTCGAATCTATGCTGGGGCCATGGGAGCCGACGCCGCCCAGAAAGTCCGGCGGTTTATCGAACTATGCGACACTTTCCATATTCCCATTGTCAATTTCACCGATGAACCCGGCTTCATGATCGGCCCGGACTCGGAAAAGGACGGTACCATTAAATTCGGGACCTCTGCGGTTGCCGCTGCCGTCATGTCCGTTGTTCCCTGGGCGACTGTGATCGTGAAGAAGGCTTTTGGTGTCGCCGCCGCCGCGCATTTTAGCGAAAACGGCTATGTCCTCGCCTGGCCCAGCGCGGAAATGGGACCATTACCCGTCGAAGGCGGGGTAGCCGTTGCCTACCGCCGGCAGCTGGCAGAAGCGGAAGAACCAGAAAAATTGAGGGCAGAACTTGAAGAACAACTCGCGGCCCAGCAATCCCCCTTTCCTCGCGCAGAAAGCTTCAGCGTGCATGACATTATTGATCCGCGGGAGACCCGCCCCGCGCTCTGTCAGTGGGTCGACTGGATTCAACCCCAGCTCAAAAGCCTGAAAGGACCAGTTAGCTTTTCCTTCCGCCCTTAAGCCATTTACCTCCGTTGGTGGCTTTGTTAAAATCAGCCGCCCATAACATAATAAAATGAGGAACGACATATCATGACGGCAGCATTAAAAGTGAAAATCGACGGTTGGGAAAATGGCGGGACTATCCCGGGCAAATTCGCCTTCGGTATTCCTGCCGAGGAAGGGCATGTCGCGCTTAGTGACAACAAAAGCCCGGCCATCAGCTGGTCTGACGTCCCTGAAGGAACCAAGTCATTCGCCATTATCTGTCACGATCCTGATGTCCCCTCCTCTGGAGAGGATGTGAATCAGGAAGGAAAGACAGTTCCTGCTGATCTGCCGCGCGTTGATTTCTATCACTGGGTTCAGGTTGATATTCCCGTTGAGTTCACCAGCCTGGCTGAAGGAGAGGTCAGCGACGGGATCACGGCCAAAGGCAAGGCCCCCGGCCAGCGCGCCTATGGCGTCACTGGAATCAATAACTATACCGACTGGTTTGCCGGCGATCCTGATATGGCGGGGAACTATGGCGGATATGATGGCCCCTGCCCGCCCTGGAATGACAGTATCGTCCACCACTATCATTTCACGGTCTATGCCCTGGATGTGGAAAGCCTGGGGCTGTCAGGTATATTTGGCGGCCCGGAGGCGCTCTCTGCGATGGAAGGACATATACTTGCAAGCGGGTCTTACGTGGGTACCTATAGCCTTAACCCTGATGTCCCGGCCTAATCTGACTTAGTCGGCATACGGCGCCTAAACCAGTGCATTCACTTGTATTTTTGAAGGCATTTCCTATTTAAGGCAAAATAGGAAAAGGATATTTGCTGCCTTGGACGTACGATCGGGAACTGATTTTGCTACAAAAAATTCCGACTTTGATCTGGCTGTCCGCCAGGTTGAAAACTGGATTGTTCAGCGTATGTTTGAAGACATTTCGTTGACGGATGTGTTCACCGAGCTCAGCCAAAAAATAGATCAAACCTTGTTTCCGCTAGTACGCTCCCATGTCACGATGCGTCAAATGCACCCCTTTATCGATCATACGGATCACACATGGAACCGGACAGGAGAGTTGCTTACCAACTCCCGCCCCCGAACGCAGGTGGCGGAGCCAAACTGGACGCAAAGCCCTCTCTTTTACATGATTGAAAATGTTATCGACGAGTATCGCTGCGACTTAACTAGCGATGAAGTAGTTCGAAGATTTCCGATTTTTACAGAGTTCAAAGCCATTGGTGGTACCGACTATCTTGCCATACTTACCCCCTTTGGGAACCAGGAAACCGCGATCAAACAGCAGGATGGAATTATCTCATCCTGGCTCACGGATAGAAAGGACGGATTTACCGACAGGGAAATCAGAGCCTTAAAGCGACTGGTCAATCTGTTCCATGCGACTGCGCGTATTTTTAAACGAGAGCAGACATTACAGGATGTCTTGAGCGCCTATCTCGGTCCAGTCGCTGCACGGCAAGTGATGGAAGGTAAAAATCAGCGCGGGGATGGCGACGTTATCCAGGCCGTCATCTGGATTTGCGATCTCCGTGGGTCCAGCGCCCTTGCCGATCAAATGGAGATGGCCGAATATTTGACACTGGTAAACCAGTTCTTTGAGTCCATGGCGGAGGCCGTTATGGCGGAAGGTGGGGAAGTGCTCAAATTTATGGGTGACGGTTTCCTCGCCATTTTCCCGACATCGGATAGAGCGGGCATTGCAGATGCGGCGCAAAGAGCCTTGAAGGCGGCGCGAGACGGTGCTGCATCCCTCGCCCGGCATCCCTCCGAAGCGTCGAAATTACAGTTTGGAGTTGGCATTCATCATGGTGACGTCATGTTCGGCAATATCGGCGCGACGGAACGCCTCGATTTCTCGGTTATCGGCCCGGCCGTCAATATGGCCAGCCGGCTTCAAGATCTGACCAAGACACTCGATGCAAGCCTGCTGGTATCATCCGCGATTGCCGACCACCTCCCCATTGACTGGCGACGGTTCCCGCAACAATCTATACCGGGGCTTAAAGACCCGATAGACGCATATACGCCCGCTTGAGGATGCTATTTCGGACTATAATCAGTGATAGTCCATTCTTCCTTCTTGGCGGCCTCGCGCCACTCCACAAATTCCGGTAACGCCCATAGCGTATGGAAATAGTTCTGGCAGATATCATCGAGTGGCACGGAACGGCTATGAAACCGCACCAGTACCGGCGCGAAAAAGACATCGGCAAGAGAAATCTTCCCGAAGAGATAGGGTCCTTTATCATCAAATTTCGCGCGACAGTCCCGCCAAATCTCGCATATGCGTGATATATCCGCCTGGACATCCTCAGGTAATGGCGCGTAAGGCATCTTTTTCGACAAATCCATTGGCACATGTTCGCGCAGGGCCTGAAAGCTGGAATGCATTTCCGCCACAACCGACCGTGCATGCGCGCGGGTTAAGGTGTCCACCGGCCACAATTGGGCCCCCGGATACTGTTCCGCGAGATACTCACAGATAGCAAGAGTATCCCAGACCGCCCCTTCCCCTATTTTCAGCGAAGGAACTTTTGGCGGCGCTGCGGGATTCACCTTCTTTAGCTCTTCGTGGCAACCGGGCCGGTAAAGGGGGACTAGTACCTCCTCAAACACCATGCCCGATAACTTCGCCGCGAGCCAGCCCCGCAAGCTCCAGGACGAGTAACGCTTATTCCCGATAATCAAGACATTCTGAGACATATTATCACTCTCTCGCTTTGCGAATAAACCTGCCTGTAAACCCGTTATAAGATATCCATAGCTTCTACGCCCGCTCAGTCAACGCAAGACGTATCGCAAGTCCGATAAATATTGTCCCGGATATCCGCGAAACCCATTTGGCTGTTCCGGGCCGTTGCAGCAGAAGTCGCCCCGCTCCGCCGGAAAAAAGGCCTACACCGCCATTGCAGAGCAACCCTGTCAAATTGAACAGAAGACCCAAAATCAGGATTTGCAGAGCAATGGAACCTGCGTCGATGGACACAAATTGCGGCAAGAAGGCAATAAAAAAGAGCGCCACCTTGGGATTGAATATATTGGTGAGCATGCCACGTCGGAAGACAACGACCATATCCGCGGACTTCACATGTGGTCGGCTGAGGTCTCCACCGTGCGCCGAAAAGCTACGGATCCCGATCCACAAAAGATACGCCGCGCCCGCAAATCGCAGGACATCGAATGCAAGCTCCGATGTCTTGAATATGGCCGTCACTCCGATGATCGCCAGCAGGACATGAACCAAGGAACCCGCGGAAATACCCAGTGCTGCAACCACACCGGCGCGGGGCCCCTGCTTAAGCCCGCTCGCTGTCGTGAACAGCATGTCCGGTCCGGGCGTCAAATTAAGCGCCAGCGCAGAGAGTATGAATAGCCCCAGTGCTGCTGGCTCGATCAACATTTCAGGCGCCTCTCATGACGTCCGGCCTTACCACGGCCTGCGCGACAAGCATTCGGTTTGTAGTGGGGTCAAACGTCGCCGAGGGAGAGCCGTACAGGATATACCCTTCCGCGAGGGCCTTGCTCACCCGGACACAGAATTCATGCGTATCCTCGCCCGTCAGTAACCGGTAATCAGGTTTTTCGTCCGCCATACTGTCTTCTCATCCCTCAATCGCTAAATGGACTTTCTTCGCTTCCTAATCAGGAGAAGAACGCCAAGGCCAAAACATGCTACTCCCGCAATCAGGTACGGAATTCTCAAGGGCATTACATTTCGCCGAAGGGAAATCGACCTGCTGGTAATCCTGGCTTTATCCGGCACAATCCGCCAGTCCAATAAATATTCGCCGGGTGCCGGAACTGCAAATGTTTTAATGACCTGTTCCGATGTTTTTGTCGCATATTCGGGGGTATTGTCATCACGTTTATCCCGTTGCTGCCCCTCTGCAGTGAACACAGTCAGGCTGCCTGGTCCGGTCATCATTATGGAATAGTCGAATGCGGTCGCACTGCCAGCCAAAAGCTCGATTTCATACGTCACACTCAACAGTGCCCGCATCGAATTCAAGGAGGGTTCAAGACTAATGAGATCCGTGCTTCCCGCCTCACCTGCCAGTTCAAACCGTGCAATCTCCTCCCCGCTGGTGGTGTAGTCATACCCAACCCAGCCGATCAGGCCTAATCCGACGAGGATAAGTAAGACAGGTAATTTGCGCATTTGAACTGATGCCCTTAACTAAAATGGTGAATTGTCCGCCAGATACAATTTACCATTCATTTTATAGCACGCAGTCCGCATCAACCAACAGCGATTTCAACGTCTTGGTTTTCAGTTCTCGGAACTAGGATATGTTTGAGCCAACAGATTGCCTGTCTTTGATTTTTTTTGAGACCGACGGCATTCGTATTCTCATATTGTTGAACGGCGTTTCCAGATATCGGTAACTTAAATGCGCCAGATAAACTGTAAGGACCATGCCTAACAGCAACAGTGCCGTCCCTAACATTGGATCTACCAGCAAATATGGATTACCTGTCTCTGGATCTTCAACCATTCTGTACATGAATATTTTTTCCATCACGAGCGAAATTGCATAATATACAGCCGCATGGATCATATAAATTCCGTAACTTACGGTTCCGAGAAACACCAGTTTTGGTGCACTCAAAATCCTTTTTATTATCGAGTCACCCGACCACAATAACGATAGAAAGATAAATGAATAGGTGAATGGCGTCAGTAAGCTAGAGACAAAATTTCCATAATACCAGCATGTGAACATTAAGATAAAACTCAAGTAAACAAATACTGGCGCCACGTTTAATTTAAAATTATTATAAATATAAAATAGAACAACACCCAAATAATAAGAATACATGCATCTGAATATTGCAGTTTGAGTTTCTGGATAAACGCTATCTGTAAAATACAGAATTAATCCCGAAACAATAACAAGCACGATGCTCGTAACAATTCTTAACGGCTTGGACGCAAAGAGAAAGAAGATCAGTGCGAATGTGGCATAGGTATAAAATTCGATAGATACCGACCAGCTCGGATAGTTATAGCTCAGGCATTTTTCGAAAATGCCGTTTGTCAGAAGTATATTGTTGATAAACTCAGAGGCATCAAAGCTGGTAAAACTATGGCTCAGACAAACTTTTTCTTCTTCATTAAAAGAAAAAAGTTCGGTCCAAACACCGGAAAAATCAAAATTAGAAAAAGCGGACTGATCTCCTGCATTCCCGGTCACCAAATCCTTGATAAACTTAATAAAGGGAAATCCTACCGCAAAAACCAAAAATGTTACGATATGGAGCGGATAAACTCTCAGCAACCTGTTGAACTGAAATACAGCAGCAGAAGAAAAACTGTGGATGCGGTCAGCATAGTTGTAGGCAATTACGAATCCGCTCAATTGAAAAAACAGGTCGATTAACATCCTGCTGTTTTCAAAAAACATGCCCCCCAACAAGAAGGACGTGTGTCCGACAACATCGCCATGCACAAAAACAACGACAAGCGCGAAAATGCCCCGTAGAGGCTCTAGGAATAAAAACTTTTCTTTAGACGCCATAAAAATCTCTTAACACGCGAACGCGTCGCTTCTTGCGGGCACCTCCACCCAGGTTGCAGTATATGTCATAAAAACAATACATTTTATGGTCTTAAAAAGATATTACGATGGGGGAAAATTATCGCGGCCAGAGTCTGGCCCTAATGGTGCCGCCGGACAGATTTGAACTGTCGACCTCTCCCTTACCAAGGGAGTGCTCTACCCCTGAGCTACGGCGGCAAAATGGGTGCGAACGCGGCGGAATATATAGGGATTTCAAACCATGTCAAAGAGTTTCATCGGCAGAGTTAAAAAAGCACACCAAAAAGAGAGGTGCCCCCAATTTCAAAAATAGTATCTTTGGCGGACTGCTGACACAAAACTGAAATTTGTCTTCAGTAAAGTAACGCAGCTTGTACGCCGGATCACCGGATATAGAAGGAAAAACAATCTTCCAGGAGCCGGAAATGCCCGCATCAATTCCCGATGATATATCCTTTGACGAGTTCGACGAAATCCGCTCGCCGAAAATGGAAGCTACGGATATTGAGAAAGTTTCTCAAACCGTCCTTTCCAGGCGCAGCATACTTGGCAAAGGCATTGCCTTTGGTGCGACCGCCTTCGTCATGGGCGCAACGGGCCTCTCTCCCGTCGCGGCACGCGCTGAAAGCAGCCGTCTCAAATTTGAGCAGGTCGCCGCTAACGATCTTGATACCATCACTGTGCCGAAGGAGTTTGACTGGCATATCGTCAGCACCTGGGGAGATCCGCTCTGGTCTGACAGCATCCCCTTCAATCAAACGACACGCGGAACAGTCGCCAGCCAGGAACTCTCCGTTGGGGATAATAATGACGGCATGGCGCTGTTTCAACACGAGGACAAGAATATCCTTGTATCCAATAACGAGTATGTCAATCAGTCCATTATCTACGGCAACCGCGAAAGCAGGAAGCCGGAGACGGAGGACGATGTTAATAAGGCCATGGCAGGGCACGGCATGACGGTCGCCGAAATTGCCCTGCAGGACGGAAAATGGGGCATTGTTATTGACAGTCCTTACAACCGCCGCATTACCGCCAATACGCCATTCGAAATTTCCGGCCCCGCCCGCGGTCACGCGATGATGAAAACTGCCGCCGATCCTGAGGGTGTTCTTGCAGTTGGTACTTGGAACAACTGCGGCAATGGCCGGACTCCATGGGGGACGTATCTTTCTTGTGAGGAAAACTTCAATGGCTATTTCTCCTCCAGTGATGAAAATTACCAGCCGTCCGCCGATTTAAAGCGATATGGCGTTGGTAATAAAGACTGGGGATATGCCTGGGCCACTGTGGAAGATCGTTTTGATATCAGTAAAACCCCGACAGAACCAAACCGCTTTGGCTATGTTGTCGAATTTGACCCGACCACCCCGAATTCGCCTCTCAAAAAGCGCACCGCCCTTGGCCGTTTGAAGCATGAAAATGCGGAGCTGGTCGTTGCAGGTAATGGCCAGGTCGTCGTTTACCTCGGCGATGATGAGCGTGGTGAGTTCCTCTATAAATTTGTTTCTAGCGGAAAATTCACTGAAGGGGGCAACAATAAGGATCTTCTTGATGAAGGGACCCTATATGTTGCCAAATTCAGTGATGACATGAGTGGCAAATGGCTGGCTTTAACACCGGAAACCACCGGCATGAGCCGGGCGGAAATCTGTATCCTGACACGACGGGCCGCGTCAAAGGTTGGCGCCACAACCATGGACCGACCGGAATGGGTCGCCGTTAACCCCTACAAAGCCGAAGCCTTTGTCGCCCTGACAAACAACAAGAACCGTGGGAAAAAACCGAATGCCGGCGGAGACGAGACCCCTGTAGGTGGCCCCAACCCGCGCGCAGAAAACCCCTATGGCCAGATCCTTCGCTGGCGTCCGGCCAATGCGGACCATACGTCCGAGGCCTTCGAATGGGATCTCTTTGTTATCGCAGGAAATCCCACTGTACATAGCGATTCCTATGCCGGGTCAAAGAACATAACTGCAGAGAATATGTTTAACTCTCCGGATGGACTGGCTTTCGATGCAAGCGGTCTTCTCTGGATCCAAACGGATGGTAACTATTCCAACACGAAGGACTTCTCCGGAATGGGCAACAACCAAATGTTGCTCGCCGATCCGGAAACCGGAGAAATCAAGCGTTTCCTTGTGGGGCCAAAAGAAAGCGAAGTTACAGGCTTCGCCTGGAGTGCCGACAGGAAGACCGTCTTTGTCGCTATCCAGCATCCCGGCGAAAAAGGGAATAGCCACTATCCGGACGGCGGCACAGCCGTCCCCCGGTCAACGATTATTGGTATCACGCGCAAAGACGGCAGCGCGATCAGCTAAACAATAACAAAATTGCGATTTACAAACTGGGGAGCCATTCGGCTCCCCTTTTTTTGATTATTTGCGTAAACGGAAAATACGGTTTATTGAAACGGTGAATAAATTGTCTGGCGCGAACACATGACCGAGCATAAAACGGATAGCAAGACTTCCAAGGAACGGCAAAAGGCGGAGAAAGCCGAGCGTCTCGCTGCGGAATTACGGAACAACTTACGAAAACGCAAAGATTTGCAGCGTAATCGCGGAACAGCCGCCCCAGACGCCATCAAGAACCGTGACCGACTGACCGATTAACCAATCAAGCATTAAATCTTGGCCCGCAAAGCCACAGTCTGTAGTATGCCGGTCAAATTAGGCTGTTTGAGCGGAGAAATTTAGTATGTCCATTCTGTCCGATAAATGGATCAGGTCACAAGCCCTTGAAACGCAGATGATTGAACCTTTTGTGGAGAGCCAGAAACGAGAGGGAACCATCTCCTATGGCCTTTCATCTTATGGCTATGACGCGCGGGTCTCTGATGAATTCAAGATTTTCACTAACATCGATTCGGCAACCGTGGACCCAAAAGCGTTCTCCAGCACCAGTTTTGTCGACAGAAAAACCGATGTGTGCGTTATTCCACCGAATTCTTTCGTTCTTGCCCGCACCGTCGAATATTTTCGAATTCCGCGTGACGTTCTCGTAATTTGCCTTGGTAAATCTACATATGCCCGCTGCGGAATCATCGTCAATGTCACTCCACTGGAACCCGAGTGGGAGGGGCATGTTACCCTTGAATTTTCGAATACGACGCCACTGCCTGCAAAGATTTACGCAAATGAGGGCGCCTGCCAGTTCCTTTTCCTGAAAGGGAACGAGCCCTGCGAGGTTTCCTATAAGGACCGCGCCGGTAAATATATGGGCCAGGAAGGCGTTACACTTCCAAGACTATAATATCGCGCGGAAAGCATTTGATTGATGATGTGAGCATCAAGTATTGACAAAATCAATATGCCTTATACTCTTTCCTTTCCTATGAAAAATGAGATAAGAGCCGCTCTTTTGACAAATTTTATGGCCATATCACCGCAATCGAAAATTGACCCGCTGTAGGTGGGCAGAATATTAAAGAGAATTTCAGTATGGATAGCATTCGCATTAGAGGTGGAAAATCGCTTCAGGGAAAAATTGAGATCAGCGGCGCAAAAAACGCGGCGCTGCCGCTGATGGTCGCCAGCCTCCTGACAGAAGACACCCTCACCCTTTCCAATCTGCCGCATGTGGCAGATATATCGACGCTCATCACATTGCTTTGTCAGCATGGCGCGACCGCTGTTATGAACGGGCAAAGCGCCAATGGCGGCGGAAGCGACGGACGCTCTCTCTCGATCAATGCAAAATCGATCACCAATACTGAAGCGCCCTATGACATCGTTCGGAAAATGAGGGCTGGGGCCCTGGTCATGGGTCCGCTGCTCGCCCGTATCGGCAAGGCAAGGGTCTCCCTGCCCGGCGGATGCGCCATTGGCACCCGTCCAATGAACCTGCATATCAGCGGGCTAGAACAGATGGGGGCAAATATTACCATTGCCGGTGGTTATATGGAGGCCGAAGCTCCGCACGGCTTGAAGGGCGCGGAAATCCGTTTTGAAACCGTCTCCGTTGGCGCGACCGAAAATTTGCTGATGGCCGCCTCCCTCGCCAAGGGGACAACGATCCTTGAGAACGCCGCGAAGGAGCCTGAGATTTCCGATCTCGTTCGCCTACTTCAGCAGATGGGCGCCAATATCGAGGGTGAAGGTACGGAAAGACTTGTCATTCATGGCGTCGATAAACTGCATGGCACAAGCTATCGGGTGATGCCGGACAGGATCGAAACCGGCACCTATGCGATCGCCGCTGTCATTACCGGGGGCAAGGTTGAGCTGACCAACACGGACCCTGAGTTGATCCGATCCGTTTTGGATGTACTGATCGAAGCCGGGGCTGATGTCGAAGAGACGGCAAATGGTTTTATTGTTTCCCATGAAAGTGGAACTATTCATGGCGTCGACATCATGACCCTGCCCTACCCTGGATATCCAACGGACATGCAGGCACAGTTCATGGCCTTGATGACGGTTGCCGATGGGGCCGCGATGATAACAGAGACGATTTTTGAAAATCGGTTTATGCATGTTCCTGAATTAGCCCGCCTTGGCGCGAACATTACAGTACATGGACATTCGGCCCTGGTTCGGGGTGTGGATCATCTTGTCGGGGCGCCGGTAATGGCAACCGATCTGCGCGCGTCCGTCTCTTTGGTGCTTGCGGGCTTGGCAGCGAGGGGAGAAACGGTTATCAACCGTGTATACCATCTGGATCGAGGGTATGAACGGTTAGAAGAAAAACTGGCCGCCTGCGGCGCCGACATTGAGCGAATTCATGCGAGTTGAACGAAAAGTGAGTACAGGATAACGAAATGCCCAAATCCCTGAAACTAATTGCGGCTGAAATTGAGGATATGGAAATCCTCTCCGCAGCGCTGGAAGGGATGATCACAAGCCCGGGTGAAATGAGCTACCTGAAATCCGCACGGGCCTTTACTGTCATGGGTTCCCGCTTCAAATGGGAGGATGTGACCGACGACCCCGAAAAAGACAACAGTTGGCTCCGCATTCGCTCTGGCTTGTATTTTGGTGATGTAATGAGGGTCAAAGCCGTCGGGGTTTCCCAGAATAATCCGACGGAAGTGCTTGAATTGCTCAGTCTTTCGACACATCTCGGAGAAGCTGGCCAAGCGGAAATCTGTCTTAATTTTGCCGGGGGTGGCACCCTTTGCCTGACGATGGAATGTATTAATGTAACCCTGACCGATACGGGGGAGCCTTGGACTACCGAGCGAAAGCCCGGGCATGACGACGCCCCGTTTACGGAACAGGAAACCTGAAAAAGAATGGAGCAATTGCGTGCCATCAAGTGAAGAGCTGGTCATTGCCCTGCCCAAGGGCCGGATACTGAAAGAGGTTATGCCGTTGATCCGTGCCGCCGGGATTGAACCCGAGCCGGCATTTGACGATCCGGCAAGCCGCCTGCTGCAATTCCGGACA
>Ga0098035_1001069_pt1 | contig 13407 bp, 17 predicted proteins | sample 3_EtaG_FD_75046 | JGI IMG/M metagenome (GOLD analysis project Ga0098035, IMG submission 75046) | Marine viral communities from the Subarctic Pacific Ocean - 3_ETSP_OMZ_AT15126 metaG | ecosystem: Environmental > Aquatic > Marine > Oceanic | place: Pacific Ocean | collected 2015-01-07
GTTCCAACAGAAGGACCACCCCCTGCACTCGCTACAACTGCCGTTCCATCAGCTTTTGTGTAGTTAAGACAATGTACGTCATTAGTACCAGTACTAAAAAATTCTCCTACATCACCTACGGCTGTTGTGATATTAGCTTCTCCTGGAAGATCTAAATCAGTAGCATTATGAGTTAATTGCATTATACCAGTGAAGTTGAGAAAGAAATGACGATTAGCAGCTACAGTAAACGCGGTAATTGTGGTTGTCCCTTCACAGTTCATATAATTACCATCTGTAGAAACTGTAGGGCTGCTTGAATTAAAAGCTGTACCGCTTTTAGTTATATCAACTTCTAAATTTGTTCTCGCTGCTGCTGCTGTAACTCCTCCTGTACCACCATCAGTAAGTGCTAAAGATGTTGCTGCAGGGAAAGTTAGTGATGTTAAATAATTAACAGCGTCTACAACATTCGTGCCGTTGTTGTAAACCCACGTTGTTTTACCAGCAGCTACACCAACTCCTGTACCAGAAGGGGTTTTAATTGTAATAATATCCGCAGTACCGTTATTAACTAAATAGCTTTTTTCAATAGCAGGAACTACTAAATTCTGAGCACCGCCAGACGTTCCAGTTAAATTAAGTCTTAAATTACGAGCTGGTTGAGCAGCAACAGTATCAGTTAAAGTTAAGGTTACAGTTCCACTAGAAAAAGACACATCTGTAGAACCTGCGATAGCTTCTGTTAAAGCTACTGAAAGGTTATTATTAGTAGTGGTTCCCCACGTACCTGATTGTTCCCCAGTTGCTATTAATTCAAATTTTAGTGATGAAAATGTACTAGCCATATTATTTCCTCTATATTTCTTTCCAGTCTGCTGTTTGGTCTGTGTCTATTATAATCCAATTAGGATCACTAATAATAGGTGCGACCCCTTGTATAGTAGCAGATCCTGTTACTAGCCTGCTAACCATATTTGTTACCACAGGTGCTGTACTACTTAATGCTAGTGTTCCTATTAACGTCGTTATCTTTTTAGGGTATACGTCTGGGACGAATCCACTAATACCGACAGCAAGTGTATCTGGTACTCTCTCTAACCTATTAGTTATAGTAGGTGCTATACCAGCTAATACTGCAGCGCCTACTGTAGGAGCAGCTAAATCTCCAGTTACTAAACTTGGTGCTGCACTTGCTATCGCTGCAGCGCCAACCACGCCAGTGACTACAGGTCCCTGCCCCCAAGGACCAGAACCCCAAGTTCCTCTATCCCAGCCAATAGTCGCCATTTTTACTCCTTAAGTTAGAGTAAATATGCCGGTAGCAGCTGGTATAACTGTTAAAGTATTAGGCGACGTTACAGTAAAATTAGCACTTGATAATTGACAAAAACATAATAATTTACCTGCTGTACTGCCTGTAGAATTACGCAGAATCGCAAATTTAATATCTGTTAAACTTGCTCCTGATGCCGTAAAAGTAAGACCGGCAGTAGTTTGAGTAAATTTTAATTGCTTCGCTGAAGCACCTGTTGTCCATTGAGCAGTAGCGGGTACAAGATTTTTACCCCCTGTAACGTATCCACCAGTTGCAGCTATCTCATTAGTTAGTGACGCATAAACACTTAATGTAAATGTAGACGCATTACTACTAGCTGAAGCTAAAACCATTTTAAATACACCTGCGCCTAATGTGATCGTACCGTTGCCAATATGCTTCTTTGCGCTGTTATAAAGTTGCCATGCTGATGCAGCCATTTCTTAAATCTCCTTAATATCGTTGTACGATGCGCCCATTTCTAAAATATGCTGGAGTAACCCCCCATATATCTCTAATTCAATTTCCTCACCTAAAGCTCTAATTAAATCAATAAACTCTTGGGCTTGTGAAATCATCCAAGGGTTACAGTAAAAAATCTCCCCACCCACGTTAACAGGAAGTACTGTATCACCGTCATTTTCTGTTTGCTCATATGCATGGTGGGTTTCATTAGCTAAACATGAATCACACCCAAATAAATGAAATCTTTTAAATCCCAACATTCTAAACAAAGGTATGGCTCTAAGTAAAACTGTTGACCCACCTGGGATGTGCCACCAATGCTCATCCTGCTTGTCTAGTATATCATTAACTAATTCTTCACCCGTATGCCATATATATGTCCTTTCCTTAGGAAGGCCCTCAAATACTGTAGGGTGGCATTGAGAGGCCATAAAATATTTACAATCATTTATAACCGGTTTACAAAATCGTGCATTAAATGGCCTGGCATCTACCATAACCATAGCAGAGGGTTTTAAACCCTTATCAATACACCACTTATAGGCCCCATTGATGGTAATGAGTTTAACACCGTCAGCTCTTAACTGTCTAATTTTTTCAATATACTTTTCTACACTGGGGCCCCCTCCTTCAATCATTGTATCTATATCGTTTGTAGGGTGAGGTTTAGCCTGTTGGAACCCTAAGCCTATATTATGTTTTATGTTTTCTTTTATTTCTTCCGATGCTGTATTAATTACCCCTATATCTACAATATCCGCTCCATCAGCCCATGCTGTAACATAAAAACAACAATAGCCATCAGATTCATTTGACCAATGAATAATACATTCCCGATCATTAAATTTTTGAAGCCACCATTTATAAGGGTGAACACTCAAATGTAATTTATGCCCAACAAGCTCACCCATAACATCATCTTTAGTAGCTATTTGAAAAAACACATGTTGACAAGCCTTAAGACAATTATCCAAAACTTGATCCACATGATGAGGTCTAATATGCTCCATTACATCTGTACAAAACCCATAAGCCGCTTTTATAGGCAGAGGCTCAGATAAATCACATTCTTTAAATTTTAAAAGGTGGCTTTGAGTTTCAAGCATTGGAATAATGTCTTGATCTAAACAATTATCAGCGAAATCTACCATTGTTACATCTAGTCCTCCAAATACAGCTAAATTTAAGCCGCCTCGACCAGTACCACATCCTAAGTCTATTATAGAAGAACCTTGACGTGGTTTAGCTATATTTAAAAATTCGTGGTATATATTTTCTCCAGGAGAAACAATTCGATATTCACTTTTCTCCCACATCATTTTATATAATTCTTTTTCTGAAGGGCGCTTATTTTCTATTTTAACGTGAGGGGGATCAGAAATTATGGAAGAATCAGTCATTATTCAATCCTTATAATTGCATTAGAAGAATCCGCAGTGGGAAATTCTATAGTTAAGGTTTGGTCAACAGTTGTTTTGGTGTCGCCAAAATCTAAAACAGCTACTGATTTATCACCTTGAGTACTGTTATAAATCAAAGCACCTCTAGCTGATATAGTAGAACTAGCCCATGAAGTAGTACTAAAGCTTAAAAATGCTGTGGTATCAGTTGATGTAGGAACTTGTGAAATAGCCAGAGTATTACCTCCAGCAGTATACCCAGTACCAGAAGCTTCATTAGTAGTATTATAAATTGTGGTAGTAGAATTTAAAGTAGCATCTGAAGTATATAACGCTATCTTAAATGTATCTGCTGTAGTAGCCGCACGAACTACCCCAGTACCAAAATTATGTATACCATTAAATAGTTCTAGCTTAAAACTTGTAGTTTGTGTCTGAACAATAGCCATTTATTTATGCCCTTTGAGAACGAGGAACCGGAATCCTAACCTGCCCACTGCGATAAGCATCGCGTCTATTTTTACCTTCTCCTAAACCTTTTAATTCTTCCATAGCTGCTGCATACATTTCTCTATATTGGTTAATAGTTTCATCATTTTCTTTTAAGTACGCCGCTGCTTCCAACAACGATCCATAAAATAAAATGGTGTCGAAATTATCACCCAACCAAGAAGTACTAGCAGTAACAATAGAGTCAGGATAAAAATAATAATGTAACTCAGCGCTGTAGCCAATATCTGGTGTAGGCCCCAATATGAACGTCGTGTCGTCAAATATCGCATAATATTGTGGTTTTCCATTAAAAGTTGTATCAGTGTCCGGGAAAGACTCTCTAATAAAATTAACATCTTTATTTAAAAGATAAGTATGTTCATTATCAGAATTTATAACAGATAAACTATAAGTTGCTAACCAATCTGTAGGAACCTCTAAAAATTTATTGTTAATAGAAATAGTACCAGTTACATTTTTTCGTAGGTCTGGTATTTGCGCAGCGTTATATATACGTTGCTCCGCATTCTGAATAAACGTATTTACATCGGTAGTCGTATAATCATTCTCTGTATACGATTTAATAGCTGCTACTAATTCTGTGTAATTCATACTTACGCCATTGGTCCTCTAGCTTTATTACCTTTAGTAGCTGCTCCATTTCCTCGCGTTTTAATCCCTGAGGTTTTAACACCCTTTTCTGGATAACCTGCTACATGAGGAACTTTTGTTTTTTGAGGTTGTACATATTTTGTCATTTAATAACTCCTTAATTTATGTGATTGATATAGTAATACTTCCTACTTTACCTTCCGCTTTTAAATCATTAGGGGTAAGTTCGTTAGAAGGATAACCCGCTCCACCTACAGGGTTCCACCCCCATTGTATACCTCTACTGCTTTTACCGCCCAATACAAAAATACTTGTATCTGGTCTAGGGTTTTGAACCGCCTGAGGATCATCTACCGGATACATACCTTGTAAATTTTGAGGCTGATCAGGGTTCCAACATTCAGGGCATACTTTTATGTTAGTTTGTGTTTTTCTTATAAATAAACTTTTTAGTTTTTTAAGTTTAAATTCAAACCCACACCTATCACAAATAGCTATAGAGTTTTTGTTTGACGCAAATTTTTGTCCCATATTAAATCCTACACAAATTGTTGACGCGGCGATATAAGTAAAGTAGCTTTTTCTCTATCTTCAGTAGAAGCGAGCATCCATTGTTCTTCATAGTCTTGTTTTAAAAACTGCGTTCTTTCACCAGCACCGGGTATTTTTAACGATAAATAATATGCTAACCCTGCTACTAAACACGGTAAAAATCTAAAAGGTACTTCTTGAGTATTAACCCCCGTACCTGCATCTTCCATTCTTTTCATTCTCCAATACACAAAAGTATAATCATCATTATCCGGAACAGGCCATAAAGTAATAGTAGGGGTAGTTGTTTTTCTGTCTATGTAAACTTGATTAGGACGACCTGAACTATTTTTATTAGGTATAGATGCGAATGTAGGAACAGCCATTCTAGATATGCTAATATCTTCTTGTGTACCTGCAGACCCGGTTCTAATAACCTGACTCACTAAATCAATAGTGTTAGAAGGTAATGGGTAAGTAGCTGTTCCATCAGTTAAAGTAACTGTATCTTCTTCTATAGTCCATAAATTAACACCCCTATTAGACCATTCAATAGTAAGCAGATTAAGACTACGAGCAGCAGTTTTTAAATCATAGCCCGTACGTAATTCCGAGCCGCACCGCTCAAATGCTTCCTCTACTAGAAGATTTAAGTCTAAATTAAAATCAGTTGTTCCTGAAGTAGCCATTTTATGCCCTCTTTCTATTCATACTTCTAAAAGTTTTAGCTAGGTTATACCTTTTAGACCCCGGAGGACAAGAGGAACTGCCATATTTTTCCCCAGTACATACCCCTTCAGTGCCTTTTTTCTCTATACGAGACCTAACTTTTTGTATCCAATTCTTATCTACAGAGCCACCTTTCTTAAATGGAGCTATTTTTCTTGGGTGAGTCTTTAAAGTATGCCCCTGTCTAATAAGAAATTTTACTGCGTCTGGTCTTGACATATGACTAGCAAGTTCCGAAATATCTTCGCTAAGTTTTTTTGCGCCTTGTTTTACACCTTCAGGGTGAAATCTAATAAAGGAACGTATACTCGCTATTTCAGTTGGCTTAAGTTTTGCATATTCTTCTGGGGAAAATTCAAGAGCTATTTTCTTAAATTCTTCTTTTGCTTGCTTAGCTTTTCTCAGCGCCTGACCTTTAGTTTCACCTCTGTAACTTTTTGTGTAATCCATAGGTTTATTAGGAGCACCTGTGTCCCACCATTCTTTAGGTTTTTTGATTTCATCTAGTCTTTTTTGTTGTTTAGTTAAACTTTTAAATCCTTGTCCTTTTGGTGATGCGGTAGCAAAACTTTTATCGAGCATACCCAATCTTTTCATTGGTGGTAGTTTTCTAAAATCTGCTCTATTCATTTCAGTTCCATCGCCAAGAATAACTTTGCGACGAGTTTTATCAAGTCTTGCAGTTGCACCGGGAGTTGTTCGCTCTAATATCCTTCCCTGAGCTCTGTCTAAAGCTCCACGCTGTTCCCCCCATGTCATTCCTCTAGATCTTGCCCCAGCAAGACCAGCATATTCTGCTTGAGTCATTCCAGTTTGTGTCAATTCAGGAGGTATTTTATAACCCGTTGCTGGTTCAGAAATTCTAGCTCCTCCAGATTTTGCTAATTGTAATCGTCTATTAAGCTCATTTTTTTGATAACTATCTAATGAATGCCACTCATCAACAGTTAAACCCGTTTGGCTATTCGCACGACTTCTTTCCCCATATTTACCCGCCCATCGAACTTCAGTTTTTCTGTTTTTGGCTAAACCCTCCATTCTAGACGCAGGCCATAAGGATCCTTTAGCTCTCCTTTTAAGACCAGCTGCATATGCTTTATTTTCAATAGGGCTCTCTTTTCCTATTTTAGTTACTGTAGATGTTTTAACATCCCCAGTTTTAGAGTACGCAAATTTTAATTTCCCTTGAGGATTAAGCCTATAAGGAACACCTGCTAAAAGATCAGTAGCGCCCTCTCCAGGATCCCATGGGTCAGGGTCACCTTTATATTTCATACCAAAATCATGTTTTGGATCATCTATGGCCTTCATACTTCTTCTAGTACTCTTGCCCGTTAACTCTTTTGCAAACGCAGGAGCTGCGCCTTGTGCGCCTGGTATTTCTGGTACTCCATAGGGTTTGCGTGGTTCTAAGGCATATTCAGGTAATTCGGTTCGACCTGTACCACTCATCGTTTGATGGGGTTCAGGCGTAACATAACCTTTTCTTTCTAGTGCTTTACCCGACCCTCTATAAAGTCTTTCCCCTCCTACGACAGGCTCACCTTTCCAACCGGGGTTATAACCTTCAAACCCATATTCCTGTGGGTTATATGGTTTTCCATATTCATCTTTAGGTAATCTACGAGGATCTCTTTGTATATCAGCTCTTATAGCAGCTGCGTTTTCTTCGATGTCTTTTAATTCCTTTTCTCTTGTCCACGCTTCTTCCATGCGTTTTCTTTTTAATCTATCTCGTTCTAAACCTCTTTTAGCACTGGCAACGGCTGATGCTTCTGAAAATTCATCTTCAACTTTATCACCGAATAATGATTTTTGTCCTCTTGAAGCTACTAATTCATTCTCTAGTCTATCAAGTTTAGCATAAGCTTTTCTAAGCTGATCATCACCTTCCCCTAATCCCCGTGCTTTAAGTTTTTCTATATCTTCGTTAGCATCGCGAATACGTTTTTGAAGCATACCTACTTTAGTATTGCTAACAGGAGCTTTTTTAATTGGTCTTCTTTTGATTGATTTTATTGTTTTTGTCGCTTCCACACCTAGTGCTTCATCTGGAAACATATCAAATTGAGTTGCGCCTGTTCTTTCAGGAAGTGGTTTATATGCGAATGCAGGATTACCCTTAAGTTCACCTTTATCAATTAACTTGGCTACTGCCGCTTGTTGTCCTTTTGGTAGCTGGTTTACGGTTCCATCATCTATAGCTTGTTGAAGTTCTTTTTTACCCTTTGCAGTTAATAGAAATTTTCTTTCTCTAGGACCAGATACACCTTTGACTGGTACTGGTTCATGTACATATCCGCTCCCTTTAAACGCATCCCAATCATGAATTTTTCTATCCTCAGGTTTAACGTGGCCAGTTTTTTGAGCAAAATCCCAAGGGTCTTCTTTTTTTCCAGCTTTTTTCTCAGCTATTTTTTTAGCTAATATTTCAGCTTTAGATAATTCTTTTATCTCTCCTTGCTCAAGAGCTATTAATCGTTGTCTTATGCCGGGAGAATCTCTAAAACTTTTTTGTACTTGTTCTGTTAGTAATGCTTTTCTTTCTGCGGGGCTTTTACCTGCGTCTTTAAGACGTTTTAAAAATTGTTTACCTGCGGGTGATTTTGCAAACCCCACTACCACACGACTAAGTCCAACTACAACAGGGGCTACCATTTATAAACTCCTGTTAAACTACACGGCCTTTAGTATGACCTTGTCTAGCTATACCATCAGCACGTTTTGAAGCTTTTGACCTACCAGAAGATTTATTACCAACAACCGGACCGCCTTTTTTAAGCCCTACTGCCTGATGCAATTCTTTTGCTTTTTTAGGTTTATGCGCTTTGCTTGGTGTTTCTTTTAACATTTTTCTGAATTTAGGATCTGATTGAGCCCTAGCTACAAATTCAGGATCTTTCATTTTTTTAAGTAGCCATTTACTTATTTTTCCACCACCGGCGTACATAGCTCTACCAGCAGCATCATCTAACTGTCGTGGCTGATTAAAACCTTCTGTAGCTGTTAATCCTCTGCCTTGTCTATCTCTAGCCGCTGCAGCTCTACCTTCAGGTGTGTAAGGGTAATGCTTATTTCCAACTTTTGGCATTTTATTTGCCTCCTTTAAATTACTTACTCCGCCATCCCTGAACTGTATCGGTTTCCCAAATACGGATAGCGGTCCACACTATTGTAAAAAATGCAGCTAAATGAGGAAGCCATTCTAATAGCGTCCCCAAAACCGTAAACATAGAAGCTAAGTCTACTATGCTCTTTGTTTCTTCTCTCATGTGTTGCAGCATAGTAGTAAAGCCTATATCAATTCTAACCACAAAATACCGTTATTAACGCAACATTAGTTAGCGTCATAATGGCAAAATCTGTGTTATTACTTCTGGTAGTTAGTATACCAGCACCAGGTATAGACATTTGTTGTGTAACAGTCGCACTAGCTGGAGTATTAACTTTTAGAAGTTCTGCACCGGAAGTACTATTCAGATTAAAAACTACTGACCCAGCACTTGAATTTCCTACATATTGAAACCCTCTGATTCTTGTACGTGGTAAAGCTAAAGAACCTGTAGTTCCTATTTTTACATTACCTGCGCAGGCATCATCAACAGATATTGATTGAATGTAAGAATAAAAGTTAGTTGAGGTAGCCGCACCACCATTAGCTCCTGTAACTTCTTCAGTTGTAGCAGTACCTGTTAGGTCACCTACTTTCTGCCCCACAATAGTGAAAGTTCTACCTGTATCATTGCCAGCGGAAGTAATATCAATTTTATAGCCTATGCCATTTACACCAGCATCGTTAGTTATAAGTGCAAGTGCCCCACCAGCACTTACAGTTGCGTCTGCTCTATATCTATCATCATCTGTTGAGGGCGTAATCGCCCAAACATCACTTGTGCTCATAATAGCCTCCTATTACGCAATAGTAGCTACTGGTGATGATACTGTTTCTGCTTTCCAAGTAGAATTTGTGCCATCATCTGATACGCATGTTATGTTAACTCTTGAGTTTACAAGTGTAGAATTAGCTAATGTAAGTGTATCTCCAGCTATATCATTTACTGGGTTAGCAGCTGAGCCAGCTAGTAGTTGGAGCGCCCCAAACCAGTTTGAAACACCAGAACCTGGTAAAACAAAAGTTACAGTTGTACCTGCACCTACTGCTGTTGTTACAAAAAATTCATAAGTTAAACCTACGTTACCTGTGCTTAAAGCAGGCATATTAACGACAATATCACCTGTTCCATCTACCTCAAAAAGAGTTCCTGATTGAGCAGCTGTTAAAGTGGATGTAACTGCGCCACCTGTGTTGAATGTACTACTATCTACTACGACTGGTCCATTAAAGCCAGCATCTGATGTGACTGGACCTGAGAATGTTGTTCTTGACATTTTAATTTCTCCATACAGAGTTTAAGCTTACTAATCTTGTATGCGTCTGCCGGGGCAGTTTAGTAAGCCGGTTATCCCGGTTTGCTTAATCCTACACAATTTAAGACTTTTACACAACGCAAAAAAAAGCCCCACCGAAGTGGGGCTATGTTTAGGATCCAGTCACTTAATAAAAGGTGAATGGAAAATTAAGCACCTGGTGATCCAAACATTCCTAGTGGATCCGACCACCCAAAGGAATAACGCTCGCGAGCTTTGTAACGCACGTTACCAGTGTCGAAATCGCCATCCATAGATGTCGTCAACGCTGTACGCTCGAAGTGTTTCATACCATTAGGTACATCAGTAGTTAGGAAGTACGCATCGGTGTCAGTTAAGAAATGATTAACTGAGTAACCTTCTGGAATTGCACCATTATTTTTCAATGCGTTGATATCGTTATCAGCTGTACCCGGACGTTGGGCAGTATCTAATAAACGAGTTGCAACGAATTGCAAATCTGATGGAATTACCAGTCTGCGTGGTTTGGCAGCGATTAATAATCCTCTTTCATCTGTCCAATTTGAAATCTGAATTACTGCATTTTCCAATGCGGTTTCATTCAAATCAGAGGGAGTTGCCTGAGTATTACTATTCGTACCACCACTAACTAGAGGGTGGTTAGTTACCGCCGACGATGCATTAGTACCAAACAAAGAACGAGCATCACCGCCAAGAAAACTGCCGCTGAAACCGTTATTAAGAACATTAGCTGCTCTTACTTGTTTAGTATTAGCCATCGATCTAGCTAGAGCCTTGGTATAGCGAGCAGAAAGACTATCATATAGATTATCTTCCACCGCTTCTTCAGTTAAACTGAAACCCAAAGCGATTGTTACGTGATTGTAACGAGCTGTCCAAGCTTCTTGTGCGTTGTCATACGCAATAGCAGAACCTTCCGTTTTGGTAGGTGCTGATCCGAAACCAGACAGTTTTGTTTCTTCTTCAAAAGATCTATCAGATGACTCTGTTTCAAAGATCTCCTTGTGCTCTTGACCATAACGCGCATATTCAAGTCCGAATAAGGCATTTAGGCCAGGGAGCAATTCTTTCATTAATTGCGCTCTTGAAATTGCCATGTCTTATATCTCCTTAAATACCGGTTGAATCTTCATAGGAGTGAACACCTGCATTGAACTTAACAATTAAGTCAGTGAAAGCATCTCCTACAGTTGAGTCTGGGCTTTCGACGAAATCAACAATACGGAATGCAAAAGTTGCAGTCACTGCTATTGTAGACATATCGATAGCGGAATTTGAAACACCTGTTGTAGTATCACCTGTAGATGTACTCTGAACAGCAGCTAAATGAGCATTCTCACCTAACTCAGCTTGAGTTACTGCATCATCTGCTTGTACTTGAAAAAGTACCTGCGGATCATCTACCACGTAAGCCATCGCATCCGAAGCAACTGTGCCTGTAGGCCAGTGGTTCGAGAATGTTTTGTTCTTACTGGTAGGGTCAGTATAAGTACAACCTACAAAAACACCTATTACACCAGAGGGGAACTGATCACCGTTGCTACCCAAAGTGGTAACAACTTCAAGCGTTCCGCCTGTTACTAAAGCGACTATAGAGCCGTTAAAGATGTTTGTTCCAAAACCAGACGCAATTTTAATATGTCGAACGGCTCCCGCATAGGGAGTGCCGCCGATATGATTAAGAGGCTTGAACCCATAAGGGGTTGCTGTAGTAGCCATTATTGTGTCTCCTTAATTTATTTATTACCCTTTCCAAAAGAGGTAGTTTGACGTCCGTCTGAAAACTTAGGCATACGTGGATCGTTTTGATTCATGTAATGGTTTTCAATAGCTTCAGTCTGATTTTCAGTTCTTTGCTTATAGTAAGCATTTCTCTGATCAACCATCTCTTGTGGGGCTTTACATAGCAACAGACCACCAATTTCAACTGCATCTTTAAAAGATGAGTTAGGATCTGCTACCAACTTGATTTCTGGGTGTTCGGAATGTTTAACCGGCTCCCAGCCCTCACGCATTTTAGAGGATACATTTATGTTATCAGCTACATTTAGAAGTGAAACTCTAATCCACCTATAGGCCCATCCTGATTGTTTCTTAAAATCTGGTAACAACGACGAAGGTTCCCATTGTTTAGTTTTCAATACTTCTTCGCGAGATTCAACTTCGCGATCAGTTCTGTTGACTTTCTTCGTAGATTTAGTACGTTTTGGCTCAACATTTTTTGCTTCTTTTTTTGTAACTTTATCCATTTGCATTCTCCAATTTCATCATTTCTCGTGCATATTGTTCCGGCGTTAGCTTAAGCTTTTTAGCTAAAGCAACTTGCGTTTTCGATAAACGTATTTTCTTTGGCGCGGTAGTCCGCGTTGCTGGAGCAACTACATTTGAAGGTTTGCGTTGGCTAGGTTTATCCTGCTCCAACGTACCGTTCCCAAAATTTTCTGGGAACCGTTTTTGCATCGTTTCATCTATACGACGGTAGTAAACATCCGAAGAAGGGTCAATTCCTGACCTGACTAACTTTTCGTGCAATCCTAAAGCTAAGCTAGTCATCTCTTCATCTTTACCGAACCATTTATTTTTTGCTTGCCAATCTTGGGCTCTAGCATCAGGTACGGGTACTCTAGGTTGTAATGATTCATTTTGTACACTTTTTTCATTATCTTGTAAAGCTTTTTCCTGAGAATATCTAGGCCTTAAACTTTTAGCTTTATTTAATTTATATTGAGCTTCATTCATTTGAGCTTGCGCTTCTACAATAAGATCAGTTTCTCCTGTCTCATAAGCATCAGTATAATTACGTTTAGCTACTTCTACTTCCTTTTCAGTAGAATCTTGTATAGCTTTAATATACTCAACTTCTCCACTACTTAGAGTCTTTTTGAGGTTAGTGTTTTCCCCACTAATATTTCTAGCAAATCTTATAGCTTCTTCTTTTTCTCTTTCGGCAGATTCTTTAGCTCTTCTTTCGTCATGCCAGACTTTTTTAAGCTGCGCCATACGCTGTTTAACACGTTCTGAATACCCCTCTAAAGTATCATTTTCTATTTCTTCTACTACATTTTGAGGGAGCGGATCTCTATTCCTATCTGCTACTGGTGTATCATCTTCTTCTTCAATTAATAAGGCTTCTTGCTGAGGTTTAGAATCCTGTTCTACTCTTTCTATATTATCAGGAGGAGCAGCTTCTACATTTTCCGTCTCTTCCATTTTTACTTCTACTTCTTCCCCTTCTAATTCAGCAGGGATTTCGTTAATAATTTCATCACTCATCTCATTTCTCCTATGCGCGTTCATACCCACGAGGATCCTCTACAACAGCCTCGACAGTATCATCGTTAATAATGCGGAACTCTCGACCATGAATTTTGATACGAGTGCCCGAATATGCTCTAGTTATAACAAAATCACCTTCTTTACACCATGCTCCAGTTGGAAAACGACTCTTATCTGTATAAGCCATATCTCCCA
>Ga0098035_1001071_pt1 | contig 13397 bp, 18 predicted proteins | sample 3_EtaG_FD_75046 | JGI IMG/M metagenome (GOLD analysis project Ga0098035, IMG submission 75046) | Marine viral communities from the Subarctic Pacific Ocean - 3_ETSP_OMZ_AT15126 metaG | ecosystem: Environmental > Aquatic > Marine > Oceanic | place: Pacific Ocean | collected 2015-01-07
ACTCTGACTCCGTTCTTGACACAGGTCATGGTCTTGTGGCAGTTGCCGCATACTGGCCTCTGGTCTGATCGCATGTCTCCTTCTCCTCTCTCTTCATGTTGTTCAGGAATAGTAAAAGAGTCCGGAATGACTCCCAGGTCTGATGACCAGTTCCTCCACGGTATCGCGAACACCAGACACAATACCTACGTGTTGAAGTTCTCTATGCCGCCCAGACTCTAAAGGTTTATAGAAACTCCTGTATCTTAACCTTTGCTAAGGTGAGATCGTCTTCGGAATGACAGCCAAGAACCATTTGGAGCAGTCCGTATGCTGCGGCTTCTTTCGATTCGGCTCGTTTTGTAGCTTCTGCCCCTCTCAAAGGTGACCACGTTAATTCGAGTAAAGAATGCTTCGGTATAGTTATCGTTTCGGACATTGTGAAGGACAGGATTTCCCGTCTTTCTAAGCCGAGCTTGTTTGCTAATGCGACGATTTGCGCAATCGCAGCCTTCAGTGATATTTGATCTGTTGGAGGCTTTACTAAAAGCTGAGTTTTTTCAGTAAAGCTGGCTCGTTCGGTCATTGGACTGTCTCGGACTGTTGAACTTTTGAAGGGTCCGGGCAAGTCCGGTGAAGTAAACGGTATCCGTTCAACAGTCCACGTTTGCGGAAGGACAGATTCGGTTCAGTTGTATCTTTGGATAGGGAACGGATATCGTGGTAGGACCGATTGGGATGGGTTTCGACGACTGGCTGGTCTGTCATGATCTGTTTCTCCTTCTGCTCTGTCGTTGTTGTCGTTTGTGGATCTTCCGGGTCTTTACTTTCTTCTGATGTGGTTGGGATCGAATAAGTCCGGCATCCCGTTGAGCTGTTTGGAATTCGTCGAGTGCGTCCTGTAATTCGACATTGGGCTTTAGGACAGGTTCGGGATTCTCGACTTCCTGCAAGTATTCCTTGAGCTTGTCATGGTTCTGTTCTTGCGGTGTTTTTGGCATTCGGATTCCCGCACATTGCCTTGGCTGTTCCGATTGCGTCGGACAGCTCAGTGGTATGATAGTCTGCGTCCCGAGATCTGCTTTTCTCGATATGACAAACATATTCGTCCCAAGCAGTATCACGATAAACGTGGACGGTAGCGATTGGGCCAGCGAACCGATAGGAAAGCCTGCGTTTAGTTGGCATTGTTAATACTCCCCGCCTTGTCCACTAAAAGGATTGTCCGCAAGTCTTTCGGATTCAGCAGCCATACGATCTTGTTCATCCCAATCGATTGAAACGTCCGGCTGACCTGCACGTTCTTCGTCCTTGTTTCCGAACATCTGTTCCCATTCCTCCGGAGTAGTTCCACTGATTAGAAACTCGCGTTCATCTACTGATAAGTTCGGATAGATAGCTTCGACAAATCCTCTATCTGTCATGTATTGCAGGATTTGTCTTTCCGTCGAAGCTATGTCCATATGTTTCTGGCCGACAAAAACGCGGATTGTGTGCGTGTTGAGTTTTTCGTATCGATTAATGAGCATTAGCAGCCAACTTTCTGTTATCCTCGAGTGAGCCTGTCTGTTCGCGGCTTAGGACTTGGATCGAGCAGGACTTCTGATTAACCTTGTCGCCGAATGGAAGTTCGAGGAGATTGCTGTAGATGACTTGATACTTGCCTCGGACATTTGTCAGCATATAACGATCATGCTGTGGTCTTTTTATCCGTGAGCCTGTTACTGGTATGCGTGATGTGAGCATTGGTTGAGTCCTTTAGCAAAGGAAGGCGGCGGAGCTTGGGTAGGTGCGCTCCGCCGCCAAGGTTTGGTGCTATGCTCCGATGCGCTTTGCCCCGGAGGATACTCGATTTCCACGTCCGGTCGATGCCTTGTTTCCAGCAACTTTACCGGCTGTGTAGCCTGCATTGGATCGGGTGGACTTAGCACGTATGTGATGAAGATTAGGAAACAGGTCTTTCATCAGGAGGTCGATTTGATCGTCTTTGGACTGAAGAACGAGGGCCACGGAAGCCTTGTCGTAGTTCTTGTGTGCGTCGAACTTGGCCAAGTCAGCCGCTTCTTTCATCTTAGCCCGGATAGCTGAATTGTAGCCTTGGAGAAATGATTGACTGAAAGCCTGAGGGCGTTCGTCAGGTTCCGACATCATCCAAGCCATAGCGGATTCAGCGTTGGCCTGCACGACCAAGGACAGGTAGAGTGTCTGGGTCCAGTGACGATCGGATTCCGCCCCGACCAAATGCATGCGATTGACTGTATCGCCGACTTCGTTCCGAGTCTGCTCTCTCACTACTCGAGTGGAATTGTAGAGTCCTATAACATACAAAAGCGTTCCACGCATTTCACCGAGGGCATCGGCTTCGATGTCCATTGTTTCGACATCGATGTTGAGACTATCGATGCCGTCTACTGCGCCGAGCATTGCGTCGTCGATGGCCCACTTGGCCATTAGAGTCTGCGCCTTCGCTGAGAAGGTCTTAGCTTCCTCAGGATAGGTCGTCGATTCGGCTTGTTTTAGGAGTGCAGAAATTATTTCTGCTCGCTTCTGATTCTGTGTTTTTTCTTTACTAATACGTGAATTCATTATCCCACCTTGCCTGTCTTCGCCACGTCGGCGATCAACGCATCGAGGCTATCAAAAATTCCCATATCTTCTGCCACTTCGTCTCGGGTCATCGTGGGACTGGACTGGGATTTCTTTTTTCTCGAGGGCGAAGCATCGGCGACTGGACGGAGTTCCCGGACTATTTGTTCCGACTTGGATTGAAGAACCCAGCCCGTCAGGATCAGGTCTGGATGTTTGGGACTTTCCGCATATTCGACCTTGTACGCCCATTGGGAATTGGCCGAGTCCCAAGCAAAACCAATGATTGTGCTGTTTCGGAACCAACGGAAGTACGGAAATCGGATCTCGTCTCCGATTGTCCATCGTGGTCCTGCGAGTTTCTTTAATTCTGTTTCTTCTGCTGTGATCAGCTTATCTATTTCCTTGCGCTGATCTTGCAGATCCATGACTCCTGCAATTCCTGCGTCTTTTCTGCGTTCGACCGAGCTTAGCATTTCTCAGGTCTCCTTGTGTGCGTTAAAATGTGCAAGGACATACGTAAGAACCACGTGAACGATCTGGTGTGTTTACTGAGCCTGTGCCATTGCATTTCTTACACGTGGGCGATGCTTTTGTGTCCATGATTGTCTGTGGACTTGGACGTAGCCCGATCCGAGCCAGATTCTCGTGTCCTCCCCTTAGCTCGTGTTTCGGTATGCGGCTCATTTTTGTTTCCTTTGTGTGTCCTGTTTCTGGCCTGTGTCCTGTGGGCCTGTGTGTCCGTCTTATAAATATACGATAATTGATAAAGGTTGTCAAAGGAAAATTTTTCCGGTAGGTAGGAAAAATGTTCTGTTGGCACGTTTTTTGCTACGTGTTCATTATATAAGGAGAGTCTGTAGAAACCCTTATAGATATGTAAGTCTAATAAAAACAAGGGCTTAGGTAACCTTTCAATACTATTCATGGACTACGAAAATAACGTAAGTGTAACAAAAACAAGAGCTTAGGTAAACTTTTCAACCTTTATACCTTTCTACACTATGCAAAATGACGTAGCAAGAAGGTTGTTCTGTTTATGTATTATGTAGTACTATATAATTATATATTATACTACTCTATACTACTTACTACTTCTCAGTCCTATTTCTTATTCGGACTTTGGTGAATCTGGGACACAGGACTGTAGAAAGGTTGAAAGGTTGAAAGGTTAAGATAAGTGGTTGTTTTTATTGTACTTAGGCGATTTTTTACCTTTATACGAGGTTGTGAAAGGTTACGTAAGTCCTGTAAAAACAATATCTTAGGTTTGTTTAAAGGTTCTGGACTCGCGTAACGGTTTGTGTTCTGTCTTTTTCTTTGTTTAGTGACTGCCTGGAATATCTGGCGCGAAGGGGCAAGAAACTTGTTGACAAGTGACGAGTCCTATCGTATTTTTTTATCGTTGTTGTTTCATTGTTTCATTGTTCATTGAAAATTGAATACGCGGATTCGCCAGACGGTGGGACACAGTTAGCAAGCGGGGCACTCAGTCTCGTCCAGACTATACTGTCTCAGGACACAGGCCGTTGATAGAGTCCGTTCCCTTCACTGTGTCCACACATTGGAGCGTTACCCAATGGCAACATACCTTTTTGAGACTGCCCACTGTGGAATCGTCGAGCATGAATTGAAGGACCAGAAGTCCAAAGAAATCGTGACCTCTGTTCCTAAGATTGTCCTACTCGACGGTCACACACAAGACTCCGTAGATTGGAGCGAGGCGGCGAGTTTGGCTAACTGGCTCGCGGACAACGTCCAGTTTGACGAGCGAGTTAAGCGGACTGTGTCGCCCTTCTACTGTGTCTCCGAGGGCGCTTTTCGACTGACTTCGCTTGGACTCGATCCGCGACGCATTCCAAGTGGCTTCGATACTAAGAGCTTCCGTGCAGACTACAAAGTCGCGAAGGATGCCGGAACCCTGGAACAATTCAAGACGGACAATGTTGACGACTACGTCAATTTCTCTGCTTCTGAGCTGAGGCGCAAGTCCAAGGGTTCCGTAGACCTTGGACTGATCACAGCCGAGCAAGTAGAAGCTCTCGTCACTGACAACGAGGCCGAGATCCGCGGCAAATACGGGGACTCCGACAAGTAACGAAGTCCTGTTCCAACTTGAGGTCGTGCCCGAATCTGGGCACGGCCTTTTTTTGTGTTCGCAGGACCGTGGTACTATGTTGTTTTACGGTGTTCAGATTTTTTTTAGCCTTGTCTAAACCTCCTATTCTGTGGCACACTTTGTGCTGAGTGCAGCAAACCATGTGCCAAAAAACCTAAAATCCCGTCTCACGCGAGATCTTTTTTTCTGTGTGTCCGTAGTCCTGTTTGTGTCCGATCGCGTTAGGAGCCGTCTGTGGGACTCCCAGGGCTATCCGATTTTAGCTTTTTTTGCTATTTTGGGCTTTGTTTGGCATGCCAAACACAGCAAGAATCGGGCCATGTTTCGGACTCTGGTGGACTGTGATGGCGGGAATTGGTGGCGGAACCGCTCGTGTAGGATGGGCAGGAAGGGGGCAGAGTGGCCGTCTGTGGGCCTTGGTAGCCTTGCCTGTAGTATAGGCAGGAAATTTTTTGGGGGCTATTAGGGACCGTCTGTGGGCCTTTGGTGGGGGTGCTCTTTTGTGCAGGTAGACAAATTTCCCGCCGATGCCTATCTTGTTGTCGGTAGGAGCAGGCATTGGAATTGCGTCGTGTTTGGGCCTTCATTCATGGTCCGGGCAGGCATCGATTTTGCTGGTATCTTGTGTCCGGCATCGATGCTGTGTCCGCAGCAAATAGTGTGCCTTGGTTTGGCATGGATTTTGCTCGCTACCCTGATGGCATGGATTTTGCTGTGTCCTGCCACATCGTAGAACTTAGTATCACTTTCTTTATCCCACCCACCCATACCACATTGGTAGTGGGACTTGTAGGCGGTCGAGCACTAAGATGACAAAAATGAAAACCCTGCGGGCCTGAAAGGATCCAGTCCAATGAGCAGTAAAATCGAACAGATAGTGGCCTGGATTGTCTATGACGGCTGGACGGAGCGGGAGGTAGCAACGAAGCTTGGGGTAAAGCCTCGGGAGGTCCGAAGCAGTCTCGATTCGGCAGCAGGTCAGAAGGTTCTCGAACAGGCCTTGGATAGCAAGCTGGCGATAGTGCACAAACTGCCAATGGCAAATTTCGCTACGAGGATGAAGAGACTGGAAGGGATCTATCAGACTTGTGGAGAAAGTGAAGAAACGGATACCGCGATTCAGCTTAAGACATTAAGTATGGCGCGGGAAGAGATGCGGATACAGGAAGGATTGACAGAACAATCCAACATACCACAGATCGTCGTAAATGTAACACAGTTCAAGTCCAAGCAACGGGAACCAGATGAAACCAGTTATAGCATGGCAGTCGAAGCCGGGCCTGGGGGTGCAGGAAAGCCTGGCACAGATACAAAAGCTCTTAGTAGTTCAGCAGCCCAAGAGGGCCGTTCAAAAGTTGAAGGGTCGGAACAGAACACTGAACCGCAAAGCCTTCAAGTATCAACAGCACTCCCGGATGGGCAAGTGGTTTCCTTTTCACGGAGAGAGACCGTTCGAGGATACCCAGATCAACCTGGGCCTGCCGAAGATCGACACGTGGAACAAGAAAGCTGATTATGATTCGACAGTAGAATCACACGGACGCAATCTACGGTTTGCCCTAACAATCTTAGTGGAAGCAGTCAATGAGGCCACGGCCTTTTATTCGGAATGGGGCAAGCATCCTTGGGTATGGAAACTGCAACATGACTACGAGACAGAAAAAAATGCCTACGGAAAAGAGGCCGAAGTTCCGAAGCTCTACCGAGTAGTAGCAGCCAAACAGGGTCTTGATACATATGACGTGCGGTATGTGCATAGCCGGTTTCAACAGGCCATTACAAACTGTTCCTACCTCCGAATCATGTATGGACATTTGGATTGGTTGATCGAATCGGTAGGTGGTGATCGAGAAGATTTACTAGACCAGGTGCATAGGCTTGCTGACGGAGACCGAATCCTCGGTGTAAGCGAACCGGATATACGAGTCCTGGACCTGCCATATATATCAGAAGTGCGAAAGCCTCAATCTGTAGCGAACACACGAAGAAAATTGTCCACGCAGTTTCTATAACGGGAAGAATCGATATGTCAAATGAATCAACGTCGACGCCGGATAAGGGCGTTACGAGGCATGGACCCTTACGATGGGGGATTTTGGAAGAGACTTATCATCCAAGTGGTGAATATTCTGTTACCGAAGCTATGAGTCTCCCACAAGGTGTTTTGCTACGCACAACCGTGGGACGAGAAGCAGTGCCTGCAGGCGTAAGCCTGGTTTGGATGGGTGGCGTGACGGCAGATGCTATCCAGAAAAACATGAATCCAATTGGCGGCTAACAGTCCTATAGAGTTCAAGTTCGAACTCCAACCCAAGCAATGGGAATTGTTGAATGCTATTGAAGGGGGCATTCGGCATCCCTTGTTTGGGGGTGCACGGGGAGGCGGTAAGAGTTTCGCGTCTCGAGCAATAATGATCTATCGGAGACTAAAGTATGCAAATACTCGCGGTCTCTTGCTCCGACGAACTTTTAAGCAGGTGGATGGAAATCACATCCAACCGATGTTTTATGAGTATCCGTTCACCGCGGAGTGGTATAACAAGTCAGAAGGACGAGTTAAGTTTCCAAACGGATCTTATTTGCAATTCGGTCATTGTGAACATGAAGATGATGTTCATAATTACGTAGGTCAGGAGTTTGAAGACATTGCGGTGGAAGAAATCACACAATTTACTTCCAATATGTGGAATCTTCTGCGTGGTAGTAATCGGACTACTCGCTTGGATATCAAGCCGTGCATGTGGGCAACTGGGAATCCAGGAGGAATTGGACATCTCTTTACAAAACGGTTGTGGATAGATAGGGATTTTACACAATACGAGAGACCGGACCAATATTCCTACATACCTTCGAGGGTATGGGATAACCAGGCTCTTATTGATGCCGATCCTGATTATGTCTCAATGCTCGAAGCAATCGAAGACCCGGCGATTAGAAAGGCCTGGCTCGAAGGCGATTGGGATATCTTCCCAGGTCAGTTCTTCTCAATGTGGAAGAAAGGCAAGATCGAAATAGATTCCTTCACTATTCCTGAAACCTGGGCTATTTTCGACGGAGTTGATTACGCAGAGAATGCACCTACTTCTTATGGACGATATGCAATTAGCCCAATTGGCGAAGTGGTGCGAGTTTGGGGTTATTACCAGGCTGATCGAAGCGGTAGACAACATGCAGAAGCGATCAGAAAAAGGATCGATACCTGTCTGTTTACTGGCGGGCGACAAGCTAATCTTGTTCTCGCTGACCCCAGCATGTGGAATAGACAACGAGTTGACAACCCTAAAGGAATCGCGCCTGTTGATGAATTCCGCAAGCAAGGTATTTTCTGTAAGAAAGCGATCAATGATAGAGAAAACGGTTGGCGAAGATGCCGAGACGCATTGATTCATGAGGTTTTCAAGACCTTCCGAGGCCATAATGAAGATTTCATGAAAACTGTTCCAGCGTGTCCAAGGGATGACAAAAATACCGAGGACATCGATACGCATTCTGAAGACCATTGTGCAGACGAATTCCGTTACGTAATGATGCACGTTTATAAGCCAGCGCATCGTGTGGCATCAGAAGAGTATTATGGAACAGCAGGACAGATTATGGACGAGGTCCAAAAAATCGGGCCATATGCTGCCGGGCGCAGACAAAGATCATCAGCGATTGACCAACTTTTGGCAATGAACTGAGGCCCGGTGCTGGGGTATTAGGGGTGTACTCCCGTGCCCCGTGGTTTGGACTCCGCTGCCCCTCACCGGGCCGACAAGGATAGACAATGACACAAGTCGTATCAAAAGCACAGACCAAGCTTCTCAAGCTTCCTGAGCCGACATTAAATCAGCTCGAGGCTCAGTTTACCAATGCCAAAGAAGCTACAGATGCTAAGCGTCAGGTGTGGAAACGAATGCACGAGAAACTTAACCTGGAGTATGATATTCCTGGCTTTGAGCCGGACGAATTGGTTAAGTTGAGTCGTTTCTATCCGATGGTTCGAAATATTGTAGCAGGGATTGCGTTTCATCATCCACGGATCTTTGTAAACGCTAAGCCTTTGGTAGAGAACAGCGAAAAAGATCTCTCGATGGTGAGTAGGATCATTGAACGAGTCCTCAACCAGGCATTGACTATGATGGGGACGAAGGAAGAAGTTCAGCAGGCCATATACGATATGTTGCTGTGTGGCGTGGGCTGGCTCAAGCAGTCTTATAATCCACCCGGCCTGGATGCTGAACCTCCGTATACGTTGAATGACAGGTTTCAAGATGACTTCCCTATGGTGCAGAGACTAGATCCGAGACTGGTCCACGTCAGTCCGCTCTGTGCTCCTCATACAATTGCAACATGTCCGATTATTTTCGAGGAAATTTATGTCCCAATTGATTTTCTGTTGGCTGATGACAGGATTGACAAGAAGGCTCTGGCGGAACTCAAACCTATGAGTGAGTCCCAACTAGACGAAGCTGAAAGTCAGTTGGGATCAGATCTAAGTCCGGATGTCGAGAGTTCATTGGCAGCAGCACGGGCACAGGGCAAGGTTGTAAGGGTAGTCGAGGCGCATAACAGAGCACATAGACGATTTGCCATGTGGGCCGACGGCGTCAAGATCTTTTTGCGAAACGAAATACATCCCTTTGTAGATGCGGATGTGGGACAGGACCCGCAGACAGGCGAAGTTCAGATTGTCCCCAAACCTGGATTCATTCTCAAGAACGGGTATCAGTATATACCGCTTAGGATTGATTCGGATCTGGAATCTTTCCATCCGACACCGCCCTTAGCGTATATTGAGGATCTGCAGGATATGCAGGTCGAAAGTGCTTCAAGGCGCCTCGATCAGATGAAACGTTTTAGTCGATTGCTTGGTCTACTGTCTTCAGAAGAACAGGCCAGACCGGGCACCAAACAGGCGATTGAGGATGGGCGGGATGGTACGGTTCTGTTGCTCGAAGATCTCAACAGTCTCACAGATTTTAATTTCGCCGTCGGAAGTCCCGGTCAGCAGCAGCTTGAGCAAGATGCCAAAGTTTTTGAGGCGGAAACTTTGGATATTGGCGATCTCGCGCTTGCTAAAGGTGCCAGTAGGAAAACCGCTACCGAGGTATCTCTATCTGCTTCTAGAGGCACTCTTACCCGTGAGTGGATGCAGACCAAGATCTCAGACGTATATGCGATAATAGCGGAAAACGTCCTAAACATGTTCAAGGACATACGGTATTTGCCCGAGACACTTATTGTAAATACCGCAGGTGACGATCAGCAAGCAGTTCACGCTCTCCTCACCACTGATGATTTTCAGCATATCTTTGAGCTAGATATCGATGCTCAGTCCATGCAGCCCTTGGTTGCCGAACGGGACATGGAGCATACGATGCAGCTTTATGATCGATTTGTTGGTAATCCGATGATTGATCAGTCAGAACTAACTAAGCTTGCTATCAAGGCTTCAGGCGTCAGGTCCTGGGAACGTCTATTCAAGGGTCGTGGCAAGGCTGAGGCAGAAGCACATGCTTGGAAGGAAAACACTGGCTTCTTGATCAAGGGTGTGGATCCTGGAGTTACCGAGGGTGAGGACCACAAGGTGCATCTGCAGGTCCACTCGATGGAAAACATGCAGAAGATACCGGAATTCCGTGGTATCGATCCTCAGATCATGCAGCAAGTTGGTCAAGCACTGCAGCAGCATATGGAAGCACATCAGGAAGCGTTCGAAAAGGCCGTGAATCCGCAGACTGGGGGTGGTCAAGTCCAAGGCATTTCTGGTCGCTTAGCAGAACCTGCAAAGGACATACCGGGTCAGGTAGCTTCGGCGGCACAAGGATTCGCGGAGGCTGCATCTAATCAGGGGCAGGCACTCGATGGGAGCTAATCATGCCTTATGAACAAATAGGACCACAGCAAGAACAAGTTCAAGGTCCTGCTCGATTTGTGCAGGGTTTCGATCCGCAAGATTTGAAAGCTGTGGCAGAAGCTGATAAGACGAATACCATTCAAATGTCAGAGCAGCTTATGGTTAATGCTAATAAAGCTGCTCGAGCATCTGACGACGATATTCGTGCGCTTATTGCTTATCATGATGAGAGTGGGTCGCCGACAGGCAACATCTTGGGTGACGGAGGGTTTATCTATATGATAATGCGCCATGGGCAGGCGTTGGGCATGCCGATTGAAACACGAGAAGATCGTCGTCAGGTTGCGAAAGCTATTGTTAATCGGCTTATGGTTAAGCGTCAAGATACAATGGGCGATTTGACACGCGAGAACAATTCTGCATTCCCTGATACTCCAGGAGCAGCCTCACAACCCGGCGTGCCGCCTTTTCAGCCTCGTTAGGAGTCCAGAATGGTCCGTCACGATATAGAATGTCGTAAGTGTGAGCATAGAGAAGTGGACTTTATGTTCATGCATCACTCTACGATGTATGAGGAGGAAGCAGAACAGGTTTGTCCGAAGTGTGGAGAGAAAGACGATTTCCGTATTACGCTTGATACTGAGCGTCCAGGACAGATCGATTCTCATGCTTCCAGTATGTATGGCAGACCACAACCATGTTTCGGCGGAGAAGTGGTTCGCGATTATGCCCATAAAAAAGAACTTCTCAAGAAGTATGGAATGGAAGAAGCTAATGATCCAGTAGGAGGCTCACGGGAGCCAGAATATCCGGAAGGATATAATGGACCGGGTCAGCAACACAATTTTCCAGGGAGTACCAAGGTTCCCGATAACGCTATATGGGGAAATAGTCAAGCTGAACTCGATAAAGCAATGGAGGCAGAACTTGAATATCTACACGCTGGTGGAAGCCGAGGGGACACGCCCGTGGAAGATCATTGGGGGTAAGCAGGAAGATGTGATAGGTAGTGCTCGGACCTTGGAAGAAGGGTTGGAGCTGGCCAGAATGCTTAATGATCCTGAGAGGATGGAAGATTAAGGAGACAAAAGATGCCGTCGATTAGTAAGTTCGGTCGAAATAGGACCGTGACGAATAATACTACAGAGGACATTACAACTGACGGCGGGACGTATGATTGGGCTTCGGCTAACGGGACGGTGTATAATCCAGGACCTCCAGCAAGAGATTAGGAAGGTGAACGATGGCTTGGACTAGCAAGGTTGCAGTTAGTAAACAGTACGACGATATCGTCGATATCTTGTGGGTCGAGCTATCGGACGGTGGCGAGCTGACTGCGGACGTTCTAGTAGACGTGAGTGCGTTTACTAAGCGAAACGGCAGTGCAGCGACGGGTTGTATTGTGGAGAGTTATGAAGTCCAGATGTTTGGAGCACAGGATGTGGGGTATTGGAGTTTGCAAGTAGGCGCTACATTGATTGATGCAGGAGGTGTTGGGCAGGCAGTTTCCGGACCGGTCTATACCGAGGCGGCAGCCCGAGATGATCTGCTCAAAGCTACGGGTGATTTGACAGGAACTACACTGGCGACCGATTCCGGAGACGCACTCCGAATTAAGGCGAGAGTCAGTTTAATCTAACTGTTCAACTTTTGAACAGTGATAGGGAGTCCAAATGACTGAAACGACTGAAGTTGGTGGCGATGGTGGTGGCGATGCAACAATTGAAGAAGCGTCTGAGAGCGTAGGGTTCGGAACTGACCTGCTCGAGGATGATGATTCAACTGAAGCTTCTCCTGATCCCGCACCTGCGGCAGGTACAGATGGCGGAACGGATGACTTCGATCCTGATTCGATCGATTGGTCTTCTGTCCGGCCTGATGATGTTCCAGAGACGTATCGGTATCTCATTCCTCTTGGCAGGCGGCTGCAGTCTACGAGCCACCGTCAGGTCGACGATGTTCGCCGGGAATTGGATAATCAGAGATCCGCGGACCAAACACGTATTGCGGCATTGGAAGCTCAGATCAATGCTCAAAACGGCAACGGTCAGCAGACTCCGACCCAAACTCCAGGTAGCAATCTCGACCAGAACTGGATGCATGAGACACTTTCAAGTATGGGTGTTCAAAGTGCCGACGATTACGCCAACGGCTACGCTTATATGCAGATTGCCCAGCGAGTTGTGGACAAAGTTCTTGAGTCCCGAGGCTACGCTGCGCAGAACGATGTTGATGAACTGAAGAGTGGTCTCAAGACTACAACTGAGCAAACCGAGACCGCTTCGAGGACTCAGCAGGAAACGCGCCTGCAAAACGAGTTAGATGCCGCTTATGATGAATTCGGACAAGACAATGTTCAACCCATGTTGGAAGAAATCGGTGCGCTTTATGGACGTCCAGGTCCGGGTGGGAAGAACCATACGATTAAGTCAGCATATCAGAGATTAACCGGAGCCTCTTCGAAGCCCTCAACAGAGCAGATCAGGACCCTGAAAAAGCAAGCGGGACCGAGTGTTCCAGGCGCTGCAGGGTCAGGTGATGTTCCTGCGAAGGGTGATCTTACAGAGGGTCAAGCACTGTCTGCAATGCAACGGTTGCTTGACGCATAAATCCGAAGGCTATTAACCAATGGCTGCTAATACATCGAGTGAGACGTGGGATGCGCTTTGGACGCTGTCTATGCGTGCTAAGCGCAAACGTCTCACAGATACGATCTTTGACGAGTATCCTGGCCTGGCGTGGTTTAAGAAGAACGCGCTGGAAACCGAGGTAGGCGGCAAGGAAATCCAGGAGGACATTGAGTACGCTAAGCAGGATGCTGAGTGGTTTTCAAGGCATCAGGTGCTCAATACTGACCTAACCGACCACGTGACG
>Ga0098035_1001074_pt1 | contig 13386 bp, 14 predicted proteins | sample 3_EtaG_FD_75046 | JGI IMG/M metagenome (GOLD analysis project Ga0098035, IMG submission 75046) | Marine viral communities from the Subarctic Pacific Ocean - 3_ETSP_OMZ_AT15126 metaG | ecosystem: Environmental > Aquatic > Marine > Oceanic | place: Pacific Ocean | collected 2015-01-07
CAAGATTATGGGGATTAGTATGTGGGTGTTTTTTTGAACATTATTTGAAATATGCACAGACTGATAATAATGCTTGGTGGAGGGGGGTAATTTTAAAACGAGATGTTAAAAAAGGAAATTATAATCCTACTTTTATAAGTCTCGATGTTATTAAAAAGAGGTATAAATGAAAAAAGATAAAAAAGACGGGAAATTTGATCCTATAAATAAACCAAAACACTATAATCAAGGTGGTGTTGAGGTATATGATTTTATAAAAAGTAATAAGTTTGGCTACGCACAGGGTAATGTAATAAAGTATGTCAGTCGCTATAGATACAAGGGGACACCCATACAAGACCTGTTAAAAGCTAGGTGGTATCTCAATAAATTAATTGAAGAAACTACACTTGAATTGTCTAACTTAAAAAAAGCTAGAGATGCAGAAGCAGAAGGTAAGGAAAAAGACGATAAAAAATAATGGAAAATATCTGTTATAGAAAACTATCCATAATACAGACAATTAGGATAGAGGAAAGACGAGTTCGTGTTCATGTCTGTTTTGATATACACCCTGTAAAATGGATGAAAAAAGAACCGAACTGTATACTTAGAATAAAAATTCATTCAGGAGGCAAGGCAACACATTCAGATCATATGTACGAAGATGAGTCAAATTTATTAACTTCAACTCTCAAGTACTCAAATGATCACATAAAGACCTTAAAGGACTTATATAAGGAAGTTCCTAGAAATAGGAGGAATGGCAAACCAGTAACTATACTGGGTGCTATTTGTAAACTTTTAATAAATGATTATTTTTTAGAGAAACCGTATGTACAACAAGCACGAAGCGACTATAGCTTCGATCAACTTCAAACTCAATTCTTATGGACAGATTATCACAGAAGTCAAATCAGTTAACGATAAAGATTTAAAGGAAGTTTTGGATAAATGGAATACATCCTATGAGAACACCCACCAGCTTTGCTCATTTGTAAAATGGGCTAAAGCTTATATGGATATGTTCTCAAAAGATGCAAAGAATATGTTAGGGTGAGTTAGATTATTGGCAGAGTTCTAATTTCTCTGATAATTTGAGTTGTTCGATCATCCAGATATCTACAAGAGGATCTTGTAAATTTTCTATCTTGTTAATGACCTCTTCAGGTGGGTGGGGATAACTAGGGCAGTAATTACTTACCTGATTTCTCACGCAACTTGTCGTAAGCATTGCGAGCAGAAATAATCCTAGCATCAATTTTATCGGCTTCTTTATGTTTTTCATTGTCTAATTCTGCTTGTTTTAGTAGTTGGTCCTTCTTACCTTGATTTTTGGCAATATACCATAACATCAAGGGTTGTAATATCTTAAATATAAATCCAAATATAAATTTACTTATCATTGTTTTTGTCAAAATGGTTAGAAATACGGATATAAATTTCGAAAAATAACCATACAAATATGAGAAACCATATATGATGGTGTTTTATGCAAAAAAGTATGTTTTCAGTGTTTAAACAGTCATTCATTCTAAAATTTCTTGTTTTAAGCCTCGTGGAGAGCAAATTTGACCCTTAGGCATACAAATGCCTATGAATCATAACTTTGCTCTCTACGGCTAAAAAACTATGTGTTTTGGCGATTTCGGTGTTTTGAGCTATTATTCGTCTTTATTTTTAGCTTTACCGAAATTCGCACCTGCAAAGTTTACAATTTTCCACGCCCAATCGATAATCTTGTCATCAGATTTGTTAGGTGTAAGTGTAGCAATAATTGCTGCACCACCTATAATCTTAAACAATGCATCGAGTAGTTGTGGAAGCTGTGGTAACTGTGCTAATACCCATTCAATCATATTAAGCTCCTTTTATCATTTTAAAAATTATGGTGATTAGCCAACCTGCTAACGCACCAAAGATTAGTATTACTCCAAATGCACCCTTCCATCGGTTGGCGGTGGCATTCAAACTGTTAACATCTTTATTAAGATGTGAAACGTTTCGTTTTATGTCGTTCAACTTTGTTTGTATTGTTGCAATTTGTGCGGAAATATGTCTGAGTTCTTTTTCGTTCATTTTGTAATCTGTTTCTGTATTTGTTTTAATTTAAAAATATCTTCTTCGTTATATATTTTTAAACCTTCTTTATTTCCAAATTTTTCAAGATTTCTTTTTTTTGCTTCTTCTCTTGATAAGGCAGTAAATGGAAGTTGTCCTGATTTAAGTAAAATTTCACCTTCTTGTGCTAATTCTTCATTTCCTTGATCATGCCTTACAGTATTTATTAGTTCTCTCATAAATTCACGCTGTGCTCTTGGGGCTGCAAATTTCCCATCAATTAACATATCTTTTAGAGCTTGTAAAGCTACATCATTACTAGCTAAATTCTTTAGAAATTTTGTACCACTTTTTTGTAGCATCCTTATAGTTACATCTGCTGCTATAAATTTATAGGATACAACACCTCTTGCTATAGCAAATGCTCTAGCTAGAAATCCCTGTACAGTTAAACCACCCGGTAGTTGTAAGGTATCTCCGACTGTTTTTTCTGTCATTATCATCATAACTGATGTGATATCTTCCATATTTCGAACAGTCTTTTCTCCAAATATCTCTATCATTGCATTTCTATTTACAATTACTCCTTTTAAAAAGGCACTTGCATCACCATCAATTTTTGCTAATAAATTTATATAGCCACCAAATTTTTTATCGAGAAGTACTTTATATTTAGCAAATTCGTCACCCACAAATTGATGGCGTAGACTATCCATAACAACTTGTTTTACGTGTTTTTTTTGTTCAGGATTAAGAGTCTTCATTATATTTTTTGCTTGGATACCACTTCCCCCATGTATATTGGGTTGTCCTAAAAATAACTCTAATACTTCTCTTTCAGCATCCTTTGTAGGTTGTCCACCTTTTGCAAGTTGTGGATTGTCCCTAAGTTTTACAAATAATTTATGTTTACTATTTGCAGCTAACATGTCTATAGTTTTTTTGAATTGTATTTGTATTCCGACAGATGCATTAATAAAATTAGCTATTTCTTTTGTTTGTGTTTGTTTTAATTCATCTGCTTTTTTTGATATTTTTTCTAGAAACTTTCTTCCTGTATACATAGTGCCATCGCTATCTATAAATTTAAAATGTTGCCCTATGCCCTCTGTAAAAAATGCCGAATCTTGTTTTATAAGCTTCTCTATTTTTTCAGGTGTAACACCATCATCTATGATCTTAGCCATATACATATCTTGTAGGCTATTTAACATTTCTTGTCTATCCATGTTTAATGCCTTTTCTCCTTGTTCAATATATGTGCTATCATAAATAATATCTCCTTTTTCTAGAGTAACTTTTTTTCCCCCTCTTTTTTCTATTACCATTCTTTTACTAGCAACATCTAATACTTGATCGGGTGGGTAGAGCCTATCGAATAGCTCTTTATTTATTGCGTGTGATCTTTGTCTGGTTGGTATTAAAAAGTCGTTCAATTGTGCTTCTCCTGCAACTTTTCTAATTTTATCAGTTGTTATTGCAGTTTTTCCTCTTGCGAAGGGTTTCCAATGCCATGAAATTTTTTCAGCAACAACTTCTGCAATTTTTTTGTATTGTTTAAGTCCTTCCATTGTTTCAACATCTAGACCTCCTGTTATACTATATGCATCTATAGCTTCACTAAGATAATTTTTAAGATCTTCTTCGTGTTTCCATAATACACTTGCTCTTGAAAAATTTCCTTTAGTTTGAAGGTTTTCTCCTGCTGTTCTAACTGCTGTTTTATAATTTACAAGTTTTACTAAAGGTACTTCTATTGTATCAGTTATAAAGTCAAGGTTCTTTGATACTAGAGGATTATTTTCTTTCCACATATTTCTTGTTATTAGTTCTAGTGTAGCCATAGAGTTTTCATCCATTGCTTGTGAAATCCTGTTAATACGGCTTTGTACAGCTTGAGGAAGGCGTTCAAATGCGTCAGTTCCCGGTAGTGCATCTGGAGTCTCTAATACCATATCAATTAGATATTTTCCAAAATCTTCAGCATTATTTAGAGTTTCACCTTCCGGACCCTTAAACTCTGTTATAAAATTATTTATAGCATCATCAATGTGTTCATTAAATGCAGATTCTACATCTCGTATTTCTTGAATTTGGACATCTCGTAATGTTTGCTTTTTTGTTTTAAGACCTTTTGTTGTCCATTTTGTATCTAGATCAGCATAAATTTTTCTTATAAAATCTGTAACTACGCCACCTTTTATTTTTAGACTCTCATCATCATAACCCTTAACGGAAGTATATAATTTTCCTCTTACACTTTTATCGTCTTTTCCTGCTAATTTTTTATATACATTATTTAGATTGTGAATAGTTTTTTTGTTTTCAAAATTTATACCAATTGTGCCAGCGGAATCATTGAGGTTGTTATGTTGTAAGTGTAATTTCATTTCATTTTCAAATACTATATTATAAGCGTTCATAAATTCATTACTTTCAGAAAGGGTTTGTAAATCTTTTTCATCTAGAAAACCTTTTGTTTTTTTCAGTTCATTAATTTTGTTTTTTATTATATCAACATCTTTAGTCCCCAATGAATCTAGTGTTATTTGTAGATCTTTTACTAGTAAATATTTTTCTCTGAGGTCTGTTTGTACTGATTTTTTTATTAAAGTATCATAATTATCTTTCATTGATTGAAGAAGTTTGTAAGCAGCATCAGGATCTTCTGATCTTCCAATATTTTTCATTGCATCGTCAAATAATTTATGCAATTCTAATTCTTCAGTTTTTAACATTGTGGTTAAATCTTCAAATCCTTTTGCTTTTGCACCTATTCCTTTAGATATTGCCCCAACAGCAGATTCTTTCAGAGTTCTATCTCTTAACTGTTTTAAAAATACAGATTTTAATACTACGCTTACTAATTGTGATGATTTTAGTGTACCATCAGGATCTAATTTTTGCATTGTTTTTAAAACATCACTAAATCCTTCTACTAACCATACAATTTCTTCTTTACTGTAGCTATCTCTTAATGTTTGAGCTAATGATTTATAAACAGTTGCGGCATCTCTTGCTGCTTGTCCTTTTTTACCTAATAATGATACGGGTTCTGGGGGAAGTACACCTAGTTTTTGTAAGTTTTTGAATTCATCTGGTGTTAAGGTAAGACCTAATTTCTTCATTGTAACCCAATCTAAAGTTTTTGCTACAGAATAGGTAGCTTTAAATAAATTTGCAAGACTCCAATGACCTATACTACGACCATACATCCACATCGATCCATTTATAAGTTCAGCTAAAAATACTGATCCCATTGAATCAGGATTGAATTCGAGACCTAAAAATTTTTCAGTTTCAGCAAAAGGTTGTTTCATATTAGTCAATATGACGTGAGCATTTGCAGCCCCTGTTCCAAACATTACAGAATCCACTGCAAAAACTCCGGGGCGTTCTTTAATACCTAAACCTAAATCAACCCAGAATTTTTGAAATTTACTTCCTTCTGCTAATGTGGCTACATCTTTTGTTCTTCGTTGTACAGATGCAGGAGTAAGTTTTGCTGTTTTCTCTAATTTTTGTCTCATATCTGTAAATCTTTTTTGTCTGCTTATACTTTTTACGTGTGCAAAGTATCCTAGAGAACCCCCAAAAACAGCATCCCATTTTACAAATTCGGTTCCTGTCTGTATTTTTTTAGCTGTGGAATCTACCGGCATTGTTCCTTGCAGATCTATTCCAAACATAGATTCAGTTGGTCCACGTTCTGGGGTAACGTCTTCTACAGCTTTTAAAAATGGTGTTATAAGAGTTTCTTCCGGATCCATAAATATAGTTTTTATACTATCCAATGTTGTTTTATATCTAGGAGGATAATGTGTCATTGGTTGGTTGAAGATTTTTTCGAGGGTGTTTTGTGCAGTTTCCAGTGCTGGTGGAACAGCTTCTCTTACCGTTTGTGCACCTACTCTAATACCATAATCAGCAACTTGTAGTGCTTGAGGTATAATATCCCATATTTCATTGTAAAATTGATATGCATAATTTAGAGCTTTTTCTTTTTTATCAACTGTTCTTAACAGTTCTCCATAGAGAGTACTTTCTTTACCTTCACTAGTATAACCTTCTTTTGCTAGTACCGTATTTAAGTATGCGTCTCTAAGAGTACGCCTAGCCATGAATGCTAAGCCTTCTCGTTTTGCATTAGCTCTTAGATGTTCATCGGGTTTATTAGGATATTCTTTTTTAAAAATTCTGTAGTATGCTTCTTTCACATTTGCGTGCATATGTTCGGTACTGTTGTAAAAACTTGAATCTTTTCCGCCAACTGTTCTAAATAATTTATTTTCAATTGCAGCTAATGTTGCTAGATCATCTGGGTAAAAACCACCTTGGTCTCGTATTTTTTTAACGTGTGGAAAGGCACCAAGATTTGCATCTCCAAAAGGTTTTACGCTTCGTCTTACAGGAAGTGGATCTAATTCAGGAACGTACAGATACCTGCCATCACTTACTACTTTACCTGTATCTCTATTACGAACTAGTAAGAAACCATTGGCATGAGATACACTCAGTGATGCATCTTCTCCAAAGTCTCTTATGATAGGTTCTAAATTTTTAGCAATTTTTCCTTTTTTAGATAAAATTGCAGAGTACCCTTCTCTTTCTTCTATAGGAAGAGGAGTTCTTTGTTTATCTACTATAGATATGTCTGCGTCTTTTGCGGGTATGTCTGTAGTTGGTGGGGGGGTTTTATCAGGGATAGGTCCTGTTACATATTCTGGTGGGATATCTTCTGTTGGTTCGAGTTCTTGTGCTTCGATTTTTCCTTGTTCTATTTTTATTCGTTTTTTTTGTACTTCTGGATCAAGTTCATGAAGTTCTTCTTTTTTTTCTATTCTTTCAAAGGGTGTTATGTGTTCTTCTTCTTCTGTTTCTAAACGTTCTTCTGTTTCTTTAGCCAATTCGTATTTTCTTTCTTCAATAGCTGCTTTTTCTGCTGCGTGACGATCTTGTGTTTTTTGTGCTGTTTCTACCATTTTTACTCCATAAAGCCTGAATCATCTGTAGGCTTGGGTGTAGAATCGTCTTTTAATAACAATTTATCTGAATCAATCGTATCATCTACACCGGGAACTATAAATGGAGCATCTTTAGATCGCCCCATTACTTTTTTCTCTAAGTAGTGCCCCACATCATCAGCTAAAGGCGTAAGGTAATTTCCGTATGGTTTATTTCCGTGAACAGCGTGTACATATAGCCTAGGTGCTTGTCTTGCTGCATCACCTATAACAGTTTTAAGTTTTGCTACGCTAGCTTCTAATGTTGTTATTTTAGCATCTGCTCCGATAGCTCTTAATGCATTTGCAAAGTCAAAGTCAGAAACAGTTCTTCCACCTTTACCACCTTGTACCATTACAGCTACTCTATATGCTAATAATACTTGCATTGTTCTAATTGCAGCAAGATCTGCATAATATTTTTGTCTAGCTATACCTATATCCACATTATTAGCTTTTGCATATGCATTCATTTTGGCAATAGCTTTTTGTTTTTCTAACACATTTAATCTATTATAGATAAGTTCTCCATTATCTGCTTCTTCTCCAGCTTTTTCTACTACATTATTGGTATATTGAGTAGCGTTTAGTTTTACTTTTTTACTCCATCCTTTTGTACCTTCCTCCTGTTTTGTTCCATAATCTCTTCCTTTATCATCTGTTGTTGCATTACTACTTTTTCTTATCATGCCTTGATGTCTATATCTTTCAGGAATAGCTTGTATTCCGTTTGCTTCAACAGTTGTTAATTTATCAAAGTCATAATAGTTACTTGTGTAATAACCATTAGATAATGGACTGATTACGGTTTTTCCTAACCAAGTTCCTAATTGGTCTAAAAATCCTGTATCTCCTGTTATACCATAAACTATTTCACCAAGTGCTTGAACAGCATTACCGACAGGGATACCTCTACTATAAGCATCCAATTGCATTTTCATTATACTGTTACCTAATCTTTTTATATCAATTGTCGCTTGATAACCAGAGGCACCACCTTCTTGTAAACTTTTTGCTACAGGTGATCCGGGATCTGAATTACTCCATGGAGTTCCATCTGGACCTGTTTGTGTATACGTTACATTTTGCGAAAGTGTTGTTACTCCACTATTAAAAAAATTCTCAAAACTCATTGACTCTAAAATAGGTACAACTTCTTTATTAAATATATCGTTTTCTAATCCTTCTGGTGTTTTTGGACTATATATCCAATTTGCAAATTTTCTGTTAACCCCTTTATCATCTGGTCCTGAGTCCTGTATTAATAAACGAGGAAATAAATTTTTTACTTTACGGGATGATGCTGTTACTTGCTGTATATTTTTATTTTCATCTGTTACTGTAATGATTGCTTCATCTATTTCTTTGTCACCTAGTGTTGTTTTTCCTATTGTTATATCATCTACATTTTTATTAGTTCCTAAGGTTTCTTTTAAATGACTCGTAAGTGGCTGATCCATCCACTTTTTAAATCCCGGTATTTTGTATGAGTTTTTTAACATACCATCTATTAAAGGAACAGATGTAGTTTGTGTATTGCCTTGTCTTTGATAATTGGAATACCAAGGATAAAAGCTTTTTATAGTATTTTGAAAATGTTTTGAAGCATTTTTATTACTCATTATAAGCTTGGCAAATCCTTCAGGATCACTAGCTATAGCAGAATCTGCAAAAGCAAATACTTTTGCTAGTCGTTCATCAGCCCCTAAAGTTGGGTTTACTCTAAAGTGTACAAATTCTGAACCTTCATCGTTATAACCTAGTACATTAGGTGGTACAAGAGAAACTGTTTCTTTCATTCTAGTTATTCCTTCTTGATATTTTCGTTCATCGAGTTTTGTCGCTTCTCTTATGTCCGCCTTATACTTTTCTTTGAACATAAAGTCTGCTCGTTCTGCTAATTGTTTTCTTAATAGTTCTGCTTCTTTAGCTGCAGCGTCTTTAGATTCTTTTTGTTGTCTTATTAAACGGTTTAATCCGCCTGCACCAAGTGCTAATCCTATTGATACCATTTTATTCTATTTCCTCCCCTTGCATTTGCATAAATGCCTGAACTTCTTCAGGTAATTTTCTTGGTTCAACTTCTTCTTCTAATCGAGTTGTATCTTTTATATTTTCTTCTGCTTTTTCCGGATTCATGTCTTTTACCAAATCGTCAAAGATAGGCATTTCTTCTGGTTTACTATTATCAAATAATACAGGTGTTACTCCAAATTCTCTACCAATACCCATTAAGAACATAAATAGATATGGTTGTATCATCATTTGTAAATCTACAGTTATTAAACCTTCTTTATACATTACAAATGTCAATGTTTTCACCATTGATTCAAGAGCTACTCCTCTTTTCATAAGATGAAGTGTTTTTCTCATTTGATCTGGTTCTTGTAGTTTTGCTGTTGCAAATTGTAAAGCTTCTTCCGCTGTGTCTAATTGTGCCGGTTGTTCCCATGACTGTTTTTGTGGATAATCAGTCAATGATTGCCCCGGAATAGCTCTGTCTGCTACATCAAGTTTACCTTCCGGTCTTTCTGTATCTATATTCATATTTTCGTCTAAATTTTCTGGTATTTCTGCCATTATGCTCTCCTTGTATAATCTGTGTTAATTGCGTCTTGTAAATACGATTGGTGGTAACTAAGTGGTCGTGCTACCTCGCCTGACATATATGATAAGTATGGTCCAAAACTAGGTGGTCTTGATCTAACAGCTTTAAAAGCATTATCATATCTTTGTGCCATGGCAGTACTTCCTGACGATTTATATCTATTTGCCATTTCTCTATAATACTCTGCGTATGCTTGAGTATAATTTAGCTGCTGTTGTCCTTCAGCTTGGGCTCTAGACATTGCCATTCTATCAGCTGATCCTGCTCCGGCTCTTATCCATGCCCCCGGATCACTAAAGATTTTTTTACCATATTGTTTTACATTACTGCTTAAATTAGATCCTGCTTGTCTAAAAGTGCCTTTGAATGTAGCACCTTTGAATTTTCCCATAAAACTAGTATCTATAGGAGCTATACTTGGTAAGGGTGCATTATGAACTTGAGATTTCAAGCCTGCAGTTAAACTACCAAAATTAATACCGCCACCCCCAGTACTTCCTACCATATTAGCAGACATTGTTGGTGCAGTTGTACTTAACATTTGAGATGCTCTTATTGCAGATTGTTGAGAACCCATAAAAGATGCATGTCCCGGTGTATATCCTCCGGTTCCAACAGCACCTTGTGCAATTCCAAACGCATCTGTTCCGGCTGCACCTTGTGCAGCAAGTGTAGATTGATGTGCCGAATTAGCTAAAAATTGTCCACCTTGGTATGCACCATAAACATATGCTGCTAATTGTACCATAGCCATAGGATCTCCATCTAATGTTCCTCTTACAGAACCAATGAATCCTTTCACCGTTTTTTTCGGTATACTTATTATTGTTTTAAATACTTTGCTTAGAAATCCCATCGTTTTTTAATCCCCCTGTAATTATGGTGTTGATTTGAACATTTCAGTTAATCTTTCACTAATTGTACCAAGTGCCCAATCCCCAAGACTCACCATTGCTGAATCTTTAAATTGTTCTTCGTACATTTCTTTTTGAAAATCATTATTCATAGCAGCAACAGCAGATGAATGTGCTCTTGATAGTGCATTTTCAGTTGCAGACATAACCCATGAAGCTTCATCTCTGTATCGTTGCCATAAATTATTCAATGCATTTTGACTTACCCCTAATAAATTCATAGAATTTTGTAGATTTGCTGAATTTACACCAGCGTTATTTGTTGTTGTAATAGCTCTTCGCCATTGTGTATTACTTTGATTTATTATTGTTTGTTGTGTTGCATTAAATTCATCTCGTGCATTTTCCATTTCTGCGTTTATTTTTCCGATGGCGTTTTGCTGTGATACATTAAATTCATTCATACTATCTATTCGTGTTGCATTATTTCTTGCTACCTGTGAACCTAGTTCTGCAAAGAATTGATCATTTTGTTGAGTATTTTTTGCATTGAATTGTGCTCGTGCATTTTCTGCAGCTTCATAATTAAACAACCGTTGCATCTTTGCTTGGTGGTTAACAACTTGTGCTTGTTGTAAGTTTGTTAAATTTGCTAGATCTTGTTGTAGAAATGATTTTGCATTTGTTTGTGCCGCTTGTACTCGGGAATCTAAATTTCTTGTGTCCATAGCTGCAAATGTCGCAGCATTTTGTAATGCTGTTTGTTGTTTATTATTAAGATTTTGTAAATTCATACTTTGAGTAAGACGAGAGTTCTCTAATGCAACCTGTTGTTGATTAGTTAAATTCATATTATTGGCTTCAGCTATTCTTGCAGCATTTACAACTGCTGCTTGTTGAGCATTTGTTAATTCTTGCCCCTGTATTCTGGCACGTATTTCTGCATTTACTACTGCAGCTTGTTGTTTATTAGTTAAATTTAATTCTGAAAACCGTGCATGAACTGCTGCATCTTGTGTTGCAATTGCTACAGAAGACTCTAGTGCTGCTTGGTATATTGCTTGTGCTGCAATGCTACTTCTACCAAGTCCACGAGCATTAACTGCAGCATTTGCTGCCCTTACTGCTCCTGCCATAAATGATGGAATGTTTTCATCTGCAAATTCTGTTGATAGTTTTTGTAGCTGACCTTGAACGGTTGCTAGCGAATCTACTTCTGATGTCTCTGCGGTTACTTGTGCTGCTGATACTCCTAAATCTGATAATTGGGATGCAGTTGCTAATTCTCCTGTTTCTTTCATTGTAGCAAGATCTGATGCACTAAGAGATCTAGTTGCAGCTACTGCTTGTGCTGCTGATCCGGATTGTGCGGCTACTTGTGAATCTGATGACACATCTCCTTGTGGTGCAGTTATTTGTGTTTCTGTAGAAAGTGTTCCAGTTTGTCCTGTTATTTCAGAGAGTGTTTGTGCTCCTGCACCAGTGATAGGAACTTCTGCTGCTGTTCCAACTGCAGTAGTTGTTGGTGCTGATACTGTTTGGGCTGTTTGGGTTGCACCACCTGTTACAGAAGGTGCTGTAGTTGGAGCTAATGTTGTTGCTAATGTTTCATCTGCAGTAGGTGTTATTCCTTGAAAGGATATAGCTGAACCTGTAGGCATTACAGGATCTGCTGCTACCCCTGCTTGTTGTTCCATTTCTGTAATTGCAGGTTGTCCTCGTTCTGTTACACCACCTGTTGCAAATTTTTGTACTTTACCACCATACGCTTTTTTTTGTTCTCGTAATGATTTTAGATGTAGTTCAAATTGAGGTAAAAATAGTTGTATAGCATCAGGATTAGGATGAACATCCATAACATCCTTTAATGTTTCTTTTATAGCTTCATAGCTTTCTTGTTTATATAGTTTTGTTAAATTACTACCACCTAAATTTCGTAATTGGTGAATTACTTCTTTAGTAGTTAATGGTGGTGCTTGTTTTGTTACCTGTGGTTGTTCATCTGGCATTTTTTATATTTTCCTCCAACATAAGTTAAATGATATCGATATTCTGTCCTCTTTGGACATATTTATTTTGTATATTCATAAATTTCTTTGCATTAACTTGATCTACCCAACCATTCTTGGTTCTTCTTACTGTTACTTCTTCGGGTAGGTAAAACAAATCTTTTATTTCCTTATCTGTTGTTAATAATTTTCCTTTTAAAAAGTGTTTCTTATTGCCTATCTGTGTAATCACACAGGGTATAGTTTTTATTCCGAGTTCTTTACAAATTACCATTCTGTTATTTCCAACAATGGTTTTTAATTTTCCGTCTATATTTTTCAAGAACAATGGGTCTAATAGCCCTTTATCTTGATTGTAAATTGCGTTGTGGTTTTCCACTTTGAAACTTCTTCTGCTCTTCGTTTTTCTGCTAGATACTTAGGAAGAATTAAAGTTTTAAATGGGGTAATTATTCCTTTGGTTCTTGCCATATAGAATGTTTTAATTTTTTAGTTGTTGTATCTCTTTCCAAAAGTTTTTCATAATCAGATACTTTATAATCTTGTGGAACATCTCTTAAATTCTGTCTCCAAGTTTTAAATCCTTCTGATAATTCTTCTCCTTGTTCAATAGCTTTAGTAACTATCCAATCAGTTTTATTTAACAAATTATCTCTGATATTTCTTATTTGTTCAAATTTTCTACCATCTGTTCCATCTGCCCAACTTTTTCTATCAGTTACTATTTGTTTGGCTTCTTCTTCTGATAAAGTAGTTAAAACTCCATTAACAGATTTTGGTGCAACTGATTCTCCATCATAAGTTACCCAACCTTTTTTTGGTTTATCAATTTCAAATTTCATATTTATTCCTCATTAAAATTAATTACTTCC
>Ga0098035_1001079_pt1 | contig 13360 bp, 10 predicted proteins | sample 3_EtaG_FD_75046 | JGI IMG/M metagenome (GOLD analysis project Ga0098035, IMG submission 75046) | Marine viral communities from the Subarctic Pacific Ocean - 3_ETSP_OMZ_AT15126 metaG | ecosystem: Environmental > Aquatic > Marine > Oceanic | place: Pacific Ocean | collected 2015-01-07
AGGAGCGACATACCCCTGACGACATCCTAAATGCGCCATCGGGGAAAACATCAATGCCTCGGACAAAGAAGGTGAAATAACCATTCTTGGCTACATACGCCATCATATCTGCTATGGGGTCATCCGACCTCAATTCCCATTTATCGTCATCCTTTCGGTCATACAAATCACGAAGCAGGGTGAATCGAGCATCCCAATCCAAGTCCTTAACACCGTGTTTGAATTGGGGGTAGTATCCCACCTTCAAGTAATACCAAGTCGCCGTTTCAGGGTCAATACTATTCATCGTCGTTCACCCCCATATTATCCCAATTGAAGTCGTCAACGGTATGGTATGTTTTGTCGCTGAATTGTCGCACAGCCCCGTATTTAACGAGGCTATCAAGGATTTTCTGTGTGATGCCTATACCTTTTGATTTGGCATCGGAAAGCGTGTCAAATGTGGGGGCAATATCGCATAGGTCACGATGGGCTTGCACTTCTTCATTCACTACGCCACGAACCAACGCCTCCGTAGGGAAATCATCAGTTAGCGTGGAAAGGCTCTTTTGGAATAGGGTCTTAGCCGTGAGAATATCTCCTACCTTCACCTGTGAATGCCCTCGTAGTCGGGCGAACCCTCGACACAAATTGGCGAACTCTTGATACTTGCGGTAGTCATTGTTCACTCTTCCTTTAAGTAGGAATGCGGCTACGAATTGCCCCATACCTTCCATTTTGTCGTATTCAGAATTGATGGTCTGCACGAATGCTCCCAACTCCGGTTCCATCACAGAAACCTTCCTTAAATACTCACGGAAGAAGGTGCGCCACATATTGAGGGTGTGGATATTCCCGCTTCTATTGTGGTGATTATCCATGGTCTTTACAATCGCATCCCTGATTTTGTCTTTGGCGTCATCACCTGCGAGGCTCATTTGAGTAAATATGAGGGATAGCCGACTGATGATTTGTGGGGTGTATTCTCCAAATGCCGCCAACATCACCGCTTTATCATGCGTTCCATCCTCATATTCTTTCGGAGGATTGCCGAGAAATAGCATATTGACATTAGCATCCCTACGAGTATGCACCTGCCCCTTTTGCATAGTGAAATAGCCGTTAGCCATCGTGTTCATCAATTCGCCGAATACATCACCGCCCCAAGTCTGAAACTCACTCACAGCGATACGCTCGTTGTTCATCTTTGGGATGAGTCCTAATTCAATGGAGTTAATATCATCACCGGACATCGCCCCAAATAAGCCGGGTATAGTGCATAATTTCCCTGTGGATGCTACGCCAACGGGTAGGAGAGGCTCAACGACTCTCTCGATAAGGTGGTCTTTACCTTCACCAACGGAGGATACGATACCGATGTGCAACATATCCTGCTTACGCATGGGCGACAAACAGAATAGAAGGATAGCCATTTTGAGGTAGTCCTTAGCAAACAATTCAGCCCAAAGGGTATCATCCCTCATCATCAATCGGAGAGGGTCTGTTTTGTGCTTGTTGCATAGGTTGATGAAATCCGTAAATTGGACATCGCTCATTTGTGATTCAAGATTCCGAGTGGTGGCCTCTATACTATCAACGACGAATAAACGCTTCCCTTTGTGGGTGCAGAATGCCCCACTCACGAATACTTCTGTGCCGTTCTTGATGGAGTCGGTCACGACCCGTAGGCAGGAAGCCAAGTCTGATGCAGTCTTAGGTGAAGGTAGGACAGCCGATGTGCCGTTGTGCGCTATACAAGGGATAGCAAAGTCGCCATCCGAAACGATGAATTGAATAGCCGTCTTTCTCGTATGTTGCTTTGATAGAGGTTCGCTTTCGACCTTGAGGCAGATACCTGAACCGACTGCGTATTCTCCGGTCACTTGGGAATAGTAGCCATCTTCTAACGACACCGAGCGTGTGCGATACGGGCGACCCGAATTAACACCAAAGACGCATTCATTCACGAAGTCTGAAATTGGCTTCGGAATAGTCTTGGGCATGAGGAATCATCACCATGTGTCATCACAGGCAACCATCTATTTGAATCATCCGTTCAGGATAACCACCCTATACGGATAGCCACTTATCGAATCCCACGAATGGGAAGCATTATAGCGGTGTTCGTCAGTCTAACTGTGTATGCCTTCGCCTCAATGGATGAACCATGTTGCTATCGGCACGACAGCAGACTATCGGATGAACCGATGTCTAATGGCTGATTCAGTTATCTTCGTATTGGTCGTCAGGAACGGCCGGAACGGTCACTTCATCACCGGAAGCACGAAGCAGGATAGACAAGCGGTTATACTCGTTGCCCGAACCTGCGGCGGTTTTCTTGTGGCGGAGGAAATCGCAGACGAAGGGGTAGTCCTTGCCGGATTCCAAAAGTGCGTTCACGAAGTTGACGAAATGCTCCTGCTCGTAGCCGGAGAGCCAAAGTGTCTGTCGGCGACCTGTCTTTGGTTCAACAACACGAACAGCCGTGTTCACGCCGTAGTTGCCTTCGATGCCGGATGTGTAGCCCTCAACGATGTAGTCCTTGTAGAGAGTATCAAACTCGGCCTTGAGAGTATCTCTCACAACGAACTTGCGGTCGCTGTTCTCGGCCAATTCTGCTCTCACTTCACTCAATTCATTCAAAAATGCTTCAATTTCTTTCTTGCTCATAATTCTCACCTGTTGGTAATTCTCACTTGTGGTGATGACCTATTTAACTGCTCGCATTCACACAAAGAGTTAAATAGAAACCTTCCTCATGTGCGGGTAGTAGATTAAGGTAGTGTCAAACATAGGTAGGAGGGCAACGCTTAAGTATTTGTATGCACCACATTACACTATGGCGTATCTATGGTTGAACCCATCCAACGGGAATGTCACCGGATTCCAAAAGGAATTACCCGACCATTTGCCGGTCGTATGGGTGGATAATCCACGCCCCGATGAGGAACCGACTCAATGGATTACAACACTTGAGGGATTTGGGCGAGCATTGGAAGCGTATGGTATCGTTGATGTCGTGCCTCAAGAGAACACCATTTGGATATTCGGTGGGGATAGTGGTGTCATCAAGCAATTAGTGGATGCTACGCCTTACTTCATTATTCAATCAGCCGATAAGGAAACAGGGGAGTTTGGGATTGCACCCGACCCTAAAGCAAAGGCAGTCAGCGACAAGTCAAAATGGGTTGAACAAGGGAAGCGTCGGAAGAAGGATTTACATGACCCATCCACTATGGGGTCTTACGATGAAGGCTACGATACAGGCCCACAAACCGCCCCACCATCAGACGAAAAGGGTTGGGGTGAAAATGAGGCAGGGGGTGGAAGTGCCGGTGAAGGTGGTGATGGTGAAAACGGCGAAGGAGAAGGAAGCGGCGAAGGTAGCGGAGAAGGTAGCGGAGAAGGTAGTGGCGAAGGTGAAGGAGAAGGTGAAGGCGGTGAGGGCGAAGGTGAAGGGTCTGATTCGGACACCCCATCTAATGCTCAAGAATTAGCCCGCCAAAAAGGAATGGAAGCCGCTAAGGAACATTGGGAACAACAAGGTTCAGGAAATGGAAAGGGAGAAGGACAGGGAGAGGGTTCCGGTGAGGGGTCAGGAGAAGGTTCGGGCGAGGGTTCGGGTGAAGGAAGTGGAGAAGGCTCCGGTGAGGGTGATGGCGAAGGTGGAGAAGGTCAAGGTGAAGGGGGCGAAGGCTCCGGCGACGGTTCAGGAGATGGAGAATCCGGTGATGGAGAAGAAGGTCAAAAAGGCGGTGAAGAAGGCTCATGCAAAGAATGTGCTGATAAAGCCGAGGAAGAACGAGATAAGACTACTGAAAACATGGATAAGGGCGATACGAAAGAAGCGGTGGAAACGGCTAAGGAATCCGTTGAGGCTATGAAAGATGCTGATAGAGCCGCAGACTATTCCGATGACGATGACAAAGAGGATGTGCAACGGGCGGCAGAAGCCGCAAAGGAAGCGGTGGAAACGGCTCGTTCCGAAATGACCGATGAAGAATATGACGACGCCTTGAAGGAAATTATTGATGTCGAAGAAGAATTACCACCCGTTCCTGAAATGGAAGCATTCGATGAATCAGAATTATCAGATGAATTGTTAGATGATTTTTTGGAAGGATGGGAGGATGCTATGGAAATGTTGGAACAGGGTTTGTGGCCGAGTGATGGAACGGATTATGTCGATGAAACCCCACCAATGAAACCTGTTGATATTCAAGCCATCCTAAGTGCGGGTGATTACGGCAACAATAGTGCATGGGTTAATACCCACACAGGTCAAGTCGAAGTATTTTCGTATGATGATATTCCGAGTGGTTCCGATTGGGAATTAGTAAGAACGAGGGCTACGACGGATTCGGACTCCAAGGGCAATCGCATTGTTATTCCGCTTATCCTTGAGGGTATCAAAGCGTGGTGGGAACAAACAGGACACGCCCCTAAGACCGCCACAATCACAAGGTCAAAGAAGGGGCCGACAATTACCCTACAAAATGGGGGAAAGCATTGGGAAGATGCTGTAAAAACACTCGGCAGTCTGTTCAAAGTCTACCGAGATAAGAACGAAAACATCGTAATTCACTATTGGTGAGCCGTCAAGTATCGAGCCAAACCATTAAGTAGCGGTGAGCGTAAAGATTCTGTATGGCTCAAGGTCGCAAATCCTATCAACCGTGGCAATTGGAGTGGGCTAAGTTCACCCCATCATCGGTTGAGGAAATGAAAAAGTGGTCTGATAATACCCACTTGGAAAAAGAGTGGATGTGCTACATCTATGAGCAGGATTACGGAATTATGACGGAGGGTGATAGCCTTCCTATTCTCTATCGTGGTGATGATGAGAAATTACTATCTTTCAAGACAGCGCAAGAGGCCACCGATTACGCTAAGAAACACGGTATTAACGGGGTATCAAGCCCCCTTTATCATCTCGGCGTGGTATCATTTGGGGGAAAATCCAAAATTGAAGTGAACCCGAAGGCTAAGGAAACTCAAGACCAATCCCAAAGGGGCTTGAAACGGGAAAATCGTAAGTGGACTATTCACGGCCACCCACTCAAAGACGGCAAAATCTACACAGGTCGTCAATACTTCTCATCCACCGATATTCTCGATGAGTTCGTGAAAACACGGGATAGCAACGAGCCGGTGGTTCAATTCGTAGTATTCCCTCACCAACAACAAAATACCAACACAGGAGATGGGGTCATTCACAATCGAGTTAGAATCCTCATGTTCCCCGATACACAAACTATCGTTGAGGCTATGAAAGAGTCATCTCCTAATACCGACCCTTACGCCATCAATCGTGAAACAGGATTCAACGAAAACGCCTCGGATGGCTCTTTGAAGAATAAGGCAGGTGCAGATTGGTTTGCATTCCAAGAATCGTTGGGAAAGCGTGGATATATGGGAATTGTGGATATTGAAGGCAAAGCGCAGGGTGCAGAAGAATCAGGAACTAAAGTTCTCGGTGCGGAAGAAATCTCGCTGTCTAATGGGTCAATCGCCGCTATCCTCGTTGGTGTGACCCTTTTAATTGCCGGTGTAATCGCATCTAAAAGCAATTTCGGTTCTGATGTTGAGTCATCCCTCGCAGGTGTGGAAGTCGTTGATGACTTTGATTCCGAGGGGGAATCTCATTGGTGGCATCTGTAAAAATAATTTGTCGGCTTGGATTTCCTGATGGAGTCCTCACTTACCGTGAAGTGAATGGTATTGCTGATTGGGCGTGGGTAGCAGACCAATACGGTTTTGCGGCGGAAGAAATGGGAGAGGTTCTCGGAGAAGGGCGACAAGGAATAGTATTTCGATTGTATGATGGTAAAAGGCGCACAAACAAAGTAGTGAAAATAGTCCCCCTACACTTCGTAGAGGATTCTATTATGGGGCCGGGTTCCATACCGCAACTGAACATCTATCAAGCAGAATTGTTCAAGCAATTGGCCTTAGCCTTTGGGGGGGAGGATAAGGACTTAACGGAAGATGACATTCCTCATGCAATTCCCTATGTCTATGAGTATGGGGAACTTGAAGTGGATGAGCATTTCATTGAGAGCCTCACGGAATCTGCGCTGAAATATGGGTGGAGTATTGATGAAACCGATTTTTTGAGTGAATGGTTGACACCTGAAATGCCCTGCGCCTATTGGATTATGGAGTATGTGCCGTGTCTTGGGCGAAGCAGACCTTCGTTTTGTGACTTTGCCCCACCATTTGATGAGAGAGAAACCATGACGAAAAAGGACTTAGCAAGAATCAAGAAGGAGCAAATCGGCTATGAACAAATGGCTACATTCCTATTTGATAAGTTGGGGTGGGTAATGAAGGATGTGGTAAGCCCTTCTAATTTCGGGTATAGGAGGGATGGGTCGGTTGTCTATTTTGACCCAATGGTTCTCCCGTGGCCTATCACTTCGGAGAATGAAGAAGAGTGGAATGAAGCATCGTTGGGTGATGCGGAAGTGGATAAGTGGGAAGACTATGTGGAATCCGGCGACTACTTTCAAAATAGGACTCAATGGACTGCATATTGGGCCGATAACTCGCACAGGCGGGCATAGACCTCATCGAAGATTTCTTCACCATCACAAACCTCAATTGAGAAATCAAATAATTCAATTGGAATCTCGTCAATTTCTGATTCGGATATATCGGTTCTATTCTGCAAATGTTGGGATACATCATCTCCGTAGGTGCGCTTTAGTCTTTCAATCTGTAATTCATCCGAAATATCCAATTTTACAATTACGAATCCTTCCTTTTTCAATTCCTTAACTTCATTCAAGAAACGAACATCGTCTATGACCCATCCTCCACCCCAACAGGAATCCTCAATACGATTTAGCAGACACTTGACCCAAGCCAATGGCTCAATCTCTCTATGAGCCTTCCCAATTTGTTGAAGCAACTTTCTATCCTTATTATTTCGCTTCATTCCATGAACGAGGGTGGCTACTTCCTTAACCCCACTTGCCAATGATATTTTGCGTAGCCCTAAACGCACAGGTGGCGTTAATAAGAGGAGTTTAGAACTCAAGTGATTAGCCATAGTCGTCTTTCCTGACGCCATTTTCCCACAAAACCCAATTCGTATGGGTAGGGGAGATTGATTCGGTGTATAGACCATATTGACTTCTCCTTGTTCGATGCGAGGCATCCCTACCATTTAACCCTTACGCCCTACCACATACCTAAAGCATGGCTTCATCAATGTAATGTGGGATGAATGTTTTAAGTGGCTTTCCGGCGAACCCCTTATCGTAATGGAACTCAAATGCGGGGTCAATAATGTAAGTCACCCCTGTATCGGTCTGCGACCGAACAATCCGGCCCACCATCTGCATTAGATAGGCGGCAGTTTCGCTTTTATACCAATCATCGTTAGTCTTCATTTTCATTCTCGTTCTCGTATCGCCGAGTGCAGGGAATGGTAATTTGACGATGACCGAGAATCCGCACACCTTTCCATCATACCCTTGATTCGCATAGGTGGAAATCAATACATCATTTCCCCCATCATCCGCATTGAAGTCAGCGAATACTTCATTTCGTTCTTGTGGATGCTTCCCATGCCTCACAAGCCGATTGCGATATTGCGAACCAAAGCCTGATAATTCCTCACTCACTCGTTCCTCTATTTCATCCGTGTAGGGCAGTATCAATCCCTTCTCATTAGGGTGCAAGTCCATGATTTTAGAGATGGCTTGTGCAGTTTGAGTGAATGAGGTTTCGTTGCGGGTTGTGTAGCCCATCTTGCCGCCCTTAATCGTTGTGATGATAGGCCGATTGCCAATAGGAAATGAGGAATATTTAACTTCGATGAATGTGGTTTCATCACGGTTAAGACCCAATTCATCCGTGAAAATATCAATGGAGGGAATGGTAGCGGAAAGAAATATGCGGTGTTTTCCAAGACCGAGCAATAAGTCCTCGGATTGGTGCTTGATGTCGATAGGCTTGAAAGTCACGAATGAGGGGTAATCCTCATCATCCTTAGACAAAATCCAATTTTTCCATTTGTGCATAAGTAAGTCAATATCTGAAAGCCGATTAACGAAATTGTATGCGTAAGAAAGGTCTTTTTCATTGTATTTACCATTCTCAATGCGTTGCTCCACTTCTTCCTTGATGGCTACAAGGTAATGGAACCACACTTGGCTCCCAATTTCACGCACCCTGTCCGGCGTATCCATCAAGACCGAAGGCACTTCGGGAAAACCCCACACATCCTCACTTGAAGGAGTCCATGCTTGCAGTCTACGGTTTCGCTGTGGCATCAGGCTCTCGTCTTTGGATGCTTCTTCAAATGAAGGCACACCCAACAATCTCTCAATACTTCTGATGGATAAATCCAACGCATAGAAGTTAGTCATGGCGGAAGCGAGGTTGTGGGCTTCATCACAAATTAAGAAGGTTCGTTCAGGAAGGATATGGGCCGCCGAATTAAGCCCCATCAAGTATTGGTTATTCCCGATGAAGAATCGGGCATTTTGGGCTTCGGTCAATGCCCCGAAATAATCACAAAGGGAAGATGCGTCTACGCCCCAATCATACACCCAATTTCGACTGCTCCCCTTAGTGGTTTTGGTTGGGGTCTTGTATGAACACTGAAACCCACAAGTTTTACAAGGGGCTAAATGAGAGCCTATCCCTGATGGACTCGTCAATCCTGCGAGGGCTTGCTCTAATGCAAGAGTAGCCATTTCTCCATCACGGCATCCGGCCGCAATATCGAGTTTGCATTCATAGTTAGACCTACCCATCACACTTCGCATAAAGGGCATTTCATTCATATATTGTAGTTGAAGCCCCTTCAAGTGCGTAGTAATGTATGCATTTTCATCAAACATCTTAGGAATCATCATTGAAATAGCGGATTTTCCACTTCCCGTAGGACATGAAATCACAATGTTCTTGTAGCCTTTTTCAATGGCCTCAACCACTAAAGGGATAACTTGCTCTTGCTCGCTTCGGGGGGTCTTGAATCTTGTTCCTTCAAACCATTCATCCACCTTCCAATGCGGCGAATCGTTTTCCTCGACCTGTATATGTTGAAAACCATGTTTCATGTGTAGTGATGGGATGGTTTTTCCTCCAACCTTCCCTAATTCTGTATCGTCATATTCCGGCACTTCACTCGCAGACCAATCATCCACTACTTCACTACTATTTGTTTTCTTTGATAGGGATTGGCCGTCGGAAATCACCTTAAGCCCCACACTTTCTGCATACGAAATCAAGTGTTTCAACCGAGGGCTGTCTAATCCCATCCGCCCTACATATCGCTTGTTTTTCCTATCGAACACTAATGAATACCGTTTCGCCAAAACCTGTCGGAACGGATATGCCCTTCCCACTACCTCTACGAGCGGTTCCATGCTCATACTACTACCCCTATCACATACTTAACATCAATGCTTTTTGCCCACACCATTAAGTAGCGAAAGGCGTAAGTAATGAGTATGCGTGTGGAATTGGGTTTCGCCAACATTCCGAAAGTTTCTAAGCGGGAGATGGGTGGAGAGGATGCGTGTTTCATCATGCACGACCCCTACCCTGCGTTTGGAGTGGCTGATGGTGTAGGGTCTTGGCTGTCTAATGAGGGTATTTCCGCAGGTGATTATGCTAAATCGCTGATGAATAACGCCTATACGATTTTAGGAGAGGGTGTCAAGAATCTTGAGTCGGTTCTCCGCAACGCATACGACAGAACATCAGGTGCAGGGTCATCCACGATTATTCTTGCTGATTTTCATAAAAAGAAGGCCAACTTCCTAATGATTGGGGATTCGGGCTATTGCATCATAAGAGATGGAGAAATTAACATGAAATCAGAAGAACAAGAGCGTTATTTCAACAAACCTTATCAAATTGGGAGAGATAAGAAAGGGGAAGCGTTTGGTGAGGGATTGGAAGTGGCAGAATTAACAACACAAAGCATCAAAAAAGGGGACACCATTATTGCGGCTACTGACGGTCTATTTGATAATTTGTTTGATGATGACATCACCGATATAACGAGTGCTTATCCTAATGAATCGTCAACATTTATTGCTTCTCGATTGGCGATTATGGCATTTGACCGTTCAGTAAGTAAAGACCACACCCCATTTTCTGTTGCCATGAATAAGAGGGGAAAGGAATATGAGGGTGGCAAAGAGGATGACATCACCGTTGTTGTAGGGAAGGTGAACTAATGGCCTACACACCATTACCTGATTTTCAGAAGTGGGTGGATGCGGTTTTCCGCTTAACCAAAGGCGCATTTCAACCAAAGAAGTTTCCACGATTCGGTGGCCCCGCCCCACCTGTGGAATACAGCGCACTACCCCAATACACACAGTTTAAGCACGAAGCCAAAACGAAATCACAGCAATACGCCGTCGGAATACCTGCATTCTTGAGGAAGAAAGGCTCGGTTGCTGAAATGGAGAAGAACCTATGGACAGTTTGGAATGATTGGTCAGACCCCCCTATGTCGGGGCCAGCCCCTAACTCCATGACGAGTCCAAAGTTTATCAGACTCGGCGTAGCGGAAGGAAAGGTAGGAGATATAACCAATTTCAAGTTAGGTATGGGGTCAAGTAAAGCATTGTTGGGGCCATTTTCCTTTGAAGGCCCGACTGCTCCGTGGATGCAATTATGCGGAGATGGTTTCTTACCGAAAAAGAGCAAATGGTTTATGCATGGAACGGGAAAGGTGGGTGAAGCCAATGAGTATGGTAAGGAGGGTAAAGGCACACTTAACAAATATTTTACATTCACAATCGGGGAATCCACGGTGCATAATTTCCCTATGCAACCCGGCTATACCTATTTATTCACAGATGCATTAGATACGCCATTACAACAAGGAAAGAGTATTTGGTTTCTTACCTATGCGGATGAACCACAGCCAAATAAGATTACAAAGTGGGAAGATGAAATGGGATTATTCCCTCGCCCTATTGTCGGTTTTGAAAATGCTACCAAGCCCATTTCCAAGATGCTTTCACCCAATGACCCCGCCATTTACGGTATCGGGTTCAAGTTCGATGATGTAGGAAACAAATGGAATGCTACCATTCAAAATCTAACCTACGGTGATATGGCGCATCCGTTTTCGGTCAAGAAAATGAGTTTCCCCCAACCGGATTGGTTGAGGAAAGATGCTCAAACCGCCGTAGTATTCAGGAATAAAGGGCCGGTCAACGACATTATTCAACTTCAACCCCTTGAACGCTTTGAATACATCTCCGATTTGAAAAATAGGGGACTCGCCGGGAGAATGCACTTGTGGCGAGAAGGTGGAATCATCGTAGCCAACTTCGCTGTCACTCAACCCGATATAGGGTGGAAAGTAGCATTCAAGAAGGAATTGGACAAGAGGCATCCTAAGCCCCCACCTAAGAAGCCAAAGAAGCCGAAGCATCATCCCGCCGCCGCCGCTTCCGAATCAGAAAAAGAAACCCTTGAGTGGATTAAAAAAAACTACCCTCATGAGAAGTGAAGTTGTATGGCCGACAAAAAACTAAGAATCCTCGTTCCGCTCAATAAGGATGACCCACCACCTCCTCCGTATGTTCGTGACCCGCCGTCTGCTTCTGACCATGAGCGGCTCAATGCATTGGAGAGGGTCTTGAAGCATTCAGTAGGCACAATGCTTCACTCGGAGTTCCCCAAAATATCCGACAAAGTAGATGAGTTGGTATTCCACCCACCATTTCCATTACCTGAAGAACGCAAAGGGCTTTCACTCGACACAATATTTGAAGAAGAAGAGGCAGGAGTCAATGATGAAGTGGTCGACAAAATGCAGAACATCAGCAAATCATACACCTCGTTTTTAGCGACTCTTGCCAAAATGATACCGACCAACCCCACAGTTCCTAATGAGGAATACCATACTGAAAAGAGAGTATTGGAAACGGTAAGTGGAAATGTTGTTGCTGTCCACAAGCGAGAGTATTTCTTTGCCGTCAAAACGGATAATCTCTTGGCTATTGACACCTTTCCCCATGCGCTGTGGATAATACGAGAAGGGGGAGGAAATGACGGCACAATGATAGTCACCATGATTGCCATTCATGCAACAACGATGATGTCCGGTTCCGCCGACGGTGAAGAAATGTTGGCCGATGAGATACAAATGTATGGGATGAGAGGAACTTGGCATGAGTTGGCTATGGAGATGAAAAATGAAAGCCCCATGAAGGTAGGTGGCTCACCATTTCGTATTAGCCACTCCGACGACACCCCCATATTGGCGGTAAAAAGGCATACCAACACTAAGGGAATGTGGTCACAACATGGTCTCCCTATGCCTTTGGTTTATGTCGCAAATTACTATGCGAGCAGTATCTACAAGTTGAAAGAATTACTGCAAAAAACCTAACCTTTACGCTTCCTTCTCTTTTTCAATTTTCGTAGTTGGCTGATGATAAGTTCCATAGTCGTGGATGTGAGATTGGCGACAAAGCAGGGTATGTATTTCATGGGTGGTGGATTGATGCCCGAATATATGAAATCCGCCTTAGTCCCTACCACAAACGGTCTGCCGAAATGTTCAGAAGTGGATGACCCACTATTGACAAGTATGATATTCCATAGGTTGGCATGAGGGGTTTCATTTTTTCTATCCAACACCCTCTCGGCATTAGTCAAAACGAGCAAGTGGAATTGTTGTTTTTCACTTCCACCATACCGCCGATGATAACTTGTATCATCAAGGTATTTCTCCTTGAAATATTCATTCCACGGAGCGTTTTCTGTGGATGAATTGAGGTAGTTAGCGAATGGGTCGGTCACAGTTTTGTAGTAGTAGGCAAAAGTGATTGTCTTGAGTGAGCCGTCGGGCCAATAATCCCGATGATGCCACCATCCGGTAATTCGGCGATTCAAGGTCATGTCATTCACCTTCCCCATTTCCCCACTTGGCCCCTTTTGGAAGGGAATACTGTTCAAGGCTACATATTGAAGTAAGGACTCAATTTGGTGTGTATCTACGAGAGAAAGTGCCTCCTGCTTGAGCAACTTCCCCTGTTCAATCGCCCTCAAGACGATTTGCGTTTCTCTTTCGGTTAATTCACTCGTTTTTCCATCGGGCGGCTTCAATTCCTCGACGGCTCGATTACCCACCACACCGAGCGGGAAGGTCTTATTGATAGTGCTAATGAAAGTGTCGTAGGTGATAGGGGGGGCAAAATCGTGAAGCCTTGATAGTTGCCCCTCATCTTGATTCCACCATTCTTTGTGAGTTCTCCATTCCTTAGCCCATGCTTCCCAATCAGGGTAAGCCTTCGACCGATGGGCTGGATAAGGGGTGGAGTCGGATTTGGAAGGCCATTTCCACCGCTCATGCGGGGCATACCCACCACTCTTGTAATAATCCATGTTA
>Ga0098035_1001082_pt1 | contig 13357 bp, 4 predicted proteins | sample 3_EtaG_FD_75046 | JGI IMG/M metagenome (GOLD analysis project Ga0098035, IMG submission 75046) | Marine viral communities from the Subarctic Pacific Ocean - 3_ETSP_OMZ_AT15126 metaG | ecosystem: Environmental > Aquatic > Marine > Oceanic | place: Pacific Ocean | collected 2015-01-07
AGATTATGGAAGAAAAAATGAGGCTGTTGGAACTAATACACAATTTGAGGTTGACTTTGCTTCTCCCCTAACCTTAGAAGATTATGAAGATCATTTGTATAGTGCATCTGGGGGTGGAACAATACTTCTTGAAAGAGTAACCTCACAAGATTATTTACTTGTTCTTGAGAATTCTAATGACAGAATATATGATTCATTTATTTTAGAAACTAATACTACAGGTGCTCCTGGTAGAATATCATCTGAAGAAGAAATTCAATATACTACCCAAAGATTGGTTTATCATGATCTTTTAGATCTAGTAACAGAAGAAGATAACATTTTGACAGAAGAAATAGATAATGTTTTACAAGAAGATTATCTTGATAATATTGTACAAACGATTCCAATGGAAGATTTTGTAGCAAATATAGCTCTCGAAGGAGATAAAACAGCGGATAGTATTTTACTTGAAAGTTATACTCCAGATACTACAGAGGGTGCGGTTACTGTGGGTGCTAATACTTATGCAAAACAATGGGGTGATAGTCAGATTACTCAATCTGGAACTACTGTTTCTATCGCCAGTGGTATATTCCCTTATGGAGCGGCTGGAGGAACTTTAAGATATGCAAATGGAACTGTTACAGATATCACAGCTCTTAATGCGACCATGACACAAATTACTGTTGATAATTCAGCAACCGTTGGTTCCGCTCAAGATTATAGAATTTATTATGGAGATTTTGAATCTACACCGATACTAAATCCAAGAGTTATGAAGTGTGAAGTAGGAACTACAGATACTAATGAAATTGGAAGAGAATATCAATTTCTAATTAATGATTGGATTGATATGACAATACAAGGACTTTACAATCGACATGGAAATGATATTGTTCTTGAAGATGGTGAGAGAATACTTTATGAAGATGGAGAACTTACACAAGATGAAAATGTTATACTGTTAGATGATACAACTACAGATACGCCAACATCTTCTACAATAGGAAAATTAGGATATGAAGGTGATAATAATTTATTATTTGAAGATATACATTATAATGCGAAAATGCTTTTGTATGACGCTGAGAGATTTAGAATCAAAGAAATTGCTAATAACACTAGTATGATTATGTCATCAACCGAAACGGACTTTCAGACCCCAAGGTCTGATATAACTTTCTTTATAGAGCGAGAAGAGAGAATAACTTCTTGACTAAATATAAAAGAACAACAATTTTAAATATTTTTGGAGGAAATTCAAAATGCCTGCTATAGTAACTAACAAATTTCGTATTCATAACGCCAAGCAATTTGTGGAGGCGTTTGACGAGGTGTCCACTACCTCTGGGGCGGCAGTCTCCGACTCTGGCGGGCTCCTTAACACAAATATGTACCTTTTCATAGGAAAAGTTACAGCGTGGTCTAATGATTCAGCACCACCAACTCCCACTGATGCGGTAGCTAATACCCATTATGAGAACTGGCGAGACATGATCGCAGCGAAGAAGATTACTTCTTCAGATGTTTCTCATGTGATTCCACGTAAAAACTGGACTAATAATACCAATTATTTTGCATATACTCACACAGAAGCGGATCTTTATAGTCAAGATTTTTATGTTATGACAGATACTTATAATGTGTATAAATGTTTGTCAAATAGTGATGTTACATCTGCTGGAGCTGATGCGACAACTTCTACAGTTAAACCAACTGGAACAGGAACTAGTATTATTTCAACTACTGATGGCTATAAATGGAAGTTTATGTATCAAATTTCAGCGGCAGATGCCTTGAAGTTTGTAACACCAAATTACATTCCTGTCGCTACAGTCAGAAGAGCGAATGGTTATCTTGCCAATACTTATGATAATGCCCCTGGTCAAGTTCAGTTTGATGTAGAAACTGCGACTGCAGCAGCTGCTGGAGGAAATGGAGCTATTGAAGTTATCCATATGACCACACGGGGATTGGGTTATCATGGTGAAGTTTCTACTGTCCAAGCAGGTGCAACTCCGACTACAACTTCATGTGAAATCGCTGATGGTTCAAGTTTTGCCACTGATGCTCTTGTGAATAGTGATATCTATTTTACAAGTGGTTCTGCGAGTGGACAGGGTGGAACTATTACTGATTTTAATACAAGTACTGATGTAGTAACATGGACTCCCGCTATAACAGCCCCATCTTCTGGAGATTCTTATGTAATTGGACCAAAAGTTGTAATTTCTGGTGATGGACAGGGTGCTAATGCAAGAGCAACAGTTAATTCTACTGGTGGAGTTAATGCTATAACAGTGATTGCTGGGGGGAATAATTATTCCAATGCAACTATTTCAATTGTTTCAAATACTACTGGTCAGTCTATTTCTGCTACGACATTAACACCTATTGTCGGCCCAGCTGGTGGACATGGTGGAGATGCTATTAAAGAACTTGGTGGATATTATGTTCTTACCAATGCTAGACTTGAGTATTCTGAATCAAATAATTTTACTACAAATAATGATTTTCGTAAAGTAGGACTTCTTGCTCAACCAACTTGGGCAAATGGAGATATTTCTACTGCATCAGTTATTGATCAAGCAACTACAGTTGTTATTACATCTTGGAATGGAACAGTATTTGCTACAGATGAATTAGTAACTGGAGCGACTTCTGGATGCACAGGAAGAGTGGTTGATTTTACAAGTAATAATACTTTGAGATTGACAGATATTATTCCGGCTGGGAATTCTACTACAGATGGATATAATGGTATCGATGGATATTTTACTACGACAGAAGTTATTGCCGCCAATACTGGTGGAAGTGGTGGTTCTGGTGCATCTGCTACAGCTAATGGTTCTGGTGCGGTTACAGGAGGAGATTTGACAAGATTTTCTGGAGACATTCTCTATGTGGAAAATCGTTCGCCAGTAACACGGGCGTCAGATCAAATTGAAGATGTTAAGTTGATTATAGAATTTTAAACATTAATTTAAAATTCACAAAATAATTATATTAAATCAATTAGGAAAAGTATAAATGGCGCTTTCTACAGACTTTAATGTTGATCCCTATTATGATGATTATGATGAGACTAAGAATTTTCATAGGGTTTTATTTAAACCAGGATATGCGGTTCAAGCCAGAGAAGTTACACAGCTTCAGACTATTCTACAGAAACAAATAGAAAGGCATGGTGAACACCTTTTTAAGAATGGTAGTATAGTTCTAGGATGTGAACTTAATTATGACAATGAAGCAAAGTCTTTGAAACTTGAAACTCAGTATTCAGGTGCTGATGTTTCTGTTTCAAGTTTTGCGAACACAATCATTAATGGTGGAACTTCTAATGCAAGGGGCAGGATTGTATCTACTGAGGCAGGAACTGCTTCAGAGCAACCTACTCTTATGTTTCATTACATGAATAATAATACATTTCAAGATGGTGAAACAATTACAATTGTTGGCTCTTCTACATCTGCTAACACAATAAGCGCGGCTGGGGTTTCTGGTCTTGCTGATGCTGTAGCAAATAGTTCAGTATGTAGTATTAATTCTGGAGTTTTTTATGTTGGGGGATTCTTTGTTATGCTGGATGCCCAGACATTAACTCTTGAAAAATATACTTCTACTCCTTCTTACCGTGTTGGAATTCAGGTTACTGAAACCATTACAACTTCTGATGGGGATGGTTCTTTACTTGACCCCGCTCAAGGAGCATATAACTATGCTGCTCAGGGGGCGAATAGATATACGCTTACTTTATCTCTTAGTAAGAAAGCCTTTTCCGCTGCTGATCCAGTAGAGGCGGCAGCTGATGAGAACTTTTATCAACTTTTAAAAGTTAGTTCTGGGCAAAAGCTCCAGGAAGTAAAATATCCAGTTTATTCAGAATTAGAAAAAGTTCTTGCTAGAAGAACTTCTGATGAATCTGGAGATTATACAGTTATACCATTCAATCTTCAAAAGGTTGCTCATCAAGGAATTACAGGCACTACAGCAAATTCTGGAACTGGTCTAGCATCTAGATTGACAGGAGCTGGAACTCTTTTTCAAAAAGAACTTTCAATAGGTGATATTGTATATTTAAGTGGGGCTACAACAACAACAGCAACAGTTGATACAATTATATCAAATACTGTAGTAACTCTTGATGGATCTTTAGCTACTGATACTTCTGGACAGAGTATACATTTTGAAAATAAGTATTCTGCTGGTCTTGATCCTGGCAAGGCATATGTTAAGGGATATGAATATGAAAATATTTCAACTAAGTATGTCACAGTAGATAAGGGGCGTGATACTGCGAATGTATCTACATTTGGATTGAATACTTCTTTTGGAAATAAACTTCATGTTGAACGTGCTAATGGATATTTTGATGTTAGTGCCCATCAAATTTTAGATTTACATTCTGTTCTTTCTGCAAATGTAGTAACAGGAACTGATACAGTTGATACTATACATGGAACAACAAACTTAACAAATCAGTCAAGAACTAAAGTGGGAACAGCCCGTGTCAGAGACATGGATTGGTATACTGGATCTGGAAATGATGCAAATGGTTCTCATTATCATTCAGATTATATTATGTATCTTTATGATGTGAGATCATCAAATAATAAAACTGGAATTGTTGGCGATACAATCAGTTATCTTGGATCTGCTGGAGAATTATATTCTTCAGAAGATGTATATGCGAATTCTACAGCTAGCACATTTGCAATGCAAACAGACATAGTAAAAATTGGTACTTCTACTACAAGCCATGTAAATTCTACTTTTTATCGAATTGGAGATGGGTCAACTTCTAATACAACTCATTTTGCAAAACTTGCACAAATTGATAATGCTTATAATGGAGCAACAGTTAAGATAACAACTCCAGTTTTAAATAAAATGATTGCAATAGATTCTGTTGTAGATGGAAATTTTAATATAGCTTTAGAAAATCCAAGTAGTACAATATACAATGTTTCAGGTGATGGTGTTATCTTATTGGAAGAACAAACATCAGCTAATGGTGTTGCAAATGTTACATATACCAGAAATGTTGTTAGTTCTTTTGGAAATTCAACCGTTACTTCTCTTCAACTAGACTCAAATATGTCTAATCGGACATATTTTTCTGCCAATTCTACTGGTGGTCCAATTTCTGGAGAGTGTTCAACTTTTGATATTTCTTTTCAATTAAAAGATGTAAAATCTGTTTCAGTTGCATCTCAAGATGCAACACTAGCACTATGGAGAGTTGCTAATGCGGATGTTCATAAGAGATCTAAAGTTGGAGAAAACCCAAATGCTAATGCAATTTTAAAGACTACGCATCTTAATACATTGATTTATCCATTACCAGATTCACCTTTAGCAAATACACGTAATTTTTCTTATACATACAAATATTCAACTAGTGGTGAAACATTAGCAAATGGACAAATTACTATTACTCCTACAGATAGTGGAGCATTTGGTATAGCTGGAAGTCCTATTACAGCAACACAAGCAGATGAAAATTTTCTTGTTGTTATTACTAAAAGTAGAAGTGATGCTACTTCTGATAGTCATACCGCAGTAAGTAATGGTCAATATCTAAGTTTTGCAAATACTGATGGAGAAAGTAGATCCATAGCAGTATCAAGTGGTTCTGCAGTAATTCAAACAAGATGTACAAGTGCAGTAAACGTTGCAGTTACATATACAGCGACAAAAACTACTGCTGGAAATATAAGAACTAAAACAATTACTCAAGGAAATGGAAATGTTGCATATAATGTAACAACTATTGGTGGATCTCCAAGCGCTAATACTCTTAATACTCATAAAGGGGTAGGTCAATATTTTGTTGATGCTCCAACGAGAACTGTTGGAGAAAAGATTGAGCTTCCGGTTACTGATGTGTTTAATATTGTTAAAATTGTAGATTCTGGTTCTCTTTCTATTGATATTTCAAATACAATGTTGAGTGCGACTGCTAATAATATTACCTCTGCATATGCACTTGATACTGGTATGAGAGATAATTATTATGGACATTCCTCAGTATATCTTAAACCAGGATATTCTCCACCTAAAGGTAAAATTGTAATTATATTTGATAGATTTGCTCATGCTGGTAAAGGGTATTTTACTGTTAGTTCATACCCAATTACAGGCTCAGACCGAGAATATAATAATGGAGCTGATACTTTTGGATATGGGAATGTTCCAACTTATACAAGTCCAACTACTGGTGAATCTTTTAAATTATCAGATTGTGTAGATTTTCGACCTTATATTGCAGAAAACACAAATGATGGAACAACCGCCGTTTCATATGATATAGCAACGTCTACAGATGCAATTACTCCTGGAAGTATTCTTATTCCAGATTCAGACACTACATCTACTCTTGATTATTCATATTATCTTCCAAGAATTGATAAGCTGACCTTAACAAGAGACAGGCAATTTGAAATTATTAAAGGAAAAGCGAATGCTGATCCAATCGCTCCGCCTGATGATGAAGATTCAATGACACTTTATACTTTGAAAATCCCCGCTTATACCTTTGCACTGACAGATATTGAAAGTAGATATATTGACAATAAGCGTTTTACAATGAGAGATATTGGGAAACTTGAGAAAAGGATTGAAAGGTTGGAATACTTTACCTCCCTTAATATACTAGAAAAAGAGACGGCATCAACAGATATTACTTCCGATGGTTCTAAAGATTCTTTATTTAATTCTACTGGTTCAAGATTTAAAAATGGAATTTTGGTAGATCCATTTGCTGGACATTCTGTTGGAGATGTAACATTAGATGATTACAATGCTTCAATACATTTTGCAACAAAACAATTAAGACCTCCATTCTTTTATGATAATTTTAGATTTTCTTATGATTCTTCTACTAGTAATAATACAGTAAAAACAGGAGATTTGGTAACATTACCATATACAAATAGTGTATTTATTGAGCAGCCCCTTACAAGTGGAACAGCGGCTCCAAATCCCTTTAATATTGTAAATTTTATTGGGTCAATGAAACTTGATCCACCTTCTGATACTTGGTTTGATGATACAACCAGACCAGACGTTACTACAAATCTTGAGGGACATCATGATAATTGGACACTAAGTTCATCTGAAGGAAGAGTTGGTTTTGGTGCACAATGGGACGATTGGACTGTCAATTGGACAGGGAAACAAATTAATCCAGAACCAAACACAGCAGTTGCCAATTCTGGAAGTGTTGCTACTAATACAAGAAGTACTAAACTTATTAGTCAAAATAAATCTAAATTTGGTATTCAATCAGATGATCCAGTGGAATCAATTGTTAAAACGGTTGGTAATCGTAAACTTGATATGAGTGTGGTTCCATATGTGCGTTCTCAAAGAGTATCCTTTTCCGCTAAAGGATTAAAACCTCTTGCTAATGTGTTTGTCTGGATTGGTAGTACAGACATGAATGCTAATACAGAACCAGCTAAGAAATTGACTCTTGCGGGTGCTAATGGAGCATTTAAAGATGGAGAAGAAATTAAAGATTCTGCTAATAATAGAGGTATTATAAGACTTTCTTCAAATACAGTAAGTAATGTGGCTTCACTTTGGATTACAGATATTACTGGAAATTCAAGTGCTACTTCAGGTTCTCCAGTTACTTTACAAAATAATAGAATATCAAATTCTGGAATTGGATTTGCGGATGCAAATGTAGTTACTGGATTAACTTCATCTTCTAATGGTACTATTGGTACAGCAGAAGCTAATACTAGAGGTATTGTTGAAAATAGTGTATCCAGAATGCAAACAAATGATTATGGAGAAATTGCTGGTGATATTGATATTCCTGCGGGAATATTTAGAACTGGTGATAGAATTATAAGAATTACTGATCAGGCAAATAATGAATTGGGTTCTACTACGACGGTTGCTGAATCAACGTTTAAAGCTAAAGGATTATTACAGAATCGAGAAAAACTTTTGATTTCTACTAGAGAGCCCATTCTCCGTAGAGAGTCTATCGGTGATGAAGAAATTGTTACTGATACTACTTCTCGGCAAACAACCCAAACCAATTGGATTAATCCAATGGCACAGTCTATTTTTATAGACCCAAGTACATATCCAATGGGGATGTTTCTTAGAGATATAACTCTTTGGTTTAGTGACAAGGATACTTGGCTTCCAGTAACAGTGCAAATTCGGCCAATGGTAAATGGGTTTCCAAGTAGTTCTATAGTATTACCATTTTCAGAAGTAACAATGAAACCAGATGAAATTCAAACATCATCTGTCGCAAATGCAGCATCTAGTAATACTACTACACATACAACTTTTACATTTGAGTCTCCGGTTTATTTGACTCCAGATGAATATGCAATTGTTATAACAAGTAATAGTCCAGAATATAAATTATATACTGGAGGTATAGGTCAAGATTCAACGGGAACTACAAGAAAGATTTCTAAACAGCCATTTGTTGGTTCATATTTTGAACCACAAAATTCTGGAGAATGGAAAGCTAATCCAAGTGTTATGTTAATGTTCCGTTCAAACCGATATAATTTTACTGGAACTGGTGGATCTAACAACTATGCATATTTTATTTCTCATGCAAATGGAGCAGCAGGAAATACAGCAAATGTTGAGTATCAAACATTTAAGACTACAACTTCAACTATCCAGTTTAGTAATACAACTTCAGATTTTACTTATAATTCATATGATACTGCTAATACTGCTCAGGGGTTTACCGCATTTAGTCCAGACCAAAGTATTAATTTGACAGGTACTCATCAGATGACAATGAATACTAATGGAATGTTTCTTATTAATTGTACCATGTCAACTTCAAATTCTCATATTTCTCCGGTCATAGACCTTGATAGAATGAGTGTGATTACTATTGAAAATAATGTTGATGATGCTGGAATTGCTGCAAATGATATTGTTGTAACTACAGTTGGTGGTGGATATACAAATGTAGCACCTTCTGCTTTTACTGCAGCAATAACAGCTCCAGATAGAACAGCAGGAGTTACTGCAAATGCTAATGTTCATATTGAAGTAACTCTTTCACCAACTGGTACTATAGAATCAGGAAATTCTAATTATACAGTTGATACTACAAATTCTGGACAATTTGTAATTGGAGAAGGTGTAATAGTAGTTGCAAATAACGCAGGTGGAACTATAGTATCAGACCCCGCAGCAACAGATAATGCAGCGGCAGGAATTGTTACTCATCAGACTTATATAAATGGAAATACATTAGCGAATGTATCTACTATTACTATTAAAACCAGTGCAAATTGTTATGGTGTATTTGCTAATGGATGTTGTATTCAATCTAATGAATTAGCACAAGATGCTGATCATACTAATTCTGGATTTGCTGCAAACCATTCAAATACCTTTATAAAATTGGGAACTGTCGCTGGTGCAGTATCAAATGTGGTTCCTGTTTTAGCGAATGGGTTGATATCTATGGCTGGATCTGGCTATTTAACTACTCCAACTGTTACAATTTCTGATCCAAATGTTTCTGGACAAGCAGATGCTGCTGTAGCAACTATAGTTGGAGAAAATTCCATTTCTGGTGGAAATATTAATGCGAAATATATTTCACGAAGAGTAACACTAGAAGATGGATTTGATGCTTCAGATATAAAGGTTATTTTAAATGCGTATAAACCATTAGGCACAGACCTTCATCTTTATTATAAAGTAAAAGCAGAAGATGATCAAACAGATTTTGATGATAAGAGCTATGTACTTATGAATCAAGAAACTGATGCATCAATAGTTTCTGGAAGTAGTGAAGATGTTAAGGAGTTTGTTTATAAATCCGTGAATGAAAAAATTACTTATTCATCTGGTAATGTTGAGTATGATAAATTTAGAACATTTGCAGTAAAGATGGTTCTTACTTCTAATAATGCTGTCACAGTTCCGAAAGTGCGGGATATGAGAGTAATTGCATTGGATTAACAATATGGAAACAGTTCAAACAGAAAATAAATCTTTTATAAGAGATTTACATTCAAAAGCACTTCTTAATACAGATAGAGTTGCTTTGGAAAATCATCGACAAAAACAAATACACATATCTCAGGCCAATTATGAATGGCAAGAAATGAAACATAAAGTAGAGGAACTAAATAATGTAAGGAATGAAATGCTTGAAATTAAGTGTCTTCTTCAAGAGATAATAAGTAAAAAGGAGTTATAAAAAATGTCCGCTAACGTCGCACTATCAGATACCTTTGACCAATGGAGGGTAAAAACTAATGAATTGTTAGCTATGACCCAAACTGGAGGTATGTCTAACTTTGTCAAATTAACTGACACAACAAATTCAACAAGTAATACCACCGGTTCTATAATTACTACTGGTGGTGTGGGTGTTTCTAAGAGTATGGTGATTGGAGAAAATCTTAATGTACATGGAGATATTCATGCAAATGGAACAATTTCTGCAGATGGAAATTTAACTCTTGGAAGTGATGATACTGATTCAGTAGATTTTAATGCAGATATCGCTTCTCATTTTATTCCTAATATAGATTCTACTTATAATTTAGGAAATACTACTTTATATTGGGCAAATGCATTTATCAATACAGTAGATCTTCAACAAGAAGCTGCAGCAGGAAAACCTGGACTCAAGGTTACTGGTGTGGATACTGATGCTAAATTAGTTGAAATTCTTGGGTCACAAACTACCAATGACATTCTTTATGTTAATGCAACGGCATTGACTACTGGTTCTGCTTTTGTGATTAATCAAGACCAAGCTGATACAACAACAAGGACTCTTGCGAGAATTATTCAAAATCATACTGGAGCAACTGGAACTACAGGGTTATCCATCCAATCAGATGCCGGAAGAGGGTTGTTTATTGATACTAATCTTGCTGATGGTGATTATGCTTTAGAAATTGATGCAGAACAAACTACTACAAATACTGCAAAGATTGCAGCTGCATCTACAACTGGAACTATTCTTGATGTTCAAGCTGAAGCACTTACTACAGGTAGAGGTATTAATTACTATGATGACTCATTAACTACAGGGTCTGCTCTTTATATTGATTCAGCTTCTGCACAGACAGATACAAGAAGTTTAGCAACTATAATTAATAATAATGCTTTAGCAACTGGTGCAACTACTCTTACTCTTCAAGCAGATGCTGGAAGAGGATTATTTATTGATACCAATCTTACTACTGGAAGTGCTGGATATGCTTTTGAAATTGATGCAGAACATACTACTTCAAATACCGCAAAGATTGCATCTGCAGCTACAACTGGAACTATTCTTGATATTCAAGCTGAAGCACTTACTGATGGAAGATCCATAAACATTTATGATAATTCTATGACTACTGGTTCTGCTCTTTATATTGATTCAAATTCAGCTTCTACATCTACAAGAAATATTGCAAGTATAATTCAAAATCATTCATCTGCGTCTGGTTCAACTACTCTTTATCTTCAACAAGATCATGCTACTGCTGATGCATTATTAGTGAAAGGAGCAGTTACGGTTGGTGTGGATAATACGGGACATGATGTTAAATACTTTGGTGCAACTTCTGGTGCATATATGTTATGGGATGAAAGTGAAGATGATTTAACACTAGTGGGTGCAGCAAGAGCAGTAGTACCAGATGGACAATTAGTTTTAGGTAGTACAGCAATAACTTCAACTGCCACTGAACTTAACGTCATGGATGCTGGTGCAACAGTTACTACACCAACGGTTGCTAGTGGAGATGCATTTGTTATGGACGATGCGGACGCTGGAATGGCACAAGTTGATATAGATAATGTAGATACCTATCTGGCTCAAACAACAAAAACTCTGTCTAATAAAACTTTTGTTGCACCAGCACTAGGCACTCCTGCATCTGGAGTTATGACTAATATGACAGGGGCAGTTGAAGCCTCATTAGTTGATAATGCAGTCACACTTGCTAAAATGGCAGGACTTGCAAGAGGGAAACTTATTTATGGAAATGCTTCTGGTGATCCGACAGCATTAGCCGTAGGTACTGCTGACCAAGTTTTAACTCACGATGGAACGGATTTGTCTTGGGCGGATGCAGCTGGTGGAGTAGATCCTGCTGCTGAAACTACATTTACCGCTCAACAATACTTTAATGACCAATCATTAACTTCTGGAACATCTATTGCATGGAATGCGAATACAGCACAAGTGGCTTATTTGTCTCTTGCTCATAATGGAACGATGGCTTCTGCAACAAATCATAAAGCAGGTGGAGTTTATATAATGAGAGTGACACAAGCATCATCTCCAAAGACTCTTGCGTGGTCTACAGGTTATAAGTGGCCGGGAAACACGGCACCAACAATGACTTCTACTGCAAGCGCGGTTGATATTTTTACATTTACTTCAGATGGAACATATATGTATGGATCATATTCTGGATCACAAAATTACACTTGATATATTTTTAATAATAATAATGCAATTTATAATATCTCCATTTACATTAATCACAATAATAGGTAATCACGCATGAGCATTTTAACATATCCTTTAGGTTTTATAGGCGGCGGAGTAACAGAATTTTATAATGGCGTGATGGAGAATGGTTTGCGGCTTGAAGATGGTGACAGTGCTTATCTAAACCACCTTCAATCAGCGATTGCTGGAAATCAAAAAACATGGACTCTTAGTTGTTGGGTTAAAAGAGCTAACTTAGCTTCCTCCGGAACGAATACCGTGGCTTCAAACAGAGGTAATGCTTCGGGTAGAATTTCTAATGCATTTAGATTTACTGATGATTCAATTTATTTAAGGAATGTGGGTAGTGGTGGTTCTAATGAAGGGAACATGGATACCAATGCATTGTATAGAGATCCTTCTGCGTGGTATCATATTGTATGGACATGGAATACGACTGATTCTCTAGCTGCAGACCGTCAAAAGCTTTTTGTAAATGGAGAAAGAGTAACATCATGGGCAACTGACGGAAGTGCAAGTGTTAGTGAAAACCAGCTTACTCATTGGAACGGAGCGAGTGAACCACTTACTATTGGAGCCTTTGACTCTAATGGAAGTTTTTCTAGTTTTTTTGATGGCCTCATGACCGATATTTATTTTATAGATGGCTACTCACTCGCCCCAGAAAACTTCGGTGAGTATAAGAATGGTGTCTGGATTCCAAAGGCTTATGCAGGTCCGCCGCCTCTGATTACTGATAGTTCTGGTAAAAATCATGAACTTTTCATAAGAACGCCACCCTGGCAATTGTTAAATCTATCTGACGCTTATATTGGTAATACATCTATTAATATGACCGATGTGCTTGGCAAACAAATTCGTTTTGGACCGAGTTCAGATTTTTCTTTTGGTACTGGTGAA
>Ga0098035_1001083_pt1 | contig 13357 bp, 10 predicted proteins | sample 3_EtaG_FD_75046 | JGI IMG/M metagenome (GOLD analysis project Ga0098035, IMG submission 75046) | Marine viral communities from the Subarctic Pacific Ocean - 3_ETSP_OMZ_AT15126 metaG | ecosystem: Environmental > Aquatic > Marine > Oceanic | place: Pacific Ocean | collected 2015-01-07
AAGAGAGCAAAAGGACGCAAAAATATCATGATTTTGGGGATTTTCTCGCACTTGCGAGAATGAAGCCGACGCGCTTCGCCCACGCGCCGCGCCACGATCATTTTCTGATGCCATGCCTATCACGCGACACCTCACATGACAAAGGGCAATATTGTGACACGATTTCCGAAATTCTTCATTCGCCAGCATAAACTCATTGGCGTTGATTTAACCAAATCCCCAACGCATCTTTATAAGTTATGCTAAGTAGGATATTCGTCTTGCAGGTCATTAGCCCGACTGGACCACTTGGGTCCCAAAATGGTGATTTTATGAAGATCGAATCTCTGGAAATTCCCGAGGTCAAACTGCTCTTCCCGAGAAAATTCGAAGACGAGCGGGGATTCTTCTCCGAAACCTATAATCAGGAGGAGTTTTCACAGGCCGGAATCACGCAGGATTTCGTTCAGGATAACCATTCCTTTTCCAAAAGCCCCGGTGTTTTGCGCGGCCTGCATTTCCAGCGCGAACCGTATGCCCAAGACAAACTCGTTCGGGTTCTGCGCGGTCGAATCCTAGACGTTGCCGTCGACATTCGTCCCAATTCGCCAACACTTGGCAAATCGGTTATTGCCGAAATCAACGCCGATGACTGGAACCAGATTTTTGTTCCGCGCGGATTTGCTCATGGTTTTCTGACGCTCGCCCCAGACACAGAAGTCGTCTACAAGGTCAGCAGGCCTTACACCCCTTCGGCCGAGCATGCTATTCTATGGAACGATCCGGATCTTGGCATCAACTGGCCGATGGATGAAAGCCAGCTGATACTGTCAGCCAAAGATACCAATGCGATGTCGTTCAAAAAGTATCTTGAAACAGTTAGAGACGAAAACTGAACTGTCGTCTACATCCGATGCAGGCTGCGCAAAACGGATATTAGATAGTCCCGATACGAGCTGGCACCAAAGACATCAATCAGCTTTTCAAATTGCCCCTCATCAATCAGACCTGTGCGTAATGCTATTTCTTCGGGACAAGCAATTTTAAGGCTTTGCCGCTTTTCTACTGTTTCAACAAAGTTTGCGGCATCAAGCATCGCACCATGGGTTCCTGTATCAAGCCAGGCATATCCGCGCCCCATCTTTTCCACATGCAACTGCCCGCGTTCCAGATACGCATTGTTGACATCGGTAATTTCAAGCTCGCCACGCGCCGATGGTTTTATGGATCTTGCGATTTCAACGACCTGCGCGTCATAGAAATACATCCCGGTCACGGCATAATTCGATTTCGGCTCTTTCGGCTTTTCTTCAATTCCCTTTGCCATTCCCTTGTTATCGAATTCGACGACACCGTAACGTTCAGGGTCCTGCACATAATAGGCAAAAACCGTTGCGCCGGTGGTCTGCTTCATCGCGTTGACCAGAAGCTCGGTCAGGCCATGCCCGAAAAATATGTTATCCCCCAGAACCAGACAGCACGGGTCATCGCCGATAAACGCAGCACCGACCCGAAACGCATCGGCAAGACCGCGAGGCTCTTCCTGAACTGCATATTCGATCTGAAGCCCCCACCTCTGACCATCACCCAACAGCTCACGAAATAACGGTAAATCGCGCGGCGTACTGATCAAAAGGATTTCCCTGATCCCGGCCAACATCAATGTCGTCAGCGGGTAATAGACCATTGGCTTGTCGTAAACCGGCAACAGCTGCTTTGACACAACCATTGTCGACGGATGCAACCGCGATCCGGTTCCGCCCGCAAGAATGATGCCTTTACGCATTTTCTATCTGCCCGCTTCAAGGTTGTTCAAACATGTCGGAAGGCTTTCCGAAATATCGGGCAGCCCATAACCGAAAGTATCGGTAAATTTCTGTGTCGACATTATGGAATAGGCTGGACGCTTGGCAATCGTTGGAAAGGCATCCGAGTTTACCGGATCAATCCTACAATTTTTTCCAGTCCAATTTGCCCCAAACTGCGCAATCGCAGCATCCTGAATACGTTTGGCGAAATCAAACCACGTCATCTGATTATCGGAAACAAGATGATAGGTCCCAAATCCGTAAAAATTCGGATCAAGTATCACCGGTAATAATCGCAAGGTCGCATTCGCCAGATCAATTGCCGATGTCGGACATCCATGCTGATCATTCACAATCGTCAGAACATCACGTTGCGCCATTAATCCCAGCATCGTTTTGACGAAATTCTTGCCAAACGGGCTGTAAACCCAGGCAGTACGGAAAATAAGGTGGCGTTTAGTCGCAGCCCTGACCGCGCCTTCGCCTGCCAGCTTGCTGGCACCGTAAACGCCAAGTGGCGCGACCGAATCATCTTCGCAGTATGGTCGCTGTGACGCGCCATCAAAAACATAATCGGTTGAAAAATGGATCAGCGGAATATCAAGATCGTCGGCAGCCCGGGCCATCATATCAACAGCATCGCAGTTGATATGATAGGCGTTCTCACGATCATTTTCGGCAAGATCAACAGCCGTATAAGCAGCAGCATTGATGATCACATGCGGTTGATTGTCCCGAATGGCCGAAGCAATTGTCGACAGATCAGATAAATCACACTTGCTTCGATCCAAGAGTGTCAAACGGACTTTCGGAAAAGCCGCGCCACATAGCGCCAGACTTCTTCCCAATTGGCCGTTTGCGCCAAAGACAAGTGCATTAATCATCACTATTTCACCGTTCCGAGCCGCTCACCTGCATATTTATCTTTCAGGATCGGCTCCCACCACGCCCGATTTGCCAGATACCATTTCACTGTCTGCTCCAGACCGCTTTCAAAGCTGTGTTTTGGTTCCCAGCCAAGCTCGTCGCGTGTCTTGGATGGATCAATCGCATACCGCCAGTCATGCCCCGGGCGGTCGGCCACGAACTGAACCTGCGCCTCAAAGTCACCTGTCACAGCATCGGGCTGAAACCGCGACACAACATCAAAGATGCTGCGCACGACATCAATATTTGCAACTTCGTTGCAACCACCGACATTGTATTTCTCGCCAATTCGTCCCTTTGTCAGAATGGTAAAAAGCGCGTCTGCATGGTCTTCAACATGAAGCCAGTCCCGCGTGTTTTTGCCATCGCCATAAACCGGCAACGCCTTGCCATGCAAGATATTCAGGATCATCAGGGGGATCAGCTTCTCGGGGAATTGATAGGGCCCGTAATTGTTCGAACAATTGCTGATAATCACCGGTAACCCATACGTATGATGCCAGGCGCGCACCAGGTGATCCGATCCCGCCTTGCTTGCAGAATATGGCGAATTGGGCGCATAGGGGGTTTCTTCTGTAAAAAGCCCCTCGTCCCCAAGCGAACCATACACCTCGTCAGTCGAAATATGATGAAACCGGAAAGTCGACCGTCGTTCAGCAGATAAGCCGTTGAAATAATCCCGTGCTGCTTCCAGCAAGGTGAATGTACCAACAAGATTCGTCTGAATAAATTCAGACGGCCCGTCAATCGAACGGTCTACGTGGCTTTCTGCCGCCAGATGCATCACAGCATCGGGTTGAAAATCATCAAAGACCCGATCAAGTTCTGCCCGGTTGCAGATATCCTGTTTTACGAAACAGTAGTTGGGTAGCGAAGAAACACTTTCAACAGTGTGCAAATCGGCCGCATATGTCAGCTTATCAAGGTTGAGAACCTCAATCTTTTTCTGCCCGGCCAAAAGCCGGCAGACCGCCGACCCGATAAACCCTGCACCACCTGTCACAATGACTTTCATAGGCCCCGCCCGTTTATCCAACTACCTGTGCAACCTGTCGCCTGAAATATCGACCTTATTCCACCGTAACCGATTTGGCGAGGTTACGGGGCTGATCGACATCCGTACCCTTATGGACCGCCACATGATAGGCCAGCATCTGAACCGGAATAGTATACAGGATTGGCGCAACAAAATCGGCAACCTTTGGCAGCTCTACCGTGGCCGATGCCATCTCGCCAAGCTTCGCAAGTCCCTCTGCATCAGACAGGAAAATTACCCGTCCGCCGCGTGCGGCCGCTTCCTGCATGTTCGATGCGGTTTTTTCAAAAAGTTCGTCGGACGGTGCAATCACGATGATCGGAACCGACTGATCAATCAGGGCAATCGGGCCGTGCTTCATCTCGCCCGCCGCATAGCCTTCGGCGTGGATATAGGAAATTTCCTTAAGCTTTAGCGCCCCTTCCATCGCAATCGGATAGCCAAGGCCGCGGCCGATATAAAGCACATCGCGCGCATCAGCGATATTGATCGCAAGTTCACGGATTTCATCGTCATGATGAAGGACTTCGGCCGCATGTTTTGGCACTTCGGTCAGCGCGTTGACGATGGCGGCTTCCTCGTCCTTGGCAAGAGTGCCGTTATCGCGCCCGATCGTCACAGCAAGACAGGCCAGAACAGTCAATTGCGTGGTAAAGGCCTTGGTCGATGCGACCCCGATTTCCGGCCCGGCATAGGTCAGCAAGACCACATCGCTTTCGCGTGCAATCGTGCTTTCGGCAACATTGACGATGGAAACAATTTTCTGCCCCTTGGACTTCGCATAACGAAGGGCAGCCAAGGTATCAAGCGTCTCGCCGGATTGCGAAAGAAATAGCGCCACGCCCCCTTTTGGAAGCGGCGGGCACCGATAGCGGAATTCAGACGCGATATCGACATCAACGCCAAGCCCGGCATAGCGTTCGATCCAGTGCTTTGCCACCATTCCGGCATAGAAGGACGTGCCGCACGCCACAATCGTCAACCGGCTGACATCGTTAAACGAAAACGGCATATCGGGCAGCTTGATCGTCCGCGTCGCCGGATTGATGAAGGCATGCAACGTGTCGCCAATCACGGCTGGCTGTTCGAAAATTTCCTTCTGCATGAAATGGTTATAGTTACCCTTGCCCATCATGGCTCCGGAAACAGCCGAAAGCTTTGTTTCACGGGTAACGTCATTGTCATGCTCGTCACGGACCTGAACACCATCGCGGGTCACTTCGACCCAATCACCTTCTTCAAGGTAAATCAGCCTGTTGGTCAGATGCGACAGTGCCATCGCGTCCGAGCCAAGATACATCTCGCCCTCACCCAAACCAACCGCAAGCGGCGTGCCACGGCGCGCGCCAAAAATCACGTCATGCTGCCCAGCAATCATGATTACCAGCGCAAAGGCACCCTCAATCCGATGTAATGTGGCGGCGACTGCGTCACGCGGGGTTTTGCCCTGATCAAGGAAGTCGGAAACCAGATGCACAATCACTTCAGTGTCGGTATCAGTGGCAAAAAACCGGCCCTTGCAGGAAAGCTCAGCCTTGATTTCCTGATAATTTTCGATGATGCCGTTATGCACCACGGCCACCTTGCCATCGGTGTGCGGATGGGCGTTGTTTTCGGTCGGAACCCCATGCGTCGCCCAGCGGGTGTGACCAATGCCGACATCCCCCGCCAGCGGCATTTCCGCAAGACGGTTGGCAAGATTTATCAGCTTGCCTTCGGCCCGGCGGCGATCAATATGACCGTTCACAAGGGTCGCAATCCCGGCACTGTCATAGCCCCGATATTCAAGCCGTTTGAGCCCCTCAAGAATACGGTCGCTGACGCTGTCCTTGCCAATAATGCCGATAATGCCGCACATAGTTATTATCTTCCCCGTCGAAATTTTGCCCGTCGCGCACGCAAATGCCGCGCGTTAATTGCCGTTACTTACCCAAAAGGGCCTTCATCTTCTCGCGAAATACCCGCGCCCAGCCCGGTTTATCAAGCCGTTGCGCACGCTCTATCACCAAGGCATCGGCTTCGACCGTTCCGGTAATCGTGCTGCCCGCACCAATAATGGCACCATCCCCGATGGATACGGGGGCGACCAGTGCCGAATTGGAACCGATAAATGCCCCGGCCCCGATATCGGTATGTTGTTTGCGGTATCCGTCGTAATTGCATGTGATGGTTCCGGCCCCGATATTGGCCTTTGCCCCGACACGGGCATCACCGATATAGCTGAGGTGATTGACCTTCGCCCCGTCTTCAACAACAGCCTTTTTGATCTCGACAAAATTTCCAACCCTGGCACCGGCACCAATTTCCGCGCCCGGTCGCAAACGGGCATAGGGCCCGATATCGGCTTTGTCCCCCACCACACAGCTTTCAAGATGGCTGAAGGCCTTAATCGTTACCTCATCGCCAACCGTAACACCGGGACCGAAAAACACATTCGGCTCGATAACAACATCCCGGCCCAATCTGGTGTCGCTGGCCAGATAGACCGAACCCGGATCAATCAAGGTCGCGCCATTCACCATTGCCGCCTCGCGCAGGCGTGACTGCATAATCGCTTCGGCCACGGCAAGCTGGCTTCTGGAATTCACACCAAGCGTTTCTTCCTCGGCGACCTCAACAGCAACGCAACTATTGCCGTTGGCACGCGCCACCTCGACCGCATCGGTCAGGTAATATTCGCCCTTTGCATTGGCATTTCCAATCGCTTCAAGGGTTTCAATCATGCTTTCAGCACGGAAGCACATCACACCGGAATTGCAAAAATTGATCGCACGTTGCGTTTCGTCACATTCCTTGTCTTCAACAATCGCCAGCAACTCACCATTTGCCGGATCGGTAACAAGACGGCCATAGCCGGTCGGGTCTTCGGGCCGGAACCCCAGAACCGCAACCGCGTGATCGCCATGCTCGCGCGCCGCGACAAGGCGTAACAGGGTTTCGGTAGTAAAAAGCGGACTGTCGGCATAAAGCACAAGCACATTGCCCGTAAGGCCACGAAGGGCCTCTTTGGCGGCAAGAACCGCATGTGCGGTTCCAAGTCGATCCGTTTGTTCGAATGTCGAATGCGGGGAGACGGCCTCAATCAGCTTGGGCATATCCGGCCCGACAACAACCATGGTTTTGGTTGCGTTCAGATGGGCCGCCGTATCAATCACATGATTGACCATCGGTTTGCCTGCTATCTTGTGCATGACCTTGGGGATCGCGCTTTTCATTCGCGTTCCCATACCCGCAGCCAGAACCACCACACTTAATTCACGCGACATGCTTTAACCCTGTTGTGCCATGCGTTACACGGCGTCCCCTTTGTTTTCGATCCGGTCACGATATGCCGGTCCGAACCTTTCACAGCCGATTTGAAGCAACTCCTAACCTATAATCCCCAAAGGCAAAAGCCCCGAAAGAATCACGTTTTGTTACTTCGTGTTAGCAGATGTTACCGTTTGTTAATGACACCATTTCGGTTAAGGTCCGATAAATCGATATTCGTTTTCAAAGGAAGCATCGCAAAATGGCAAAATTCATCCTGTTCGATCTTGACGGCACCCTGATTGACGGGGTGGATGATCTGCTGTTTGCGATGAACGAAACCCTCGCCGCTCACGACCTTACGACGCCACTTGCTCGTCCCGAACTGGAAGCCATGCTGGGCGATGGCACCAAAATGCTGACCAAACGGGCGTTTGATGCACGCGGTGTCACGATTGATGGTCAACAGCTCGATGACTGCGAAGGCGATTTCACCACACGTTATATCGACACCGACTATGCCAATACCCGCCTGTTTGAAAATGCCGAAGCAACCCTTCGCGATCTGGCATCAGATGGCTGGATCATTGGTCTGGCATCAAACAAACCGACCGCACCCTGCAAACGCATCCTTGAACGGCTGGGTGTCTCCGACCTGTTTGCCGTGATTGCCGGCGGCGATGCAACGCACGTTAAAAAGCCCGACGGCGCTCATTTGGCATTCGCCCTTGATCAAGCCGGATATGACCGGGCACGCGGCGATATCGCGATCATGGTTGGCGATCATGCCAATGATGTGAATGCCGCACGCGATTTCGGCATTCCGGCCATTGCGGTGGCCTTTGAAGTCGATGATACACGTGCAAAAAATCTCGCCGCGGATGGGGTTGTCACTGCATTTGAAAACCTGCCCGACGAGATCGGAAAAATCGTCAAACAGGCTGCTTGACACCCCCTGATCACCCCCTTATAACCCCGCGCTACCGATGGAAAGCAAGCTGCCCAACCGGGCCGCGATTTCCGTTTTCGGGCGTATAGCTCAGTTGGTTAGAGCGTTCCCTTCACACGGGAGAGGTCACAAGTTCGAATCTTGTTATGCCCACCATCATCCCCATATCTGATCAAACATGCCCCTCATAGAGAACGGTAGATTATGGGGAATCCAACTCATCAAATGATCCCAGTATTCGGTTCTTGGCAAGGCCTCTCAGAAGGCGTCAAGTTATCCGAGACACCTGTCGCCTATGTGGATGGCTGGAAATCCAGCTCAGGAAACAATAGCATTTTCGCTGTCTACGTTCATGGTGAGCGAATGTCTCCTCGCTTCCTGCCGGGAGAACTTGCATTCATTAATCCCGTACTCCCCCCGCAACGTGGCAAATACGTTCTTGTAGAACTGCACAATCACCACGCCATATTCAGACAGTTATTATCTTTTTCCCTATCGCACATAACACTAAGACAACATAACCCACCTAGAATCGAAAAAATCCCAATGGAGAAAATTAAGAACTTTTCTCGCGTTTGGGCAATATTTGGGCGATAGCCCACAGCGCAACATCAACAGAACAATAAAAACCAATAAGTTGATCAACATGAAATTAGGTAATAGCATTTTACGATAGTTAACTCGCGCGGAACGATCTCGCAAATGCAGCAAATCTACGATGACGATAACGAGTATTTGAACCTCCCTGACGATCCCGAGCATGGGTTTGCCATTCTCCAACGACGCGAGTATGCGAAATTGGAAGAAGCTTGGGCATCCGGCGATCAAGGCTGGCACCACGAAAGGAATTATGTAGAGACGCTCGTCATTTACGACCAAATTAATAGTCTAGGTTTTCTTACGGATTTTTATGAAATCCCCACTGAAGACTCAAGATTTTCTGAGTTCTTTTCGCGCTTTCGGGTAAATGCATCTTTCAAAGCGAAACGCTTGCTCGCGGAATATGCGAGAAGAGTTAAATTCACCGAGAACTCAATCGTTGAACTGGATCAGTCAGCAAAAGAGGCTATTCATTCATTTGTAGCTTCAATTCGAGAGAGGCTCTCCGAACTCTCTATCAACGAAGACAAAAGATCGACACTATTGAAACGATTATATGCCTTCGAACTTGAACTTGATCTTGCTCGAACAAGAACTGAGGCTTTTTACCAGTTTACGATTGATATGATCAGATTTTGCGGAGAGGCAAACACAGAGATACAGCCAATTCTTAAATCTGCTGACCGGGTATTTGATATGATTGATAAGGCAAAAAAACTATTTGAATCCCTTCCACCTTGGAGAGAGAAAAAACAAATAACCGGCCCAAAGCAAAGAGATGAGAATTCGCTAAAAGACGACGAAATACCCTTTTGAAACTATGTGACTAACCAGCCAGCAATTTCTAGCTGACTGGTTAGGGACTTGGCCTTGTGCTAGCGAGAGCTCGATTAGAAATCAGTGGCTGTCTTTCGGGATCGCCTTGCCGCGATGACCGACGAGGAAGTCGAAATCGGCCCCCTTGTCCGCGCCAATGACGCTTTTGTAATACAGCGATGCATAACCGCTTTCCGGTACCGGCACCGTCGATTTCCAATTATCAAGGCGCTTCTTAAGCTCCTCGTCACTGATATCGAGATGCAGTTTGCGGTTTGGCACATCCAGTTCAATCATGTCGCCATTCTGCACCACCGCCAACGGGCCGCCAGCAGCGGCTTCAGGGGATGTATGCAGAACCACCGTGCCATATGCCGTGCCGCTCATACGGGCATCGGAAATACGCACCATGTCGGTAATGCCCTTGCGTAGCACCTTGGGCGGCAAGCCCATATTGCCGACCTCGGCCATGCCCGGATAGCCTTTCGGCCCGCAGTTTTTCAGAACCATGATGCAGTTTTCATCGATATCAAGGCTTTCGTCATAGATCTTGGCCTTGTAATCATCAATGTCCTCAAACACCACGGCACGACCACGATGGGTGAGCAAGGAAGCTGTTGCCGCCGACGGTTTCAACACCGCACCATTGGGCGCAAGGTTGCCTTTGACAACCGCGATGCCACCGCTTTGGGTCAGGGCCTTTTCGAACGGACGAATGACATCGTCATTCCAGTTCTGAACATCCTTGACCTGATCCCACATGGTGTCGCCCGAAACGGTCAGTGCATCATTATGCAGCTTGCCCGCCTCGCCCAGTGCCTTGATGACCACCGGTAAACCACCGGCATAGAAGAATTCCTCCATCAGGTATTTGCCCGATGGCTGCAGATTCACAATCGTCGGAATATCACGACCCAGACGGTCCCAGTCATCAAGTGTCAGGTCGATGCCAACACGACCGGCAATGGCGAGCAAATGGATCACAGCATTGGTCGAACCACCAATCGCCCCATTGACCCGGATCGCATTTTCAAACGCTTCCTTGGTCATGACGTCGGATGGTTTCAGGTCGTCCTTGACCATCTGCACGATCCGCCGGCCGGTTACATGCGCCATCACGCGGCGACGGCTATCCACGGCCGGAATCGCCGCATTTCCCGAAAGCGCCATGCCCAATGCCTCGGCCATGCTGGCCATGGTGGATGCGGTGCCCATCGTGTTGCACGAACCGGGCGAACGCGACATGGCGATTTCGGCTTCAAGGAAATCCTCTGTACTGATCTTGCCGGCTTTGCGGTCTTCGGAAAGCTGCCAAAGCGACGTGCCCGAACCGATATCCTGACCGCGCCATTTGCCGTTCAGCATCGGCCCGCCGGTGACCACAATCGCCGGGATATCAACACTTGCAGCCCCCATCAAAAGGGCTGGGGTGGTTTTATCGCAGCCCACCATCAGAACCACACCGTCAAGCGGCGTTCCGCGCAGCGCTTCCTCGACATCCATCGCGCACAAATTACGGAACATCATGGCGGTCGGGCGCAATGTGCTCTCGCCCGGCGAGAAAACCGGGAATTCAAGCGGTAAACCACCAGCTTCGTAAATACCGTGTTTGACGCGTTCCGCCAGATCGCGCAAATGCGCGTTGCAGGGCGTCAACTGCGACCAGGTATTGCAAATCCCGATCACCGGACGACCGTCAAACAGGTCCGATGGCAGGCCCTGGTTCTTCATCCAGCTGCGGTGATAAATATTGTCCTTGCTGGTTCCGCCGAACCAACCTTCCTGCGAACGCAGGACGCGGGGCCATGCTGCCGGTTTGAACTTCGTCATGCCCGTTCTCCTTTATGAGTTTTTATCGAGACGGGTCCGATTCCATATGGATGTGGCATTCCATATGGGGGACTTTGAACGGCATGGCTTTGCAATTGCTTTATCCAAGCAACTGATCCTGTCAGAACCGTGCCGTTCCTCGTCTGCATGTTGTTACGCTTTGTTCTTGTTATAGACGTCAAAGATCACAGCCGCGAGCAGCACCAGACCCTTGATGACCTGCTGCCAGTCGATACCGACACCAATGATCGACATGCCGTTATTCATGACACCCATGATCAACGCGCCAACCACCGCACCGATCACCTTGCCAACCCCGCCCGACATCGATGCGCCACCGATAAACACGGCCGCAATCACATCAAGCTCGAACGCAAGACCGGCTTTCGGGGTTGCCGTATTCAAACGCGCGGCAAACACCAGACCGGCGAGCGCGGCCAGCAGGCCCATATTGGCAAAGGTCAGGAAGGTCAGGCGTTTCGTATTGATGCCCGAAAGCTTGGCGGCTTTTTCATTCCCGCCCAGCGCATAGATACGGCGACCAAGCGTTGTGCTGTTGGTGATGAAGGTGAATATCGCAATCAGAAGCGCCATCACGATCAAAACGTTCGGCAACCCGCGATAGGTCGACAGAAGATAGGTGACATAAAGTATCGCGATACCGGCAATCGCATGTTTGGCGGCAAAGAACGCGATCGGCTCTTCGACTTCGGCGAACTTCGCCTGCTTGGCGCGTGCCCGCAGACCAAGAACCGGCAGGATCACCGCAATTGCAACGCCCAGAACCATCGAAAAGATGTTAAACCGGCCTTCGATCAAACCGGCAAAGAAATCGGGAAGAAAACCCGAAGACATCGCCTGGAAGCTGTCAGGGAACGGACCAACCGATGCCCCGCCCAGAAGCGCCAGCGTCAAACCTTTAAACACCAGCATACCGGCCAGCGTCACGATAAAGGACGGAATGCGCCAATAGGCAACCCAGTATCCTTGGGCGGCACCGATAATCGCACCGACGATCAGACAGGCCGGGATCACAATAATCGTCGGCAAATCCCAATGGACAATCATCACCGCAGCAAGCGCACCGATAAAGCCGACGACCGATCCAACCGAAAGATCGATATGGCCGCCGACAATCACCAGCAGCATGCCCACTGCCATGATGATAATATAGCTGTTCTGAAGGAACAGGTTGGTCAGGTTGACCGGTTTAAGCATCACGCCATCGGTCATCACCTGGAAGAAGGCCAGAATCGCGATCAGCGCGACCACCATGCCATATTCGCGCATATGCGTGCGCAGGTAATAACCCATCGATTTGCTGCTAGAAGTATCCGTCATTGTCTGCTTCCTTACGCTTTCAGGATCATGCGCATGATTTTTTCCTGATCGGCATCATTTGCCGCCAGTTGCCCTTTGATCTCACCCTCGTTCATCACATAGATGCGATCGCACATGCCCAGAAGCTCCGGCATCTCCGACGAGATCATGATGACCCCCTTACCATCGGCTGCCAGCTGGTTGATAATCGTATAAATCTCGTATTTCGCACCAACATCAATGCCTCGCGTCGGTTCGTCCAGAATAAGGACCTCCGGCCCGGCAAACAGCCATTTCGCCAAAACGACTTTCTGCTGGTTACCCCCCGAAAGATTGACAGCCTTCTGTCCGACATTCGGGGTGCGGATATTGATTTTGCTGCGATATTCTTCGGCCACCTGACGTTCGGCCCCTTCATTGATGACGCCGTGTTCGGCAACACCGTCAAGATTGGCCAATGTGATATTGGTCGTGATGCTTTCTTCAAGCACCAGCCCCATTTCCTTGCGATCCTCTGTCACATAGGCAAGACCCGATGCAATCGCCTTTTCAACGGTCGACACATCGGCAGGTTTGCCATTGATCCGGACCTCGCCGCTGATATCCGCGCCATAGGCACGGCCAAAGATGCTCATGGCAAGTTCGGTACGCCCGGCCCCCATCAGACCGGCAATCCCGACAACCTCGCCTGCCGCCACATCGATACTGACATTTTTGACGACCTTGCGTTCGGGATGGAGCGGGTGGGTCACATTCCAGTTGCGCACTTCCATCAGCTTGGTCGTGCCGATATTGGGTGTGCGATCCGGATAACGATGCGCCATATCGCGCCCGACCATATCC